>Ga0210386_10000028_pt1 | contig 106224 bp, 93 predicted proteins | sample IncBWH32OmetaG_FD_160091 | JGI IMG/M metagenome (GOLD analysis project Ga0210386, IMG submission 160091) | Forest soil microbial communities from Barre Woods Harvard Forest LTER site, Petersham, Massachusetts, United States - Inc-BW-H-32-O ...
GGGGCGGGTCTGCTTGTGACCCTTAGCGGACGTTCGGGCCGAGGCTTCGGATCCAAGAACGGCATATCTTTACGCTAACGATATCGGACGCCGTTTGCAAAGAATGCGCCGTAGCCCGGATGGCCTTTATCGCCGTTGGGCTCGTCGGGCTTTACGGCCGGCTGTCTGCTCGGCATGTCGCGCAAATGCGCGAATGAAACCGATACGAAGCGACGCTCTTCTCCATAGAAGTCCGATCCGGCGGACCATCGATCGATCCGAGATGGGTATCTTGCGTAACGTCAGACCCTCCGGCCAGGGCGGCGGATAGTCCGGGAGCAGCGAGACACCGAGACCGCGATCCACCATGATTGCAATCGCACCGAGCCCGTCGAGTTCGAAGCGCTCGATCGGGTGGATGCCTTTCTTGCGTAGATATCGATCGATCGCTTGACCTGCGTGAAGTTTGCGGTGAAGACGAATGAAAGGCTCCTGCCGCAATATCACAAGTGGGTCTCGTTCTAGGATCATTGCTGACGCTAGGACGACATATGGCTCCTCGCGCAACAGCGACCAATCGCATGTCTTCGGGATCGCAAAGGGGGGCTCGCTTGTAATGGCGACATCGGTTCGTTCCTCAATGAGCTCCCGGTACACTTCGGCCGAATCCCCGCGGGCGATTCGCAACTCGATTTGTGGATGACTTGCCGAAAAGTGGGCTAGTACGTCGGGGAGGAAACCGGTGAGCATGCTTGGAACGACACCAAGCCTCAGTTCGCCGCTCAGAATACCGCTTGCGGCGACTGACTTCAGGTCTCGGATTTCGCGTTGAACAGACCTGGCTCGTTCCAATACAGCGACTGCGGCGCTGGTCGGATGTACGGTTCGCCCCGACCTCGCAAGGAGCGGGATGCCGATCTCGGTTTCAAGAGCCTGAATTCGCTGCGCCACAGCAGAAGCCGTCAGGTTGAGCCGACGCGCGGCCTCGGCCAAGGACCCACACTCGACCACCGTCACAAGCGTTTCGAGGAAGCGTGTATCCATCCCAAGAAAATCTATCTTCTGAAGATACAAAATCCAATATTTATTTGTTGTCTGGCGACCTATGGTTACGGCTGCAAACGTGACGTTGCCTCTGGAGAACCGACCATGAGAAAGTCACTCGCCGCTGCAATGATTGCGATCTCTCTTTGCTCGTCCGCTATTGCGGCAGAATACCCTGTCCATGGGATCACATTCATCGTCCCGTTCGCGGCCGGCGGCCCCACGGACACGGTCGCTCGCGCCATTGCTGGATCCATGAGCAAGAGCCTCAATCAGCCAATCATCATCGAGAACGTCGCCGGGGCTGGCGGTAGCGTCGGTGTTGGCCGTGCAGTTCACGCGTCGCCCGACGGATACACTCTCAGCGTCGGCAACTGGAGCACGCATGTCATCAATGGCGCGATGTATACGTTGCGGTACGATTTGTTGAACGACCTGGAGCCAATCGCACGTCTTCCGAGCGCGCATCAACTGATCGTCGCCCGAAAGGGCGTAGCTGCGAACACTCTCAGTGAGCTTGTCGCATGGATGAAAGGCCGGACGACCCTGGTCGGCACCGCGGGAGTCGGAAGCGCCAGCCACATCGGTGCAGTGCTGTTCCAGAGCGAGACCGGGGCGCGGATCACGCCCGTGCATTATCGCGGCACCGCACCCGCAATGATTGACCTGATCGGCGGGCAAATCGACGTCATGTTCGATCAGGCCGCAAACTCTTTGCCGCAGGTCCGTGACGGAGCCATCAAGGCTTACGCCGTGACGAGCGCGGCACGCCTACAAACCGCGCCGGACATTCCGACCGTTGACGAAGCCGGCCTTCCCCATTTTTACGTCGAGGTTTGGCATGGCCTTTGGGCCCCGAAGGGGACGCCGCCCCACGTCGTAGCGAAGCTCAACGCCGCGGCATCAGAGGCGCTTGGCGATCCGTTGGTTCGAGATCGATTGACTGTGCTCGGCTTGAGCTTTCCCGACCCGGCCGATGGCTCACCAGCGGCGTTAGGCGCATTGCAAAAATCCGAAATCGCCAAATGGTGGCCAATCGTGAAGTCAGCGGACATCAAGGGCGAATAGCGTATGTTGGCCGCTGGCCCTTAGCTCCGGCAGCTTGCAGGATGGTTCGAGTACTGACGCGATCTTGCCCCGGCCCCATCCGAAGCAGCTCTGCCCGTGGCGACGGACCGGCCAAAAGATCACTCGGTTGCGCTTGCAGCGCGTTTCAGAGTTACCAGAGCAGTACCTCCGCCGGAAGCCGGTGTAGGATTCTTATATGTGAGTTCATCACCGTTGATCGCGATCAAACGTGTCTGATTCGTATTGTCCCACGCAGGAAAGCTACTGCCGATAATATGCAACGATATTGAGTTTTCAGGTTCATTGATTTTGTAGTCGCCGAACATCACGACTATCCCCTCCAGAGCGGCGTCGCTTTCCCCGGCAACCGGAAAGTCGCGGCGTGCAAATTTTGGTCGTCCCGGACGCATGAGATTGATTGAGAAGTGATTTGCCGCATCGAACATGAAATATCCTTTTGGGTTGGAACCAAATGCTTCGGTGGTTTTCCCGGTCTTGTTATTCACGTTCACAAACGAAATGACGCTCCAAGTCCCCACAAGCTGCTGTTTGAGCGGCTCTGTGGCTTCCGCTGGTAAAAATCCGCACGTAAGTGCTGCGGCTATCGGAATTGACAATAGTGTTTTCATGGACTCCCTCCGGCTTTCTGGAACGTTCAATCTATGACGGATTCCGGGTTGGCCGCTGAGCTTAATCAGAGCCTCGAAATCATTCTAGCGGGCACTCTGTGTGAGCGGGGCAATTCATCCCAAAATACCGCGCCGAGGGCCAGTACACGATTGGCCGCGCCAAGACGTGGGCATGCGTTCGAAAGGCAATCGGCCCAAAAGCGCTACGAACCACTTCGGACGTTGTGCCAAGGTGGGCCCACGGTCACGCCGTCGATTTCGCGTAAGCCATTGAGTGAGAAGGTCGAGGGCCTGTAGGCAAGCCAGGACAGCTGTTAGAGCGTGAGCTGACGTTGCGGCGAGCGATGCCGCAATATCCGCTTGCGGGTGCGAAGCGGCATCCTCGCGAATATTTCAGGAACCAATGCTCAATCCCCCGTGTTGGCCCCACATCAGTGGAGTTTAGGACTTGCGCGGCGGCATCGTAGCTTGGTGCGTTTGCGTCGCCGCATCAATGCGTTACCACGATGAAATCAGTGTCTTTTCCCGTCTCGCCGCTAAATCCGTTGTCGGAAATAATCAATGAAGAGGCCGGCGTCAGTAGTTCAGAGATCCTCTCAACCGTATCCGGGGGTATTTCGATGCGGTCGAGGGCAGCGTTGGCCTTATCTGGCAACGGGGCCGACGGGAGTGGTTGCTTTGCGGGCGCTTCGCGCTCTTTTGTGGCACCCTCGGACATGCGAGGAAAATCTTCCGGTATCGATACGACGGTCCAGCGAATGGCCGCTCCCTCGTTCTGGAATTCCATTGCGGTAAACACGTGCGTTCCTAGCGGCTGTTCCGGATTTTCGACCCTGACCGGGACATCAAACAACGGCGCGAATCCCCGGCGCACGAAGAGCTTACTCAACTTGCGACTCACGAAGACGGAAATCGGAACGATCTTATTTGGTGCACCTCGAGCGGCAGCCGAGCCGGGAATCTGGAGACTAGTGGTTTCCGGAGTTTCGGCGTTGGACACTGGCAATCCCCGCGTTGCCGCGGCTGCGGCTATGCCAGTCTGAAATTCGGGCGAACTGGATACGGCTTTCGGCTTGAAAAGGTGAGGATTAGTTATCTCGACCGGCTGGACATCGTTGTGCGCAATGATCACGCGCGCGCCGCGCTTCGTGAGATGCCAGAGTCGGGCGGCAAAGTCATTTTTCAAGCGGATGCAGCCGTGTGAGGCCGGATGCCCGGGCACGACGCCGGCATGCAACGCTATCCCGGACCAAGTGATGCGCTGCATGTAGGGCATAGGCGCAGCGCTATAAATATTTGAACGGTGCCATCGTTGTTTATCGATCACGCTGAATACGCCGAGTGGCGTAGGATGCCCCTGAATTCCCGTGGACACTGAGGAGCGCGCGATCAGGGTTCCGTTGTCAAAAAGCGAGACCCGTTGGTCTGTGATCGAGACGATGATCTGGAGGGGGCCATTCGGAAAGTCCTTGGGCCGGGCGTTCCCCGCCGATTCAGAGTTTGGCGGTGCGTGGCGGTGCTTGTGGTTGGACGTGGCGTGATGGCCTGGCCAGAACGTGTACCGGGGCCAAAACGGAAATTGGGCGTGTGCAGTTCCTGCTGACAGCATGAAAATGGCAATTACTGGCATTGTTATTGCGGCGAGGGGTCCGCTGTTGATGTGTCCGGGGAGTGATGCAGACATGGTGCGCTCACGGCACTGTTCAGGCGTTTCCGCGCGCCGCGAAGCTCGGCGCCTAACGCGTCATTCCGATGGCACGCCACCGCGTTTCGAAAGTATCCGAGTCATCTGGTGCCCGCGCTTGTGAATCCAAGGGATTGCCGGGCTTCTGCTCTGCCGGAGCGCTTGTAGGATCTCGATCGGAATTCGGTTGTGCTGAAGCCCGCGCGCGCCACTCCAGCAAGGATTTCGAAAGCTGGGGCTTGCCTTCGTACCAGCATTGCCTTCCGTCAATCAAACGCCAGGACCAGTATCCGTGCTGATTTGGTGGCTTCGCGGCGCTGCATTTTTGTTTCGCCTGTGCAATTGGTATCTCAATGGATGAGAGCGTAGCGACGCAGGTGGCGAAAGCGATTAATGGAGTCCGTTTCCTCATTCGGTACCTCATGGAGTTACATGCGAGGTCCAATCAGAATCACGACGTTGCAACCACAAGTTCCCTTTCAAATCTGGTCGTAATGGGTCGAAAATTGGGCGGTATTCATAACTAGGCCGCCCGGGCAGGCCGCATGCGTCGCATAGCCCCACAGCCTTGCGGCCGATTTCGTGAGCGTCAGTGGCGCGGCACGGCACAGGGATGGATTTCCATTGAAGCTGGCGGAATGGATCGATGCTCACGGGACGGAGTTTCGAATCGGGCGACCGTATCTCGATAAGGATTCAAGCGTATGGCTCGAAACTGGACCGTCTGCCCAAAATTCTCGAAGGCGTTTTGTGCCAAGGCTCCCAATTCGCGAATGATGGCTATGGAATGCCCGTTTCCAGGAGCACAGCAGACACATAATGGCGAAACGAGTGTTACGCGTCCCCGAAAAGGCGATCGGGATTGCTGACCGTTCCTCCGGGCCCTGATGAAGCCAAGGCATCGCTAATCAGGCATCGCATATAGAAATAGCAGCGAGATTTATCCTCGTTCCAAATTGATTTCAGGTGCGGTTCGCCAATAGAGGGTGCCTTTGCGTTCTTCGGCATACAAAAAACCGCTCCACGCAGTCCAGAATGCAGTTTCCTCGTCAAGCCCGAACTCAAAGGGTCCAGCGATTGCACAAATCGACGTTCCGAATCCGCAAGAATTCCACGTCTTGGTGGCAGCTTAGAAGAGCGCCCCGTCTTGCTGATCGCGCAGACCTACGCGGCGCCAAACTTCTCTTGAAGAGCTGGAAACAATTTATCCGGCTTGAACGGAGTATCCCTAAAGCGAATTCCTGTCGCGTTCTTGAGCGCATTGCCAATAGCGGCTGCCACCGGGTTGTAAGGACTTTCGCTCATCGATTTCGCACCCATTGGTCCAATCGCGTCCTTTGTGTCGGCGAAATAAACGTCCGTACGTGGCACGTCAGCGTACGAAGGAAAATGGTATTCTCGCAGCTTCGGATTGATCACTTGACCCCGATCGTCGATCAGAAGCTCTTCGTAAAGCGTCGCACCGAGCGATTGGGCGACGCCACCTTCGATCTGCCCGCGGCACTGCATTGGATTTGCCACGACGCCGGCATCGGCGGCCTGAACACTTTTAAGGATTCGAATTTCACCGGTGTTCTTGTTCAAGGCCACGCGGAACCCCTGCACATTGAAGGCAACCGATCTCGGCGTACCTGTCGAGTTTCCGTTGGCCATCAGCGTCTTGTGCTCTGCTTGTGCGGCGGCTGCAAGCTGAAAAAATGTCAGGCGATAATCGCCGCAGACCACGGATCCGTTGTCGAGCGAGCAGAGATCTGGATTGATATTGGTCTGGACGGCGGCAAACGCCCTGAGATCTTCTGCCAGTCGTTGCGCGGCGGCCTGGGTCGCGAGACCCGCAACGAACACGCCCGTGCTGCCATACGCGCCGGTATCGTGGCCCCCGTTTGCCGTATCGGATTGCCGCAGGTGGATACGATCCACGGTCACCATTAATTCGCTGGCGGCAATCTGACGGTGTACGGTGCTGGTGCCGTTCCCGAATTCCGCCGTCCCCACGACCAAATCGAAATATCCGTCATCGCGTAATGTAATGCGCGCGTCGGCGATGTGGCCGTCCGGCGGCGCGGTAGTCACCATGGTAAGCGCAATACCATCTCCGACCAACCATTCCTTCGGCAGTCCGGTTAGGGCGTCACCAGTCCGCATCGACCGCTCGACAAGGTCGATGCACTGATCGAGACCGTAACTGCCATACATGATATCGGCATGATGGGGCCCGGGCGGCGATAAGATGGGATCGCCCGGTCGTATGACGTTTCGCAGCCGGAATTCGTATGGACTCAAGCCAAGTTGTTCCGCCAGTTCGTCAATTGCGGCCTCCACTGCGAATATTGTCTGAGGCAGGCCGTAACCACGAAATGCCCCGGCGGGCAGCGAATTAGTATATGCGACGACAGCGTCGACCTTTTTGTTTGGACAGCGGTAGACGCCCATCGATTCGCTGCAGGCGTGAAACAGAACCGACCGTCCGTGATTGCCGTAGGCGCCGGTGTTAGAAAGGACGTCGATCTGCAAGGCGGTCAACAAGCCGTTTTTATCGGCTCCCGCTTTGACGGCGACGCGCATGGGATGCCGCGTCGAGGCGGAAGTGAACTGTTCTTCGCGCGTGAATTCGAGCTTAACCGGGCGGCCGGTCTTGAGCGCGGCGAGCGCCAGGATGTCCTCAACGAACATCTCCTGTTTACCGCCAAATCCGCCACCGACGCGTTCGCAAAAAACCCGAACTCTTTCCGGATTGAGATCGAAGATTTGCGCCAGACCACGGCGGGTCAAGAACGGCGTTTGCGTGCTGGAACGAACGTTGAGTACGCCATCGGCATCGACCCAAGCGAGACCACCGTGCGTTTCAAGGTGCCCATGCTGAACTCTGTGACTGTTAAATACGCCTTCATAGGTGACGTCGGCCTTGGCCAGGGCTTCCGCGACGTCGCCGAACTCTCCGTGTATTTCGGCAATGATATTGCGCTTCGGATCGCTGATGCGGTTCTCGACAATTTTGTCGCCGTGAATGGCCGGCGCGTTTCCGGCAATGGCGATTTCGGCATCAAAAACCGGTGTGAGAAGATCGTATGTGACGCCAACCTGACGACAGCCTTCCTCGGCGGCGCTTTCCGTTTCCGCGATGACAGCAGCGACCTTTTGCCCAACAAAACGCACGATATTGTCGAGCACGCGTGTGTCGTCGGGATTTCGCGTCAATCGCTCGTGCCGCGCCGTCGAGAATAGAGTTGTCGGTGCATCTTCGAATGTAAGAACGCTGTGGACACCGGGAACGGCGAGGGCGGCGTTTTTGTCGATCGCGATAATCTTGGCGTGCGGGTGCGGAGAGCGCAGCAGCTTGATGTGAAGAACATCCGCCACTTCTACGTCGAAAGCGTAGCGGGCAGCACCCCGAACGATCTGCGGCGCTGCCGGCGCGGCAAGGCTGCGGCCGAAGGCAATGCCGCCCGTGACAGTCTCAACATTGGTTTTTCCGTTTAACGCATCCTCGATGGCGCGATAGCCCGTACAACGGCAAATGTTGCCTTTTAGGGCCGTATCGAGATCCTTCAATTGCCTCTGATTTAGAGATGCACAGGTCAGGATCATTCCAGGCGTGCAAAAACCGCATTGGAACGCCTGGGCATCGAGAAACGCCTGCTGGACCGGATGAAGATCGCTACCGCCGGCAAGACCCTCGATCGTGGTGATGGCATGACCGTGGGCTCGAAACGCCGGGACGATGCAGCTGTGCACCGGTTCGCCATCAAACAGGACCGTACACGCGCCGCAATCGCCCGTATCGCAACCTTTCTTGACGCCGAAATGTCCGAGTTCACGAAGAAAGGTTCGCAGACACTGCCCGGGCCGAGGCTGCCGGGTATGGTCTTTGCCATTGATCAGGTAGCCCGTCGCCATATCGGATTTGGAATAGTTCTCCGGTATGCTTGGGCAGGACATTAGTCATCGCCCTCACACGTCGACGCGAAGCCGCACATCCAACGGCTTCGTGTCATCGGTCATCACGGCCCGATGCGGGCTGGCAAGGCAAGATCGCCGCAGACGACTAATTGGCTGTCGGGAAAAACTTATCCGTGTAGATGTCGTCGGGCTTCATGCCTTCCCGCATGCCAAAGTATTTTTCCTGAATTGCGATGGTTTGCAGCAAATCCTCTTTGGCGATCCAGCCATAGGGTTTACCCGCGCTGTTGTCGGTGTGGAGAAACCGCGGAAGGGTCTTCATTTCTTCGCTGAGAATTTCAGGGTCGGTTTCGGGGTTGGCATTGTGAACGGCGGCGACGGCGGCGACAGGGTCTTTCTCGGCGTCGGCTGCGCCTTTCTGTGTAGCAATCATGAATTTCTTGATGATATCGGCTTTCTTTTCCGCCGTATCCTTCGTCACGAAGATACCCGTGCCGAGCGTATTGATTCCCGAATCGGAAAACATCATCGGCGGATTGATAGGCTTGACTTTGTTCACTTTGGTGCCATCAGGCACGGCCCAGGCTGCGATGAAATCGATGTCACCGCTGATAAGCGAACTGTACATTGACGCGTGGTTCACCGCGATTTTCTTGATTTTTGACATGTCGATCTTGTTTTTCTCGGCGAAAGCATCGAATAAGCGCTGAGCCTGGTCGCCGGGAACGGCGCCGAACTTCTTGCCTTCGAGATCACTCGGCTTTGTGATGCCGGAGGTCTTCAGCGTGATGACGGATTCCGGTGCCCGCTGCATGATGCCGGCAATGCCAATTACGGGCGCTCCTTTTGAGGCGGCGAGAGCGAGAGCCGACAGACTTGCCAGACCGATCGTCTGGTTTCCGGCGCCTATCAGCTGAAGGGTTGTGACGCTGCCTTGTCCCGATAGGATTTCGACATCGAGGCCTTGATCCTTGTAATAGCCTCGCTCTTTGGCGAGGAAAAGGGCCGAATGGTCGGCGCCCGGAAGCCAGTCCAGCCGGACGCTCACTTTTTCCAGCGATTGCGCTCTCAGCGGCGAGGCGCTCGTGACGGCCAAAATACCTGCGAAGGCTCCCAAGGCGACGCGCCGTGTCACTTGTCCGTACCGGTTGAAAACGTTCGTCATTGCTTCCTCACATTGTCGGAGTGGCCACAGCAGGGATGCGCGTCAATGGTATCCCGTTGGTATTCCAATTGTCGACGTGAATTAAACACCGTTTTTTTGGCTGCACAAGTCCATACTTCCGAGGCGTTTTGACTGCGACTTGAATGAGCAGAATTCTAGGGAGATGCCCAAATCGGACGCGTGTCATGATGCGAAAATTGGCATGGAGCACGCCGTCGCACGCGCTGGCCGAAGGATATTGTGGTGGGGCGCAATGATTGCCGGAGAAATGATAGTCGCGATAGGTCGTTGCCTCCAGGGCCGACACGCGTCACCGGAGCCATTCGCGTATGCGGGATGTCACCGACCCGCCCGAAGGCTGTGATCGACCGAGAATATGGCCAAGCCGCTATCTTTCGGCCTTGACCAAATATTTAAAGGCTTCGAATTCTTTCGACTATTTCGTCGCGGAGCGTGTCCAGATGCTCCAACATCGCCATCTTTGCTCTCTGAGCATTATTCATGATCAGCGCATCAATGAGCTTCAGGTCTTCAGGCCGTCCTGAATTTTTCTTGCCAGGCAATTCCGTTAATTCGAAAAGCCGTGTTCTGCGGCGCAGGTTGCGAACCAGGTCTGCCAGGCAGTCGTTACGCAGGGCGCCAACGATGCTGAGATGGATGCTCTCGTCCAACGCAATGAGTTCGGCGCTATTCTGATCGTCGGTAACGCTGAGTAGCCTTTCTTTCAGGTCGGCAAGCAAGGATATGTCCAGCTTGCCCGCAGCAAGAAAGGCTGCTTCCGGTTCGATCAATCGCCTCACATGAAGCATATCGAGAAATTCTTTAACGGTGACGCGGCGGACCGCAAGCGTGCGTCCCGATCGTGTGAGCAAACCTTCACCTTCCAGGCGGCCTAGAGCGTCGCGAATGGGAGTCCGTGACAGCTTCAGCTTTTCGGCGAGGCGGCTTTCTTGAATCACATCGCCGCCGCGTAGCTCACCGTTCGAGAGCTTTTCGGTCAAATAGGCATAGGCACGGTCAGCCATGCTTGGTGCATTGGCGTTTGCGTTCAACAAACTCATTCCGACCGCGCGGGTTTTTGCCTTGCGCTTGCCGAAGTTCTCCACTTTCCGGGGACTCGCGACCGCATCTTTGGGCGATGACGTCCGACGGGCGACCTGGTTGCTTTTGGCTTTCACTCAGAAGTTCCTATCGAAAGTATTCGTTCTACAATAGCAGCTCTTACGTTGTCGATGTGCTCGGCCATCCGTTCCTGCGCAACGGCGACGTCACCGGATGCCGCCGCATTGATGATTGCCAGATGTTCTGCGGCCCCGGGCTTTAAGCGAGACGGAATCCGTTCAGTTGAAAAGATGCGAGTCCGTCGGCGAAGATCCAGAATCGTGTTGGCCAGAAGCCGGCTTTGGGCCGCATCACTAATTGCTCCATGAACGAGGTCGTCCACCGCCCAATGTTCGGCCGCTGTCGGAGTAGGCCTTTGGAGAAGCTGTTCGATGGCATCGCGCGTCCGCTGAGCCACGGAAATCGGCAAGCGGTTTTGCGCGGCAATACCGGCCGCTTCGACCTCCAATAGTTTTCTGGTCTTGAGGATTTCGATGAATTTTTGAACCGGTATTCTAGACACCGCGGGCGAGCGGTTATCCTGGGAGGTGATAAGCCCCTCGGCAGCCAGCCGCGATATTGCTTCCCGTACCGGCGTCCGTGAGATTTCAAGTTCTAGCGCCAGCCTCCGTTCGTTGAGGACGGTGCCGGGGGCCAGTTCACCCGACAGAATAAATTCGAGCAACTTCTCGTAGGCGAGGCCGCTAACCGGCTGCTCTCGGGGGGCGTTCGCCTGACTCAAACGAGCCTTAGCTAACGTTGTTTTCGTCCCGGCTGGTGGCATTATGATACCTTAATTGTGTCTGACACACCATAAAACGACTCAGTGTATACCAACACCGAGGCGTGTATCATTGGCTTACATCAACACGCAATTCGAAGGCCTGCAGTCGAATTCAGGTCAGCTTAGACGATTTCGAGGACCACGGCCGAAGTCGTTGAGGGGGTCACAATCGCTGAATCGCAACAGTCGGAAAGCCTTGGCGAGCACACCCGAGACAGGCTCATTGAGATGCTGGTGTCCGGTGAATTGAAGCCCGGACTAATTCTTCAGGAGCGTCGGTTAGCGTCGATCTTGGAAATTTCCAGGACGCCGTTGCGGGCGGCGTTGAGCCAATTGGAGGTAAAGGGTCTGGTCAAGCGCCAGGCGGGACGCTTCGCCATACCTGACGGTTTGGATATTCAGTGCGTGGTTGAGGCGTTCAATCTTCGGCGGCTTCTCGAGATGGAATTTGCCAGTCTTGCTGCCGGGAAATTGTCGGCGGCGCAATCGGAGAGTATTCGGACAAATAGTTCGAAGCTGTTGGAGCAGTCGACCCCCAAGACCGCAGACTACTGGCGTGTCGACAACGAATTTCACACCGTAATCGCAGAAGCGGCAGGAAACGAATTTTCGGCGTCGCTTGGATTGGACCTGCGTCGACAGACCCACGTTTTCGTGGCGCCTCGCGATTTAGACGCGATCAAATTGAGTATCCTTGAGCATTTTGCGATCGTCGACGCCATTATGTCCGAAGACGCGGCGCGGTCTCGCGAACTGATGGACGCACATATCGCGCATGAGAAGGCCGCCGCTTTGTCGAAAGCGTTGGGCGAAACGTAAGGTCGCGATCGTCCGCAAAACGAAGCTCAAGCAATCTTGGCAGCGGTAGGTTTTCGGTCCAGCAAACGCCGGTCCAGCCGCTGCATCAAGTGTCCGAGTTCCTCATGATCGTCGCGCGAGAGTCGCGGCCCGGGCGCGCGTACGAAGCTGCTCTTGATCGCGCCGCGGCGGCGGAGCACCTCCTTGCGTAAGGCCAGCCCGATGCCGGGCTGTGCTTCGTGACGCAGAAGCGGCAAATAAAGATCAAAGATATCTTCGCCGCCCTCGGCATCGCCGGCCGCAAATCTTTTGGTGACCTCGACCAGCATTTCGGGGTAGCCGAATCCGGTCATGGCGCCGTCAGCTCCCCTCGTGAGCTCCTGAGGCAGATAAAGGCCCCCGCTACCTGCGAGGATGCTGATCCGGCGATGCTTTCCTTCGAGGGAGCAGCGGCGCAGGCGGGTCAGCTTGTCCATACCCGGACAATCCTCATGCTTGAGCATGACGATCGAATGAAAGGCGTCGATCATCTTATTGATGGTGTCGACCGACAGATACACCGTCGTGGCGAACGGAAAATCTTGCAAGGCGATCGGAACGGAGCTTCCTAATCGCTCGCAGACGGCAGAAAAATATTTGAAGACCTGCTCCTCGGTACGTAGCGTCGATACCGGTGCGACCATGACGCCGGCAGCTCCGGCGCCCATGGCCTCAGATGCAAGGCTCAGCAGGACATCAGTGCCGGGATTGCTGACCCCGACGATAAGCGGGACTTTGCCGTCGATCCGTCGAAGGAACCGCTTCATCACCAGTCGGCTCTCTTCCTCAGATAATTTGTTGGCCTCGCCCATCATTCCGAGAACGGTCATCCCGCTCACGCCTGTCTGGAGATAGAAGTCCACTAATCGGTCGATGCTTTCAAAATCGACTTTGCCATCGTCCTGGAATGGCGTCGCCGCGATGACGTAAACGCCCTTTTCTGCTTCGGTCACAAGTCTAGTCATTGCCGCTTTCGGTCAAAGCTATTTGAATTCGGCCGTCGCCGTTACGTCCGCCGCTCGGCCCGGATGGACACATGCCAAGGTATGACCTTCTGCTCGAGGGCTTCGATGAGCCAAAAGAAAACCATGCCCAGCGCAGAAAGCAAAATGATCGCGGAGAACTGACGGGTGATGTCGAAATTCGACGAGGCCGTCAGGATGATGTAGCCCAATCCCGCGTCGGCGCCGACGAACTCACCTACGACCGCGCCGATGACGGCTAGAACGGCGGCCATCTTCATTCCCGCAAGAATGCTGGGTAGAGCCTGCGGAAGACAAAATCGCCAGAATATCTGCCAGAGGTTTGCCCCCATAGAGTGAGCGAGATAGATCATCTGCGGCGGCGTCGAGCGAAGGCCGACGACCGAGTTGATCACGACCGGAAAGAAGGCAATCGCGATCACAATGGCGATCTTTGGAGTGAGACCGAAGCCAAACCAGGCGAGCATCAGCGGCGCTATCGCTACCTTCGGGACGACCTGAGATCCCACGATCAAGGGGTAAAGCGATTTGTTCAGAAGCCGCGAATAGCTCAAGGCGATCGCGAGGGGCAGGCCTACGGCTGCGCTAGCCACAAAGCCGAGAATGACGACGAGCATCGTGGCCCAAGCATGGGGGACGAAATAGGCCGCATGAGAAAACAGATCCTTCGCGATGTCGTAGGGCGCAGGTAGCAGAAATGCGGGCACCCCGCCGAGGCAAGCGAGTTGCCAAAGCGCGATCAGGATTATCAATGTGATCAGAGCATAGGGAGGTTCGAACGTCCGGCGCGAGACGATAGCGGCCGGACGAGGTTTGATGGCATCTGCGCTTGCTGTGTCTACGCTCATAGCTCGTCCTCCTTCAAGACACCCAGCGACTTGAAGATGTCTGTCACCTGCTGAACGTAGTGGGAGAAACTTGGCTTATCGCGAACGGCTAACCGGCGAGGGCGCTCGATGTCGACCTGGATGATCGTTTCAATACTGCCGGGACGCGGCGACATGACAACGATGCGGTCGCTGAGGAAAACCGCCTCAGAGATCGAATGCGTGATGAACATCACGGTCATCTTCTGATCGGACCATAAGCGCAGCAGATCGACCTGCAATTGATCGCGAGTCAACGCGTCGAGTGCGCCGAATGGCTCATCCATAACCAGGAGCGGAGGGTTGTGCAGAAGGGCTCTGCAGATGGACACGCGCTGCCGCATGCCACCCGATAATTCGTGGGGAAAAGCGGAATGAAAATCGTTCAGATCGACCATCTTCAACAGCTCTTTTGCGCGAGTCGTCGAGGTGACCGGGTCAAGCTTTCTGATATCGCACTGGAGCATGACGTTGGCGAGTGCGGTGCGCCAATCCAGTAATACGTCCTGTTGAAAGACGATGCCGATGTCGGAATTCGGGCCGCGGATTTGCCGCGGACCGACGTGAATGGTTCCGCTCGTTGGGGTGTCGAGGCCGGCCACAAGCATCATCAGCGTGCTTTTGCCGCAGCCGCTTGGCCCGATGACGGAAACGAATTCTCCCTTTTGAATATTCAAGTCGACGGAGGACAGGGCCTGAATGGGACCGTGGCCGGTTTCAAACGTCTTGGAAACACCCCGAATTGCGATCGAGCTATCCGAGCCGTCGGTGGACGATCCCGAACGCGCGAAGGATTTCGGTTCCTGTCCTCGGAGACTGTTCCTGACCATTTGAAGCATCGCTTGCTCTCCGGGAATACGCCGACACTGCGTTCATGCCACTCGGCGACCGCGTCCTGTTTCCTTACAATTTGCGTGCCAATTCGGTCGGTTTCATGCGGCGGCCGGTCGTCTGGCTTTACTGTTATCGCGCTGGATGAAGCTTCCGAATCCCTTCCCGCCAAGCACGTCGGTGCCATTCCAGACTTGCTCGCCGCGGACGAATGTCGACGCGACTCGCGCCGTAAAGGTCATGCCATCGTACGGACTCCAGTTGACGGAATCGTGCGCCATCGACGAGTCATAGACAAAGCGTCCAGGCTGCAACACGGCAAGATCAGCGTCGGAGCCGATGGCGATCGCGCCCTTCCGGGGCCAAAGGCCGAACAGTTTCGCGGGTTTCTCGGACAGGAATCTAGCGACGCCACGCGGCGCGTCCAGGCTGTGAGCCTCGAGGCCGGTGAAAAAAGCCGGCATCAATGACTCAATTCCGGGAACACCGGGGCCTGCGTCGAATATCGAGCCACCGAGCTTATTCTCGAGAGACATCGTCGAATGATCGGAAGATATGCACTGGACTTCGTCGTTGCGGATTTTTTCCCAGAGGGCTTCTGTACCGGCCGGTCTGATCGGCGGGTTGACCTTGATGCGGGCGCCAAGCCTCTCGCCGTCGCGCTCGGGATCGAAAACAAGATAGTGCACGCAGATCTCACCGGTAGCGGTGTGGCCGCGTCTCCCATAACTATCGAGCAGCTCGAAACCGCGCGGTGTCGAGATATGAACAATATGAGCGTGCGCTCCGGCGCTGGCTGCAAGCTCGAGAAATAAAGCTGTTGCCGCGAGCTCGGCAGCTTCCGGCCTGCTTGCGGAATGTACGTCGAGGGTATTGCGGCCCGTCTCCCGCATACGCTGCGTATTATACCGCACGATTTCCTGATCTTCGTTATGAATTCCAAGCGGAAGCCCGAGTTCCGCGCAGGCCTGCAACATCGCAAGCTGCTGATCGGCCGGAATTCTCGGAAATCGAACCGGGTGGCTCTCGCATACCGATATCTTGAAGGCGCAGACGCCGGCATCCGCCAATTTGTACATCTGCTCGGTGGTCTGGTTCGGCGCGAGCGTGCCATAGAGCGCAACGTCGCAGTATGAGAGCGTTTCGACAGCCTTAACTTTGGCTTCGAGAAGTTCAACCGAACTCAGTGGGGTCGGGGTGTCGAACGGCATTTCCACCATGGTGGTGATTCCGCCGCATGCAGCGGCACGACTGGTTGGCTCCAGTCCGGCGAGACCTAAATAGCTGGTCGAATGGGTTTGGGCATCGATACCGCCTGGAACGATCCAGCACCCCCTGTGGTCATGCGTTACGCGGGCGGGAGGCGGCTCACCAGCTCCGAGACTCACAATCTTTTCACCCGCTATCGCAATCCAGCCATCGCGAATGGTCGCTTCGGGAGTGACGATCGAGCCCAGCAAAACTCTGTCGTAGATCATGGCGTTGTGCCTTTGCTTTTGGTTGATAGCGGTGGGGAAATGTGGCGTGCATCCGGCCCGAATGCCGTTCCCGACCGGATCGGCATCGCAGCGAAATCATCGAAGAAGCGCGCCAGACGGTCGGCGATCAGTTCGATTATCTTCCGGCCCGTCTCCTCGGTCGCGGCGGCGGGATCGCCGTGGTAACCGGAATCGTCTCCCTGAAAGATGGGAGGCCATGCCGCGCGTACGTCGCTGATCGGATCGGTATTGTCTCTGGAGACGACCCATGGCTGTAACGTTCGCAATTTGAGCGGCGCCGAGCGGTCCTTTATCGCCGCGCCCAGTCTGGTATCTTCGCCAATGACTGCTAGCATCAAGGACGTTTCGAATTCGCAGGCATGGCCGAAGCGCCGGAGCCCTCCGTTGAGGAGATCAGGCCATTGGCTATCCGCCGCCGCCCAGTAATCGACCCCGGTAACTGGCAATCCGTCGGTAACGAGTTCGGCGATCTTTGAGCGAAGCGGCGCAGAGTTGCCGCCATGTCCGTTGACGAAGACGATGCGACGAAAGCCCGTCTGCGCCAACGATGAGGCAATGTCTCCAAGAACGGCCAGATAGGTCGCAAGCCGCAGGCTGATCGTACCGCCATGGCTGAGGTGATGCGGTGAGAATCCGTATGGCAGCGACGGAGCGACGAGCACCCTGACTGTCTTGGTTCGAGCCGCGGCAAGCTGCGCTATCTTCGTCGACAAGCGAGCATCAGTGTCCACGGGCAAGTGCGAGCCATGTTGTTCGATGGCACCAATCGGGATGGCGACGACCGCGCCCGCGTCGCGTGCCTCGGCGACCTCGTCCCGCGTCAGATTTTGCCAAAGGATTTCCGTATTGGTCATCGTGTGCCTTTCGTCGGAGCGGTCAGAGATCGAGTACAAGCTTGTCGCTCCTGGCGCCGGAGCAACAAATCATCATAACCTTGTTGGAGTCCCGTTCACGCTTCGAAAGTACCGAATCGCGGTGATCGGGCAGTCCTTCCAGGACATAGGTCTCGCATGTGCCACACACGCCTTGCATGCAGGATCGATTGATCTGGAGTCCCTCGGACAAGAGAACTTCGAGAATCGTTTTGTCAGGCGGAACGAAGAACGACCTGCCTGATTTGGCGAGGCAAATTTCGAAGCCGCCTTTCGCTGGGGGCATCGCTGAGGAAAATCGTTCAATGTGGACTATCGCCGGATCCAGATCCACCGCCGCCGCCTCGAACGCCCGCAGCATTCCCGCCGGGCCGCAGCAATAGAAATGCGTGCCAGACACCTGGCTCTTGATGATCAGCGGAAGGTCGAGCATCGAATAACCCGGTTCCTGATCGAACGTGAGGTATAGCCGGTCGGGATAGTTTGCTTGCAATTCAAGAAGCTTCGACAAAAACGCCATACGTTGACGCGTTCGCGCGGCGTAGAATAGTTTCCACGGTTTGCCGATTTCTTCCAGGCGCTGTACCGCCGACCAGATCGGCGTGATCCCGATGCCCCCGGCAAAAAGCACGGAAGACTTCGCGGTTTCGTCCAGTGCGAAGTTGTTGCGGGGTTCGGCGATCCGCAGCATGTCGCCGACCATCACGGCTTCGCACATGTATTCAGAGCCCCCGGTGCTTTGCGGCGCCTTTGCGACCGCGATCATGTAGCGATGGGTTTCGTGCGTGGGATTGATCAGGGAGTAGCTGCGCTCCAGCGCGTTCCTCAGGAATAGATTGATGTGCGAGCCCGCGGAGAACGGTGGAAGATCTGAGCCGCCAACCGGCCGCAGGTCGAACGAAAAAATGCCCTCGGCCTCGACGCCTTTGGCGTGGACACGCACGTCGAGAAGTCGTCGGGGGGCCGTCGCATTCACCATTCGATGTTAAAGCTCCGGTTTCGATGTGCGATATCATTCCCGGCCGTTCAGATCGTAAAACGGCTTGGTCGGCGGCAGTCTCCAATCCCGGTAGAAATCCCGGACGTGAGGAAACACGGCCCGCGAAAATTCACCCCGGGCTATTTCATCTGATCGAAGGGGACGGTTTAGGTCCGCAGCAAGGTCTTTCAAAACGCGGTTGCGGTCGACATTTGAAAAGCGCCCATTCTGGTACACGACATGTCCGTCGATCATCACTGCCGTCACGTGTTCGGTCTTTGCCCTGTAAATCAGGGCTTCGACAACAGATATGGCTGGGTCCGTGAACGGGGAGGTGATGCGCGCGTAGTCGAGCAAAACAAGATCGGCCTGTTTGCCGACTTCCAGAGTTCCAATCTCATCGCCGAAGCCGATCGCATTCGCGCCGTGCTCGGTCGCCATCCTGAATATCTGCGTCGCGCTGATTGGTTTCTCGTAGATGCCGGGACGCGCATGCAAATGCCTGACAAGTCTCATTTCCTGCAGCATGTCGCGGTCGTCGTTGAGGCCGGCCTCGTCGATGCCGATCGCGACCGGAATGCCGCGCGCCACCATTTCGAGTACCGGCGCTATCCCGCTTCGCAGGCGGAGATTCGAGCTCGCATTGTGGCAAACGCAGACGCCGTGTTTTGCGACGATGTCCAGATCGCTCTCGCATAGCCAGTTGCCATGTCCAACCGTCAGGTGAGGGCCAAGAAAGTCAAGTTCCTCGAGATGTTCGATCGAGGTCTTGCCGAATCGTCGCGACGAGAATTCCTTTTGATACGGCGTCTCCGAAAGATGAAGGTGAATGCCGATTCCGTATTTTCGGGCCCAGTCCCGCGTTAGCGTCAGCAGCTTGTCGGAACTCCGTTCGAGATTAATCGGCGCAAGCCAGACGCGCACCAGCCGCTCCTTGCCGTTTCCGTATCGCTCGATCATGGGTTGCAGATATTCGGTCTCATAGTCCTCGAGCGCGAAATGCGTTCGCTTCAAGAACGCACTGGCATCGTCTTGCAGGCCTTCGGGAAGCGATGCAACGAACGAGGCATCGTCGCCATAAACCAGGCGGTGCTGATCTCGATTGCAAAATGCGAAGCTCACCCGCATTCCCAGGTCGACGTAGGCCTTGATGATTTCCGATGCATTGGCCGGCCAGGCACGCACTGGTCCCGGTTTCATCCCACCCAGATGCTGAACCGCCGTGACCCCGGAAGCCACGAGTTCGAAAGCCGAATAGAGCGTGTCGAGATAGGGATCCACGTCGCGGTGACGCAGGTGATGCGTCAGCCATAACTCGAGCGGCATGTCCGGGCTGCCGAGTTGTACCGGCGTCATTCCAATATGGTGATGCGCGTTGACGAGCCCCGGGACGACGATGTGGTCGGGCGATCCGACGACCGTCGCGTCCTGATGCCGGGAGGCCAATTCGGCGAACGGACCAACTTCCTGGATTTGGCCATCGACCTGAAGGATACCGCCGTCATCGAGGATGTCGACTGTCTCGTCGTCGAGTGCCCTTAAAAGGATATGCCGTCCCCGAACCAGTGAGCGGCGGTTATCGGATGAAGTCATGATCTATGATGGTCTCGGCTTGCCCCGCGGATCACCTTTCGATGCTCGTGGGCTTTTTGGGATTTCGTCCGAACAGGTGTTGCCGTCGAAGCGTTGCGCTATTCGGCTGCTTTCATCGAATGAAGCGGTCCCACGGCGTTGTTCATTGCTTCTTCATAGGCACCCAGCCAGTCCGTACCTTTCTGGACGACAATGTCGCCGCCGCGGGCATCGCGGCACAAATGGGGTTCGTCAACGATCCGCGGCAATGCACCCGTATCGCGATAAGCAATCGCCGCCTTCAGCAAAGCGCGCCGGGTGAGCATCACCATCCTGTCGCTTGCGGCGAGGTGCTCCCGCGTACGGTCCACGATCGGTCCCATGCTTTCCTGGATCGCCTGATCCTGTAGGGGAATGCCAACGATCCCGCTATAGCTTTCGCCGGACCGCTTGGCCTCGCGATTCATCCTGTAATCGTTGGCCAAGGTACCCGTTGCTCTCCATCGCCCCATCCAGTCGTTGGTCCGGGGCAGGTATTCGATCGGTCTTGCCAGACCCGGCACGAGCGATCCGTCGTTGTAGCGCATTGCGGTGTCCCGGCCGGTCCCGCGGAACACATCAATGTTGAAAATCATCGTGTGCTCGTCATCGATCGGCACCCAGGCGTTTGCCGATACGTTGTTCGTTATCACGTCGCTGGGATAGGTGACCCAGAACGGAAAAATAAACGACGCGAACCGGTGGTGCTCGTTGCCTTCGTCGGCATCGCGCTGCGCCGAATACATCGTGCCATAGTCGGTTTCGGTGACGTTGATCTCGGGCGACTTGTTAATGATCGTGTAGCTGAGCGGATCGTTTCGATCGAGGCGATCGGTGTCGATGTTGCCGCCGTGAAGAAAACCCGAATGCGACGTGTCGATGTCGCCCTCCAGCGCCTGGAGCCAGTTGCAATCCCGCTGTGTAAGCGCGATGCCGACGTCTTTGGTGTCGACCATGGTCGGCTCGAGGTCCGGCAGGGAAGGCGGAACCTCGCGCGCGCCCATGTAGACAAAGACAATTCCTCCGCGCTCGATCACCTTGTAGGCGACGGCCTTTGTCCCGGCTGGATAGCGCTTTTTGTCGACAACGTTGGGCTGGTCGAGGCAGTTTCCGTTCACGTCGAATTTCCAGCCGTGATAGATGCAGCGTATGCCACCCTCTTCATTGCGTCCGAAGAACAACGACGCGCACCGATGCGGACAGAGATGGTCGAATATGCCGGGCCGTCCGGACGAGTCGCGAAAAGCAATGAGTTTTTCTCCGAGTAGCATCAGGCGCATCGGGTCACCGTCCACCGGCAGTTCCGACGAAAGACAAGCCGGTATCCAGAATTGACGCATGAGAGTCCCCATCGGCGTGCCACGGCCCACACGGGTAAGAATCTCGTTTTCCTCTGCGGAAATCATCGCCTTCTCCTCTTTTCGTTCGTCCTAGCTCACGCTGAACGGTGGATCACGCCGACGCGCGCGAGCGCATCGATCGACGAATGCACGATGGGGACCGTTGCGCTAACGTCTTTCATCGGCTTCGTCAGAAACTGGTTAGGGGGATAACCCACGGCAGATGCGTAGAACGGCCGGTACATGTCCCAACGTGCGCGCGCCAGGTTGTTACCCATACCGGTATCGCTGCGTGCCTCACGCAGGCAGCGAAGATCGATTTCGGCCGAAACCTCGGTCGTTTCGCTGGCGCTGCCTTCAAAGGCAAGCGAGCGCCCAAGGTAATCGATGATATGCGACCTGCCGCCCTGGACGCTCCCATCCTTGGAAAAGCCGATGCCGCCCGCGACATTCGCGCTGATGACGAAGCACATATTTTCAGCGGCTCTTGCCACCTTCGCGGCTTCCAACCCGGCGTTTCCCTCATCATTGGTTGGGTGCAACAAGATTTCGGCCCCGCGCATCATGAACACTCGCGCGACTTCCGGAATAGCGATCTCGCCACAGGCGAGGACGGCGATACGTCCCAATTCGGTTTCAGCGACAGGGAAGGCGCCTTCCAAGCCAACTTCGGCAAGATAGGCATCCATGAAATCGTGCGGTGAGGTCCACATCGCGGTGTTGATACGTCGAAACGTCAGGATCACATCACCGGCACGATCGATCAGAAAGCAGGTGTTGAAAAACCTGCCAGGCCATCTGGCATCGGTGTCGAATTGGTTTCCGGCGACGAAGATGCTTTTGCGGCGAGCGAGTTCCTGCAATCGATGCGTGATGGTTCCCGGAATTGGCTCGCACGCCTTGTCGATCCATTCTTCGGGAGTCTCGCCATGAGGCGGTCCCTGCAGCGCGAATTCCGGAATAACGACAAGGTCTGGAACGCGCTCGGCACGACAGGCGGACTCGATGAGCCGTACGGCCCGGCCGAGATTGTCGTCGATGACCTTTCGGGCGGCTTTCCGCCCATCCGCAAGCGAGGCGATGCTGCTGCGCATCTGAATGCACGTCGCGCGCCACGCCATTTTTGTCATTATATCTATCCTGATACCATAAGACGTTCGGTGCACATATGGAATACCAACAGAATACCACTAGATCAACTGGTTTTGCCCGCGGCTTGAATTCCTTTGCGTGAGATGAAATGAAGCGCGACGACCAGCTTTGGGTCTGGATGAGTTCAAATGGCTGATCTTGTGAAGGGCGTGCTGGCTGGCGGCGCGAGCCGAGAGCTCGGTTGGGAACGAACGTCAAGTCTGCTCGTTTCACGCCCCGTCGACCGTCAGGAAAAATCCGCGAACGGCAGGTGCCTTTTTAAGACAGATGCTTCCTTAGGAAAGGCCACGCCACGTTGGTGAATCCCTCCGGATTATCTTCCAGAACCATGTGACCGGCATTCGGAACACTAGCGCCTTCGCCATGTTTCAAGATTTGAACCATGCGGTTGGCGCATTCGATCGTTACAAGGTCGGAGTCGCTGGCACGAACGATGAGGGTGGGACATTCGATCGCCGCCAACGCGGCCCATGATCGCTCCGGAGGATCCGGCTTAAGCGGAAAAATGGCGGAATCGAGTCGCCAAACGAGGCGGCCAGCCTGCTCAGCGAGTGCGCAGGCAAGGCGCGTGCTGATGCTTCGCTCGGAAGCGCCCACATGTAATGCACGAAGATAGCTCCGTGCCGCCGCTTCGGAATCGAACGACGGTGGCATGGCAGAGGTTTCACGGGCGATACGCCCGAGACCGAGCGGGTTCAGGTCCGGCGAACTGTCGATAATCACCAGCGCTGAGACTCGTTCGGGATAGCGCGCGGCGAAGTTGATCGCGTTCGTGCCGCCCATCGAATGACCGATGATTGCGAAGCGTTGCAAGGGCCAGTTGTCGGCGAGTTGTAACAAGTCCGCCACGTAAGAATCGGTATCGTAGCGAGCGTCGTTCGCCCAATCCGTTGAGCCTCGGCCGCGCTGATCGGGCGCGATCAGGTAAAAGTCGGTGGCGGCGGCTTCCGCGAATTCCTCAAACCATTGCCCGTAAGCCCTCAAGCCGTGCAGCATGACGATGGGCGGCGCGGAGGGCGCGCCCCAAGTCACGCAGTGCATCTGCAGGGTGCCATCATGGAGCGCGATACGGCGCGACGTCATGATCTAACGCGGCGGCGGTGAAAAATACACGGGGTTGCGGGCATACTGCACTTTAAGCTCGATCTCGTAACCGTCGGGATCGTGAATGTAGATCGACGTGCCGAAACCGCGAGCTCCGTATACTTCCATCGGCCCTCTGAAGACCGGGCTTCCCTTGCGCTCGACATGCGCGACGAGTTCGTCGAGATCCGCCTCCACGCTCAGGCAGAGGTGCTCGATGCCGCGCGCGGCGGGGGGCGGCAAGGTTTCGCCCGGCGCCATCGCGACCAGATCGATCAGGTTGTTGCCACAGCGTATCTGGTAGAGCCCGATTCGTTCAAAGATGCGCTCGACTCGTAGCCCAAGTACGTCCTTGTAGAAGCCGACCGTCCGCTCCATGTCAGTCACGCGAAGCACAACATGGTCAATGCCTAGGAATGTCGCCGGGATAGCCATGGTCCAACTCCTTGCTGCCAGAAGGAAACACGCGCGCTTCGGAGACTAAACAAGGATGGCTTGGCAGCAAGATCAGGTTTTTTGACGCATGGGGCCGCTCAGAGGCCGCCAGGGTTCCGCAGGGTCAGGAAAACTGAAGCAGGGACGAGCCAATAATAATTGCGATGCCCCCGGTGGCCGCTCTCTATTCGCGGGACTGGCAGACAGGTCGTCCGTCAGGAAACGGCCGTGAGCACTCGTGCTGGATTCGACGATCAAACCTCAGGACAAGGGTGCGGGCGACCGGCTCTGTCACTTCGCGGCGACGCTCGACTTTGCGGAGCTTCCGCAGGACGTGCGAGAGCAAAACAAGCTCGCCATCCTCGACATCTTCGGTGATGCGATTGCCGGCTCGCATTTTGCGGAAGGCGCAAAGCAAATTCGCGGCTATGCGCTCAGCGCGGGCAGCGGCGGCCGTTCGACCTTGTGGGCGGCGGGTGAGCGATGCGCGCCGGGATTGGCGGCGTTGGTGAATGCCACGCACGCTCGCGGTCTCGATTATGACGACATCATCCCGTTTCCACAGATTCACGTTTCGGTACACGTCGTGCCTGCGCTGGCTGCGCTTGCCGAGGATCGCCAGGACGTGACCACCGGCCGCGACTTTCTGATGGCGGTGGTGGTGGGATGCGAATTGCAGGCTCGGCTCACCCGCGCCATCGCGCCCTTCTTCGGCAGCGATTTGCCGTCGCTACTGTCCAGCCAGATCTTTGGTTATTTCAGTGCGGCGCTGGCGTGCGCGCGATTGATGCGCCTTGATCCGCCCGCAAGCCGGAGCGCGCTGGGCCTCGCCTTGATGCATGCGGCGGGGACGGAAGAAATGGTCGTGCATGCGTCCCGCAGCATGGGCAAGATCATTTACGCGGGCCTGAGCAATCAGGGCGGAGTTCAATGCGCCCTGATGGCCGCCGCGGGCATCACCGCGGAGGGCGATGCATTGACCGGTCAGGCCGGCCTGTTTGCCGCGCTTTATGGCGGGCGGTTCGACGCAGGCGCGTTGACCGAGCAGCTTGGCTCGGAATTCTACTCCCTGAACCGGTGCTTCAAATCGGCGCCGGGAACGCTCGCCGCGCATTCCTTCGCCGAGGCCGCGATCCTGTTGAAGCAGGACCTTGGAGTGTCAGCTGACGACGTCCAAAGAATCGTGCTCCACGTCGGGAGTTGGGGCCGTGCCATGTGCGAGCCGATCGAGCTCCGACGGCATCCGCCAAGTGCATCGGCGGCGATGAACAGCATTCCTTTCGTGGTCGCCAAGGCGCTCGCAAACGGCGCGGTCGATCTCTCGGACTTTCAGGAAGTGGGCAGGGCACAAGCTGCCGTCAGCAGTATTGTCTCTCGTATCCACTATGAATTCTCGCCGGCCCTCTCAAAGACCGACGGTCTCGAACAAGCAACGGTCGAATTCGTCATGTCGAACGGTTCGACATTTCGTAAGACCGTCCACGTGCCGCTAGGCCATCCGAAGCGCCCGCTGTCGCGCGAGCAGGCTATCGCCAAGTTCAGGCACAACGCCGCATTTTCAGATCGTCCTGACCTGGTCGCTCGGACCGACCAAATCGCCGAGCGTGTCTTGAACCTGGAGAATGAGACCGATATCGCGGCCTTCGTCGGCGCGATGTTCGCCAAAAACAATAACGGAGCCGGAAGATGATCCCGAATATCGATCAACTCGTCCAGAATGATCTGATCCATCGTTCGGTCTACACCGATCCCAAGATTTTCGATCTGGAGATGGAATACATCTTCAACAAATGCTGGGTCTATGTCGGTCACGCGGCCGAAATTCCCGAACCTGGCGACTACAAGACCACGTTCATCGGCCGCAACCCGGTAATCGTTTCGCGGCTGGCCGACGGCGACATCACATTGTTGATCAACCGCTGCCGGCACCGTGGCCCGATCGTCTGCCAGCACGAGCTCGGAAACAGTCAGCATTTTCGCTGCCCCTATCATTCCTGGACCTACGACAATTCCGGCAAGTTGATCGGCGTGCCGATGCCGCAAGGCTACGGGCAGACCTTCGATCGGGAAAAGCTCGGACTGGCTAAAGTGGCACGCGTCGCAGAGTACCAGGGCTTTATCTTCGGCTGCATGACCCATGAGGGTCCTTCGCTTGAAGAGTATCTTGGCGGCATCACGAAATTCCTGGATGCCTATGCGGCCGTGTCGGCGTCGCGCAAGATCGAACTGTTCGAAGGAACGCAAAAGGCCGGCTATAACGGCAACTGGAAATATCAGCTCGAAAACGGCGTCGATCCCTATCACGTCGGCGCCCTACACTTGAGCGCGGTCTCACCGGAAGCGATGAAGATCTATCGCCAGGGGACGGGTTGCGTCATCGCCATGGACGGACATGGCGTGACCGACCACACCGACTGGGGACCGATGCCGGCCGACGCCAGCTTGTCCGGCGGCTTCAACCTGGTGATCTTCCCGAACCTTATCGTGCTGCGCAGCCAAATTCGAACGGTGCGTCCGATCGCCGTCGACCGCACCGAGATCTACACCAACGTGGTGCGTCTATCCGGCGTCTCCGACGAGGTCAACCTCAAGCGCATGCGCGACCAGGAGCTGGAGTTCGGCGCCGCCGGGACCTTCTTCACCGATGATCTCGAGATTTTCGAACGCACCCAGGAAGGACTGCAGAGCGGCGCAGTGGAGTGGCTGGTATTTGCACGGGGGTTGGACCGCGAAACCATGAAAGGCGGATACATGACGGGTGGCATGTCCGATGAGACGCAGCATCGCGGCATGTACCAGAACTGGAAGCGCCACATGATGGCGGCGGCGTCGTCGACGCTACGTGCCGCGGAGTGATCGATGCCTACGTCAAGAAGCGCCGTCGAGGATTTTTTGTATATGGAAGCCCGGCTGCTGGACAACCGGCAGTTCGAGGAATGGATGGACCTGTTTACGGACGATGCGCTCTATTGGGTGCCCGCCGGTCGCGACGATATCGATCCCAGCCGTCACGTCTCGATCATTCATGACGACAAGGCCCAAATGGCCGTCCGGGTGAAGCGTTTGCGGTCGGGCTTTGCATTTGCCCAAGACCCGGCCTCGCGCGTGCATCGCCTGATCTCCAACGTCCGAATTCTCTCCGAAGATGAGCCGGCCAAGGCGCTCGAAATCGGCTGCATGATGCTGCTGGTCGAACTCGCCCGCAAGAAGCAGACCATCCACACCGCCTATTGTGAATTTTCGCTCTCGACCGGTCGCACGCCGTGGTCGATCCGCCGAAAAAAGGTCAATCTCTTGAAGAATGGCGAGGTGCTGGAATCCACGCCCTTCCTGATCTAGGGACCGCAAATGACTGCACGCATGGACGGCGAATGGATCATCGTTAACGAGTTTGCGCAGGTGCGGTTGACCGTCGATACCAACGGCAACGATCCGCGTCTGTGTATTGAGGACCTCGCGACCGAGCGACGGATCTATCTGGATGCGTTCGGCCTTGCGGGCCTGACGACCGCAACGCCGGAAGAACTGGCACGCTACATGGATCCCAATCCCAGATCGGAAACGTAACCGAAGTGCCCGCGGCTGACCCCGATATCTGGCGGCATCAGGGGCCGATTTTGATCGCGGGAGCCTTGGTGCTCGATCCCAAGGGTGAACTGCATCGTCCGGCGGCGCAGGACATCCTTGTCGAGGACAAGGTTATCGTCGCGCTGGGCGATGAGGCGCGGAGCCGCGGACGGGCGGCGAAAACCTTCGACGCGCGCGGATTGATCGTGACGCCCGGCTTTGTCAACGCGCATTGCCATTCGCACGATACGCTGTTGCGGGGATTGTTCGAGCAGATGACGCTTGAAACCTGGGGCGCGGTCGCATTCCCTTTCCACTGGCCGCCACGTCGGACCGAAGAGATCGCGGTCAGAACGCGGGCCCATGCGGTCGAATGTCTCGTCAACGGCATCACCACGATTCAGGACATGGTGACGATCGTCGACTTCGAACAGGATCATGCAGCCGCGGTCGCCGGCGCCTATTCCGGAGCCAGCATCGAGGCGGTGATTGCGCCTCAATATAGCGACCTTGCGGGCCGAGCCGGCGTTCCCTTTGTCGACGACTGCTTTGCCGCGGACGAAATCGGACATCTGGGTGACAGGAGCGATTTCAGGCCGATAGTTGAAAAACTCACATCGATCTTCACCAGCGTCTCAGTGCCCGGCGTCTCCTGGGCGCTTGGCCCGGTGCAGCCGCAAATCTGCTCTGACGACTTCTTGCAGTGGACCGCAGGATATTCCGCCGAGACAGGAATGCGCCTGTATATGCATCTCTACGAGACGCGGAGTGAAGCCGTGCTCGCGCGTCGCACGCTTGCGAGCGACATGGGCTCGGCAGTCCGCAGACTGGTACGTCTTGGTGTTGCGACGCCCTTGCTCACGATTGCGCACGGCGTCTGGATTACTGGCCGCGAGATCGACGAGTTGGCGCAACGTGGCGTCGGGCTTGCCACCAATCCCGTGACCAATCTCAAGCTGATGAACGGGTTCGCGCCGATCCGCCGATACCATGATGCCGGAGTGGTGACGGGACTTGGCTGCGATAACAGCAGTGCAGGCGATGCCCAGAACATCTTTCAGACGATGAAGACGTTCGCGTTACTGTGGGGTATGCAATCGCCATCAAACGACCAGACGGCTGCCGCCACTGCGTTTCGAGCTGCGACCACTGGCGGTGCGAAATTACTTGGCCTGGAAGGCCAGGTTGGCCGTATCGCTCCGGGTTACCGCGCTAATCTAGCTTTGATCGACGCGACCGGGCCCGCATGGCGCCCGCTTAACAGCGCGGTCCGCCAACTCGTCTATGGCGAGACCGGGCGCGGGGTGAAACATGTAATGGTCGCCGGCCGCTTCGTGGTGACAGATGGAAAATGCCGCACGATCGACGAGACATCGCTGTGCCGCGACATCGATCGAATACGGGCAACGATGGAGACCGATCTCGCCGGCGTGAGCGGTCGCGCGGCGATGTTGACGAAATCCTATGCCGCCGTTGCGGCTCGCGTCGCCGCCGAACCGCTGGAATTTGACGCGAGGCTGCTCGGTCCGACCTCACACTGACGAGCGGCGCAGCGCGGCTGTTCATACAACGGCGGCCAGGTTTGGAAACACGCCGGGCATGACGATGAAGCCGTCGAGGCGCTTGACGCGGTCGAGCCAGCGCCACAGGGCGGGATAACGGTCGAGAGCGACTCCGCCATCGGCGGCCAATGCGGCTGGCGGAAAAACTGCGATGTCGGCGATGGTCGGCGTCTGACCGGCGAGCCAGGGCCTGGCGGTCAATTCGCCTTCGGCGAGGTAATCCTCGATGATGGTCAGGTAAGCGTGAGCCGTTTCCAGCTCCTGTGGCGATGGTTCGCCGCCTGCCGTGATCGACCGCATCCGCAGCGTTTGCAGCAGGTCGAGCTCCTTGGCAGCAAAACCCAGCCATTCCATTACGTGGTCCAAGGATGTGTCGTCTTTCGGCAGCCAGCGACCGGATTGATCGTAGCGTCGCGCCAGATGAATCAAAATGGCGTTGGTATCGCAGATGCGGCGTTCGCCGTCCTCAAGAACGGGAATGCTTTGCCGGGGATTGATCCTGACGAAGTCGGGCGAGAGATGCTCACGCCCGGGATGCACGTTGACCTTGACCGGCGCGTAGTTGACGCCGAGTAGCGCACACAACAGCCGGACCTTATAGCAGTCGGCCGATAGAATGTAGTCGTACAGACGGATCATGAGGGCGTGCTAGTTCGACGTGCGGTCGAGGCCGAACTGCAGTCCGGAGCGATCAAGCCAGCGGCGATAGGCAATCGAGCTGGCATCGGATATTGTCGGAATCTCTCGACGGGGATGCACAGGCAACCTCTTCGGCCGCTGATGTAGCAGGATCGAACGGTCCTGAGCAAATATCTCGTGATAGAAATGCAGAATGTGCGCCGGGCTGTTCTGCTCATCGTGTACCAGCGCAAAGGAGTGCACGGTGCAGCTTTCTTCGTCGTGCGGCTGCACGAACAGGCCGATAAGGTCCTTCTTGCCGACCTTGACCAGCGAGTCCTTGTAGATAATCGAGATAAAAGGCGAGGGAATGCGATAATCGTAATAGATCGTGCTGGCCCCGCCGGCGGCGGCCGACGCCTTGGGCTGGACGAAGCTGCAACCGACCGCCCACAACTCCCGGTCGTTCTCGCGATATTCGACTGAATATTTTGGTACCTCTGCCGAGTCGTAACCGCCGAGCGTGCCGGTGTGGACGAAGCTGAAGTGCGAGAGATCGAAGAAATTCTCGATCACGCGCTGCCCGGATGAGGGAACGCCGATGCGTCCGCGATGGATGAACCTGCGTCCGCTCTGTTCGAATTCGGCGATCGCAACGATATCGTGGCTCGGACGGCCGAGCGATACCCACACGAATCCATACCGCTCCTTCAACAGCGGCGGCGTCTCGCTCGCGCCGTCGGACAACGCACATTGAAACGCACCATCCCAGCCACGGTGGATAGTTAGGTTCTGGCCGAGCAAGGTCGTCGTTTCAGAGCTGCCCTTGGGGATCTCGGCCGTAAAGGCGACGGCATACCATTCGTCGAGGGCGACTTGATCGTTCGTGCGCGTCAAGGGGCTTCTCCTTGCGTTAGTCCATCGACCAGAACCGGAACCGCGGCTTCAAACTTCGAAAACGCGGATCGCAGCCAGGACTTGATCTTGTCTTGCGCGATCTCGGCGCGAAAGGCGACCAGCGCCCGGTTGAAAGCGACGTAGTCGCTGCCAGCCGTCATGCTGGCTTGCACGGCGCAGCCACCGGGTTCGGTCGGCTGGATGCGAATGAGATACTTGCCTTTGCCGGTCTCAGTGGTGGTTTCGCAAAAAATCGAAGAGGGCAGCGTGAAGCTCGCGGTGAGAGTTTCCGAGCGAGTGACGACCGCGCCGGTGTTCGACGTCGACCAATCGACATCTTCAGGCGGCTGAATTTTAACGCCGGCGGCGCATGGAAGCGTGAGGAACGCAACGATGGCGTCCTCCATACCGAGTTGTAAATGCAGCGTTCGCACGGGAGTATAGGTCGAGTCGGCGTCGGGCTCGCTTCGGGCTGGCTCCCCCGAGCAGATCCATATGTGACCGTCCACTTCGGCAACCGGAAGCAGACGCGCCCTTGCCGCGCGTGAAGGGATGACGTTGGGATGAGCGGGAATGCGCACACAACGGGCATCGTCGCCAAAGGTCCAGCCGTGATAGGGGCAAATCAACGTTTCGCCGTTGACCGCACCGAACGACAGTCGCATGCCGCGATGTGGGCATCGGTCATGCCAGGCGTTGACCTTGCCTTTGCTGGACCGCCAGACCGCGAGCTTTTCCCCGTTCAGGACAACCGGCAGCAGGGTTCCAGGGTTCAAATCCGCGGATGCGACCACCGGATACCAGGACCAGGGGTTCCGCAATTGCAGATTCGAGACGTCAGACGCCACTTCTGTTCTCCGGACCGGCGGCAAATTGGCCGTCATGCCGGAGACTAGATGCGGCAAGCGGGTTCAAGCAAATCGGGATTATGGCCTCGTTGGGTAAGTTTTTCTGAATGCGGCGAGAAATCAGACAGTAAATCAAGGGCATGGCATGGGATTTGCTTAGCAAATGCAATCTAAGCGAGGAGGTCGCGATGGGAAACATGGTGCAGTCGTTCGGGCAGGCTTTCGGCGCTGATATTGTTGGCGCATCCGAGGCCGAACGCGAGACCGGAATCCCGCGGTTGACGCTCCGACATCTCGTGTATTTTTCCGCTGCAGCCGAAAACGAGAGTGCGTTGCGTGCTGCCGAACAGCTGAATGTGTCGCCTCCGGCGATCTCCGGCGCGATATCGAGTATCGAACATATTCTGGGAGAGCAATTATTCGTGCGCCGCCACGCCCGCGGCCTGACGCTGACGGAAGCGGGACATCATCTGCTGCTGGAGGCGCGCGACATCATCGGACGCGTCAAGGAAATCGAGTCGGTTCGATCCAGCAGGGCGCGACGGTTTCGCAACCGGATCGCGGTGGGCTGTCTTGGCGACATCGCCCCGAACATCGTGCCGCCGCTGGTCAAAAATTTTCGCACGCGTTTTCCGCAAACCGAAATTACCTGGCAGATCGACGTGCACGGCGGTCTGATGCAGAAGCTTGAAGATGGCGCGCTGGACGTGATCTTCGTTCTCGATTTCGAGATTTCGCCGAATTTGCACACGACGTTGCTGCAAGGGGCGCCTGCCCAGTGCGTGTTGCAGGAGTCGCATCCGTTGGCCGCAAGCCAGGAGATATCGCTCGCAGCACTCGCAGACGAACCTTTCATCCTGCTCGATATCCCGAAGACACGAGACTATTTCCTGTCTGTGTTCGGCGACCTCGGCGTCCAGCCGAACATCGCGTTGAAAGCGCCGTCGGCGGAAATGGTCCGAAGCCTGGTCGCCAACGGCTTTGGCTATTCGCTTCTTAACTTCTGCATTCCTGAACGCCGCAACATTGTCTACCGCTCCCTGGCCGGCCACACGCGTCCGTCGAATCTGGTCGCCGTTCGTCCGTATCGCAGGCGGCCTTCAAAGGTCAGCGACGATTTCGTCGATCAGGCCGTCCGCATTGTTCGCCAGGCCAATCTCAACGGCTATGCGCAGTGAAAAGTCAGCTTCGGCTGGGCAGGCTCCAGGAAAAGAACGTGCGTTCTACCAGTACGACAAGCTGGTAGAGCGTCAGAGAAATGCACAGCAGAATCAGTAATGCGCAGAACGCGCGGCCGAGCTTGAAGACGGCGGTGTAGTTCACGATCATGTAGCCGAGGCCCTTGTCGGCTGCGACGAACTCGGCAACCACCGCGCCGATGACCGCCAGCGTCACGGCAACTTTGGCGGCGCCAAGGATATGGGGCACCGCATAAGGCAGCCGGATCTGCGTAAACTGGCGAAAGCGGGGAGCGCGAAGCGACTCGGAGAGTTCGATCAATTCGGCGGGCGCCGAACGCAGGCCGGTCGCGGTCGATATCACCAGTGGAAAGAACGTGATCAGACAAGTGATCACCACCCGCGGTAAAACGCCCGCTCCAAGCGAGACCACAAGGATCGGCGCGATCGCCACGATCGGCGTCGACTGGATAACGACGAGGAGGGGAACCACGGTATTGGAGAGTTGCCGGGAGTTAACGAGCACCATCGCGAGCGGAATGGCGATCGCGAAGGAAATGCAGAAGCCAGCCAATACGATCTGCAATGTGGCGGCGATATTCTCCAGCCAGGTGCCAAGCGGCACTTCCTGCGCTGCCGCGATGATCTGGCTGGGACGCGGCAGGATGAAAGTCGGCACGGCAAGCACCACGCATATCGCTTCCCATGCGAGCAGCGCGCCGAGTAGCGTCAGAACAGGAGCCAATCGGGACAGCAGCATGTCAGTGCCTTGTGCGGGTGAAGACCTTGGATCGGATCTCGCCGGTCATTTCGGCAAACAGTGGATCCAGCATCGAATTGAGCCCGCGGGGGCGGGGCAAGGGAACGGTGATGGTTTCCGTGACCTTGCCGGGGCGGGGACTCATCACGACGATCCGGTCGGAAAGCAGCAGGGCTTCCTGGATTGAGTGCGTGACAAAAACCACCGTCTTGGGTCTCCTGATCAGGATATCGAGGAGTTCGACCGATAGTTCGTCTCGCGTCAGAGCGTCGAGCGCGGAGAACGGCTCGTCCATCAGGAGAATATCCGGATCCTGCAGCAAGGCACGGGCGATCGCCACGCGCTGCTGCATTCCGCCGGATAGTTCAGAGGGGCGTTTGTGCAGAAAATCCTGCAATCCGACCATCTCCAGTATCTCGAGCGCACCTGCCGAGGTCTCTTTCGAAACGCGGCCCGTCTTGTGCTTCTCGGGAAAGGTGACGTTGTCGAGGACACTGAGCCACGGCAGAAGTGTCGGTCGCTGGAACACCAGCGCGATGTCGTCGCGCGGTTCGGTAACCGGAAGCCCGAATACGCTTACGGTTCCGGAAGAGGGCTTCAGCAGGCCCGAGATCAATCTCAGGATCGTGGACTTGCCGCAGCCAGAGGGCCCGATGATCGAGACGAATTCGGTGCGGCGAACTTCCAGGCCGATATCGGAAAGCGCCGTGACGGTTGATCGATCGAGCGAGCGAAACGTATGGGTGACGCTCTTGAGATCGACCGCAGCCGGTCCCGCCAGCCAAGACGTCGTCTCCATGGTTTCCGGTGATGCAGGTTGCGATCGCATCGCCTCAGCAGCGGATGCGACAAGGCCGGTGCTGGTCGAACGACTATTCATGTTCTCAATGTCCGCCAGAGGCTGGTCGACTGCAATCAAATTTGCTGCCTTCCAGCTTCATAAAATCTGAACCAGCGGCGGATTTTGCATTTGCTTCAAGGGCTGCTGAACATCTTCGAGGTCGATGACGATCCAGACCACATGGCGGCACGCGACATCGTCAATATCGGCGCACCGGCTGGATCAGAAATCCAGAACCTACGTCGTCATTATCTGTTGCCGCTCTGATCGATTGGCTGGCTAGGATATGTTGAATAGGTAGCTTAATCGAAAGGAGCTGGCCGTGCACATTCTTGAGAAATCTGCCGCGATGGCGGTGCTTCTTGCGCTCACAAGCGCGTCGGCGAAGGCGGACGAGAAAGTCAAATATGTCCTCGACTGGTTCCCGGCCGGCTATATCGGCTTTGCCTATGTCGGCATCAAGCAGGGCTACTTCAAGGAAGAGGGCCTCGACGTCACCGTCGAAATCGGCCGGGGTGGATCGGATGCGGTGGCGCGCGTTGCAGCCGGCACGGACGATTTTGGGGCAGCATCGCTCAGCTCGTTGATGAACGCTGCGGCCAACAGTCCGGGGCTTCCGGCGAAGGCAGTGCTTGCCATCTACAGCAAGTCGCCGGACGCGATCGTTACGCGCGTTGGATCGGGTATCGAATCGATCAAGGATTTAGATCAGAAATCGCTGGCGACCGCGACATTCTCGGGATCTAACCAGGTCTGGCCGTTGATGGCCAAGCGAAATCAGCTCAATCCTGACAACGTGAAATTTCTGAAGGTCGACAATAACGCGCTCGGTCCGATGCTGGCGGCCGGCAAGGTCGATGCGGTGATCTCCTGGGTGACCAGCGTGCCATTATACTCAAAACTCGCTGAAGAGTCCGGCGCCAAGCTGAAGACGATTTCGTGGTCTAATTACGGGTTGTCCGGCTACAACTGGTCGCTGCTCGCTTCAGACAAGATCATCAAGGAACGTCCGGAAGTCGCCAAGAAGTTCGTGCGCGCGTTCAAGAAGAGCGTCGAATTCGCCCTCGCGCATTCGGACCAGGCCGGCAAGGACGTCCACGAGCTCGCGCCCGATACTGATGCGGCGACCAATACCGTGGAGCTCGAAGCGATGAGGCCGCTTGTCGACAACGAGATTTCCAAGAAAACAGGCTTTGGTAATTTCGATCCGGCGCTGGTCGTGGAAACGTGGAAATGGGTGGCTGCTTCGCAGGACTATCCCGAAAGCAAGCTCAATCCCGCGAGCGTTGTCGACAGTTCGCTTCTCAAATAGGCTTGTTTCCAAAACGGCGGCTGAGAGATCGCGTCTTGGCCGTGCTCAACGATTGGATAACGGATGAAGCGTGCCTGTCAATTAGCTGACTCAATCCCAACAGGCAGAAATGTCCACTTTCGGCGATGTCAGACGAGGCTGAGAAGCTGGCCTAAACGGACCTTACGGGCCCAGCTTTTGCGGTCGATTCTGCGGAGGCTTCCCGAGTGCCTTGCTCGTCCGAAGCGAGAGTTTCACGCGACCGTTTAAATCGGCGTCGCCGGTCCACTATCGTGCGGTGATCCGTCCTGCCGTTGGCGCGAGGCTAAAGAATCTAGTTCGGGATTGAAAAGTACTGTTGGCCACGGAAAAGCACCCTAAGTTTTCGACACAAGTCGGAAGGCATTGAAAATACTAGCTTCTTCTCCGCCCTCCGAGCGCGCCATAAACCCACGTTTGGGTTTGAAATTGTTACACTTTTTTCCTGATGTTACTGATCGGTGTCACTGTTGCGTTCACGGCGCGCAACGGCATGAAGTCATCGATATTCTCGTTTGGGGCGATTGAGCCTTGGAAGCTGGGCGATAGGTTCAACAACGGTCGTTCGGAAGCTAGCCGGAGCAGCCAGTTGGGTAGCTAAGGCGGTGGCCGTGCAGCCGCGTAATCGGTCTGAAGCACGGCCGGCGTGGCTGGGGGATAGACGGCTTTCCGCTTCGGCGGTCCAACGCTACTCGCTAAGTTCTTGAAATCGGCCCCGACAAAATAACGTGGGTTGGGGTTTGCTTGGTCTCGACCGATCTGGTCGTCGTGATGGTCGCGCCGATTACGGCAATGGCAAATGCGACGGAAAGAGCCAAAAATGCTACTCGAACTTCCATACTGGCTTCCCTTCGACTCGTGTCCAAGAAGCCCCCTCATAAAGTGACGTTGGGTGAACTGCCTTGGATTTCAAGCTCAGGTGCGCCTGCATTGCTCAATCGTAATTTAGGTTCCACGCGGACGGCGTTAACCGCCCTCAGGATCTGGCTAGACGCTCGATCTGATCTAATTAATTGGGCGGCAGCTTCTTCGGCTTTCAGCGCCATCACTGAGCTCGCTCAGAGGCCGCCTTCGGGCGGTCATTTCGATTGCGCGGCAGTTACAAGCGCTCAAGGAATTTCCGGGGTTGCGAGAGATGCGTTTCAACTTAAATTCCGCGCATCAATTTCAGCTGCATTTCCGCGGAGCTAAGAGCGCGCATTACTGGCGCGTAGCGTCTGGTCAACTTCTGACCCGAAGCGGATCTGACGACTACGCGCTGGATCGTCTGTTGTGAACGTGGAACGGCCGCTCAGGCGACGATTGGATCTGAGAACTGCATTGCTTCATGCGCACCGTAAGCGGTCCAGCTTTCCGAATCGATGCATGCCTTCAGGTTCACTGAGCTGTGTGGCTGGGCAGCTTGCCTTTGGAAATGACGCAATGAACTCCCTTAATTAGATTCACCATCTGCGTTACGCGCAGATCAGCAGCGATCGAACACAACGAATAAGCATCCTGCGCCGAAAGTCCCGTCAGCTCTGTGATGAGGCGGATCATTTCGCGCAGCGCCTGCTTTGCAGCGTCGTCGAGATCCTCATCGAATCCCATCGTAATCCATGCGTCCTTGGTTTCTGCGCGCGGGATGATGAGCGTAAAATCACGACGAATGATGAATTCGAGAGTGCCGGAAAGGGCGGTCTCGATCGCCGTTAGGCAAACCTCTCCATCGCCTTGCAGGGCGTGCCCATCACCCGCAGAGAAATGCGCTCCTTCCACGAACACCGGAAAGTAGACGATAGCTCCGGCACCGAGTTCCTTGTTATCCATGTTGCCCCCAAATGGGCGGGGTTCTTTAGATGAAAGCCGGCCCCAGCCGACCGGTGGCGCCACGCCAAAATTCCCAAAAAAGGGACTGAGCGCGAGTTCTTGTCCCCAAGGGAGTTTCACCAGGTTTTTATTGCGATCCAAAGGCACAATGATGCGTCGCAGCTCCGGAAAATCATCCGGCAACGTCCCCTTCAGCGGAGCTTGCAGATTCCATCCCCAGTTCTGGCGCAGCTTGATCTCCTTGATCCGAACTTCGAGAACATCGCCGGGTCGTGCACCGTCAATCGCGATAGGTCCGGTCAAAAAGTGAGGCCCCGGGCCTCCATATCCGGCACTCAGCACCCGCTGATGCTCGGGAAGGATTTCATAACCAGCCGCCGCAGGCGGCAAGTCGTTGGGTTCGCCGGAAAGGGTGTCGATCGTAACAGTGTCGCCGGACTTTATCTTTAGGGCTGGAGAAATCGATCCGTCCCAATGTCCCCAACGGACGGTGTCGACGTCAGCGTGCAAATGATGATGCATGTGTATTCTTCCCTTGGGTGGGCTTGGCAAATTTGCCGTCGGTAGATCCGTAGTAACACCCGTAGCGTTCTCTCGAGCTACGTTCGTCGTAACGTGATCCAGAAAGCCCGCGCTCCCTTCTGTCCCTTGCTTGTGATGCGATGAGGTTTATCGGACGAATAGCGGATTAAATCGCCGGCTGAAACGACATGCGTCTGATCCTCGATGGCAACCTCCAAAACGCCATCAATGACGAGACCGTATTCGAAACCGTCGTGCGTGATTGGCTTTGCGCTATTGGAAGCCCCACGTTTGTACTCATTGAATGCAATCTCGATTCCGCGAATTGGATCGTTCGTCACCGTCCTGTGGATCATGCCGTGGTCGCCTTTCACCACCGTCTGATCGGCCAATCGGGTAACGACATCCCGATCACGCGTCGGCTTGCCCAGCAGTTCGGGCAATTGGACCCCGAAGACGGAACTGACGGCGACCAGCGTGCCAATCGAGGGCGCGCTCTTGCCGCGTTCCATCAAGCTCAGCATGGATTTACTCAGTTGCGTTCTGTTCGCCAGTTCCTCCAGCGTGAGTCCCTGCGCCTCTCGTAGCGAGCGGACTTTCGAACCGATAATGGTCAGCACCTCCTTCGTATCCACGGCGACGGATCCGTCCTTTCTAGCTACCATCTCGTTTTTCCCTCGCGCGGGTTGTCCAAACGAACCGACTGAACATTTTACATTCCGAATTCGTCATCCAGCCCGCGATCTTCCCCGTCGATTTGTTGACCATCGTTTTTCACCCTCTCAGGCATGCTCACTTTATTTGCAGACAACCCGCCGATTTGCCTGGAAACCAGTCAACCGAAGACAGAAGTGCAATTTTTCTTCGCACTCAACACAGTTGAATGAAAATCAACAGAACCATAGGATGACGCAGGCAGATTGGAAAGGCCAAATCGGGCCGTGGCTCTGCGATGGGATGTGTCATCATGAAACGAAGAACGTTTCTCAAACTCGCTGGTACATCGACGTTGGCCGGTGCGCTCTCGCTGCCGGGGCCTGCGATCGTTAGCGCTGCTACGCCGATCAAGCTCACATTGCCTTGGCTGCCGCTTGGAACCTTCAGCTACGCCTTTGTCGCAAAGAAGCTCGGTTATTGGGAAAAACGTGGGCTCGACGTCACGATAGACGGTGGCTTCGGCTCCGGAAAAGTGTGCGTGCCTGTCGATCAGGGCCAATACGATTTCGGCATACTCGATCTCCCGGTTGCGATGAACTGCGTTGGGCGCGGTCTTGATCTGGTTGCGATAGCGAGCATCTGGCCGAAGTCGCCGATCGGAATTTTCTCGTTGAAGGAAAGCAATATCGCGACGCCGAAGGATCTCGAGGGACAAACCGTTGCATTCGACGTCGGCAGCGGTGACTTTCAGCTTTGGCCCGCGTTCGTAAAGGCGACCGGCATAGACGACGCCAAGGTCAGCAAGATCACGCTCGAACCGGCGTCGCTGATCAAATATCTCGTCGAGCGGCGGATCAAAGCCGAGGGCAATTTCTTTGGAAGCATCGCACCCTCGCTCTGGTCGCAGGGTATGGAGATCAATGGCATCCTGTACGAGGATTACGGGATCAGGATGCTGAGCAACGTCGTCGCGTGCAAGCGATCAACGATCGAGAAACGGCCCGATGTCTGCCGCGCATTTGTCGAGGGCATGATGGATGGCCTCAAATTCGTTTACCTCAACCCTGATGAGGCCCTGAAAATCCATTTGGAAAGCGTCGCGGAATTCAAGAACGCGACCGTTCAGAATCAGAAAGTCATCGAGTTCGGGCAGGCGTGTTCGACCGCGCTCGGCATGGTTCCGGCGTTTCGTGACAACGGTCTTGGCTTCATGGACCCCGCGCTTGTCGCGGAGACCGCGAGCACGGTTAAGACCTATATGGGTGTATCAAATCTTCCCGCGGTGGACAGATTGTTCACCAACGAATTTCTCGGTGGAGCGAAACTCTCGCCGGACGAGTGGCGAGCGGTAGAAGCGCGGACCTTAAAATATCTGCCGGCCAGCAAAAAGTCATGAGCTTGGGCGGAATTGCTCCAAATCGGGGAGCGGCAGCTCCGTGCGGCGTAAGCGACGTTTGTCCGAGTCCGGAAAGATCGAAGACTTCCTTGGTCAGGTGCCATAGCTGGTCGCTGGCGTGGCAGCTCGCGGTTTGCGCGTCGCGGGCCATATGACAAGGACATCCGCAATGTTGGAAGCGGCTCATCAGCCAGACGAAGTGCCGTTGCTCCAAGTGCGCAGCGTGCGGAAGCTGTTTGACTCAACAGAAGCGATCCGCGACGTATCCATCGAAGTAGCGAACGGCGAGTTCTTGAGCCTTTTGGGCCCTAGCGGCTGTGGCAAGAGCACGTTGCTCATGATGATCGCCGGGCTAATCCAGCCGACCGAAGGATCAATCACCATCAAAGGCAGTCCGGTTACAGGACCGCGCCCGGACATCGCTGTTGTATTTCAACAGCCGGTCCTGCTGCCGTGGCGGACGATCCTCGACAACGTCCTGTTTCCAGTCGAGGTGTTGCGGCTTCCCCGTAAAGACTATGTCGATCGTGCGATGGAGCTGCTGGCGATGGCAAAAATCGCCGAGTTCGCAAAGCATCTCCCGCATCAGCTGTCCGGCGGCATGAGGCAGCGCGCATCGATTTGCCGCGCGCTGATCCGCTCGCCGTCGATCCTACTGATGGATGAGCCGTTCAGCGCGTTGGACGCCATCACCCGGGACGAAATTGGCGTCGAGCTGCTTCGCATCTGGCAGGCCAATCGAAAGACCGTCATTTTCGTGACGCACAGCATAAGAGAGGCTGCATTTCTGTCCGATCGCGTCCTGGTGATGGGGCGCCGGCCCGCCACCATAGCTGCCGAGTTCAAGATCGATTTGTCACGGCCCCGAACCATACCCATGATGGAAGAAGAGGCGTTCAACCATCATTCGAGGGAGTTACGCAAGGCGATCGAGGCCAGCCATGTTCATTAAGGCAAAAAAGCTCGATTCGATTTTCTGGCCGAGCCTGATCACGCTGCTCCTGCTCTTGGCCTGGGAAGGACTTGTTCGCGCCTTTCATGTCAGGAGCATTCTGCTTCCGGCGCCGTCCGAAATCGCGTTTACGATCGTCAGCCAATGGGATCTTGTTAGCAAGCATCTGTGGCCGTCGCTCTATCTGACCGTGATCGGATTTCTCCTTTCGGTCGTGAGCGGCGTTGCGGTCGCAATTCTAATTACCTATTCCGACATCGTGCGGAAGGGCTTCTATCCGGTAATCATCGTATCTCAGGTGATTCCGAAGATCGCGATCGCGCCGCTTTTCATCGTCTGGTTCGGTACGGGGGCGACGTCCAGTTTGCTGCTGGCGATCTTGATCGCGTTCTTTCCGATGACCATCAACGCGGCCATGGGATTTGCGTCAGTGGATCATGAGATCCATCAGATGGCCAGAACGTTCATGGCGTCCCGTTGGCAGATTTTCTGGAAAATTCGCATGCCGAATGCTCTTCCCTACATCTTCGGCGGAATGAAGATCTCGATCACGCTTGCGATCATCGGCGTCATTGTTTCCGAGTTCGTGGCCTCGCAAGAGGGGGTCGGCTACCTGATAAAACTGGCCGGCGGCCTTCTCGATACTCCGTTGATGATGGCCGCGATCACAGCGCTCAGTCTAAGCGGCCTCGCCTTGTACGGCATCATCGCTGCCGCTGAGCGCTATGCCGTATTCTGGCAAACGTCCAGGGACGACGTGAAGTAGAATCCCAGGTAGAAAAGGGCAAGCAATGTCTCGTCTCAAATTGACCATGGCGGGTGGCCGTTATGATCGAACGCGCTCCCTCGTCGACGGATCGGTCAAGCCGGAAGGTATCGATCTGGAATATATGGAGATGTCGATCGAGGAGGTGTTCTGGAGGCTGCTGAGGTATGGCGAGTTCGATGTCGCCGAATGCTCGCTCGCCTATTATCTGATCTCAAAATCGCAGGGCGGTCCGGAATACGTGGCGCTCCCGGTTTTTCCGTCCCGCTGCTTCAGGCACGGCTTCGTCTTCATCAACCGGAAGTCCGGCATCAAGCGTCCGGAAGATCTGAAGGGCAAAACGATCGGCATTCCGGAGTACTCCATGACCGCAATGCTGTGGTTGCGGGGAATGTTTGAACACGACTACGGCGTCAAGCCAGGGGACATCAAGTGGAGGGTCGGCGGAATCGAGGAGCCTGATCGTGCCGACCGCATGAATGTCCGCGTCAATGCCGATGTCGACATTCAACTCATCCCCAAAACGGCCTGTTTAAACGGTATGCTGGAAGCGGGCGACATCGACGTCCTGATTTCCCCGCGCATCCCGAGCAGCTACCGGAAAAAGCACCCGGACGTCATTCGCCTTTTCCCGAACTACAAGGACGATGAACGCGCATATTACGCAAAGACCGGCTTTGTGCCGATCATGCACACCGTCGTCATCCGCCGCTCGCTCTACGACCGGCAGCCCTGGATCGCGCAAAGCCTGTTCAAGGCATTCCGGGAGAGCGGCAAACGCTGTGAAGAGATGATGCTGGACATCAATGCGTTGCCCTATTGCCTGCCATGGTACTTGCCGGCGTGGGAAGAAACGATCGACACGTTCGGCGACAATTTCTGGCCGGAAGGGTTCGATGCGAACTGGAAGAATGTCGAGACGCTAATGCGGCTTGGCCACGAGCAAGGCTTGATCAAGCAAATCCTTAAGCCTGAAGAGATCTTCGCGCCGAACACGCTGAAAGAGTTTCGCATCTAGGCTGCGCAGGAAGACCGGATCGTTCGGTCCGAACAATAGAGAAAACCAGAGACGCTTATGGACCAAAAATCCAGCAAGTCCGAATTCGGCGTCGGCAAGCCGGTCCGGAGGAAGGAGGACGAGCGCTTCCTCAAGGGGCGGGGCGAGTATGTCGGCGATATTCGCCTCGACAACATGCACGAGGTCGCCTTTGTGCGAAGCCCCGTCGCGCATGCCCGGTTGACACGGGTCGATATTCCGCCGGAATATCGCGATGCGGTGTTTACATGGGACGACATGATCGGGGTCAATCCGATCGTCTCGGCGCCGCCGGAAAAGAGCTACAAGAGATCGCAACAGCCGATCCTCGCCACTGGCAAACTTCGCTACGTCGGCGAACTGGTGGCCATGTGCGTTGCCAGGACGCGCGCCGAAGCCGAAGACATCGCTCAGTCCGTTACGCTCGAATTCGAGGAGCTTTCGGCCGTCGTCGACATGATTGACGCGTGCAAGCCCGGCTCGCCGTTGGTACACGAGGAGTGGGCGAACAATACCGTTGTCGAATTTACCCGGGATGGTCCGATTGAGGATGTCGCCAAGACAGCGGCAATCAAGGTTCGCAAGCACGTCAGAACGTCGCGCCATTGCATGTTCCCGATGGAAGGGCGCGGTGTCATTGCCTATCAGGACGAACGCCTTCGCTATTTGACCGTCATCAGCTCCACGCAGTTTCCGCATTGTGTGCAGACCGGCCTTTGCGAGGCGCTGGGAATTCCGGATGGCGATGTGCGTGTCATTTCGCCGGATGTGGGCGGCGGCTTTGGTTACAAGGGATTATTAAATTGTGAGGAAGTCGCGCTGGCCTGGCTTGCCCGTCGCGTGCGCTACCCGCTGCGTTGGCTGGAAGATTGCCGCGAACATCTGAGCGCCAATGCCAATTGCCGCGAGCATGACTATGATATCACCTGTTATGCGACTAGTGATGGAAAGCTCCTCGGTATCGACTGTGTCGCCCATGTCGATGCCGGCGCCTATTCGACCTATCCTGTCGGTGCATCCGTAGAGGCCGCGCAGATCGCGAATTTACTGCCCGGGCCGTACATCGTTCCGGTCTATCGGTGCCGCTCGTCGAGCGTAGCGACGAACAAATGTCCGATCCTTCCCTATCGTGGCGTTGCGCGCCCCGGCGTTTGCCTTGCCATCGAAGTGTGCATGGATTTGATCGCCCGCGAGGCAGGGCTTGAGCCATACGAAGTCCGGCTTCGCAATCTGGTGCCGACCGAACTGATCGGTAATTTCGAAAAGACCGGCAAACGCTTCGATAGTGGCGATCATGCCGAATGTCTGAGGCGAGCGATCAATGCGTCGAACCTCAGTCAGGTACGTGAGCGTCAAAGGATGCCGGAGCCGGATGGAAGACTGATCGGCTATGGCCTGTCATTCTATGTCGAGCAAGGTGCGATGGGCACGTCGGTCATGGCCGGCTGGGGACGGCCGATCGTCCCCGGTTATGAGCAAGCCAACATAAAAATTACCGTCGACGGTGACGTTGAAATCCGTGTCGGCACGCATTCCCATGGTCAGGGACATGAAACGACGTTTGCGCAGATCGCACACGAGATTCTTGGTGTGAACTTTGATCGGATTAAGGTCATCCAGGGCGACACGGCCAACACGCCATACTCCACGTCCACCTGGGGGTCGCGCGCCATCGTGATGGGTGGTGGCGCCGTTGCGGCGGCGAGCCGCAAGATCGCGACGCGTCTGCTCGCCATCGGCGCCTGGTTGCTGCAGGCGGATCCGGCCCAGGTCCGCGTGGAAGGCGGTCGCGTGGTTGGCGAGAATAATAGCATCGCCTTTCGCGACATTGCCCGCTGCTGGTATCTCCAACCGCAGAACTTGCCGGCGGAAGTCGACAGGGGCGGTCTGGAGGTCACGGAAGGTTACAGGGCAAAGAGCGATTTCGGCACGTTCAGCTACGCAACGCATGCCGTAACCGTTGCCGTCGATCCACAAACAGGTCTCACGGAGATCCTCGACTATGTCGTCGTCGAGGACGGCGGCACGATGATCAATCCCATGATTGTCGATGGCCAGATCATGGGTGGTACGGCGCAGGGAATTGGATCGGTGCTTTACGAGGCGACGCCGTTCGACGCACAGGGCCAGCCGCTCGCCTCCACCTTGATCGACTACATCCTGCCGGGTGCAACCGAAGTGCCCGACGTCCGGATCTTGCATATGGAAACCGCCTCCCCAAACACCGAGTTTGGAATGAAGGGCATTGGCGAAGGTGGCGCGGTCGGTCCCCCCGGGGCCATCGTCTGCGCGATCAATGATGCGCTTAAGTCGACGGGAGCCGAGATCTATCAGTTGCCGGTCACGCCGGAGAGGGTCCTCGCGGCGCTTGCGGCCGCTTCGGCAGGCCGGGCGACGGCGGCCCTTGAGATGTCATGAAGCCGGTCGCTTTCGATATTGTCCGGCCGCGCACGACTGAGGAAGCTGTGAAGCTCCTGTCGAGTCCGACGTCGGGCGCGCGGGTCGTCGCGGGATCTCAATCCCTGGGTCCGATGTTGAACCTCCGTCTCGTTCAACCTCAAATCCTTTGCGACATCACAGGTATCGAGGCACTCACGTCGTTTGTTGAGGAAAAAGACGCCCTTGTCGTCGGCGCGAGCGTGACGACGGGATGTATCGAAGACCGTCGATTGCCATCGAACGGCTTTGCGATGCTGCCGGATGTCGCGGCTGGAATTGCCTACAGGGCGATACGTAACAGGGGAACGATCGGGGGCAGCGTTTGCCACGCCGATCCGGCCGCCGATTGGCCATCTGCGCTTTGCGGTCTCAACGCGTCCTGCGTGATTGCCGGTCCGGGTGGCAGCCGCCGAACGCTGCCGATTTCGGAGTTTATCACGGGCGCTTTTGAAAACGACCTGAAGCAGGGAGAGCTTTTGGTTGGAATCCGGATTCCGCGGCAGTCACCCGAAACGAAGTGGGGTTATCAAAAGCTGTGCCGCAAGACCGGTGAGTTCGCCAGCGCGATTGCGGTAGTGAATATCGATCGCGATCGTGGCGTGTTCCGGCTGGTTTTTGGCGCGACCGAAGGCCGCCACCTCGTCATCCCTGATTTTCGCGTTCTCTGCGAGGTTGGGCAGTCAGCACCAAGTCGGGCTGCCGTGAGAAATGTCCTCAATGAGGCCCGTGTCTCCAGCGCTCGCGTCTCTCAACAGATTGCAATGATGCAACGAGCATTCTCTCAGGCGGGTGTTCAATGCGAGAACTAGAAGTGGAACTGGTCGTCAACGGCAAGCGCATCCGCGAGCGCGTCCCGCCGCGTATGCACCTAGCCGATCTGCTCCGCGAAAAACTTCGTTTGACCGGCACGCACGTGCGGTGCGAACAGGGTGTTTGCGGCGCCTGCACGATTCTGGTCGATGGAGAGCCGATCCGATCCTGCATCACATATGCCGCTTTTTGCGATGGCGCCAAGGTGACGACCATCGAAGGTCTGGATGACGATCCGATCGCCGTTACATTAAGAGAGGCATTTTCGCGCGAGCACGGTCTGCAATGCGGCTTTTGTACGCCGGGGATGCTCGTCGCCGCGCGTGACATTATCCGGCGCTTCCCCCACGCTGATGAAAATCGCATTCGGCTGGAGTTAAGCGGCAATCTGTGCCGTTGCACCGGTTATGCCGGCATCGTGCGGGCGATCAAGTCAGTGGTCGATGCAGAGGCCGTTTATCCCGAGACAGGGGTTCCACGCACGCGGCCACTCGCCCCCGTGGGTTCGAAGGGTGCAACTGCGACGGGAGGCTGGACATCCGCGCCCATAGACCTGCAAAAATCTGAGGCTGTCCGGCAGGGACAGGCTCCGGTGAGGTTCGGCCTGGAAGGCAAGAAGCCGAACATCAGGATGACGCAAACTTTCGTCGTTCAAAGGCCAATCGAAGAGGTTTGGACAGCGTTTGAGAATATTCCGCTTGTCGCGGCGTGTCTGCCGGGTGCGCATCTCGACTCTAGCGTTGTCGACGATATTGTCGCAGGAAGCTTTTCTGCGAAGCTTGGCCCGATTACCGCATCGTTTTCGGGAAAGGCCAGGATCGAACGCGATGAGGATACCCACAGCGGATCGATCCTTGGCGGGGGGAATGACGCCCGGGCCGGCTCCCGTGCAGCCGGTGAAGTCGATTACAAGCTCGTTTCCGACGGGCCGATGACCCGTGTCGAAATTGAGGTTCGAGCGTTGGTAGCCGGGCCTCTCGCCCAGTTTGGACGCTCGGCAATCATGGATGATCTTGTCAAACGGATCGTCCAAGCCTTCTCGGAGAATCTGGAGCGGAAGCTCAGCGGAGGCTCTGATGATCAAATGCGGACATCGCTGAACGCGGGTTCCCTGATGAAGGATGCGCTGGTTGCTTGGCTAAAACGCCTGTTGGTTCGGTTCTCGAAGCCGTTTAGCTCCCCGCGAGATCCAGCTTAAAAATCCCTCGACTCAGTTCGTTGACTGCTTCTGGCCGGTTGCCGACGTGGTCAGTTTAACTGACGATGTCGGTTCGGGGGGTAAAGCGGACCCACAGCCGACATCGCGGAAACGTCACGATTGACCCGAAGCGGACCTGCGGTTCAAGCCACGGCGAGAAGCCTTCGGCTTAAGAGCACTTTTCTAACAACGGCGTCGGCCGGTTCGAGTGCAAGAATATCCCGTCCTTAATCTCGACCGTGCCGTCATCCTTTATCGACGATATGCTTCGAAGCCGATTGTTAGATAGTTCCAACACAACGTTGTAGCCGAAAGCCTCACCGCGCTTTTTGTCATAAAAGCTGATGCGATTGCGCTCGATCAATTTGACGCTGCGAATGTCAAATGTGCCGTCTCGATCCCTGAGTGCCATGCTCAAGGTCAATACAGGATTGGGGTTGGCAACTGCATATAGCAGGTATGGATTCGAGCTTCCGAGGGGTCTTGAGCAGTCAATCGCCCATCTTCCGATTATGCCAGACTTCCGAATAGCTTCGTTATCGGCCGCTTCAGCGCCGGCCCAGACATTGCAAAGCAACAAGATTGCTGGTGCAAGAAACCAAGCGCCCTTTCTGTGCATGGCAATTCCGCTCATCAATCGCTAGTATCGACAACTTCAAAGATCGGCGCGGCTTTACAAAGCAAATCCATACAACCTGATCCAGTGATTAACTCGTAATGACAAACGGGATGACAAGCCAATTTCCGGCTTCCGACTGCGTTTCCGCAAATGTCGAACCTTCCACGCGATACGCAAAGTGTCTTGAGACTAGTCCGTCATTTTTCGTGCGCTGCTCGGTACTGAGCGGCATTTCATCCAAAAGGCGGACAATAGTAGGTCCGTTGAAGCGAACGCGGAGCGTGCGCCCCTCAGTTCCCGGCAGAATGAAGTCTGCCGAAAGATCGCCGTCCGCCTGCCACCTAATTGTGTGAAGGTCGCTCCGAACGCAATCAAAGCGCACGCCTGCGTCGATGGAAAAATACCTAGGCAATGCTTGCTCCAGCACCAGTTACTCCCCCGAAAAGGGCTAGAGACTGCCCGGACTGCTTGACGAGTCCCGAAGTGGCCCTTAGCGGACGTCGGAGTTCCCAATCTTGACGTCCGCAACGGGCCACGATTTGACATCTCGCTTTCTCAGTCGATTGGAATCAACGCGAGTGACGGCGCACGTCGGTTGACCCTAGGTATAGCGCACCAATGCCGGTCTGTTTCGGGCGCTCGCGACGTCTGTAGCTGGGCGTTCCGGTCATATGCCGGCGGCGTCACCGGTGGTTGTCACCATGCTGGTTGTCATCATGGTGGTCGTCATCATCGTCTTGGGGAAGCCGCTTAAGCATGGCGCAGGGCCAGACGGGAGCCGCGTGAGGGCGGCAGATGGGCATCCCGGCATCAACAGTCTCGCGTGCAGCAAAGGCCAACAACCTGGCGTCTCTTGCCGAAATACTCAGCGCGTGCGCCGCGGACGATCGGAAAAACGGACCATGTTCGTCGTCCATCTCGGCGCGCAACGTACGGGGGTCGACGCCCGTGATCTTGTAGAAGATCACGAGTGCGTCGAGATAGACGCCATAGCTGCTGGGATGATAGCCGATCGGCGTGGTGCAGCACGCCGTCAATGGATTGCTGTCCCAAAGATCGACCTGCCGGCGGGGATGGTGCGGCAGATAAGGATTCTCGACCGCAATGTCGAGATTGACGGCACTCACCCAGGCATCGCCAACAAGTGCAACGTCGACATGGGAGCCGTTTGGATTGGCGGCATTATACGCACTTGCTTCGCCCGTATAGGCATTGTGCAGATCCGACGCCATCTGGCCGAGTGGGTCGACGGCGCCCACATAGGGCGCAAACGCCGGATTGCCGCCATTCTGCGCAACCGTGCTGCTGCCGAAGATCGGAGCGTCCGGATTGCTGCTGGTAAAGCCATAAGATGCCATTGGCTGGGTCTCTGTGAGGGTTATGGCCGCATTCTTCTTGCTGGCCGCCGCATCGGCAGCCTGAATGGCGCTGATCAGGCCGTTGACACCCGACTGAAACCCCGTAGGAACGCCGCGCGTCGGCACACCCTGGCCGTTGACCGTCACCGACGTCGGCAGCGGCCGGAAGCTCTGGTCGTGCATGACGACATGATCCCATTTGGCGCTGGCGATCAGCGGTAGCATTCCGGCCTCGTTGCCCTTGTTGCCGAGATAGCCGGAGAGCGTCGCACTGCTGACGGCGACCAATGACACGTTGTAGTGCAGCCCGGCCTCCCTGGTGAATTGCAGAAAGACTCCGGCAACGCCGCCGAACGGCCCAACCTCCGTGTACTGCGCCGATGGATTGGCCTGCAGATAGGCGAGTTGCCCCAGCAGAGTGCCCCCAGGTGTGCTGGCCGCTGTCGGCGTCACGGCGGCGACTGCCTCGGCACCCGACGTGCACATTCCCGCCGCCGTCAGCGACGGACACAACAGATCATGGACGAGGTCGTTGTTTGTCGAGTTGCCCGGACCGGCATTGTAGCTCAGCGCGGGAATGTAGCGCCCGTGAGTAAAGCTGTTGCCAACGAACAGGATTTCGACGGGATTGGAAGGAGGCTGAGCCGCCACGGGGCCGGTGGCAAGAGCCGTCGCGACGGACAGCGTACCGGCAAGAAACAATCGAGACCGCAACATTCCGCGACGCTTGTTGGTCTGCATTCCGCATGCGTCAATACCGACGCGCCCCCCGCAACTCCGCATGATTAGCCTCCCAGCCTATCGCCGCTCGATCGGCGGCTTTCGAGGTTCAGTACGAACCGACATCTCGATCAGACCAGCAGGGAAACAAATTGTAAAATATATCGAAAACCCATATGCCATACATAAAAGATATGTCTGGGGGCGCCACGTGGAACTGCGTCATCTCCGTTATTTCCTCGCCGTCGCCGAAGAGCGGCATATCACGCGCGCGGCGGCCCGGCTCGGCTTGAAGCAGCCTCCACTCAGCCAGCAAATCCGCGCATTGGAGAAGGAGCTGGGCACCGCACTATTCACCCGTCTTCCGCGCGGCGTTGCGTTGACTCCCGCGGGCGAGGGGCTACTGGAGGACGCGCGCGCGTTGCTGGGCGGGGTCGAGCGCGCTGCAACGCGGGCTCGCGCGGCCGCCATGGGTCAGCCCGGCCGCATCTCGATCGGGCTGACCACCGCCGCCTCGCTGCACCCCGCCGTCACGCGCACGTTGCGGGCCTACGTCGACGATCACGCCGCAGTATCTCTCGATCTCCATGCGAACAGCGCCGAGGGCCTGACCGAAGCGCTGCTCCGCGAACAGGTGCAGGTTGCAATCATCAGAGCGGCCGTGGCGCGACCGCCGGATCTGGTCTTCGAAAAGTTGGCACAGGAAAACATGTTGATCGCGCTGCCGGCGAAGCATCATCTCGTCAAGCGCAGAGCTTCCGGCGCGCACGCGCCAATCTCGCTCCGGGCGTTGGCAGCCGAGCGGCTGATTCTGGTGCGCCGCCACGCCGGTCCGGGCATGTATGGCAATGTCCTCGACGTTTGCCACAGGGCCGGCTTCACGCCGCTCGTCGTCGCCGAGGTCGAGCACATGCTGACCGCCATCAATCTGGTCGCCGCCGGCGTGGGCATTTCGATGGTACCTGCCTCGATTCGGGAAATCCGACAGCAGGGCATCGTCTATTGTCCGGTGCTCGATGCGCCGTCGCTAGTCGCGCCGCTGACCCTTGTCTACAGGCGAGGCGAGGCGGAGCCGACGGTAACGGATTTCATCGAGCTCAGCCGCAGGTTTGCCAAAGACGCGCGCAAACGAGGTAGTACGCGCATCTTGTAATATTGGTTTTGTGGGCTGAACCGGGCGCAAGGTCTCAGGCTGGCTCAGGATGATGCCCATCGGTGCAAACCGCTTGAGATATTGCGCGCCTATTTGTGATTGCGGCGCACGCATGCCTCCGGACATTTGTCGATACGCAAACACGGCGGAAAGTTTTACGCTCGTGCTCGGCCGTTCCGCGCGGGCTTCTGCTCGATTTCGTTGTAGTTCTCGTTGGCGTTGTTACGGCAGCTTCGGCTTATGTCCCAAGCAGACCTCCGAGCACTCCCCAAAAAAAAGCCCTGCCGTGAGGCAGGGCGTTCAAGGCTTTCGCAAAATGCTTTATGTGGTCGATCGCCGCTGGAGTTCAAATCAGGGTTGCTGCGGCTCGTTGCCGTTGTTGAAGGTGAGCAGCGGCTGCCAGGTATTGCAGAAATGCTCGGCCGTGAAGGTCGTGAACGGATGCGGCCCTCGCGGTGTCAGCAGCGCCGGCGGTGTGAGTGACTGGACCTGCGGACCGAGGAAGAAGTCGAACGACGGCCAGAACGGTGGTTGGGCGTGCAACGACCGGAGGTCGACAAGGATGTTAAGGCTCGCGATGTTCGGATCGCCGGTCTTCACGAAGTTGGCCCAATACGTCTTCATGTCGGTCGCCAGAGCAGCTTGCGCAGGCGTGAACGTCGAGCCGAAGTTGAAGATGTACTGGAGTTCGGCTGCGTGCTGCGAAGCCGTCGTGAAGCCTGAGCTGTTGGAGCCCGGACCCGGGACGCCGGCCGTGCTCGGGGCATTTGGATCGTTGAACTCGTAGGCAAAGACCGGCACTCGCCTGGACAGGTCGCTGTTCGAGTCAAATCCGTTACAGGCGAACACGAAGTCGGTGAAGATCTGCGAGAGCGCCTCGTCGACATTGCCGCCCAAATGGTTGTTGGTGAGGCCGGGGATGGTCCCGGTCGTCTGCGGAACAAAGTCGTGGAAGTTGGCGATCGGATATTCGCCTGCCGCGGCCACCGAAGCGGCGACGACCGCCTGGGTGAAGGCCGAGGTCGCGGTCTGGTTGGACGGCGGCGCTGTCACGAGGGTCTCCATAAAGAAGGCGATCTCCTGCGCGTAGGTGCAGGTCGCCGGCGTTTTGTTGACCGCGCATAGAACGTTCGGAACCTGAAGGTCGAAGCTCGCCGGGCCGCCGGCGGCGACGATGTTCGCAGTGCTGCCGAGGGGGGCGGTGACCACAGCGGGGAAGAAATCTGGCTCGAACAGCCGGCCTTCATTAGCGTTGGTGCCCTGGAGCACCGGCACGCGGTTGAACTGGCCGGTCGAGAAGGCCGTGTGGAGGTCGAGTGGCAGGATTTTCGTGCCAAAATTGGGCGCGATGCCGAAGCCGCCGAACAGGCCTTCATTCGCGAAGACTTGCAGGGCCGGTAGTCCCTGGAGGCAGGCGAGCGTCGCGGTGCCGCCGCAGTCTTTCGCGGCGAACGTGTTGCTCAGGGTCTGGTAGGTCGCGAGCGATGGCAGGTCATGATACATATACCCGCCGCTCTCGATGATCGCGCCGCGGAACAGATCCCGGCCAGTCAGGCTCCTGACGGTGTTCGTGGAGGCAAGCTGCGAGGAGACGCTGAGACCGCCGGCTGACTCGCCGCCGATTGTCACCGCGTCCGGATCGCCGCCGAAAGCCGCAATGTTGTGTTGGACCCAGGCCAGCGCGAATTGCTGGTCCATCAGACCATAGTTGCCGGCGTCGCCCACGTTCTCAAAGGCGTTGGGCTGCGATGCCGCCAGCACGCTGGCTGCGAGGAAACCGAGGCTGCCGAGGCGATAGTTGATCGTGACGACGATGATGTCGTTGTCGGCCACCATCACCGACGGGTCGTAGTCAGAGCCGGCGCCGCTGACGAGCGCGCCGCCATGAATCCAAACGAACACCGGCAGTCTGGAATGCTTGTTGGCGTTGGACGGCGTATAGACGTTGAGAAACAGGCAATCCTCGGAATCGGTGGCGCGCCCTTGCGTGCAGGTGTGGCCGGGGGTTCCCGCGACGATCGATCCCTGGCCGGGATTGGGCGCCTGCGGCGGCTTCCAGCGCAATGTGCCGAGCGGCGCCTGGCTGTAGCGGATGCCGAAGAAGACGTTGACGCCCGTCGCCGGATCTCCCGGCAGCTCCTGGAAATTCATGAGGCCTTGATAGGTACCGGTCGTGGTCGCGACAGGAGCGGTCAGCGTGACCGCATGCGACACCGATGTGGTCGCAAGGATGCAAGCGACACTCATCGCGCCGATGATGCCAAGTCGGAAATGCCGCAACTGCTCTCTCATAGGCTTCTCCCCTTTTGCGCAATGGCCGGCATGGCCGGCCCTGTTTCCGGCGAGCTTCTGCGGCGCCGGTTATTATTGCCGTCAGTCTTTCCGGCAACGCGAGGATGACGGCGATCCAATCTGCACGCAAGCGAAACCGTGGGAATCTTGACTCTGGAAATTCCTCGCCGCGGAATGAACGGCGGCCGTGCCTGCAACTTCAATCGCAATCGCTCGTCATGGGCAGAACGCGGTCAGTTGGCACTCGCGGCGCCGGAAACTGTCAGATGGGTTTTCGTCGCTTGTTCGTCGCTAATGCCTTATATGACGGCTTCAGACAAGTGAGGACAATCATGAAACGCATTATTGCCGGCGTGGCATTGGTGATGAACACCGCAAGTTTTAGTTCGGCGGACGCCGTCTGCATCTATGCCGATCGGCAGTATTCGGAAGGAGCGACGCTCTGCATTTCGCCGACAGCGACTCAATCCTGCATGAGCTCGGGCAGCTGGACCAAACTTGAACTGCCACAGACGCAGCCCAACGCCTGCGAGAGAGCCTTTCAGACGCCGAACTCTGTCACGCTCACTGTCTCACCGGAGAGGCGGCACGAGAATGAGGTTTCGGCTAGATCTCCATAGGTCTTGGCACCTTACTAACTCCTCGCCAGGGACTTCGTTATCGCAACGAACGTGTCCTTGATGTCGCGGAGCCACAGCTTTCCGTCCTGCGGATTGTGGCGAGCGCGCCAAGCTGGCGAGCCCGCGATGCCGTTTAGTTTGGTCGGATTTTCTTCAGCGAAACAACCGTTCGCGGTGTCAACGAAGCCTCGGCCCGGATCGCCCTTTCCAGCATTGCAACTCTGGTCTGTGGCCTGCCAGGTGGAGCGGAAGCCTGCCAACTCATCAACTTGGCAGACAAAATCGACCACACGCTCCTCGATCGACTGGGGGCCGCGACGACGCGAGCGCAGGAAACTTCAGGCTAGGCGACCATCACGGGCAACGAGGCAGACAGGCCAGTGGCTATTGCAGCCGCCGGCCTGTCCGACTTCCACTAGAAGTGCGTGTCGTTTGGATGGGCGAGGTCGAAAGAGATCGGCCGTAAGTAATCGTTGGGGTCAACGATCCAGAGAACCTGGGGCCATGACGCCTTGGGCACACCCGCCGCGTTCATGGCATCGGCGAAACCAACCTTCCATTCGAGCGAGGAGCCTTCGACTGCGACCGCCGTGACGTGGTTGGGAATGAAGTAACGCGGACGCACGTGCTCGAGATAGGACACGATATCCCGCTCGCCATTCTGACTGAAGCCGAGGCTGACGACCGAGCCAAGCTCGACGTTGACCGGACCGAGGCCATCCATGATCGAGGCGAGATTGGCGCCGACCGACTTGCCGTTCACCGACACGCCGGGGAAGCAGCCGTTAGCAGCCTGACCCGGTTCAAACGGCAAGCCCGTCGTCGGATTGTTGTTGGGAAGCGCGCAACTGTCCAGGATGTCGCCGGTGGTGTTGTGCCAGACGAAGGTGAACGGATCGTGGTGGTTCTCACCGCCCTTGACCGTGAAGACGTAGAACAGCGAGATTGGGCCGCCGGCGCCGGCGCGGCTGGTGGCGATGTTCATCACGGTCGACAGCGGCGTGCCGGCCGGGAAGAGCTGCGGATCGCGCGGATCCGCCAGGTTGCAGGGGAACGTGTTGCCTTTCGACGCCGTCGGCTGACATACCCCGTTGGTTGAGGCCGCGATCGGCACCGCGTGCTCGTCGGTGACGCCGGTGTTAGTCGAGTGCAGATGCTTGAAGACCTTGATGCTCACTTGCGGTTCGAGATCGTGTATCGTCACGATCTGTGCGCCAGGCAGCGAGCCGCGCCCGGTGAGTGACTTGCAGGTCACCGTCTTCACATTCGTATAGTGATTGTTGAAGTTGTTCTGGGCGTCGACCGCCATGTTATCGCAGGTTTCCGGGGTGGCGAAGATGACTGCGCCGGTCTGCTGGGCGATATAGGCTGCGTTGTCGGCATGGTCGAAATGCCCGTGGCCGATGAAGAGATAATCCGGGTCCAGATCGACGAGGTCCTGAATTACGAACGGCGTGCGGCCGGGCGTGACCTCCAGACGTGTCACGAAGGTGTCGAGTAACAGCACCTGCCCCTTCACCGCCGCCGCAAACGTCGCGTTCGTCAACCAGGAAAAGATCACTTGATCGTCCCGGACCTCGCCGCTTTTGGGATCGACGTTGTCGAGACCGAATATCTTCTGTCGCGCGGCGACAGTCGCGGCTGAAGTATGGGATTTCGCCAATACCGGTTCGCTTAGCGAACAGAGCAGCAGGCCCGCGGCAGCTATCGTGAAGCCTAATCCTCGCATATGTGTTTCCCCTTCTTATAAGATTTTTACCGTGTCTTGTACGATCGAGCGTCGTCGTGAGTTCGTAAGTTTGTTCGCTCATAGGGAATGGTAAGCGAAAGAACCGTCGGCGTCGGGTTGGCCGCACGAACAAGCATGGCTTGGGCTACCAAACGACTGGACGTCGCTTCCTCCCACTTATTTTTCTTAATCAGAGGTCGCCCATGCGTACGTTCAGGTAGCAAGGAGGGCCTCCGCTGGTATGGATACGCCTTGGTACGAGCCGCGATCAACGTCGCAAAATATGTATCAGAATGAAAAATGCGCAGGGGAGCATAGCGGCCCCGTCGATCGAGCCGTAAAGGACTGCAAGTTGCAGTGCGGGATGCCGGCGGTAGCTTCGTTGGATGATGCTTCAGACTGGATGATATGATGCGTCAAAGCCTATATCGTCCGGTTCTACGGCAGGCAGCGGCGTTGCACGCGCGAAGTACGAGGCCCAATCGAGTTCCGCCGTTGATATCGTCGTATCGTCGAGGCGGGCCACCCGTTGCGAAGCCGCCGAAGAATTAAACTTGTAGGGGACTATCTTGCTCCTTTGGCTTTTGACGGATAAAGATCGGTGCGTCCTTGCACTTCGACGCGGTCTCGCGTCTCTGGGACTTCGCAGTTGAAGCGCCGGAGGTTGAGACCGTACTCACGTTTGAACGAGATGCGGAAGATATTCACCATCACTAGGTGTTTGTGAGCGTTGCGAATAGCGTTCCTCGCCGGAAAGGCGCAGTTGAAAATGCAATCGTCGGCGGCAGGAAACTGCTTGGCGTTAGTGAGTAGCCGATTTGTATCGCGCGGTCGTGCAGGTTTGCAGCGTGCCTCGGATGGCGACGAATGACATTCGTCGGGAACCAGAGTAACCGTGGGATAGCCCTTCGCAGTGCTTGCGCGCTCGTTCTAGCCTGTTGTGCCTCTTGCCTCCTGTTGTCGTGTAACATGGCGACGATCGGCAATAGTCCATCCGCTCCGACCGACATCGACGTCATGGACAAGGTGAAGTCGCTCGACATCCTGCCGCGTTCTCCGACGCAGACCGGCAGCACCACGACGTCAAGCGGTCCGCGTGCACAGCCGGCCGTATTCCAGGGCACGGAAATAACGGACACCGGCGCGCCGCGCGTGCAAACGGCGACGGCTGGCGGAGGCGGGAGCGGCTTCGATCTTAATTTCGAGAGCGCGCCTGTCGCTACCGTTGCCAAGGTGGTGCTCGGGGATATCCTCCAGACGGGCTACACCATCGATCCGCGCGTGCAAGGCACGGTGAGCCTGGTCTCGGTGCGGCCGGTGCCGAAATCAGACATCGTATTCGTCCTGGAAAATGCTCTTCGGATCAGCGGCGTAGTGCTGGTCCGTGATACCGCGGGTTATCGCCTGACCCCGGTGGGCGATGCGGTCGGCGGCGGCCATGTAGATTCCCAGCCATCAAATCCCGAGCCGGGATACGGCGTCTCGGTGGTCCCCCTGCAGTATGTGTCGGCGCAGACGCTGCTCAAACTGATGGATAGTTTCGCGACCAAGCCAGGCGTTGTTCGTGCCGACACCACGCGGAATTTGCTGTTGATTCAAGGTACTGGTCCGGAACGCCAAACCGCCGTTGAATCCGCGCTGAGCTTCGATGTCGACTGGATGCGCGGTCAGTCGATCGGCATCTATCCCATCACCAACAGTGGCCCGGAACCCATCATCGCCGAGCTCGAGAAGATCGTGGATTCCGGCGAAAACGGCCTGAATCAGAACATGGTCAAGTTGCAGCCGGTTGCACGTTTGAACGCAGTCATGGTCGTGACCAAGAGACCTCAGCTGCTGCGTACCGTCGAAACCTGGATCAAACGCCTCGACCGTGCGGACAACACCAGGACAAGCGTGCACGTCTACAAGGTGAAGTACGGCGATGCGAAGCAGATCGCCCGCGTGCTGACCGACATGTTCGGCGGCGGATCATCGAGCAGCCTGCTCGACAGCGCCGATAATCAGATCGCACCAGGATCCGGAACTTCGGCGAGCGGCAGCGATCGCAGTTCCTTTGGTAACAACAACACCAATGGCAGCGGCGGCACCAGCGGCAGCAATTCCTCCTCGCAACAACCAGGCAGCGGCTTCGGCTCGCGCCTGGGTACGGCTTTCGGCGGACCGCAGGGCGGCGCCAACGGAGGAAATCTCGGCCAGCTGGACAAGGGCAACGGCGCCGGCTCGGGTGGACCGCCGATCCTGCAAAACGTCCGGATCACCCCCGACCTCGTCAATAACTCGCTTCTGATCTACGCCGATCAGGGCAACTACAGGATTGTTGAATCGGCATTACGCCAGGTGGACCAGCCACAGCTGCAGGTCGCGATCGACGCCACGATCGCCGAAGTCGACCTCACCGACGAGCTCCAGTTCGGCGTTCAATTCTTTCTCACCAGTCATGCGCTGGGACTTAGGCCCGATCAGGGCTCAATTCTTAACTCCACTTCGACGACGGCCACAACCACAATACCGGGCGCGGCAACAGCGGCAACGACCACGGCAGCAACGACCGCGACAACGACGGCGAGCACCGTCGCTGGCACGGCTGCCAACGCCTTGCTCAGCCGCACGGTACCAGGATTCAATTTCCTCGTCGGCCAGGAAGCCCAGCCGGCCATGATCCTGACCGCCTTGCACACGGTCACCGGCGTGAAGGTGTTGTCCAACCCGTCAGTGGTCGTGGTCAACAACCAGTCGGCCACGCTTCAGGTCGGCAACCAGGTTCCGATCTCGACCGGCTCGGCAAGCGTTCTCAATGCCGCAACCGCGAGCAGCAATACCATCGTCAACACCGTCGACTATCGAAACACCGGCATCATCCTGCACGTCTCCCCTCGCGTCAGCGCTAATGGCGACGTGAGACTTGAGATCGAGCAGGAGATCAGCAACGTTTTGCCCGGCAGCGCAGCCAACGCCTTGAACCCGACCATCCAGGAGCGGAAGGTCAAGAGCTCGATTTCGATCGCCAACGGCCAGACCGTGTTGCTGGCCGGGCTGATCCAGGACCAGAAGAACGAGAACAAAAGCGGCATTCCGTTGCTGGATGAACTTCAGGGCATAGGCAATGCGTTCTCCAACCAAGACAATACGAAGATGCGCACCGAGTTGATCATCTTCATCCGCCCCCAGATCATTCGAAACAGCACGGACGCGCATACGATTGCCGAAGAATTACGCTCCAAGCTGCGCGGTACCGTCAGTGCGAGCAGCCCCCATGCTCAAACCCTTCAATAAAGCACTCGCAGTATTTGCGCTGGGGCTTGCTTGCGCCGCGAGCGCAAGCAGTCTTGCTGGAGAGAATCTCTATCATAGAGCCGAGGCCCAGCCGATAGTGGTGGCACGCGGCAGCGCCCACGCGATTGGGCTGCTGGGTTTCCGATATGAAAATGGATTTGGCGTGCCGCAGAATTACATTGCTGCCGCCGACCTCTATCTCCGCGCGGCGGAGCGAGGTGACGTTTTCGCCCAAAGCAGGCTCGGCCTCAGTTACGACAGGGGCCATGGCGTGCCGAAAGACGTCATCCTTTCCTACAAATGGCTCGATCTGGCGGCCGCGCGGGCACCCCGGCGCGAGCATGATTTTTACCAGAGGCTTCGAGATGCAGTCGCCTCGAAGATGTCGCTGGAACAGGTCACGGAAGGCCAACGACTGGCTTTGATATGGGCCGCGAACTGGGCGACAGAACGGCGCTGACGCGCCCCGTCGATCGTGCCCGATCCGGCCCGCCAAGTGTCAAGCGCTTAGGCCGCGCTGGTGTAGGCATATGCAAACAACGTATGAATCATGGAACCTGTTGTCTGTGAGCGCTGCTGGCTCATTGGCACCCGAAGGTTTGTCTTTCGCATCGCCGCATGAGCTTTGCTTGCATCATACATCCAATTTCCTAATATCAATCGTGAGCTCCTTCACCAATCCAAGACGTTCGACTTGAGGCGCCTATGAGCGGCCGGCAGTCATTGCAGTTCTTTGAACATCTTCGGCAGACAGGTCGCTTGGCGACCGTCAAGACGGGTGACGCGAGCTATTTGGCTCAAGACGCGGATGGGATTTCGCCGGGCTCGACTTCGCAAAGGAGGCTGTGGGAGGTCGTTGATCTGCCAGCTAATGAATTGGCGGATGAGGCGGCGCACTTCTTCGAGCACGAACGCGTGACGTTGCAAGAATTGTTACAAGTCGAGCCGCTGGCCCAATCCTTTTCGTCTCGGTTTCTGCGCGATACGTTGATGTTTCCCTATCAGACCGCCGATGGCCGCGCCGCCTTGGCGGTGGCCGATCCGACCGACCGGGCCGCGCAACGCGCTGCCGAAATCGTGCTGCGCCGCGATATCACGATCACGGTTGCTTCCGTCGAAGATCTCTCGGTCGTGCTGGATCGTCGTCTTGGCGAAGACAGTGCTGAGCCTGCCGATGCGGCCCGCGAACTTGTTTTGCGCGAAGACGACATCGAGAGCCTGCGCGACCTTGCCAGCGGCGCGCCGGTGGTTCGTGCCGTCAACGATCTCCTGGAAAAAGCCGTCGAGCTGCGCGCCAGCGACATTCATATCGAGCCGTTCCAGACCGGACTTGTGGTCCGCATGCGCGTCGACGGCTTGCTGCGGCCGGTTGCGGCGCCTGCCGGCGTGCTGCCGCAGGCCTTGATTTCGCGCATCAAGATCGTCGCCAATCTCAACATCGCCGAACGACGGTTGCCGCAGGATGGCGCGGCGCGATTGCGGGTCGGCCGTACTGACATCGACGTTCGCGTTGCGATCATGCCGATGCAGCATGGAGAATCCGCAGTCATCCGTATCCTGCCAAAGGATCGCAACCTCTTGGTGGTCGACAGGCTCGGCTTTTCTCCCGCGGACGAAGTGAAGCTCCGCCGGCACTTGAAGTTACCGCACGGCATGATCGTCGTCACCGGGCCGACGGGCAGCGGCAAGACGACGACGCTTGCGACGGTGCTATCGATCCTCAACGAGCCCGGTCGCAAGATCCTGACCATTGAAGACCCCGTCGAATACGACATCCCGGGCGTCAACCAGGCGCAGGTCAAGCCGGCGATCGGGCTGACGTTTGCGGCGGCGCTGCGCTCGTTCGTACGTCAGGACCCGGACGTGATCATGGTCGGTGAAATTCGCGACAATGAGACGGCGCATGTTGCGATTCATGCCGCGCTGACCGGGCATCTCGTTCTGACCACACTGCACACGGAATCGGCGCCAGCGGCCGTGCCGCGTCTGCTCGACCTCGGCGTCGAGGGATATCTATTGCGTTCGACCCTGCGGGCGGTGGTGGCGCAGCGGCTGGTCCGGCATTTGTGCGAGCGCTGCAAGACACCGAAGACGCTTCAAGAGGCCGACATTGTCGAGGACCCGAGGCTCGCCGAGCTCGGCTTCCGTGCCGGGGAAGTCCTTCAGTCGCCATGCGGCTGCGAGCGCTGTAGCGGCACCGGCTATCGCGGCCGGCTGGGCGTGTTCGAGATACTCGAAATGACCGACGAAATCCGCTCGCTGATCGGCGAAAAGACCGACGGTCACAAGATCGACGAGGCGGCGATCCGCACCGGGATGACGACGATGACTGCCGACGGCATCGCAAAATGCCGTGCCGGCCTGACGTCGCCGGCGGAACTGCTTCGCGTCACCACGGCGCGCTGAGGTCAAGATCATGCCGAATTTCCGTTACCGGGCCCTGACGCAGAACGGAGAGGTCGTGAACGGCACGCTTTCGGCGCCGACGGCCGCCGAGGTTGCGCGCCGCATCGAATATCTTCGCCTGTTGCCGATCGAGACCGTCGAGGACAAGAAGGCTACGGCCGCGAGAAACGATAATTTCGGCCTGTTCGGCCGGCCAAGCGCGGCGGAGGTGACGACATTCACCCGCGATCTTGCGCTTCTCCTAAAGGCAAGCGCGCGCCTCGATGACGCGCTCGAGCTTTTAGCGAATGACGCCGATGTCGGCCGGCTTCGCCCCGTCGTCGCGCGCTTGCGCGCCTCCGTGCTGTCAGGCGAAAGCTTCGCCGGTTCCGTCGCCGAACATCCTTCGTTATTCCCTCCGATGTATGTCGCGCTGGTCAGGGTCGGCGAGGTATCGGGCACGCTCGATCAGGTGCTCGAGATGCTGGGTGCGGAGCGGGCGCGGTCCGAGGCGATGCGCCGCAAACTGACAGACGCGATGCAATACCCGGTCTTCGTCCTGATCGCCGCGGTTTGCGTCATGCTGTTCTTCATCCTGTTCGTCTTGCCGCAGTTCTCGTCCGTGCTGCAGGACTTTGGCGCCAAGTCCGATACCGCACTCTCGTTCTTCATCCGCGTGTCGAACTTTCTCCGGGCAAATGCGACCACGGCCCTGTTCACGGCGGCGGCGACAGTCGCGGGTTTGTGGTGGCTGTTTCGCCGGCCGGCGACGCGGAGCGCGGTGGTGTCGCTGGTCGCGAAGACCCCGGGTATCGCCAACATCTTTCACTTCTACCGCACCAGCCTGTTCTGCCGGAACCTCGCCGTGTTGCTTGGCAGCGGCGTCAATCTCACCGCGACCTTGCGCATTCTGGTGGACATCATGGCGGCGACCGGGAACGTCGCGGTCTGGACCACGGCAGCCGATCGCGTGCGACATGGCGGCAAGCTGTCGGACGCCTTGCTGGCGTCGAGCAACATGCCGCCGATGGCCATTCGGATGCTGCGGCTCGGCGAGGAGACCGGCCAGTTGCCGGTGCTCGCGGGCAGGGTTGCCGAATTCTACGAAGCAAAATTGCAGCGCAGCCTCGACCGCATCGTCGGCATCGTCGGGCCGCTCGCGATCATCGCCATCAGCACCGTGGTCGGAGGGCTGATCGTCTCGGTCATGACCGCGCTGCTGTCGGTCACCCAGTTGGTTGGATAAACATAAGGATCAGATCAAATGCGCAAAAGCGTTGGTACTTTCTTCACCGCAAACGAAAGGCGCGAACGCCGGCGCAAGGTCGGTGAGGAGGGATTCACCCTGGTCGAAATGCTGGTCGTGATCACCATCATCGGCCTGATCATGGGTCTGATCGGCCCGCGGGTTCTCAACTATCTCAGTGAGTCCAAGGTCAAGGCGGCGAAGATTCAGATGCAGAGCTTCTCGAGCGCGCTCGACCTGTTCTATCTCGATGCCGGCCGCTATCCTTCATCGTCAGAGGGGCTTGCCGCGCTGATGCAGCGGACATCAGGCGTCGGGGCCTGGAATGGGCCCTACCTGAGGGGCAATACCCTGCCGAACGACCCCTGGAACCATCCGTACATGTACCGCGCGCCGGGCCAGCACGGTCCCTACGAAATCATTTCCTACGGCGCGGACGGCCAGGAGGGTGGAAGCGGATTGGCTGCCGATATTTCGAGCGAGAACCTGGTCAATGCCAAAAACGAATAGGGCCTCCGAGCGCGGCTTCACGCTACTCGAGATGGTGTGCGTGCTGGCGCTCGTCGCGATGCTGGCCGCTATTTTGCTGCCGTTCGTGCCGCGCCAAACCACCCAGTCGCGCTTGCATGGATACGCCTTGCAGACGGCGGCCCTGCTCAAGGAGGATCGCAACGCGGCGATCCGGCGCGGGATTGGGGTTGCGACCTTCGTCGATCCCGGTAGCCGGGTGATCCGGTCTGGCAGTGCCGCCGATATGGTCCGCATTCCGGATGATGTTCATTTCGAGGCAGTACTGCCCCGCACCTGCAATCAGCGCGAGGCGCTGTCGACGATCAGATTCTTTGCCAGCGGCATGTCCTGTGGCGGCGCCGTGGCTCTGACGCGCGCCGATGTCGGCTACGAAATCCGCGTCAACTGGCTGACCGGAAGGATTGAAATTGTTTCGCGCAACCTCGCCAACTGATGGCCGCACTGCCGGCTTCACGATCATCGAGGTGCTGATCGCACTCGCGATCGTCGCCGTCTCGATTCTGGCAATCGGGTCGGTGATGTCGACGAATGTGCGCGGGGTTCGCTCACTGGAGCAGCACGTCACGATGATCCAGGCCGTGCGCGCGGTGATGGCAACCGAAATATCTTCGCGCGCGAAGAGCGGGTTCGGAACCTGGTCGGGCAAGACCAGCGACCATCAATGGCGGATCGACATTAGTCCGATGGGTAAAGAATGGGCGCCACCCGGTTCGGACGTTGACTGGATTCCGGCGCTCGTCAGAGTCCAGGTTCGCTCGCCATCAGGCGCGGTAACCGATCTCAAGACGGTTCGTCTCGTGCATGGGTCGCAGCAATGACCATACCGGCAGACAGACGACGAGGTGAGGGCGGCTTTACGTTGATCGAAGCCCTCGTGGCGCTGGCGCTCACGGGTCTTGTGCTGTCGGCGCTGGCCAATCTTACCGCGCAATGGCTGCCGAACTGGAATCGCGGCCTCGATCGAATTCAGCGCAGTGAAATGGTCGGAATTACCTTGCAGCGGCTTGCCGACGACCTTGCCGATGCGCTCCCGGTGCCGGCGAGCGCAAGCGATATGGGACCATTCTTCTCGGGCTCCGAACAGTCCATCACTTTTGTGCGTACCGCGCTCGGTCCAAACGCCGGTCCGGAACTCGACGTGGTGCACCTCGGTGAAACTAACGATAAAGCGGGACTCGCGACCGTTCGATCGAGAACGCAGTTCCGGCCCATGCCGCCGAACGCATCGGCTTCCAACCAGTTTCATTTCCGTGAGCCCGTGGTGCTCTTGCGCTCGCCGTACCGGCTGACCTTCGCCTACGCGGGCGACGACGACGAGGAATGGCAAAGCAGTTGGCGGGATCCGAGCAAACTACCGAGCAGAATCAAGTTGACCGTGCGGGATTCCTCGAACGGGCGCGCGATCTCGACCGTCACGTCAATCCACGTTCAGTCTCCCCCACAAGACGACGGCAACGCCAGCGTGCCAGGTAATCAAAACGGCGCCCCACAGGCAAATTCATCCAATCCGTCGCAACCGGCTGTAGGTCAGGGTAACGCGCGATGAGACGGCAGCCCGGGCAAGCAGCGCGATCCTCCGAGTCCGGCTTCATCATTGTTGCCGTACTGTGGATTCTGATGGCTTTGGCGGCTCTTGCGACGATCTTTTCGGTCTATCTCTCCAATTCCGCGCGCGCGTTAGGCGCAACCGATATAAGCATCGAGAGGGATGCTCTGGTCTCGGCCAGTCTGGAATTAACGGCCTATCGGCTGCTGTCGATTGATGAAAAAGATCGGCCTTCGCAGGGTTCGTTCAGTTTCCGCCTGAACAATGCGGATGCGCTCGTCACCTTTACCTCGGAAGCGGCACGGGTGGATCTCAACCAGGCCCCGAAGGAAATGCTCGCAGGCTTGTTCGAGGTTCTCGGTGCGGAACAAACTGCAGCTGGCGACCTGGCTGACAGGGTGGTCGGCTGGCGGACCAAATCCAAGCCGAATACCGCCAACGATGAGTCTGCGCTCTACCTTGCCAGGGGCCTGAACTACACCCCGAGAGGCGCTCCCTTTGCCCATGTGAACGAACTCAGCCTGGTGCTGGGGGCTACGCCTGCCGTCGTCGAGCAGGTGCTGCCGTTTGTGACGGTCTTCAGCAAGTCGGCTGACATCGATGTGCTTGTTGCGCCGCCGGAGGTGGTCGCCGCGTTGCCTGGGATGACGCCGGAGGCGCTCAACGATTTTTTGAAGCAGCGGTCGTCACTGCCGCACGATCAGAAGGCAATCGCGGCCGCGCTCGGTCCGGCCAAGGCGGCTGCAACCTTGCCAGAGAACAAGACCTATCGGGTTCGGACCATGCTTCGGTTCGATAATGGCCGTCAGGTCGCGTCTGAAGCTGTGATCATGTTAGCTGGAGCTGGCGGCAAGAACAGCGCTACAAATGTCCAAAGTGCCGTCAAAGCCGACGGCAAAGACGCCTACAGTATATTGTTCTGGCGAGACCAGACGGAGGCCATCGGCCCTCCGCTCAAACGAGCAGGCAGGTGATGTCGATACTATCGGAAGCAACAGCTTGGTTCGACGAGTGGATAACAACCGTCGCGAGCCTCGTCGATTTGGCGGTCGGCCGATATGCGCGCACGCCACATATTGTAATCGATGGGCAGAGCGATGGCTTGCTGACCGCGAGGCTGGGATCGGTGCGAAAAGGTCCGCCGCTAGCGGATGTGTCATTCCGGATTTCCCACGGCCAGCCAATTCCATCTCTTCCGCCGGATTGGCTCGCTGCATTCCGCAGCAGCCGGGTCGAGACCGAGGTCGCGCCCGCTCACGTACTATTCCGGCCGCTCGACTTCCCAAAACAGGCCGCCGATTTTCTCGACGGCATGATCCGTACGCAGATAGACCGCCTGACGCCGTGGTCGGCAGAGGAGGCCGCCTTCGGCTGGAGCTCGCCATTGGCGACTCCTCAAGGAAGGATTGAACTGACTCTGGCCGCGGTATCGAAGCAGGAGATAGAGCCGTTCGTTCAGTTCGCGAGCAATCTCGGCGCGCAATCGCTCACGACTTTTGCCGCGCCTCCCGCCGGCAGCGGCCCCCAGGCAAAGATCAAGGTGCTTGATCAACCCTTGCGCCGCGCGGCTCACCGTGGGCTGGATACGCCGCGTACCTTGCGGGCCGCTTTATTGTTGGCGTTGGCTGCCGCGGCGATTTCGTTGCTGGCGGGTGCGTATTTCGGCGATGGCTTCGATTCCGAACAGCAGCAGCTGATGCAGCGGATTTCACAGCGGCGTACCGCACTCCGCCTCGGTCCTGATGGCGGCTCGGCATTCGGCCTGCTTGCCAAGCGCAAACAGACGAGCCCCTCGACCGTCGTCGTGCTGGAGGCGCTGTCGAAGGCCTTGCCCGACGGCACCTATGTCACCGAGCTTCGGATCGATGGCGACAAGGTTCAGGTGGTCGGCATGACGCAGGATGCGCCGTCGCTGATCCGCCTGATCGAGAAGTCGCCACAGTTTGCCCGCGCGACGTTCTTTGCGCCGACCACGCGCGCGCAGAACGCACCGGGCGAGCAATTCCACATCGAAGCCCGCATCACGCCGTCGTTCGGATCGAGCACATGAACCCAGTGGTCACGTTACGAAAGTTGCTTGTGAACTCGCCGATCATCGCAGGCGCCGTTTACGCCGGTCTTGTCGTCGTGCTTCTGGTGGTGGCCGCGAGTTCACTGATTGATCTCTTCAACCAGCGCGCCTCGGTTGCGGCCGCCGCCGCGATGCTGGAACAATTGGAGGGCCGCAAGCCGCTTTCGGCAGACAAGCGGTCAGGTGAAGTCGGTGCGCCTTCCGGCTCAGCGTTCCTCGAAGGCGCGACCGTGACCGTTGCCGGCGCCGCACTTTTGCAGCGCGTGGCGGCCGCGGTGACCAAGGCGGGCGGCAACGTGCTGTCGTCACAGCTTGACGTGCAGGGCGGCCCGAACGCCAAGGCCGGATTCATCAGCATGGTGGCAAACTGCGAGCTTGAGCAGGCAGCGCTGCAATCGCTGCTCTACGATCTCGAGGCAGGAATGCCGTTCCTGTTTGTCGACCAGCTCGACATTCAGGTGGCAACCCCCGGAGAAGGCAAGCTGCGGTTTCTGCTCGGCGTCTCCGGACAGTGGCAGGGAGTTAGGTGATGATGCGCAAGCCTGCTATCCGGACCCTGGTTCTCGCGCTGCCGTTATACGTGAGCGCGTCCGCAGCGACCGCCGTTTCCGAATCCTCGCTCGACGATCAGGCCGATGGCGCGAAGCCGAACGCCTCAGTTCCTTCGATCTGGAGCGAACCCACAACGACCGTGGTAGAGGTTACCATTCCTCCGTCCACCCCCGGCGCTCCGGCCGCCGAACGCCCGCTCAGCGCCAATCCGCTATGGGGAACGTCGGTGAAGCAATTCAGCGTCACGCGCGAGCGACCGATTTTCCTGCCGTCGCGCCGTCCACCGGCGCCGCCTCCGTCCGCCATAACGGTCGCGAAGGTGGCTTCCCCGCCAAAGCCGAAGGAGCCCGAGCAGCCACAGCTTTCACTGGTCGGCACCATCTCGGGGGATGACGCCAAGTTCGGCATCTTCATCGATCAGGCGACGAATGCTGTGGTTCGGTTGAAGTTGGGCGAGGATTTTCAGGGCTGGCAGCTTCGGTCGGTGCAAGGTCGTGGGGTGGCGTTCGAAAAAAATCAACAGAGCTTTGTCGTATCGTTGCCGCAGCCCGGGTTCTCGCAGGCATCCATCGCCGTTCGCGAGGAACCGGGTGATACCAGGCTGGTGCCAGTCAATGTGGGTGAGCGGCGAGGCAGGCGGCAGTAGATAGAAGCTTGAGTTGCCAGAAGCGGATTTGTTGCATGCCAGTGGTCACCAGCGGGCTCGCGTGACGCGAACACAGGCTAGCGCCGTCCTCGTTGTGGATCCAAAAGCAATCGCGCTCCCAAGGTGCCTATTCAAACGCGCAGACGATGGCTTTCAACGCCAAAGTTTCGTCTTCGGAAGAGCAATGAATTGCTCTTCTGGATGCAGACGCCCCTCTCTTTTCCCGATCGCTCGAACGGACAGTCGACGATAAAGACAGCGCCGCTACGATGTTAGGGCAGATTCAAATCGGAATGTTTCGTAACTCTCCTCCTTCTCCCTTCGTGAGAGCCGGTCACTCGCGGAGCTGTCAGGAGAGAAGATAGAGTCCTGTCTCACGACGTACTGCTTGATCGTTCGTTCCGAACCGACTTTGAGCAACTCGCCTTCATAGAGCTGCGGTGCGCTCTCGCCGGGTTGCAGAAGAGACCGCTCCCGGCGCTTGCTTCCGTCTGGAATCTGGCGAGGGCGTTCGGATCCCTGCCGCAGGCCTTTTTCACGTCGCTCCTTGAGCGCCCTGTACACGGACGATCGGGCTATATTCATCTCTTTGGCGATATCGGTGACGCCTTTGCCTTGCGCTTTGAGTTCGTACACTTTCGCGACGTCTATCGAGATCGGCCGGCCCTTATAACGGCCTTCCGCCTTGGCTTTGGCGATGCCCTCACGCTGGCGCTCCTTGCGCAAGTTTGACTCAAAATCCGCAAAGACGGCCAGCATGTCCAGGAACGCCTTGCCGGTAGAAGTGCTCGTGTCGATGGACTGTTCCGCTACTTTCAGCGATGCGCCCTTGGCTTTGATCGCCAGAATGATTTCCTGCAAGTCGCAGATACTGTGCGCCAGCCTGTCGATTCGCGTCACCATCAGCACGTCGTCGTTGTGCAGGAATTTCAGAATGGTACGCAACTGCCTCCGGCTCGCTGTTGTCGCGCCGCTGCGTTTTTCAGCCCGGATGACTTTGCAGCCGGCCGCGCGCAGTGTCGCCTTCTGAATCGATAAGTCCTGATCGATGGTGCTCGCCGCATAGCCGATCACTCTCATTTCGTCCCCTGAGTTTCATTTGTTTTTTTGCGTCTGGATGAAGAAAGCAGCCTTTAAACTTGGCCGTGCATCTGGCTGCTGACTGCGCGCTGAAGTCGAAAAACAAATCAAGCGCTACGCCCATAGCGTCCCGAGTCGATGATCGACAGCATCGCTGATTGTAAGTGATCTCATCACTTGTTCATTTGTCCTTGAGTCCTCCCAGTCGTTCGTGACTACGAATCTTTTGATTGATGAAAAGACTAGCATGGAGCGTGCCAGCCACGAGAATTGCTAACTGACTGAAAGACTGTTTAATATTTTCGGTGAGGGAACCGAGAGTGCGGAATCGCGCACTTTCATGCATTTCAATGTGCGGATTGTTGCACAGTGGTCTCGAATGGAATCTATTCGTCTCATCAGTGCGAGATCAAACGACCAGACACTCCGCGTTGCCACGTGGCTACCTCGGGGATGGTTGGCGACAGGTGTTGGCGGGTTGGTCGCGTTCGCAATATTGGTGATCGCCGCGTTGGTCGCCGGGCGTGTGGCTGCTGATCGCGCCGTTGACGGCCTCGTAGACCTGGCCAGAGCCGGCTTGCCTCTTGCTACCGCAACTCTTGCCGGTGAGATCGAAAAGCAGCGGCTTATCCCTTTGACGCTTGCACGGGATCCCGACGTCATCGCGCTGTTGGGGACCTATGATTCCAATGCAGAAGCCAATCTCGACCGAAAGCTGAAAGACATTGCGGAGGATGCCGGCTCGACGGTGATTTATGTGATTGGCGCCGATGGTCGTACTCTCGCCACGAGCAATTTCAATGAGCCGGATAGCTTTGCCGGCGTCAAATTTCCTTTCCGCTACTATTTTCGTGACGCGATGACCTACGGCGTCGGAATGCAATATGCGCAGGGCGCAGTGTCCGCGCGGCCGGGTCTGTTTCTCTCTCGACGTGTCGAGGGATCCAATGCTCCGCTTGGCGTTGTCGTTGTCAAGGTTGAGCTCGATGGCGTCGAGAGGACGTGGCGTGCGAGCGGTGCTTTGGTCTCGGTGATTAATGAGGAGGGAGTGGTCATCGGGACGACCATACCGGACTGGCGCTTCTCGACACTATCTGCGCTGAAGGAGCCTGAGATCGGTACGGTCCGTGAGCATCTTCAGGTGGTGGATGACAAACCTCTTGCAACAGTGCCCATACGCCAGCAAGGCGAACTCACGATCGCGGAAATCGATGGCAAGCCTACGGTTCTCGTTGGGACGTCTCGATCGGTCGGCCCCTCGGCTCCAGGTTGGCGTCTGATGCTTTTGCTGTATGCCGATCCCATCATCACCCGTGCGAGGCTCGACGGCCAGATCACTGCAGTTCTCGCATTCTCCCTGTTGGTCGCACTCGGTCGGATCACATGGCGGCGCAGGCAGCTGCAGGCTACGCGGCGTGCAGCGCTCACGCAAATGAACACCGAACTTGAAGAGCGAGTGGAAGAGCGAACCGATCAGCTCAAACGCGCCAATCTTGCGCTGGCCGCAGAGATGGCGGAACGCGAGAACGCAGAAACGAAGGTTCAACGTCTACGCGATGAGCTCGCGCAGGCCAATCGGCTCTCGATCCTTGGCCAGATTGCAGCCGGCGTGGCCCATGAAATGAATCAGCCGCTCGCTGCAATCGGCGTCTATGCGCACAACGCAAAGTGCTACTTTGAAACAGGTAAATCCGCCTCCGGCGCGGACAGTCTTGACCAAATCGCCGCCCTTACGGAGCAAATTGCAAACAAGACTGAAGCGCTTCGCTCCTTCGCCCGACGCGCACCGAGCGCCGCGACATTTCTGACGGTCGATGACGCCATTGATGGCGCGTTGTCGCTGCTATCAGGACGCCTCCGCGAGGCAGGCGTCTCCGTGATAAAGCCTAGCCGTGATCCTGCCCTTCGCGTTATGGCGAGCCGCATCCGGTTGGAACAGATTCTCGTCAATCTTCTGCAGAACGCGCTTGATGCCCTGCGAGGTCGACCCCATCCGCGGATTGAAGTCCAACACGCCGCGTCAGCCGGGAATGTACAGCTCAGCGTCCGCGACAACGGTCCCGGACTCGATCCGGCGATTCGCACGATGCTGTTCATGCCGTTCGCTACCAGCAAAGAGAATGGGCTCGGCCTTGGTCTCGTGATCTCGTCGGAAATTGCTCGCGAACTCGGCGGTTATCTGAAGCTGACACCGTCGGACGAAGGAGCCTGCTTTACCCTCACTTTGCCGAGGGCATGACAATGAGCATTGAACCGCTCGTTATTTTCATCGACGATGATGACGACCTTCGTCGAGCGACGGCCCAGATGCTGGAACTGAGCGGCTTCAGAGCGCGAGTGTTCTCGTCGGCAAAGCAGGCCCTTTCGGACATCACTGGCAGCTTTCCTGGTGTTATCGCCACTGATATTCGTATGCCCGATATGAACGGTTTGCAGCTGTTCGGGCGCGTTCGAGCCATCGATCCGGAATTGCCGGTCATTCTCACGACTGGCCATGGTGATATCGATTTAGCCGTCGCCGCTATGAAAGACGGGGCCTATGATTTTATCACCAAGCCTTTCATCCCCCGGCGGCTGACGGACGCCCTGCGGCGCGGGATCGAGAAACGCGCGCTTGTGCTTGAGAACCGGAGTCTGCACCAGGCGATCGCCAAGGTTAGCAGCGAGGATAGCGCCTTTCTCGGCACTACGCCGTCCATATCACGCCTGCGGGAAACGCTGCGCCAGATTGCCGATATGGACGTGGATGTGCTTATCGAGGGTGAGACTGGATCCGGCAAGGAGGTGGTCGCGCAACTCTTGCATAATCAGAGCCGTCGATCCAGCAAGGCATTCGTCGCTGTCAATTGCGGCGCGCTTCCGGAGCAGATGATCGAGAGCGAACTGTTTGGTCACGAGGCCGGCGCGTTTACGGGAGCGAAGTCGCGGCGTATCGGGCGCATCGAGCACGCAAGCGGCGGGACTCTGTTTCTCGATGAAATAGAGTCTATGCTTCCTGCTGCCCAGGTCAAGCTTCTGCGAGTGTTGGAGACACGGCAGGTCGAGCCACTCGGTACCAATCAGACTCGCCGTCTGGACTTGCGCGTTATCGCGGCTACGAAGGTCGACCTCACCGATTCCGGTGCCCGGGACAGTTTTCGGCAGGATCTCTATTTCCGCCTCAACGTCGTAAGGCTTCGGATTCCACCCTTGCGCGAGCGGCGCGAAGACATTCCGTTGCTGTTTGCCCATTTTCTCAAGCGCGCAGCGCAACAGTTCGGACGTCCGGTTCCGGAACTGTCGCGCGCCGTTCGCGACTATCTGGAATATCACAGATGGCCGGGCAACGTCCGCGAGTTGCTTCACTTCGCACAGCGCATTGCTTTGGGGTTGGAGGCGGAAAGCCTGACCGAAGATTCCGGTCTCGAGACCGCGGAGGAGGGCTCGTCTGATCTAAGCCTTGCAGATCGTGTCAATCGCTTCGAGGCTTCCGCAATCCGCGCGGCGCTCCGCGACCATGACGGCAATCTTCAGCGCGTACTCGAGGCGCTGCAACTTCCGCGCAAAACCTTCTATGACAAGCTGAAGCGGCATGGTATTTTGCGCGCCGATTATGACGAGTAATCGGCCATGACTCTTTCGACGAGCGAAGGAGCACAAGTTTTTGATGCGGTGAAACGCCCGTCAGAGAATTCGGCCGAAGCGTTCGCGAGTGTTTAGTCTCACTCTGCGCCCACCGCCCGTATTTGTTCCAGCGCAATCTCCTGGATGGTGCGTGCCCGTGGTGGCGTGCCAGCAGGCACAGGCAGTTCGAGAAGGGCCTGCTCGCCATCTTTGCCCAGCCTTGCCTCGCGCGGGGTGATGAGAAGCAATACCCAGCCGTGGTAGTTCTCGCCCACGCGCAGGCGCAGAACGTCTTGCGATGACGTATCCCGAAAAACCGCTCCCCGATAGCCATCTGTGCCGATGATGGTTCCCGCCAATGCGATGGTGGGGCGTTCCGGCTCGCGCGGTTTAGGTGGTTGTTGGGCGGCGACCGGTGCCACATAGGTGCGGGCGGGCGTAGGCGGCCGGCGTGAGGGCGAAAAGATCGGTCGCTCGCGCGTGGCCGAGAATTGCTTGAGGGGCAGCCGCCACAACGGATTCCCGGGCGCAGGTGCCGCTTGGTCGGTGACCCGTTGCGGAGCGGCGTTTTCTTGCTTGTTAGCTTCTGTGTCCTGGCCAACCGCGCGAACGCCGATGCGCGGTCCTGCCGTATTGTCCGTCGCCTCGTCATAGGCTGCAGGAGGGCTCGAGAGCCGCAAAGGCGCGGCCGTGTAAGCGGCCGGAGCATTATCGTCGAGTAACGAAGTTTGGGCGTCTGCCGGCATTTCGCCGAATTCAACAATGCTTCCCAGCAGCACGATGCCGATCAGCCATGAAAGGGCTCGTCCCGTTGTCGTCTTGTGGCTTGCCACTTGTCCGGAAGTCGACATCGGAACTCGCAGTCTTCCACCGCGGCCGCTCAGACGCGATATTCGGCAATTGGCCATCCTTCACCCCCCCACATCGTTAATCCGCTGCGAAAGATGTAATGAAAGAATCCAAAGTCCGACGCTTGTGTACACCATCATAAGAACGAGCATGGGAACCTGGGTCAATAGCGCCTGACGGCGAGTGTGACAGATCCGGAGCGAGATCATATGCGCCACGCAGACGCTCACCAGATGACCGATCAGGATCAGTCCTACCTGCATGTGCCAGACAAACGCCATGTCGAGAAGCCCGAATTGGTCAGGCAGGCGACTAATATTCAACAGGTTCCAGCCCTTGCCGAACGGATCCGATATCAGCCACGGTAGTACTCTGATCTGTGTAACGAGAAACGTGATGTAGTGGGTAATATTGTAAACAAACGCTATTGGGATGAGCGAAAACGCAAATCGTTGTGCCAGGCTGGCCACGGAGGCGTCGATCTTTGCGATCCATTTCGCAATCGCAATGACAGAAAGGTAGACTCCGACATACAGCGCCAGAAGAAGGATGAGGCCGCTGCGCTGATAGATGGTGTGCCAAAATATGATGAGCGTTGACCTCTCTTTGAGACCAACCGAGCCCCACATCGGCTCGATAAGCTGTAGCAGATGCTTCCAGTAGATATCGAGCCAAACCTGCGTGTCATGCAGCCCGTCGTATATCGTCGATGACAACATGAAGAGCACGAAGAGCACCAAGCTGAAGTGCTCCTTCGGATCGTCGATGATGCCGGAAAAGGGCAGTCTTGAACGCCAATGCCATTCGCTCGAGCCGGGAGTCCGGATATAGGCGACAGGCGCCATCGCTCCAATCAATCTGAAGAAGACTCCGAAAAACTCACCATAGCGTAGCCAGGTCTGTCGACCGAACAGCCACGCTCCGACGAAGACGATAACGCTATAGGCCACCAAGGCGACCGAGAGGACAAACGGACTTTGTTCGGTAAATAGCTCTATCCATATCAACGCGACGTAGCAGCATAGCGCCGGCAGATATCCCAGCGCTCTTGGATAAATCACGCGTGCTTTTGAAAAGTCGAGGCCGCACGTTTGCCCGACATCAAGCATCGCCTCCCATGGACTGATGATCGCGAACACATCGCCGATGATCGCGGTCAGGTAAGCGAACCCGAGTAGAAACACGACCCAGAACAGGGTCATGTTGATGTTCACCATAGGATCTTTCGTGCCGATGAATCCTGCTGCTATCGTCAGCAGCAATAGTCCGACCGCTCCCGTGCGCAGCGCGAGAACAGTCGAACGTCCGACCGCGCCCGAATAATCGTTCACACCGCTTTTCACACCGCCTCGGCTTGAGGATGGCGCTGGTAAAGTCACGGCCACGGGCGTGGTAAAGTAATATCCGATGGCGGCGAACGATATCACCAGCATGGCCATACATGCGTACATGTAGATCCACAGCGGTATCGGCAGGACGTAAGGTACCTCAAAGGAGTGCGCCTGCGCGGCGTCGGGCAGGAGACACGTGAGAACGAAAAAAAGGACAGCGCGGTATGGCCAGCGCAACGAAACTTCAAGAACAGTACGGTATTGCATGGCTAGCGCGGCGCAATTTCAAGAACGGCGAGTTCGGCGTGAGTGTGGTCTTCGTCATTGCCGTGGAGGTGTAAGAAGAACCGTCCCGCATGCTCGGCCGTGAATGTGATCGTGGTCTCCATGCCAGGTGCGATATCAACCTCTGTTTCCAATCCGTGTAGATACAGGCCGCCGGGGTAAAGACTCGTGACCGCAAGGACAACGTGGTCCCCCTGGTGCGCTTCGAAAACCGGCGCAGGCTCGGTGCCGTGCAGGCAGGCCTCGCTGACGTCGATGTGGAAGACCCTGGATTGCTCGGCGGTGAAGGTTCCAATCGCGTAGGAGTACTTCATGCCGACATAGAGGCCGACGAGCATTATTGCGGTGCACGCCGCAATCGAGAGTTTTGCAAATCGTGCCACTTTCACGGAACGAACCTCGGGATTGTCGGAAAAAACGGGCGGGGCGAGCGCGCCTGCGTCATCGCGCTGTCCGATAATCCTCATGGCCTTCCTCCATTTTTCAAAAATGCTAGCAAAAAAAGCGAGCCGGTCAAATCGTAGTTTGCGTTTCGCTCGGCGAATGCGCTGCGCCATACGCTGAAGCCGACATTTTCATTGTGGTACATATTTTGCGACGTTGATCGGGCTCTGCGTCGAGGCGTATCCCTAGCATTGTGTTCGTCCTCGCATCCGAAGGACTGCGTGGGCGGGCGACATAGTTAAAAAATCAGAGGTAGGAGGAAACGATGTTCAGGCTTTTGCTAAAGCCGCGAAACGTGGGGATGGCCTTTCTGATCGCCCTGGCGCTTTCAGCGTTCGGTGGGACGGATCACGCGCAGGCGGCGACCGCATGCGTGCCCGGGCCGGGAGACCGGCCTGAAACCGGGCTGCAGGGTGACGTTCCACTCGCAGCGAGAACGGTGCCAGGCGGCTTTCAGGGCTTCTGGTGCCACATGAATAAGGTTGGTCAAAACGTTCTGTTCAACCGCGGGACTTATGGCGCGACCGCCATCTGGGGCCCTTGCGCGTATTCCAGTATACGTAATCCGTCCGATCCGACTTTGCCTACCACCGGCGTGTACGTGCTTGACGTGTCCGTCCCGTCGAATCCGACGACTGGTGTGCTTCTTCGGACGCCCGCGATGTTGCAGTCGTATGAAGGGCTAAGGGCACAGAACGGAATTCTGCTCGGATCAGGCCAGCAATTACCGGATGTGGACGTCTATGACCTCTCACAAGACTGCTTGCATCCGTCGTTCAAGTCGACACACCAGACGCCTGGATACGCCGGATTGCATAATGTTCAGGACAATCACGGCGGATGGTTGCACTATGACGGCAAGACCTTCTGGGGCGTTCCCTTCATTGGGAACAACATCCTGCTCGAGCCCACGCGCGTCGACGTCCACGCGGTCACCTTCGATGATCCGGCAAATCCTGTGGACCTGATCAACTGGAACCGGCTCCAGCTTCCCCCGGATATTCGTGACAAGGTTGCTTCGACGGCGAATTTCCACGACGTGACGACCAACTTCGACGGCACGCGGATTTACATGGCCCTCTATGGTGGCGGTGGTTTCAATCCGGTAGGGACGTGCGCCAACGGCATGATGATCATGGACTCTTCGGATATCGCCAAGCGTCGTCCGAATCCGCAGCTGAAGTTTATCAAGTGGTTCTCCTGGTGCGACCAACCGACGGCGGCATATGGGGATGGGACATCTGCGAGCGCCCACACCACCCAATATGTGATCCACAAGAACGGAAAGCCATACATCATCACCACGGACGAGGGCCCAGCGCTCTTCCAGGTGAATGCAAACGGCAACTGCCTCCAGAGAACGTATTCACGACTGATCGATATTTCGGATGAATTGAACCCGAAGATCGTGGCGACGTGGAATCCTGCTGTAAATGATGCGGCAACCTGCGCTATCGGGGCAGCCGATGGACAGACCTACTACCCGCATTATGTCGGCGTTAACAACAAAAGCCACATGTCGCAGGTGCTCTATGCCGCGTACTGGTCGGGTGTGCGTGTTGTGGACTTCAGTGATCCGGAAAATCCAAAGGAGGTCGCCTACTACAACTCGCCTGCCAATCCGGCTTTGACGCCGGCCACTGCTTCCGACCATAGTGCTCCACCCATTCCTTACGACGAAGCGAATTGCTTCCTCTATACGGGTTGGACCGACAACGGCCTGGAGATTCTTGAAGTCACGGACCCGAAGTACAATGAGTGTCTGCGCAAAGCTGCAACCGGCGGCGGGATGATTGCAGTTAATGAACCTGCGGCTTCCAGCAACGGAAAGGGTAACGGCAATGGCCATAAAGCCGATATCCAGTTCAGCTTGACTGCAAAGCGGGTGGAAGCCGGCTTGGGTCCTATCGAGGGTAACCTTGAACTCAGCGACCAGACCAACCGAACCACCATCCGCTTGAATGAGTTCGTCTCGCTCGGCAGCGTGCGAAATCAATGCGGGACGGTGAGCGTGGGCGCCAATGCAGTCGAGTTTTCGGGCAATGGCCAGTTCAACGGCAAGCCCGCAAGCTTCCGCGTCTGTGTTCAGGATAATGGAGAATGGGATGGTGGCCCGGCACACGTCGCGTTGGCGCGCGACAATGGCCAGGGTCTGTTGCGCGAGCTTATACGTGAGATCGAATGGCTCGATCCACGCTGGCGCGACCACGATCCTCATATCCGCAAGTCGGCTGACCAGTTCTACCTGACGTGTACAGCCGGATGCAGCTACACTGTCGGCGGCGCCGTCGACAACGGCAACATCCAGGTGCGCCAACAATAAGCAAGGTTGGCCTAACCGACCTGACGCTACGGAAGAGCCGCCATCTCGCATGGCGGCTCTTCCGGCCTCCACGGGACCCGAAACTCCCGTAGCTGCTGCAACAGGACATCAACCACGTCGGCGCGGGTCTCGCGCTGACGCCTCATTGCAAGTCGAATCGGTGGCGTATTTTTCTCGTGCGAAAAGCGCGCGTCGGCGCAGTCAATCAATATATTGAGGGAGGGTCTTCCGTGTTCATGAAAGCGCTCGCAGCGGCCGTTGTTGCTGTGCCGGTCATCGCTGTCGCGGCGTTAGCCCAGCAGTCCGGTATCAAGCGCACGCCGCTGCAGACCGTCGATTTCCCGGCAGGTTACAATGTGGTGAGCGTCATCGCGGAGATTCCGAACGGTTGCGCGGGCCGCCATACCCATCCGGGTGTCGAGAGCACTTACGTGATGGAAGGAGAGGCGGTTATCAAAGTCGAAGGCCAGCCGGACCGGACAGTGAAGGCCGGCGAATCCTTCCAAATTGCATCCGGCGTGCCCCATGACGCCTGCGCGGCCAACGGCCGGTTCAAGGTGCTGGCCACATACATTGTCGAGAAGGGCAAGCCGGTCGCTTCACCCGCGCCGTAGCGCGCAACTATGACTATGACGCACGCGAGGTCTTGGTTGAGACGCAATATGTGAAAATAGCGAGGCGACATCGGGAAATAGCGAACTGCTTTCAGTTTTTAAGCGCAGGACACTGGCGGCACCGTTTCAATCCGGTCAGGCACGGTGCGTGGCGATTTGCGCTCGTCGCTGAACGCGTTCTTGCAAGATACGCGAGCGGTCTGTTGACGTTTCGCATGGCGGAAGGAGGAGATTGCCGCTGCTGATGTCGCTCACCTTCATCCGAATCCGCACGTAGTGTTCACCGACCTTGCCTCCTGGCCGATTGCAACTTACGCTGCCATCGCTCAACCATTCTCGATCTGTCGCCCTGGCAGCATCGGAAGGATGGATAACAACAGTCGGGAGGTCTCTATGGTTCACACCGCAAGCGGTGCGCCTTTTCGTGTCTCCAATTCGACATTCAGATTGACAAAACTGACCTGGCTCGGCGCAGCGAGCCTCGCGGCGATTAGCGTCCTGGCCACCGTGCCTGATGCGCATGCGCGCATCACGAAGATACAGATCCTGACCAGAGGAACAGCCTTCGGTGGCCATTCCTTCGCTGGCGTCGGGCAATACGAGTACATCACCGGCATTGCGACCGGCGAGGTCGATCCGAATAATTCTCAGAACTCGCTCATCACCGACATCCAGCTCGCGCCGAAAAACCCGCAAGGCCATGTCGTTTATTCGCACAATTTCTACATTTTGCAGCCCTTGGACCCGAGCAAGGGCAACCATAAGATGATGTATGAACCGCCGAACCGCGGCGGCAAGACATACCAGACGCTCAACAATACGCCGACCGGCACCAACGATCCGGCCGCGCTGACCGACGCCACCGTGCTCGACGATTCCTTCCTGTGGACGCGCGGCTACACCACGGCGTGGTCCGGCTGGGAAAACAACCTCGGACCGCTGACCGGTCTCACGGCGACGGCCTCCTTCCCGGTGGTGGGTACCGACCCGAACAACCCGGTCACGGGGCCGGGATATGAGTACATCGTGACTCCTCCGGGCGGCGTTTACACGCTGGCCTATCCTCCCGCTACGGCTGACCAGAGCAAGGCCACGCTGACCCATCGCGTTCATCTCGACGACCCGCCACAGGTCGTCCCGGCCAGCGGCTGGGTCTATATCAACGCGGCCAGCCCGGTGGACGGAAGCGTGATTCCCAACGGCGCGATCAAGTTGAACGGCGCGAGTTTCGTCGCCAACGACATCTACGAGTTCACCTACACCGCGAAGAATCCGACGGTGAACGGACTTGGGTTCGCGGCGATCCGCGATTTCAATTCCTTCCTGCGGTTCGCTTCGCATGACGACTTCGGCACGCCGAATCCGATCAAAGGCCACATCAGCCGCATCTACACCGAGACATCCTCGCAACCGGCGCGAACGCTGAATGATTTCGTACACCTCGGCTTCAACGAGGACGAAACCCACCGGCAGGTGTTCGATGGCATGATGCAGTGGATCGGCGCGGGCGACGGGATCAACATGAACTACCGCTGGTCGCAAACCAAGCGGACCAACCGCAACCGGCAGGAACTGCTCTATCTCGAAGGCCTCTACCCCTTCGCCAACGTGCCGACCTTCGATCCGATCTCCGGCACCAGCGACTGGCGCTACCGGCGGTGCGAAGAAACCCATACCTGCCCGCTGGCCACGGAGTTCTATTCGGCGAACGAGTTCTGGGTGAAAGCAGGCTCGCTGATGAGCACCGACCCGACCGGCCGGTTCGATCTGCCGGATCATCCGCTGACGCGAAACTATCTGCTGTCGAGCAAGCAGCATGGCGGCGCCGGCGATCCGACGTCGAAAGGCTTGTGCCAGCAGTTGCAAAACCCGCTTGACTCGGCGCCGGTGCAGCGGGCGTTGTGGACTGATCTCGACGAATGGTCGACGGCCGGAATCCAGCCGCCGTCGTCGCGGGTGCCGCTGCTTGGCGATCACACGCTAGTGCCGCCCTCCCAAGGTGCCGTCGGCTTCCCGAACATTCCGGGGGTCGTCTACACTGGCCTGAAGACCACGCGGTATCGCTTCAACATGGGGCCGGACTTCTACAAAACCTTCGTGCCAACCATCAATCCTCCGGTCTTCACCTCGCCCTACGAGGATAATCCGGCCAACGGCAAGATCTATCCAAGCTACGTGCCGAGGACCGACAGCGACGGCAACGACATTGCCGGCATCCGCTTGCCGGAACTGGTCGTGCCGCTTGCGACCTACACCGGCTGGGGGCTGCGTTCGGGTGTCTGGGCGAACGACGGATGTGAGGCTACTGGCCAATACATTCCGTTTCAGTCAACGAAGGCGGCGCGCATGACCGCGGGCGATCCGCGACCCTCGGTGCAGGAGCGTTATCCTTCGTTCGCTGAGTATCGGGCCAAGGTTGTGGTTGCCGTCGATGAACTCGTCAGGGACCGCTTGCTGATTTGCGACGACACGCAGGACATCGTGAACCGCCTGCTACAGGCGGGCCTCACCGCCGGTGTTCCGGCGCCCGCCGCGGGCCAGAATACGTCAGCTCCCGATCCGGTGCCGGCGTGCAAGGGGCATATGCCGCCTCACTATCACTATCATGTGCACTATGAGCGCGGGGATCAGGATGGGAACGATCAGGGCCACCACTAGCGCTCCAAGCTGACCAGGATCGACGGTGACAGGTAGCGAGCACAAGCTCGCTACCTGTTGGTGCTTTTGAGAGTGGCGTGCCGCTGAAGAACTGCCCGTGAGCGGAGGGTTGGTCGGGCGCGCCAAGTCGTCGGGGGTGCGCTGGCGTCAGACGATGGTAATGCCGCTGTCGACTCTGAGAATATGACCGGTAATCATTCGTGATTCATCGGAGGCCAGATACAACGCTGCATGTGCGATATCGATTGGTTCGGCGAGACCGACGAGGTGGGCTGCTGCCATTTTTTGTACGGATGGATCGTTTTCGAGGCGTTTCCGCAGCCGATCTGTCAGTGTGACCGAGGGGGCGATCGCGTTCACGCGGATGGTCGGCGCGAAGTCGACGGCCATTGCGCGGGTGAGGGAGGCAATGCCGCCTTTGGCGGTCGTGTAGGCGCTCATCTTGGCAATTCCCATCAGAGCGACATTCGAGACCGTGTTGACGACGCAACCACCGCCGGATTTCATGATTTCGGGAATGGCGAACCGACAGCATAGCCAGGTGCCGAACAAGTCGACATTGATCACCCGCCAGAACTCGTCGATTGACGTGTCGACGACCGTGCTGTCTTTTGGGCTTGAACCGCCGGCATTGTTATAGAGAACATCAATCTTTCCGAACTTCGCGATGACCTTAACGATGGTCGCTTGAACGTCCTCTGGCCTGGTGATGTCGGTTTGAACAAAAAGAGCTTTCCCGCCCTGGCCTTCGATCAGCTCGCGTGTGCCATCGCCTGCCTCGGCATCGACATCGGCAATGGCGATGCTTGCGCCTTCCCGGGCAAAAAGTAGGGCCGCCTCTCTGCCAATGCCTTTGCCAGCACCAGTGATCAGTACAGCCTTGCCGCTTAATCTGCCCATTTGCATTTATCCTTGTGGTCATACCAATTTATCCCACGGTGCCTGTCTAGGCCCGAGGTGGACGTCTTCCGGTACACGCATTGTGAAAAAGCTTAGCCGGTGGCCGGCACGGCAAAAAATGGTAATTTTCCATGACCATGAGCGACGGTGTCGATTGTGCCAACCGGTAACGCTCGGCACGAGCGATGCAATTCATCGGATAGCTGATTGTTTTGGCGAGATAGCGCGCCTTGAGCGTAGCAGCGGGAGGCTTGCTGCACTTGCTCACGCTTCAGTCAGCCGCGCCGCATACTCCCTGCGGAAAATCGATGATCGATCGCGTCGATCATCTTGATGAAAAACTATCACTTTGCAGATACCGGGCAGCTTCCTATTCTGGCTTCAAGAAGCTGGGCACTCCGGGCCAATTTTGCCGCAGGAGAGTGCGCACTGACGCCAAGCCATCCTTTGGACGTGGCGATGGGAGGAATTTCGATGTCGCGACACGTGCCCGCGGGAGCGGGCAGTACATTATTCTACTTCTGGAGCATCATCGCTGAGCGCTCGAGGCTGGCATGCCTATAGGCGTCTACGCGCAGCTTCTGGCAGGCGGACTTTCCACGGGAAGCATTTATGCCCTTGTCGGGCTCGGTTTGATGCTCGCGTATAAGGGAACCGGCGTGCTCAATTTTGCCCAAGGCGAACTCGTGACGCTCGGTGCCTATACCGCGCTTTTTCTCTCTCTAACGACGTCTCTGCCTTATTGGGCGATTTTCATCCTGACCGTGCTTCTGGCGGGGGTCATCGGCGTAGTCTTCGAGCGGTTGCTCGTTCGCCCTCTTATGCTGGCACCTGAATTCACCGTGGTCGTGGCGACGCTTGCGGTCGGATTAATGATCAAGGATGCATTGAGGATCGCCTGGCAGGAAACCGTCTCGTCGATTCCTTCCCCGTTTGCCGATGTTTCGGTTCGGCTCGGCGATATCAGCATCAACGCCCAGTATTTATGGGTCACGTTCTGCGCTCTTGCCATCATGGGCATTCTCGCCCTGTTCTTCCGAAACAATCTCGCCGGCAAGGCGATGCGGGCTGTCGCCCAGAATCAGACCGCCGCGCGGCTCATGGGCATAAGGGTTAATCGGGTTTTTTCGGCGACCTTCGCGCTGAGCACAGCGATTGCCGCGCTGGCGGGCATTTTGATCGCTCCAATCCACGGGATTGAGCCAGAGATGGGCAATGTCCTGATCAAGGGTTTCGTCGCCGCCGTGCTCGGTGGCTTCAACAGCCTTGTTGGATGCGTGATAGCGGCTTTCATGCTCGGTGTTATCGAGACCTTCGGTGGCGCATTCTTCGGAGGTCTGTTCAAGGATGTAACGGCATTCGCGTTGCTCATCCTTGTGTTGCTCGTTCGCCCGAACGGTTTGTTTGGCAGTGCAGAGGCGCGTCGTGTCTAAGCTTTTGCGTACCGTGGGGCCGGTCGGTGTCATGTCCATTGCGGCGCTGGTGATTTCGATCGCGATACAGCCGTGGCTGGGTTCCTATTTCCATTACATTGGCATGCTTGCGCTGATCAATGCGATCGCGGCAATCGGCCTGAATATTTTGACCGGCAGTGCCGGCCAGATATCGTTGTGCAATTCGTCGTTCATGGCGATCGGAGCTTATGCGACGACTTACTTCTATACGCAGATGGGACTCGTTTACTGGCTGTCGCTGCCGCTCGGCGCTCTCATCGCCGCTGTGTGCGGATTTCTACTCGGCTTCCCGGCACTGCGCTTGCGCGGGTTCTATCTGGCGGTTGTAACGCTCGGGTTCCTTGAGCTGACACAGGTCCTGGTCGAGCAACTACCTGATATTACCGGCGGCGTACGCGGCATTGCTTCGCCACGGCCCTACCTCTTTCACTACAAGCTGTCGAACGATCTGGCCTTCTACTACGTCGTTCTCGCCATCACGCTAGTGGTGATTTTCACCGCTGTCTCCTTGTTGCGTTCGCCGACTGGGCGCGCCTTCAACGCCATCCGCAACAATGAAGCGGTAGCCCAGACACTCGGGATTCCGGTGGCGCGGATGAAAATCCAGGCCTTCGTGTTGTCAGCTCTCTACGCCGGATTGGCTGGCGGCCTCTATTCGACGGCTGTCGGTTTTATTGACCCGCTTGAATTCGGCTTGGGGACGTCGGTTCGCCACGTCATCTATATTGTCGTCGGTGGGGTAGGTTCGGTTGGTGGCTCCGTCGTCGGCGCAGTACTCCTAACGTTCCTCCCGGAACTGCTGCGTTCATTCAAAGAATACAACGATTTTGTCTTCGGCGGGATTTTGCTGGTTTCCCTCATCGCAATGCCAAGAGGGCTCGCAGGTCTCTTGCCGAAGATTACGGCGCACTTTTGGTCTCGATCGAAGTCGGCAGATGCAGCGGGCGTCGCAGCGAAGGTGGTGCCATGAGTTTCTTCGGGCTTCAGGACGTCAGCGTGACGTTCGGCGGTCTTCGCGCCGTTTCCGGCGTATCGCTGAAGCTCGATGCTGGCCGGATTCATGGCCTGATCGGTCCAAATGGTGCCGGGAAGACGACCCTGATCAACGCCATCTCGGGCCTCGTTCCGATGTCGTCTGGTCGCGTCGAAATCGATGGCGTCGCCATAGAGCGATTGCCTGCGTACAGCATCGCCGCCGCTGGCGTAGCCCGCACATTTCAGCACGCCGAAATCTTCGGAGATCAGACAGTGCTGGAAAATGTCATGACCGGCTGCTTCGGTCATCGCAGATCGAACTTCATCCAGGATTTGCTCGGCACGCCTGGAAAACGGGCGGCCGAACGCGAGGCGACTGACCAGGCCCGCGCCATACTGGATCGCTTCGGACTCATGCACCTGAGCGACCTCTACGCCATCGATCTTCCGTTCGGCCTTCTGAAAAAAATCGATCTTGCCCGCGCTCTCGTCCGCAGTCCGAGGCTATTGATGCTCGACGAGCCGGTTTCCGGAATGAACGAAACGGAGTCGAAAGAGGCAATCGTTACCTGCCGGCAGATCGCCGACGAACTCGGTGTCACGCTGCTGATCATCGAACACAACATGCGCGTCATTATGGAGTTGTCACAGGTCATCTTCGTCTTGGACCACGGTGTGAAGATTGCAGAAGGCGTCCCGGCGGACGTCCAGCGCAACCCCGCCGTCATTGAGGCCTACCTAGGTAGGAGCGCGCTTCAACATGCTTGAGGTCAGCCATCTGACGGCCGGTTACTCACGTACTGATGTCCTCTTCGACATCAGCGTCCGGATCGACGCCGGCGGCTTTGTTGGCATTCTCGGCTCCAATGGAGCAGGCAAGACCACGTTGTTGCGCTCCATCTCGGGTCTAACCCGCGTGAGTGGGGGAGCGGTACTTTTCGACAACAAGTCTGTGAACGGCCTGGCGGCGGAAGCCATTGTTGATGCCGGACTCATTCATGTTCCCCAGGGTCGCATGCTGTTTCCCGACCTTACAGTCGAGGAGAATCTTCAACTAGGTTCGTATCGATCAGGCGCGCGGGGCGGCTATAGCGCAAATATCAAGCGCGTGGAGCATTATTTCCCCATCCTCAAGCAGCGCAAGGCACAGCGTGCTGGCGTTCTGTCGGGGGGCGAGCAGCAAATGCTGGCGATTGGGCGAGCGCTGATGGCCGAGCCGCGGCTGCTCATCCTCGACGAGCCCTCGCTCGGACTGGCGCCCCGCATCATCGACGACATCTTTCAAGTCCTGGCCAATATCAACGCGGAGGGCGTCACGATCCTGCTGGCAGAGCAGAACGCAATGAAAGTGCTCGAACACGCGCGGTTCGTCTATGTGCTCGAAAATGGAAGGATATCGCATTCGGGCTCGAGCGAAGAACTGTCACGAAGTGAGGCGATCCAAAGGAGCTATCTGGGGCTTGCTTAAACGGCAAAACGAAACCCTTTCGAAGCAAGCAGGGAGCGTCTCTGCTTGTCTTCGGTACGGGTCATTTTTAAATGGAGAATTGTGAGATGGCCAAAAAGAAACTGATTGTCCTCGTCGCGCCGACTGGAAACCAGATCGAACGCGAAGGTGTGCATCTACCGACGTCGCCGGAGGACATCGCCGAAGAAGCCTACCGTTGCTATCAGGCGGGTGCTTCGGTGGTCCATATCCACGCCCGCGACCCTCAGACGAAGCGAGCTACCGGTGACAAAGCGATATTCGGCGACATCGTCAAGCGCATCAAGGAACGTTGCGACATTCTCGTTCAGACGACGACCAGCCTCGGCTTGAAGTTGGATCCGGCCACCAAGCAATGGGTCTGGCATTCGAATGACGATAGAATGGGATTGTACTCGATTGAGCCCCGGCAGGACTTGCTGAGCTGCCCGATTGGATCGTGGGAGTTCATCCATCCAGAGGGCGGCCAGCCTAACGCCACGACCTCGGTCAATGGTTTCGATTTCCTCAGAAAGAATATCCGGGCGATTGTGGAGTCGAATCTCTCCTGGGAGATGGAGATCGCGGAGGTCGGCTTCCTGCACAATGCCGTCCGCCTTGCTGACGAAGGCGTGTTCGATCGGAAGCGCGGAAACTTCTGGGTCGACTTCATCATGGGATTCGGCGGCATGCCGGCGACGCCGCGCCAACTCGTTTACATGGCCGACGAGGCGCAGCGCCTGTTTCCAAATATCCGGTGGGAAGTGAATGCCACCGGATATGACCAGTTCCCGATGAACACCCTGGGCGCCGCAATGGGGTGCGACATTGTCCGCGTCGGCTTCGAGGACAGCGTTTACCTGCCCAACGGCAAACCGGCCAAGCATAACTTCGAAGTAGTCGAGGCCATGGTGCGTATCGCAACAGATGTCGGGCGTGAAATCGCCACGGTCGAGGAAACGCGTCAGATACTCGGCGTCGGAAGCAGGGCGGCCTAGATGTTTGTGTTGCGGAAGGTTCAGGAACAGACGGGGGACATGAAGTGAGCAATGATCTGACAGGAAAGGTGGCCATTGTTACCGGGGGCGCGGGTGGTTTCGGCTGCGCCATCGTAAAAGCCTTCGTCGACAACGGCGTGTGTGTCGGGATCTGCGATATCAAAGCAGACGCCGTCGCGAAGATGGAGGCCACCTATGGTCGCGACAAGGTGATAGCCTTGGCAGCGGATATTGCCGACCCGGCAGCCTGTTCAGAGCAGGTGCGCAAGACCGCAGATCATTTCGGCGCACTTCACGTGCTGGTCAATAACGCCGCGCTTGGCATGGGCGTCGTGCGCAACGATCATTTCACCCGAACCGTCCAGATCGAAGACATTGACGTCCCGGTCTGGCAGAACTTCATGGCCGTAAATATGAGCGGCGCCTTCTACCTCGCCAAGGCCGCCGTGCCTCTGTTTCGCTCTCAACGTTGGGGGCGTATTATCAACGTCACGACCAGCTTCTATACGATGCTTCGGCCGGGCTTTTCGCCTTATGGGCCGGCCAAGGCTGCTCTGGAAGCCTGGTCCGCGAGTCTCGCCGGCGAACTAGAGGACACTGGTATCACGGTCAATGTGGTGGTCCCCGGAGGTCCGGCCGATACGGCGATGGTCCCGCGGGAGTGCGGCTTTGATCGTAGCAAGCTCGTTGCGCCGGAACGGATGGCGCCGCCGATCCTATGGCTTTGCACTGGAAAGGCTTCGTCCGTCACGGGCGCACGTTTCATCGCTGCCGATTGGCATGACGCTGATCCGTCACGGGCCGGCGCCCGCGCGGCTTGGCCCGAACTCGGCCTGACTCCGGTTTGGCCCGATGACGGGCCTCGTCCAGCAAAGATCCAATAAGTCCGATCTGAGACGCGATCTTGAAAACGATCAACATGCTTTGACGGGGAGGGATATCGTGAAGGGTTGCTGGAAGAAACTGACCGCAATTGCCGTCGTGATGGCGGCTTTCGCTGCCTCGGCTTTAGCCGAAGAAGGCGTAACGAACGATACGATCACGATCGGCGCCTATGGTCCGCTCTCGGGGCCGTCCTCTGCTATAGGTCTTGGAGCACGCGCCGGGTTGGAGCTTGCCGTCGAACAGATCAACAGTGCCGGCGGTATCAACGGTCGCAAGCTCTCCGTCATATTCGAAGACGATGCCTTCTCGCCGGCAAAGGCGCTTGCTGCGGTCAAGAAGCTTGTCGAGCAGGATAGAGTCTTCATGGTATTCGGACTGTCGGGCAGCAATCCGACGATCGGCACGCTCAACTATGTCAGGGACCTGAAGGTCCCTAATTATTTCTCGATCGCATCGGCACCACAGATAACCCATCCGTTCAATCGGTATTTCTTTCGGGGAACGGCGAATGAATCCAGTCGGTATGGCGAGCTCTATTCGGAATTCATTACCCAGTTTCTGCAGCTTAAGCGCGTCGCCATACTTAGCGGCGTTGACGAAAACGGGAAGAATGAGGGCGACAATCTCTCCAGGTATCTTGAGAAATGGTACGGGATCAAGCCCGTGATGCGGGCCGAGCTCAAGATCGGCGACAAGGACTTCACGCCCCAGCTCCTCCAAGCGAAGGCCGCGGATCCAGAGATAATCGCGCTAACAACGGCGGCCCCTGAAGCTTCGATCATCATCCGCCAGGCGCGCGAATTGGGTATCAAGCAGCCATTCTTTGGCGGCGGCTCAACGGTCGACAATGTCGTTATCGCCAATGACGGATTTGCTGCGGAAGGATTTATGGGACCCTGGTCGGTTCCATTATTCCCCGACTCCCAGCATCCAGATATGGCGAAATTCCGCGAGGCGTGGTCGAAGCGCAACCCGAATGCCCCAAAGGGACGCCCAAACCTGTTCGATCTGTGGGCCTATGGTGACACTTACGTAATTGCAGAAGGGCTCAGGCGCGCGGGATCCGACCTCAGCCGCGAGAAGTTTATCGATGCACTCGAAACCATCGACAACTACAGGGTCAGCGAGGTGGCAAGCCCGCGCACATTTACGTCCTGGCATCACATTGGAAGCTCAAAGGCCAGAATTCTCGGTGTGCTCGGCCAGCACTGGGTGCCGCTTGCGTGGGAGCCGGAGCGGTCCAGCGAAATATTTGACGATCTACGAAAGCATTAGGCGTGGGGCTCGTGTTCCAACAATGAACGGCCTGCGTATTAGTTAACGCTGCCAGGCCTTGCCGGGCGCCCGGGGCTCCCTCAGAATGGCCCAAGCCGGCTCCGGGCAAAAGAAAAAAATGAAAAGCAGGGGAGGAAAACAAGATGAAATCCCGGTCGATTTGGCTCTTAGCCTATGCGGCGGCAATCCTGTTGATGGGGAGCGCCGCACGTTCCGAGGACGGAGTGACTGATACGACGATCCGCATCGGCGCTTATGGCCCAGTTTCCGGACCAGCAGCGTTCTTGGGCTTGGGATCGCGTGCCGGAATGGAATTAGCCGTCAGGGAAATCAATGAGGCGGGCGGCATCAACGGCCGTAAGCTGGAGGTTCTGTTCGAGGACGATAACTTCTCGCCTGCCAGAGCACTGGCCGCGGTGAAAAAGCTTGTCGAGCAGGACAAGGTTTTCATGATTTTCGGATTATCGGGGAGCAATCCGACAGTCGGAACATTGGAGTACGTCAGGGACCTGAAGATTCCTAACTACTTTACGGTGGCGTCGGCGCCCCCGATCACGCATCCTTATAATCGTTATCTTTTTCGGGGTGCGACGGTCGAATCTGGACGATACGGAGAAGTATACTCGGAGTTCTTCACCCAGTTTTTAAAAGTAAAAAAGATTGCGATCGTCAGCGGCGCTGATGAGAACGCTAAGAACGAAGCGGACCACACGACTCGCTATCTCGAGAAATGGTACGACGTGAAACCCGTGATGCGGGCTCAGTTCAAGGTCGGAGACAAAGATTTTACGTCGCAACTCATTCAGGTGAAGGCGGCCGATCCAGAACTCATTATGGTAACGGGGCAGACGCCTGAGGCCTCTATCATCGTCCGCCAAGCGCGCGAGCTCGGGTTGCGCCAACCCATTTTTGTGGGTACGGCATCGGTCGACAACGCCCTGATCGCCAATGATGGCTATGCCGCGGAAGGAGTTATTGGAGCTTGGCCGCTCCCGCTGTTTCCCGATTCCAACGAACCCGACATGGTCAAGTTCCGGGATGCTTGGTTGAAGCTCAACCCCAATCCGCCGAAGGGGCGCCCAAATCTTTTTGACGTCTACGCTTATGGCGACACTTACGTCCTCGCCGAAGCCCTGCGCCGTGCAGGCCGCGACCTGACTCGTGAGAAGCTTGTCGACACGCTTGAAAGCATGAAAGATTACCGGATCAGCGGGATTGCAACGCCGAGGACGTTTACGCAGCGCCATCACATCGGCAACAATCTGCTTCGGTTGCTTGTTGTCTCTGCCCAGCACTGGGTTCCGTTCGGGTGGGAGCCGATGCGACAAAGTGAACTCATGTCAGATTTTCAGCAGTAGCAGGCTAGGTAATCGAGGCTGAAGCTGCCATCTGCGTTAGGTAGGAAACGATGGAACTTCGTCATCTTCGCTATTTTGCCGCGTTAGCCGAGGAGCTGAGCTTTACGCGCGCGGCCGAGAAGGTTCACGTTACGCAGTCCACGCTCTCCCATCAGATCAAGCAGCTGGAAGACGAACTCGGACTGCCGCTCTTCTCGCGGATCGGCAAGCGCGTGGTGATTACTGAAGCTGGCGAAATGCTGCTGGCCGGCGTGACGCGTGGCTTGCGGGAAATAGACGACGGCGTTCGATCTTTGAAAGAAACGCCGGGGCAACCCCAGGGAAGCCTCAGGGTCGGTTCGACCTACACGTTCAACGTTAAGTTTGTCCCGTCATGTGTCGCGGCCCTTCTTCGTCGCTATCCCACGGTCAGCGTCACGGTTCTTGAACTGCCGGTCGATGAGGTGGAGGAACAACTGGATCAGGAAACGATAGACGTTGGCATTGCCTATCGTCCGGCTCTGCGGCCAGGGTTTATCTTTGAACCGCTCTATATCGATGAAATGGTGCTGGCTGTCGGACTCGATCACCCCTTCGCCGCGCGCAAACGAATAAGGCTTGTGGAACTGCATCGACAGGAGCTTGTTCTCCAGACGAAGAACTCCGATACACGTCATATTCTCGACGGCAACTTCAAGTCGGTCGGCGCAGAGCCCATCATCGTCGCCGAAATGAATGCGGCAGCGCCAATGATCAGCCTTGTCCAGGAATTGAACATCGGCGCCATCGTCTCCAAGCATTTCGCACGGCTATTTCCAAGAGTCCGTTTTATTCCGTTGGAGAGCCCGACACCGCTGCGGACCGCAGGAATCCTGTCGAAGTCCAGCCGGCCCAAGTCCCTGGCTTGCTACTCTTTCATCTCGGAGATCCGAAATGCGATCATCGAGGCGAATATGCATGTTCGAAAGAAAGGCCAGGTAACCTCGGTGCCGTTGCCGTTCGCCTGTGAGTCCGACGGCGGAATCAAATGCGATCCGATTGACTTATTTCGATAAAGCCGCCCGACCGTTGGGGCCGTGACTTGCTTTCGACCGGTCCAAATCAGAACCGATTGATCGGAAGCGCTTAAAGGGGGCTGCGGCGCCCCCACCGCCGCGCAACTGGTGCGCCCATCATTGCAAAATCAAACACTTGTAGCTGTTGGCCAAGGTGTCATTCCGATCCTGGCCGCGCAGCGAGCGGGGATTTGACGTGCACGAGGCGTTGCAACTGCGGGCTCTTCAGTTCCTGTTCTTACTGGCGAACAGGTCGTGTACCAGGTTTCTGAGCCAAGCATTGCCCTGATCTGCATCGAAGCGTTTGTGCCAGAACTGCGATACCGCGAACGAGCCGCATGAGACCGGTAGCGCGACGATCCGCATTTGGCCGTAGGCTTCATAGACCTGAGCTAGTTGCCGCGGCACGACGCATAGCAGGTCCGTGTTGGCGATGATGTTCGGCACCGCCAGAAAGTGCGGCACTAGCAAGGCAACCTTTCGCTCGCGGACCGCCTTGCTAAAACTCTTTTCCATAACGGGGTTCATCGCGCGAAGGAACATATCAGGCCCGGCGTCCGGACGCCCGACGACGAGGTGCCATTCCGAACTGAACTGTGCAAGCGTTAGACGCTTGGTGATCCGCGGATGTTTGGGCCGTACGATGCAGACGAAATCCTCCATGAACAGGTCATCGCGATAGACATCGCTGGGCTGGTCGACCCAGCCGACAGCAAGATCGATACGGCCGGACGCCAACTCTTCAGAGACGCGCGGTCGCGCCAGGCGGCGAACCGTCAACCGGATGCCTGGTGCGTCGCGCCGCAACCGTTCGATCAGGCGCGGCAAATAGACGATCTCGCCGATATCCGAGAGCATCAGGGTGAAGGTTCGCTGCGCGCGATCCGGCGCAAAGGAGGGTCCGTCATGCAACACGTTCTGGATCGAATCCAACGAATGACCGAGCGATACAAAAATCTGCTGGGCGCGCGGCGTCGGCAACATTCCGTCACGGGTGCGTACCAAGAGTGGATCGCCAAGCTGCTGGCGCAACCGCTTCAGCGCGGCGCTGACCGCCGGCTGTGACAGACCGAGCCGGGCGGCCGCGCGCGTCACGCTGTGTTCGCGGATCAGGGCCTCCAGGACGATGAAGAGATTGAGGTCGAGTTTTCTAATATTCACCATAGTAATGAGCTATATCAACAATAGCGATTTGACAAATAATACTAACCGCTCATGGTTCGCCGCGAATTCACGGGAGATTTCGCATGCCCACCTATGAGACGCTTTTGATCAAGAAATCCGATGGCGTTGCCGTCATATCGCTCAATCGCCCGACCAAGCGAAACGCAATGAACCCTACGCTGCACCGCGAGATGACTGCGGCGCTTGAGGAATTACGCAGCGATGCCGCCGCCAAGGTGATCGTCATCACCGGCGCCGGCGATGTGTTCTGCGCCGGCATGGACCTGAAGGAGTTCTTCATCGCCCTGAAGGACAAGCCCGCCGAATACGAAGCGGTGTGGAAGATGGCGGTCGAATGGCGCGGCCGTACGCTGCGCTATTATCCGAAGCCGGTGATAGCGATGGTCAACGGTTTCTGCTTCGGTGGCGCCTTCTCGATTGTCGAAGGCTGCGATCTCGCTTTCGCGGCGGAGGAAGCCACCTTCGGTCTGTCGGAAATCAACTTCAAGCTGTTCCCGGGCGGCTGCGTCTCAAAATCGCTCGCCAATCTGCTGCGTCCGCGCGACGCGCTTTACTATGGTATGTCCGGCGACAGTTTCGATGGCGTTGAAGCGGCGCGCATCGGCTTCATCAACAAGACGTTTCCGAAAGAAAAACTGGTCGAGGAAACCATGGCGATCGCGCGCAAGATCGCCGGCAAGGACGCTCACGCCCTACGCGCAACCAAGGAGGGTTATCATTTCTCCCTCGAGATGACGTGGGAGGCTGCCATGAATTATTCGATGGCCAAGGAACTGGAACTGGTGCAACGCCAGGGAGACGCCTTCCGTAAGGAAGGGATCAAGGACTTCATCGACGGCAAGTACAAACCCGGCCTGGAGACCCATCCCGGTTGATGGCGCGCTTACGCGCTGTCGGGAGGGTGCCAACTCGGATGCCGCTTTTCTTTGAAACTCGCAATACCTTCACGGGCTTCCTCGCTCGCAATCCAGCGCGCGTGGAGGCCGTGCAGGTCTTCTACTGTGTTGCCCGCGGAAAGCTTGAGCAGCAGGGCTTTCGCATTGGCAACAGCGCTTGGGCCGGCACCGAGGAATGCGGTCGTGATCTTGTCGAGCGCGGTATCCATCTGCGCGGCGGCGTGAATGCCATGAACCAAGCCGGCGATCTCGGCCCGTTCGGCACCGAAGCGATCGCCGGCGAGCAGATAGCGTCGCATGAATCGCGTGCCGAAGGCGGCCAGGAAGATCGGCATCAGTGCCGCCGGCGGGAATCCCAACCGCACTTCGGGAATGGCGAAGAACGCATCCGGCGTCGCCAGAACCACGTCACAAGAGCACGCGAGGCCGAGGCCGCCGCCGATGCAGGCGCCTTGCGTGATGGCGACGGTCGGTTTGGAGAACGAATTCAGCCGATAGCAGGCGCTGTCGATGGTGGCATCGCCGCGAGTGAGCGTCTGGGCGTCTTCAGCCAGATCGGCGCGGACGTCCGCACCGCTGCAGAAGTGTTTGCCTTCTCCGCGCAGAACAACGACCCGAACCGAGGCGTCGGCGTCGAGTCGATCCAGCGCTGCGATCAACAGCGCGAGCGTCTCACGATCCAGCGCATTGCCCTTGTCCGGACGGTTCAGCGTGACCGTGACGACGCCGCGCGCGGCCGGAGATACCATCAGCTTTGGCAAGGTCATCAGCTTAACATCCTTCCGACGCTCACTTACGAACATCCTTCGCGGGCAGGAGACATTACACGGCATTAGAAGTCGCCCAGAGTCATACCGAGACGTCTCAACACAATACAATAAATAAAAATGTAAGGAGGAAGTCATGCGTTCGGTCTGGTTCCTGGCGGCGGCAGTGCTGTCGCCGTTGATCGCTTGCGATAACGCGAACGCTGGTAACGGCATCGTCAAGATCGGTGTTCTGAATGACCAGTCCGGCGTCTTCGCTGATAGCACCGGTACCGGGTCGACCGATGCCGCGCGGATGGCCGCCGAAGCCTTCGGCGGCAAGGTGGCTGGCATGCCGATCGAGATAATCGCGGCCGATCACCAGAACCGGGCGGACGTCGGCGCCGCCATCGCGAGGAAGTGGTTCGATCTCGACGGCGTCGACGCCATCGCCGATCTCGGCAACTCTGCCGTGGCCTTGGCCGTCAATGAAATTGCCCGCGAGAAGAACAAGACTATCCTGGTCTCGGCCGGCGGCACCACCACATTGACCGGCAGCGCTTGTTCGCCGAATACCGTGCAGTGGACCTATGACACATGGTCGCAATCGAGTGCCATCGGCACCGCGCTGGTGAAGGCGGGAAACCGCAAGTGGTTCTTCCTGACTGCCGACTACACCTTCGGATACAATTTGCGCGACGAGACGAGCAAGGTCGTGCTTGCGAATGGCGGTGAAATCGTCGACTCGGTGCGTCATCCGATCAACAGCTCTGATTTCTCGTCGTTTCTGCTACAAGCGCAGGCGTCGAAGGCCAACGTCATCGCACTCGCCAACGGCGGCAATGACACCGCCAACGCCATCAAGCAGGCCCAGGAATTCGGTATTCAGAAAGGCGGGCAGATCGTGGTTGGTCTTTCGACCATGATCACCGACATCAAGGCATTGGGGCTGAATGCCGCACAGGATCTTTACGTGACCGAGACCTTCTACTGGGACCGCACGCCCGAGACGCGGGCCTGGAGCAAGCGATGGTCCGAACGTAATGGTGGCCGTTATCCGACCATGATGCAGGCCGGCGTCTATGGCGCGACGCTGCATTATCTCAAGGCGGTTGCGGCCGTGGGCTCGACCGCCGACGGCCGTAAGGTGGTCGACAAGATGAAGGAAATGCCTACAGACGATCCGCTGTTCGGCAAAGGCACGATCTTGTTGAACGGCCGCAAGATCCACGATGTCTATGTCTTCCAGGTGAAGTCGCCGGAGGCGTCGAAATATCCGTGGGATTATTACAAGCTGGTCTCTACGTCGCCGGGCAAGCAGGCCTTCCTGACGCTAGAGCAAAGTGGCTGCAATCTCGGCCATTAAGCGAACACAGTAAGGGACACCTGCATGAACCTACGTGACATCACGATCCGCAATGCACTGCTTTATCCGAATAAGGAAGCGTTGGTCTTCAGTGAGCGCCGCGTCAGCCATCAGGAAATGGCTGAGCGGAGCTTCCGTTTGGCCAACGCCTTGATCGGATTGGGTCTGCGGCCGCAGGAACGTGTTGCGATGCTGGCGCCGAATTGCTGCGAGTATCTTGAGGTGTTCGGAGCCTGCGAGAGCGCGAACTTCATCATCGTCAATATGAACCATCGGTTGTCGTCGCGAGAGCTGATTCAGATTGTGCACGACTGCGAACCGGTGGCGTTGATCTTCCACGAGCAATTCAGAGGGCTTGCGGAAGACCTGATCGCAGCGCTGCCGGGCTTGCGCCACATTGTATGCATCGAAGGCTCGCGGGACGGCGCGGCAGCCTACGAGGAGCTGCTCCAATCGGCGCCGAGCACGCCGCCACAAGTGCCGATCCGCGATAGCGACGTCGCCTATCTGATCTACACCAGCGGCACCACCGGCAAGCCGAAGGGCGTCATGTTGAGCCATCGGGCTGTGGCGGAATCCGCGCGCTGCATCTCGCACGAAGGCGGCGCGCGCTGTTCCGACAGGATGTTGATCGTGATGCCGATGTTCCATATCGGCGGCCGCATTGAGCAGCTTTCCTATACCATTGTCGGTGCGACCATCGTGCTTCACGCCGCCTTCGATGCCAGCACCATCCTCCGCTCGATCGAAGAAGAGCAGGTGAGCAGCGCGCATCTCGCGCCGATCATGGTGCAACGCCTGCTGGATAGCTCTGAACTGAATGCCGTCGACAAGAGTACGTTGCGGACGATTCACTATGCCTCCGCGCCGATGCCGGTGCCGACCCTGCAGCGCGCAATCGCGGCCTTCGGACCGATCCTGACGCAAATCTACGGCATGACCGAAAACATTGTGGCGACGCTGCTGACGCCTGAGCAGCACCTCTTGTCGGGAAGCGAGGCCGAGGTCTGCCGGCTCAGCTCCGCCGGCCAGCCGTTCCTTACGTGCAAAATCCGCATTGTTCGCCCGGACGACAGCGATGTCGACGTCGGCGAGATCGGTGAGATTCTGGTGCAGGGGCCCGGCGTCATGAATGGCTACTGGAACAATAACATTGCGACCTCGACTGCCTTGCGCGACGGCTGGTTCTACACCGGCGATCTCGGGAAGTTTGATAGCGATCGCTTTGTTTTCGTTGTTGATCGCAAGAAGGACATGATCATCTCCGGCGGCGAAAATATCTATTCCTGGGAGGTGGAAGAGGCGCTACGCTCGCACGCCGCTGTGGCCGAAGCTGCCGTCATCGGCGTTCCAGACGCCGAATGGGGTGAGGCGGTCAAGGCCTTCGTCGTCATGCGCCACGCGGTAAGTGCGGACGACTTGATCGCGCACTGCCGTGCCAATATCGCCAGCTACAAGAAGCCGAAGAGTATTGACTTCGTCGAAGCCTTGCCGCGTCTGTTCAACGGCAAGATCGACAAGAAGGCGTTGCGTGCGCCGTTCTGGTCCGACGCGATACGGCAGGTGTCGTAAGCGATGAAAGCGCCCTCCGCGCGGCCGGCGATATCGGTATCCGAACTCAACGAGTTCCGGCGTAGTCTACGCCGCTTCGTGGAACGCGAATTGATGCCGTTCGAGCGGCGGGCCATGTCGGCTGCGGATCGCGTGGCCATACAGCGGAAGACAAAGGACGCTGGTTTCTGGCTGCTGGCCGTACCCGAGGAATTGGGCGGCCAGGGTCTTGGGCTATCCGGCATGGCGGTGTTTTGGCACGAGATTTCTCGCACCACGGCGGTACCGGCGCGGGATCACTCGCTGTTTGGCCCGGTGCCGGGCCCCATTCTGCTGTCGCTCACGGGCGCGCAGAAGCAGCGTTATCTCGATCCTGTGCTCGCCGGCCAGAAGGTCACCTGTTTCGCGCAGACGGAACCGGACGCGGGGGCCGATCCGGCTTCGATGCGCACCCGCGCCGAGCGAAAGGGCCCGGATTACGTCATCAACGGCGTCAAACGTTTCATTACCGATGCGGACAAAGCCGACTTCGCCCAGCTTATGGTGGTGACTGACCAGGCCAAAGGTGCTCGCGGCGGTATCTCGTGTTTCCTGGTCGATATGGATAGGCCGGGCGTCAGGATATCAGCAAAGCATCAGACCATGATGGGCGATGCGCCCTGCGAGATCGTATTCGACAACGTTCATGTCCCCGCCGAAAATCGTGTCGGTGAAGAGGGACAGGGCTTTGCCGCAGCGCAGCGCTGGCTCAACGAGGGCCGCATCAGGCACGGCGCACGCGCCTGCGGCGTTGCCGAGCGATGTCTCGACATGGCGCTCGATTACGCCAAACAACGGAAGACTTTTGGCGAGCCGCTGGCTGAGCGGCAGGGCGTGCAGTGGATATTGGCGGATTGTTTCACCGAACTGCACGCTACCAAGCTGATGGTCCGTGATGCCGCCGCCAAACTCGATGCAGGCGAAGATGTTCGCGCTGAAACGTTCATGGTGAAGATATACGGCGATGAAATGGGATTTCGCGTCGCGGATCGATGCCTTCAGCTTCACGGTGGCATTGGATTGACGACCGAACTGCCGCTCGAAAAGCTCTGGCGCGATCAGCGGAGTTTCATGATTACCGAGGGACCAACGGAAGTGCTTCGCACGGCACTGGCCAAACTTATCCTGCGTGGAGCAATGTGATGAAAGCACGTAAGCCGATACGATCGGAAATGGGCTGGAGCACGATCGATAAGATCGTCGTACGCGGCCACGATCTGCCGAACGAGCTGATCGGGCAAATCGACCTGGGCAGCATGGCATTTCTTGAAATCATGGGGCGCCGGCCGACAGTGCGGGAAGCCGATGTGTTCAACGCGCTGCTCGTCACCCTGGTCGAGCACGGCATGACGCCACAGGCGATTGCCACGCGCATGATCAGTGCCGCCGCACCGGAGGCGTTACAGGCCGCGGTCGCGGCCGGATTGTGTGGCGTCGGCAGCGTGTTCGCCGGCGGCTCGGAGCAATGCGCGAAGATTCTTCAGGAGGCGCTGAAGGATGGTCCCGGCGATCACGACTTGGTCAAGATCGCCGCCGATCTCGTTGAGTCATATGTCTCGCGCAAGACAGTAATTCCAGGCATCGGCCATCCGGTGCACAAGCCCGTCGATCCGCGCACGCCGGTCTTGTTCGGCATTGCGGAACGCAACGGCTTTCGCGGTCGATATGTCGCGCTGCTGGAAGCGATCAGTAAGGAAGCCGAACGGAGGCTGCAGCGCTCGTTGCCGATCAACGCCACCGGCGCCATCGGCGCCGTGTTGTGCGAACTTGGTTTCTCGTGGCGAATCTGTCGTGGCATTGCGGTGATTTCGCGTGCCGTGGGACTTGTCGGTCACATCGCTGAAGAAATGCGAAATCCTATCGCGTTGGAAATCTGGGAACGAACCGAAGCCGAAGTCTACGAAAACAAAGACTGAGTCGCTGAGGCGCAGGCATAAAGCGGGAGGATGTGATGAGGCGCTTTGAGATTCTGTTGGCGCTCGTCCTGGGGTCATTTGCGATGGCTGCGAACGGCGCCTCGTGGCCGAACAGGCCGATTCACTGGATTGTGCCGTATCCCCCCGGCGGCGGCACTGACTTGCTGGCGCGTGTGATTGGTGCGCAACTCGAAAAATCGCTGGGGCAGGCCGTCATCATCGACAACAGGCCGGGTGGTTCGACCGTTATAGGTACCAATGTGTTAGCGAGCGCTGCACCCGACGGATACACCGTCGGGATGGTGTTCGATTCGCTGGCGATCAATTCCGTGCTCGGTGTACGAACCTCCTACGATCCCGAGAAGGATTTTGTGCCGATCGTCAAGCTTGCTTACGTCCCGCTCGTCTTGACGGTAAACTCGGAACAGGTGCCGATGAGGACGTTGCCGGAACTCGTCGCATATTCGAAAGCGCATCCCGGTTGGTTTACCTTCGGCTCGCTTGGCCCGGGAAGCCCGCATGAAATTGGCTTCCTGTGGTTCAATGGCATGTCGAAAATGGAGGCCCTCCTGGTGCCGTACAAAGGCATCGCGCCCGCGTTGCAGGATGTGATCGCCGGACAGATTAAAGGCATGTTCGTAGGCGTCTCGGTTGCCGACGAGTATATCAGGCAGGGTACCTTGCGCGCCTTGGGCGTGACCAGCCCGCAGCGTTTGATCAGTGCGCCAGACGTACCGACAATTTCGGAGCAGGGATACCCGGAATACGATTTCACGACATTCTACGGTCTCGCGGCACCGAAAGGCACTCCGCCTGAAATTGTTGACCGGCTCAACAAAGAGATCAACCGCATTTTCCAGATGCCGGACATTCGCGAGCAGATCGAGAAAACCGGAGCCATCGTTGGCGGCGGCACACAGCAGGAATTCGGCGATTTTCTGACCGCCAATTTCGTCAAGTTCAATAAAATTATGGCGCTCACCGGCGATAAGCCGAAGTGATGGACCAAACCGGAAAGGGCGACAGTTGACCGAGATTTTGAAAGGCATCCGCGTTGTCGAACTCGGCACCATGATCACGGCCCCGTTGGTCGGCTTGATCCTTGGCGACTTCGGTGCCGACGTCATCAAGGTAGAGCGGCCGGACGGCGGTGATCCATTCCGCAGCTTTCGCGGCGGCCTTTACAGCCCACACTTCATCGCCTTCAACCGCAACAAGCGCAGCGTCGAGCTTGATCTGCAGACCGACGCCGGAAAGGCGGCGCTGCGGGCTTTGCTGGCCGAGGCCGATGTGCTGCTCGACAACTACCGTTCAGGAGTGATGGAGCGCCTCGGTCTCTCAGCGGAATTCATTGAGACGGAATATCCCAAGTTGATTTGGTGTTCGATTACCGGATTCGGGGCCGACGGGCCTTACGCCGGCCGCCCCGCTTACGATGCCGTTGCCGGCGCGTTGTCCGGCCTGGCCAGCGTCACGCTCGACCCGGAGAAGCCGCAGGCCAGCGGCCCGACGATCGCCGACAACGTAACCGGCATGTACGCGGCGTGCGGCGTTCTCGGCGCACTCTACGAGCGCGAAAATACTGGTCGGGGCCGTCGGATTGAGGTCAACATGCTGGAGGCGGCCGTCTCATTCGTTCCGGACGCATTCTCCAATTTCACGCGGATGCAGATCGATAACCAGCCGCGTACGCGTGTCGCCACCTCGCAGACGTATGCGTTCAGATGCGCGGACGGCAAGCTACTTGCGCTGCATCTCTCGTCGCCGCAAAAATTCTGGGAAAGCCTTTTGGACGTGATCGAGCGTCCCGATCTCAAGACCGATACCCGGTTTGCCACGCGGGATGCCCGGGTCCGCAATTACGCTATCCTTGAAGAGGAGCTTGCAAAGGCAATTGAGAGCAAAGATCGCCTGCATTGGATGACGAAGCTTGATCGCGCAGACGTTCCATTTGCACCAGTGCAGACGGTTTCAGAGGTGCTGGACGATCCACAGATCAAGCACCTGGAGACCTTCTACCAGCAAAGACACCCAACAGAGGGGCTTTTGACGTTGATCCGCCGGCCGATCTTGATCGACGGCAACCGCGATATTCAATCGCGGCCGCCTCCTATGCTCGGCGAGCATACGCGCGAAATCCTTCAGGAATTGTCTGCACTGAAATCGAATCCGAAAAAGCAAAAATTATGAGCGTCGGCTACGAGGCGAGTTATGGACATTGCGACCTTATCTCCGGCGATTCTTCCCAGGCATCGGGACCTCTTCTATGGCGGCGGCTGGCATGCTCCGCTCGCGGGCCAATATGCTGAGAGCCATAATCCTGCGACGGGAGAGGCGATCGGACCAGCCGCGCTTGCCGATGCGGACGACATCGATGCGGCGGTGCGCGCGGCCCATGGCGCCTTCACCGCTTGGCGCAAAATGATGCCAGCCGCGCGCGGGGCCATGCTTCGAGAGGCGGCTGGCATCCTGCGGCGAGAGGCCCAGGCGCTGGCGATGCTCGACGCGATGGATACCGGCAATCCCGTCACGATGCTGGCGGGGGACGCCCATTTCGCGGCGGCCGGTCTCGATTATTTTTCAGGCCTCACCGGAGAAATTAAGGGTGAGACCATCCCGATGGGCGATAGCAATCTCAATTATACTATTCGCGAACCACTCGGCGTTGTCGCACGCATCGTCGCCTACAATCATCCCCTTATGTTTGCCGCGATGCGTATCGCTGCACCTCTTGCGGCTGGCAATACCGTTGTCGTTAAGGCACCTGATCAGGCGCCCCTTTCGCTGCTGCGGCTTGCTGAGTTGATCGGTGAGATTTTCCCTGCTGGGGTCGTAAACTTCGTTACCGGAGGTCAAACCTGTGGTAAGGCCCTGGTCGAGCACCCACTGGTGCGCAAGGTGACGCTGATCGGCGGCGTGCCAACTGGAAAAGCGGTTATGCGCGGCGCGGCCGAGACGCTGAAGCCCGTGCTGCTCGAACTTGGCGGCAAAAATGCCCTGATCGCCTATCCCGACGCGGATATCGAGGCGCTGATCAACGGTGTCGTCCAGGGTATGAACTTCACGTGGGCCGGCCAGTCCTGCGGCTCCACAAGCAGGGTCTTCCTACACGCCTCCATCCATGATCGTGTGCTGGAGGCCGTGGCCCGGCTGGTACCGCAACGTCATAAACCCGGCAAACCAACCGATCCCGCGACGACTATGGGGGCGCTCATCAGCGCACGGCAGCTGGAGAAGGTCGAAGGTTTCGTCGCCTCGGCGCTGGCCGACGGGGCGCGGCTGATTTGCGGTGGCCGACGGCCGGCCGACCCGGAACTCGCCAGAGGCTTCTTCTACGAGGCGACCGTTTTTGCCGATGTGACGCCCGAGATGCGGCTTGCTCGCGAGGAAGTGTTTGGACCGATTATGTCGGTCTTCCGCTGGGAGGACGAGGACGCCTTGTTCGATCAGGTCAATGCTCTTGATTTCGGTCTGACGGGCTCGATCTGGACGCGCGACCTTGACATCGCGCATCGCGCTGCACGGCGGCTTGAGTCCGGCTATATCTGGATCAATAACACCAGTCAGCATTTCATCGGCGCTCCGTTTGGCGGGGTCAAGCAGTCGGGTATCGGCCGCGAGGAGTGCTTCGAGGAGCTGCTTGAATTCACTCAGGTGAAAAACGTCAACCTCAGGCTGAGCTCCGATTGATGAATACGGCCTACGACTATTTGATCGTCGGTACGGGAGCAGCGGGGTCGGCGCTGGCCTTTTCGGCTGGGTGAGGACCCGAACTACCGCATCCTCGTGCCCCATGTGCTTAGGCATGCGATCCCAAACGTGCGGGCCATCCACGTACTGACGTACAATTTCGAGGAATCGATCCAGCTCGGTAGCTGATGAAAGCAGAGGCCGTTCTCATTCATCTCTTCAATCGTCCGCTTGCTCGGATGGCGCTCTCGCCCGATCAGTGTCTAATCATCAGAAGCTGGCTTTTTATCGGGCCAAGTTTGCAGCCAAACGGCCTTGTACCTTCCGGGAGTCTGGCCGCTTTTATTTGACAGACATCATAGTGGCGGTCTCATCCGTTCGGTCGCGACCGCGTTTCAAAGGGTCATGGCGTGGCGTCGCTGGCTGTGCTGGGTGGGTCGGTCGGGAGATGATCTCGAAGCCGCTTCAAAGACGCCTTTGGCTTTGAAATGAACCTTATCCCTTGACGCGGCCTCGCATAGGCCTCGATCTTCTCCATACCGCTGATCGCGAGTTTGTCTCGGCTCGCCTTGGCGATGTAGAGCGCCGGCATCTTGTTATCGCGCCAGCCGAACATCGCCAATCATCTGGGCCTCCGTGCAAGAGCCACGCTCGATAATCAGCCATTTTAGGTTCGCTTCCGTCAGCGGGACTGGTCGAGCGACTTATGCTGAGGGATATCATGCCATCGTTCAAAGATGACGCCAATATCGTCCCGGTATCTCCATGCAAGTCGACATTTTCCAACCGTCAGAAAGTCGTCGAACGTGATGTAGAAGTGTATCGGAAGGAGGCCTAGTCCAACTACATGCACTTGAGCGTTGGTTCGGCTGACGTCGTAAGCCACGATGTGCAATTCTCGGCCGCCCTCAAAGAACAGCAGGCCATCCATGTAAACTTTGCTCATGGGCAATCCAATCCCCGGTACGTAGGCCACGCTGGATTTGGTACCTAGATGAACCACATGATCTGTAAGCGTCGAGGATATCGCCACGTAATTGTCCTAAAGGCCAATCATCGCATTTACCGTTAAGTGGCCAGTTTTAATAAAACGATCACCTCTTCGGCGCGGATCGGGGTGGCAGCGCCGCGTGCACGGATGCAGTAAATGTTGACCATGCGAGTGCTCGGTGTGCACGATTGAAAGCGCGACGAGCGCCGTCATGCCCGCTTCCCCCGAACGGACGCGGTCAGCCCCGACCGGTTATGTCCGTTAAGTGCCACAAGCCGACCAAAGCACCGCAACACGATGGTTTGGGCTGAAATATGGGCCTATAGTCGCCAGAATTGTCGCCTCGGGCGGCGGACGCAAGGCTTTAGGCACCAGGGTTTTTGGCTAGACGCGCGGAGGCACATTGGGCACTGCCGCGAAGCAGACGGTTGTGTTGGCTCGCCACTCGCTCGTAAGCGGTGCGGACGTTGTTTTGACCGTCGGAGTGGCACTGGCCTATTTTTTCACCGCAAGGCTGAGCCTTGCGTTGCTGGAGCCGGTCGACGGTGTTGCCGTATTCTGGCCTGCCGCAGGAGTAGCCTCGGGGATTTTGATTGCTCTTGGTTCTGCGGCTCGGTGGCCTGTCGTGGTCGGGGTGGTAGCTGCGACGATCGCAGCCAATTTGCTCGGCGATCGCAACGTCTGGATCGCCGTGTCCTCTGCTGTCGCGAATGCGGGTGAGGCCGTCATCGTCGCTGTTCTGATCCACCGCTTTTGTGGCTCTCCATTCGAGTTGAACGAACTGCGGAGGGTGGTGGCACTATTCGCCGCGGCCGCCGTTGGAACAGGCTTGTCCGGCATTGCGGGCACGGTCGGCTTTATGCTGTTTCACGCGTCGACAGCGTCCCTGTGGGCAATCTGGCTTCACTGGTTCTCATCTGACGGGCTCGGGATCATTGCAGTAGCGCCGCTCGCGATCGGGCTGGCCTCGTTTGCGCGCAATTCCGCGCCGCGGCGCGAGATCGCGGAAGGCGTTTTGGCGCTTGCTGTGGTGTGCCTCGTATGCGCCCTGCTGATTTTCTTGCCCGGTGAGCCCTGGACCGGGGAGCTAGCGATCGGCGCACTCTGCCCACTTCTGCTCTGGATTGCAGCTCGCCTCCGTCCAGCGTTCACCGCGGTTGCTACCTTCGTCTGTGCGATCACGATTGTCTGCACGACAATCTTTTCAATCGGTGTTTTCGGCGACTTGCATCTGTCGGTAGCACAGCGTGTCGGGGCGGCCCAGGCGACCATTCTGGCGATCTCGCTAGGCGCTCTGGTTCTTGCGGCCCTGTTTAGCGAGCGCAGGCTTCACGAAAGCGCGATCCTGGAGAGGGAGGCCCGATTACAGGAGGCAATGCGGGCCGGCAGCGTTATGGCTTTCGATTGGCACGTGTCTGCCGACGAAGTGCGGTTCAGCCAGAATGCAACTGAGATTCTGGATCTCGACTCGCAACGGGCTCTCTGCGGGACTGAATGGCTGAAACATATCCATCCCGAAGATCAGCCGCGAGTGAAATCCAGTCTCGACGGTGCCCGTCCGGACCAGCCCTCGCATTCGGTCGCATTCCGCTGCCGGCGGCCGGATGGTAGTGAAGTCTGGCTGGAGCAGATTGCGGTCGTCCAGTTTGACTCGGCTGGAAAGCCCACGCGCATCAATGGGCTCATGACGGATGTCACCGAGCGCAAAAGTTTTGACGAGGAGCTTTCGCTCGCGTGGAAATCGGCAGAATTGGCCGATCGCGCAAAATCGAGCTTTTTGGCCGCGGCAAGCCATGACTTGCGACAGCCGTTGCAGACCCTGAAACTCCTGCAGGCAGCGCTCGAGTCGTACCACCGCAGCGGCGAAGCACGCAAACTTGTCGCTGGAATCGGGCAGTCGCTGGAGACCATGGACAGCATCCTATCGAGTCTGCTCGACGTAAACAGACTGGAATCCGGAAACCTGCGTCCATCCTTAAGCGAGTTTTCGCTGAGCGAGGTCTTCGAGCCGCTCGCGAGAGACTTCGTCGCGCTTGTGCAGGAAAGAGGGCTCCGACTGTGCATCGTCCGTTCCGAACTCATCATCCGCAGCGACAGACGCATGCTCGCGGAGATGATCCGCAACCTGCTGTCGAATGCGGTCCGATACACCGACAGCGGGCGAATTCTGCTTGGATGCCGGCGAGCCGGCGACAACGTTCGCATTGAAGTTTGGGACAGTGGCATCGGCATCACCGAAGACCAACTGCCGCACATATTCCATGAGTACTATCAGGGGACCGGCGGCGCCGAGCGAGGCGGCTTTGGGTTGGGTCTTGCGATCGTGAAGCGCCTCGGGAAGATTCTGGATCACAGGGTCGAGGTCCGCTCACTACCACGGAAAGGTACCGGGTTTTTCATACAGGTTCCGCGTGGTCGATCTAGTGTCAAGGTGCCGGAAGCAGCGCCGCCGGTGCACCCTCATAGTGATGCCTTCCTGGGCAGCGTTCTTGCGATCGAGGACGAGGCGTCCGTGCGTTCGGCGCTGGGGAGACTGTTGAA
>Ga0210386_10000030_pt1 | contig 106002 bp, 81 predicted proteins | sample IncBWH32OmetaG_FD_160091 | JGI IMG/M metagenome (GOLD analysis project Ga0210386, IMG submission 160091) | Forest soil microbial communities from Barre Woods Harvard Forest LTER site, Petersham, Massachusetts, United States - Inc-BW-H-32-O ...
CTACTATGAACATACACAACTGCCGTATCTTGAAGAGGCGCTGGCGGGAGTTCGCTACGATACCTACTACGCGCTTGATGGGATCACTCCAGTCACCCCGCCGCTCTTGTCCAACTTTGTTGCCAACGATGGGCTGCTGCACGAGCCGCGCACCTTGAACTGGAGCGTCGGTTTCGAGCAGAAACTGCCGGCAGAAATCTATGCCTCAGTTAACTTTCTCGACAAGCGCGATACTGACGACTTTGTCTATGCTCTCCAAAACACGCCGCCGGCCTTCTACGGAACCTATCTTTTGAATAATTCGCGGACGGAGAACTACCATTCCGTCGACGTGAACCTGCGGCACAACTTTGCCCACGGGTATGTTCTCTTCGGGTCGTACACGCGATCCTATGCCCATACCAACGCCGCGCTTGAATATATACCGACGCTGTCGATCCTCGGTCCGCAGGCGAGCGGACCCCTGCCATGGGATGTGCCGAACCGCTTCTTCTCCTGGGGCTGGCTGCCGGTGCCCAAACTTAAGAGCTGGGATTTCGTTTATACCGCCGACTGGCGGACCGGTTTCCCCTTCACTTCCGTCGATGCCAATCAGCAGGTTGTCGGAGAGCCCGGCTCGCGGCGTTTTCCCGACTTTCTTTCCTTGAGTCCGGGACTGGAGTGGCGCTTCCATTTGCGCGGCTACTATTTCGGGTTGAGGGGCGTGATCGAAAATATAACTGACCGCCAGAATCCCGCAGTCGTCTACAACGTTATTGATTCTCCGCTGTATGGGACCTTCAGTGTGCCCGAAGGCAGGGCTGTGACCGCGCGCATCCGGTTGATCAGCTCGAAATGAACTGGAAGGCGATTCACGCCCAGCCAGGCAGTCACTTGCTTGCCCTGCCACAGTCATCGATTATGAGCCGCTCTTGCTGAGGACCTCCAGTCCGGGGATAATCTTGGTGTCTAGCCTCGGAACCTATGAAGCGCCACGTCCTGATCTACGGGTTAATCGGTGGAATCCTGATTGCCGTGCTGAAGTGGACGGAGTACCGCTTCCTGGTGATCGATCATTCCATCGAAATCTACGGAGGGCTGACCGCGGCGACCTTTGCTGTTCTGGGCATCTGGCTCGGCCTGAAGCTGACGCGAAAGCAGACGGTCGTTGTGAAGGAGATCCTTGTCCCGGTCTCAGCCCCTGCCTCAACGCCGGTCTCTGTCCCGGCAGAGACCCGGTTTATCCCCAACGAGGCAAAACGAGAGGACCTCAGCATCACGCGCCGCGAGTTGGAGATCCTTGAACTGATGGCCCAGGGCATGAGCAACCGGGAAATCGCCGAGAAGCTTTACGTGAGCGAGAACACGGTCAAGACCCATTCCAGCCGCGTTTTCGACAAATTGGGCGCCAGGCGGCGAACACAGGCCGTGCAACTCGGCCGGGACTTCGGCTTGCTGCCTTAACTGCTCACTTAAATGAGTGATTTTTCTCTTCGACAGCCAAAATCACCCGAAAAGGTGACGACAAGAACGCTGACTGGTGCGGTATGGTGCGTTTGTATTTACCTTTTGACTCACGGGAGAAGGGCATGAAAAAGACTGTACTCATCTTCGGGCTGATATCGGGGGCTGTTTCCTCGATCATGATGATCGCGACTGTGCCGTTCGCGGACAAATTTGGCTACGATAAAGGCGCGTACGTCGTCGGCTACACGGCCATTGTGCTCTCGTTCTTGCTGGTGTACTTCGGCATCCGCTCGTACCGCGACAACGCCGGCAATGGCCACATCACCTTCGCGAAAGCTTTTGCAGTCGGGATCCTGATCACTCTGATCTCGTGCATCTTCTATGTCGTGACTTGGGAAGTGATCTACTTCAACTTCATGCACGATTTCATGGACAAATATGGCACCCACACGATCGAGAAACTCAAAGCCTCGGGCGTGAGTGCTGCCACCGTCCAGGCGCAGGTTGAGCACTTGAAGAAATTCAAGGAGCTGTACGAAAACCCGTTCTTCAATGCAGCAATGACCTTCATCGAGCCCTTCCCGGTAGGCCTGGCAATCTCGCTGATCTCCGCCGCGGTCCTGAGGAAAAAGCCGAGATCACAACCGGCACAATCGCCTTTGCAGGCATCCTCTTGAACCTGTGTCGATCTTTCTCCGAGATCAGGGCTACTTTAGAAATTTCCCCTGATCGAGATCAAGGAAAGCCTGCTGCAACTCTTCCTGTGTATTCATCACGATGGGACCATACCAGGCCACTGGCTCTTCAAGCGGCTTGCCCGAGACGAGCAGGAACCGGATCCCGTCATCTCCCGCCTGCACCGTGACCTCGTCGCCGCGATCAAACAGCACCAGCGAGCGATTGTCCGCTGCCGTGGGCGGAGCCGTGTCCAGCCACTGCACTCCCTCGGTCGGAACGGCGAGCGGAGCCGACGCGTTGCAGAACTTGCCCGATCCTGCAAAAACATACGCGAACGCCTGGCTCGACACCTCGACCGGCAGGCTCTTCCTCCGGCCTGGCCCCACCGTCACGTCGATGTAAGTCGGATTCGTCGCGATGCCATCTATCGGGCCGCTCTTGCCCCAGAAATTTCCGCAGACCACCCGCACGGCAGTTCCGTCGTCATCCGTGATCTCGGGAATATCCATCGACTTCACTTCCTGATAGCGCGGATCCGTCATTTTCTGCGACGCAGGCAGATTCGCCCACAACTGGAAGCCATGCATCCGCCCTACATGGTCGCCCTTCGGCATCTCCTGGTGGATGATTCCGCTCCCGGCCGTCATCCACTGAACATCACCGGCTCCAATCGTGCCGCGGTTCCCCATGCTGTCGCCGTGCTCCACCGTTCCGGCGAGGACGTATGTGACGGTCTCGATCCCACGATGCGGATGCCAAGGAAACCCCGCGAGGTAATCCGCCGGAACGTCGTTGCGGAAGTCATCGAGCAACAGAAATGGATCGAAGTCGGATGTATTGCCGAAACCAAAAGCCCGGCGCAGATGCACACCCGCACCCTCGCGCGTTGGCTTTGACTTGATGAGCTTTTTCACAGGACGAATGGACATGATGCTCTCCCAAAATCTCGTTAGCTGTCACCATAAACCGGTATGGCTGCTCCGTGAATCACTTTTGCCTCGTCGCTGCAAAGGAACAGAATCACGCGAGCGATATCCTCCGGCTTCGGCCAGGTTGCGAAATCGGCGTTGGGCATTGCCTTCCGGTTCGCCGCCGTGTCGATAATGCTCGGCAGAATCGAGTTCACACGGACGCCAGTGCCTTTTGCGTCTGCCGCCAGAGAATCGATCATTGCCAGGGCAGCCGCTTTCGACGCAGCGTATGCCGACGCTCCGGCAGCATGATCGAACGCCGCCTTGGCCGCGACATTCACAATCGCTCCGCTCTTTTGTTTGAGCATGGGCGCGATGGCCGCGCGCGACAGCGCATAACCCGTGCGCAGATTCAGTGCCAGCATCTGGTCGAAGATTTTTGTGTCCAGCTCCCACAGCTTCACGCCGCCGGCAAAGGCGCCAACAGTGTTCACCATCGCATCCAGCCGGCTGTGCCTGGCGACGATACTGTCGACAAGCTTGCCAACCGCCGCTTCATCGGTGATATCCAACTGCTGCCCTTCAAGAGACGAACCGTTCGCACCGATCGCTCTCTGCAGGGCAGCGAATTCCTCAGGGTTGCGATACGTCACCACGACTTTCGCGCCTTCCTCGAGAAACGCCAGGCTCACAGCATGCCCTAACCCGCCCGTCCCTCCGGCTACGAGGATCACCTTGCCTGTGAAGCTCACATTCATTTCGTCCCCCGCCTTCTGACTGGTTCAGGCTACTTCAGATCACTCGACGCAGCAAACTCACCGCACAGTGAATCAGGCGGAGTCATGGAAGGCTACTGCTTGTTCACGTCCACATAGTAGTGATCCGTGTCCACCTGGAACTCATCTTTTGTCAGCGGTGTCTGCATCCACTGCCACTCTGTCGTCGGGTGAATGATCTGCCAATGTCCCGGCGTGCCCACGCCAACAGGCATGGCGAAGTCATCCTCGTCGGCCCGCCACTTGTACATCACCATCCCCGGAGACACGCCAAACAGCAGCTCCAGCCGCGGAATCTGCGCCTGCCGCAGATACTGATCAAAGATCGGCGTCAGGTTCATCCGCGTTTGCTGGTTGAAATATGCCACCACGTCTTCCGTCATGATGTTCTGATACTTGAAGTGCTGGTAGAAGTCATGCAGTAGCGCCCACCATTTCGCGTCGTCATTCACCACACTGCGCAGCGTATTCAGCATCAGTGCGCCCTTGAAGTACTGGTCTTCGGTCGGCTCCGCATTTACGCCGCGCTCCGCAATAATCGGCCTCAGGTTATACACCTTCGGTCTGTAGCCGCTCAGATACTTGATGGCGTCATCCTTGCCCCAGCGATACTCCACGTAAAGGCTTTCGAGATACGTTGTCCAGCCCTCATGAATCCACATATCCGAGGGATCAGCCGCCGTAACGCTGTTGCCGAACCACTCGTGCCCGCTCTCGTGGATGATGATGAAGTCGAATCTCGGACTGATCCCCACGCCCGTCCAGTCGCGCCCCAGGTATCCGTTCTTGAACAGGTTGCCGTAGGTCACTGCGCTCTGGTGCTCCATCCCCGAATAAGGAGCCTCGATCAGCTTGTACCCATCCTTTGCGAAGGGATACGGCCCGAAATAGTGCTGGTACGCCTCCAGCATGCCTTTGGCCTGTGCGAACTGTACCTTCGCCTTATCCCTGTCCTCCGGCAGCACGTAGAAATCGAGCGGCAGGTCGCCGAGATGATCTGAGAACTGGACGTAATTGCCGATATTCAGCGAGACATCGTAGTTGTTGATCGGATAATGCACGTGCCAGTCCCAGCGAGTATAGCCGTCGCCCAGGTCGGTCTTGCCCATGAACTTCCCGTTCGACGCGTCTACAAGCCCATTGGGAATGGCCACGCTGATGTCCATGCTCTCGACCTCATCCCGCCATTGGTCCTTGTTCGGCCACCACATGCTCGCGCCGGTGCCTTCGCAGGCAGTGTTAATCCAGACGTGGCCGGCAGGGTCTTTCTTGAACGTCATGCCACCGAACCGCCCCGTCTCCTCCGGATGCCCCGAATAGAAGAAATCAATCGAGTAAACCTGCCCGGCACGCAGCGCCTCTGGAAAATCGACAAACACCGCGCCGGTGTCGCGCTCGTATTTGAGAGGAGTCGTCCCGTAGAGAATCTTGTCGATCGCCAGCGAGTCGCGCAGATCGAGCTGGATACGCGTGCCATCCTTAAGCATCCTGAAGCGGATCGTATTCTTTCCGCTGATCAACTGCCTGTCGGGATCGACGCGAATGTCGAGATGGTAATAAAGCAGATCGTTGTTCGCGCGATACGGACCATACGCGCCTCGCAGCATGTCATAGCGGGTGGGAATCGGCGCGCCTGCATCGTTCGGCCGGATACGGGGCTTGGGCTGGGCTGGAATCGCGGCTGGCGGCTGGCCGGTCTGGCTTGAGGTCTGCTGTAGAGTGGCGTGAGCGCCAGGGGTGTTTGCGACAAAAACGAAAAGAACGAACAGCGGCCATGCAGGAGCTCGAAAAGCAAGGAATCGCATGGTGCCATCTTAAAGACGAAGGTTCATTCAGGCAAAAAAAAGGAGAGCGGCGTTACTGCCCGCTCTCCCTGTTAGGAATCCACGTGCTCATGAGAGCGGATGTACTCAATGACAGCCTCGCTCGAGCCATCGATGTGCGTCCAGGCGCCGTAGCCCACTCCGTTGCGGAAGCTGGCCACGTTCACCACGTATGCCCGACCACGCGGTTCGGGCACGCGGTCGTGCGACTGCTCATCGGTAATTACGATGAGACGGTCGTACGAGTCGCGAAGCTCTTCGAGCGCGCGGCCGAGATAGGTCCCGCCGTGCGGCTGGCTGTGGGCAATGGCGTCGCGCAGGGCGAAACCACGCCGCGCCGGAACAGCCTGCAGCCGCTCGGAGAACGTGTAGATCCCCACCTCGTCCGCGATCTCGCGCAACAGCACCGCCAGACCCGCAGCTGCGTCCACGCGCATCATCTTCGACCGCGCCGAGAGCCGCGCATCCATGCTTCCGGATACGTCGACGAGCAGCACCGTACGACCCGCAAGACGCGACTGGCCCTGCAGGCTCAGAAACATTGCCTGCTCCAGCCACGGCTCCCACTGCGGCGCATACCGGGCCGCCGCAATGAAGCGGAAGGGAAGCACGCGCTCTACGCGAATGGCCGCGAGCGCATGCCGCACCAGCTCTGGTTCAACCCCTACCGCTTGCATGTTGCGCAGGTTGCGGAGCAGCGCCAGAGCGCCTAGCCGATTCTCGATCAGCAGCGACTCCCACACCTCGCGCTTCTGTTCGCCGCGCGACAGGCGAACCTCCCAAGTCTCCGGCGAAGGCAACTCACCCTCGATCAGTTGACGCCAGGTGAGCGCCTGCTCCGCGGTGATCGGCTTAGCGTGCGTGAGAAAGAGCACATCGCGCAGCTTGACCATGCCGTCGCGGTCGAACTTGGCCAGCGCGTGCGCATCGAACTTGTTGAACGCCACGGCCAGCCCCTTCTTCACCTGCGCGGCCAGCGGCTGGCGGCCGTCCTTCCAGTAAATGGCAAGGAACTCCGCCAGTTCGTCGGCGCGCTGGATCACACGGGCCAGCGTGTCCGCCACAAGACCGCGGTGCGTCGCATAACGCGCCATCTCGCGCACCAGCAACAGCGGCGCATGACGCAGCTTCATCTGCTCGCGCGCCTCAATAGCGAGCGCGGCAACCTTCGCGGCTTCCACGCGCGGAACCAGCGCAGCGATGCGATCGGCAATGGTCACGCCGTCCTCGTAGAACTGGTTCTCCCACAACATGCAGGCCACCACGGAGCGCCGCAACTGCGCTTCCGCGCTGATCTGCACGGCAGGCGCGCCCTCGTGCGTCTTCAGGGACGCAAGCGCAAATTCAGGACGGCTCAATTTCAAAAAGTTCAGGCGGGACATGTCGTCGCTCCTTTCAAAGATGCCTTGCGAATTCATTTCCGCCTCCGCCCGGCATCTTTCTTAGGACAGGAGCGAAATCAGACAGAGGAATCAGTCATTGTCTTCCTCGGACTTGGTGGCCTTGACCGTCGCACTGGCAAAACCGGCACGAGCGTTGACGGTCTTTACGTCGATGATGAAAGCAATCTTCTCCAGTTCGTAAAGAGTCGGCGCCAGCTTGCTGAGGTAATCGCTGCACTCGCTCACCGGAAAGGTGACGAGGCGCGGGTTTTCGCTGAAGTAACCGCAGCGAATCTCCTTTTCGCTTTCGGCGTAACCGATCTGAATCGATGCATAGCGGCAGGTGTAGCAGAGCGACTTTCTGCCCACGGGAGTGCCGTTGCGCACCGATAAAGTAATGCTCATGGCGTCTCCTACGCACACCGGTTGAGGTTCATGGCTCACAAGGCGTACCAAGAACAGTTGAGGTAAAGCGCCGGGGAACATCCGGAACAGGTTAAGCCGAACGTTCTACCACTGAACTAATCCACGTTTCCGCAGATGCAGGAATCGAACCTGCGTCCTTTCGGTCCGATGGAACCTATTCACACGCCACCGACCCAGTTACAAATACAATCTCCGGGGATTCGTTGACCCGGGTTGATCCACTGGACAAACATCGCCCAGTGGACTGGCGGCATCCTAAGCCGCCCTGGTTGGCAGGAAGTATCCCGAACCTTCACCACCGGAGATTCCGTTTCAGCCGCCAGTGATGATCGTGCGCGGTTTTTACTGCTCTCACCGAAAGTAAGAACAGCAGCGGATTCGAACCGCACGCCCTTTCGGGCTCCCGTCAGAAGTATCCGCACACTACGCCACTGGCGCCTTTGCCTTTACTGCACGGGGGAACGATCGCGACGCGGTGTTTTCCTTAACAGAGGAGTATCCGCATCCTTCACCACCCGTAACGGCAAAGCTATATCTGGCTCTTATATGGCTGGCTTTTGGGGGGTTTAGCAGAGGATCAGCGCTATTATTTGCGCGCGCTGCGGGGCAGAAGCCGAGCCATGAGCCAGACGGTTCCTGACGCGTTATCTCGCGCTGGGTACATCTGGTGACCGAAATTGAGGACGGTAGTCATGGTTTCGCTTCCCCTGCTCGCAATACAGTGCCACAGGTTGGATACAAATATCAAGTAGAAAAACAAACATAATTCTTGGTTGTAACTATGACGATCACAAATATCGGCCGGGCGCCAACGGACGGTGATGGCTGCCCGGCGAACTTTAATGACTACTCCAAATCGCTACTGCTTTTGTCCGGCCCCGTTCCAGTCGATGATGTTCACCAGATTCCAGGGGTTCTTGCGGAGCTCAAACTGCAGCTCGCCTTGTTTGTTAATGATCAGCTGTGAAGCAGGGTAGAGAACGCCACCGCTCTTTTTCTTATCGGCGTCGTTAAAGTCGACCTCGCCGGCAGTCAGGTTGTAGGCCGTGCTCGGACCGTTGTTCATGGCCTCACCGATCCTGATCTGGCGGTTGGTGGCGAAGCGAATCCTGCGGCCGGTGGGCGTCTTGACCACGCGAACGTAACTGAGTTGGGTGCCCAGCGTGCCCGTAATGGCGATGCGGCCAACGGACGGCGCCTTGCTGAGCGCGTCCACCAGGCCCTGGTTCTGGCCCTTCTTGAACGCGGCGATGAAGGCGTCTCTCTCCTCATCCGTGGAGTATCGGGTAATGATGATTTTTACGCCGACAGTCTTGCCCAACTGGGTGCTTGTACCCATCGCCGTAGCGTCAATCGTCTCTGTTGCGTTTTTGTCCGGCCCCTGTTCTTGTTCGGAAATCGCCGGGGTCACCGCTGTCAGCAGCAGAGTAGCGACCAGAAAGCTGCCGTAGCCGAATTTGCGAAGCATGGATTTCGAATCGTTGCTGGTTGCCATTGTTCTGTCTTCTCCGTGAAAGCTTTCTGAACTTGAACTTCGCAAACGGTTGAGTCCTTTGGGGCTTCCTGAACTCTGCGGCTGGACGTTGCAACAGAGGAAGGTTGTTTTTAAGGTCGAGCCGAAGTATACACCGCGTTAAAATCCCGCGATACCTGAAAAAATACTAGTGCCGGGTGCCGCGCCCGGCTACTTCTGCACAGTCAGTCTAAGGAACGATTGGATTCGTAATCGTCTGATTCAAGAGCGTCTGCATGTTTGACGCCATTGACTCGAAGACGGCGGGCCATAGGTCGGGGCCGGGCTGACGGAACAATCTCATGGTGGGATACCAGGGCGAATCTGCGCGACGCAAAAGCCAGCGCCAGTCCGGCGTACAGCAGACAGCCAACCAGGTCGGGCGGGCCAAGGCTCCCGCTAAATGAGCGATGACGGTGTCACTGGTAACTATCAGGTCTAAGTTCATCATGACGGCCGCTGTCTCGGAGAACGGCAGCCCCAAATCGCTGATGTTCCACGAAGCCGCGACTCTCTCCAGCTGATCACGGCCGTGTCCTGTCTGCAGGCTGAAGAGGCGAATGCCCGGAATCTTTGCCAGCGGTTCGAAATAACCCAGGGGCACCGAACGCCGCTGGTCTCCTGCGAACTCAGGGTTTCCCCGCCATGCAATTCCAACCTTCAGCCCATAAGAGCTCGATAGCTGATCTTTCCAGAACGCGGTCCTGTCGGAGTCCGCAAAGACGTAAGGAAGATCGGCGGGAATGCTGGTGGCGGTGGTCCCCATTATGCCGGGCACGCTCATGAGCGGGGCGTGAATATCAAAGTCCGGAATGTGCTGGGCGTCATTGACCAGCAGGTCCACTCCCGGGCATCCGGACAGGACGGCCAGGAGCGCCTTAGGACACTGCAGGATTACGCGTGCCCCTCGATCGTGCAGCAGTTGCGCATATCGGACAAATTGGAGCGTATCTCCGAGCCCGTCTTCCGTGTGGAGGAGGATTGCTTTCCCGTCCAGGGGCTCGCCCCGCCACAGCGGACGCTGATAACGGTGCAACTTGTTTGCCTTTCCCCGCCAGCGCCACTCCCACTCTTTCCATCCGTCTTCGAAGCGACCCCGCAATAAGAGGAGCAGTGCAAGATTCACATGAGCGTCCGCGTGTTGCGGTTTGAGATCTATCGCTCGCTTGTAGCAGCACTCTGCCTCATCAAGGTCTGCGTCATCCCCATGGGTCGTGCCCTGACCGAGGAAGCATCCGCCCATGTTATTCCACGCTTCGGGAAAATTCGGCTTGAGCTTGAGCGAACGCTGGAGAGGCTCTAACGCTTCCGCAAATCGGCTCTCGAGCAGCATCGCGTGGCCGATGTTGTAATACGTCTCGGCACGTTCTGGAGCCATGAGCAGGGCGTGATGAAAGCACGCGACAGCCTCGTCCATCCGGCCCTGGTCGGAGAGAACGATTCCCAGATTCTCCTGCGCCTCTACCGAATCGGGCCAAAGCTCCGCAGCTTGCCTGAAACAGGTTTCCGCTTCCGACGCACGGCGGAGCTTGCGCAATGCTCGGCCAAGGTTCAGCCAGGCCTCAGGGAATTTCGGCATCAACTTCAATGCTTGCCGGAAGCAACTCTCGGCCTCAGCTGTCCGGTCCATATCGAGCAGCATTGCGCCAACATCGTTATGCGCTTCACCAGAGGCCGGCTCAAGTTCGACCACGCGACGCAAATGCCGCAATGCATCCTCGGTTCGGCCTTCCCCCCGCAACAGAATCCCCAGGCAACGATGCGCGTCAACGTGGTTGGGATCGTGAGTGATGGCATTTCGGAATGCCTCGATGGCATCGTCGCTTCGTCCTAATGACTGTAGGCACCCGCCTGAACCATTCCATGCATCGGCGTGGGAAGGCCGCAATTGAACGGCACGCCGATAGTGTTCCGCCCCCAGATCCCACTGGCCGCGCTCCTGGTAGAGGTTGCCCAGGTTGTAATGGGAATCAACAAAATCCGGATCCAGGCGGAGAGCTTCCTCGAAACACTCATCTGCAAGATCCATTTGATTCAGCTTTCGGTGGGTGACGCCGAGGTCGTTCCAGTAACGCGCAACCATCGGTCGTAATTGGATGGAGCGTTTGAGGAATTGGACCGCAGGCTCGAGGAAACCGGCTTGACCGGCTATCACCCCCAGCAGATGAAGTGCCTCGGTGCAATTCGGATCTTGACGGAGAACCTGTTCGCAGAGTTCGCCGGCCTGCTGCAAGCGGCCCGCTCGAAGATGTTGAAGCGCCGCCATGAGCGCCTCGTTCCTTCGTTGCCGGTTCTCTCGAGTTGGAGGCTGAGTCTGTTTCATGCGTCACGCTGGAACAGGCTACAGGCTTGTCGAATCTCTCGGCCAGGAGTGCTGAGGATCCACGTTGTTTGTCCAGCCGGATTCGCCTTTCATGCCCGGGTCAATGCCGTCGGGAGTCATGCGTAATCCGCGGCCAGCCCAGTGGTTCAAACTGACCTCTGCGAAAAATGTCGGGATGGCGCCAGTCTGAACCAGGGCCGGGAACTGCACTTTCCCCGTGGCCCCTCTCGGCCATATAAATCGCTTCATAGTGCGCCAGTCATCGATCACTCCCTACAGTCGACTTGTGGGTCCCGATTGCCATCCCGCCCCATAATTCAAACGCTTACGTATTTCGTCTTCCGGGGCGCGCGATCCTCACTTTCCTTCCTTCCATTCAGGAGTCATGCCATGCTCAGATCCAACCTCAGTACGCCTTCCCTGGCCGCTCTTCTCTCCGCCATGATCTTTGCCCCCTTGCTTGGCAAGACGCAAACGAGGGCCTCCATGGCGCCGCGTTTTCGGGCTACTCGACGAACTTCCCGCAGGTGATTGGAATGGGGGCCACGTGGGATACACCGCTGGTTCACCGCATGGGCGAGATCACCTCCACCGAAGCGCGCACCAAGTACAACGAAGCCATGCGCCATGAGCAGCAAGAGCAGTTCTTCGGTCTCACCTTCTGGGCGCCGAATATCAATATCTTCCGCGATCCGCGCTGGGGACGAGGACAGGAAACCTAGGGTGAGGACCCGTACCTGACCAGCCGCATGGGCGTGGCCTTTGTGATCGGCATGCAGGGCGATGATCCAAAGTTCTTCCGCGTGATCTCCACGCTCAAACACTACGCCGTCCACTCCGGCCCGGAGTCGACGCGCCATAGTGCCAACGTCGATGTCTCCGCGCACGACCTTGAGGATACTTACCTGCCGGTCTTCCGCGCCACGGTAACTGAGGCGCACGCACAGTCGGTGATGTGTGCTTATAACGCCATCGATGGCGCTCCTGCCTGCGCCAATACCATGCTGCTGAAGGAGCATTTGCGCGACGCCTGGCACTAAGTGGTCAGCGACTGCGCGGCCGTCGCCGATGTCTTTGTCGGCCACCACCACGCGCCGGACCTTGCCCACGCAGCGGCCGCTTCGGTCAAAGCTGGCACGGACCTCGAATGCGGCTTCGGGCGGGGACAGGCTTATCCCGCGCTGGTCGATGCGGTGCATCAGGGGTTGATCACCGAGGATGAGATCGATGTCTCTCTGAAACGCCTTGTGCGCGCCCGCATCCTCCTGGGTATGTTCGACCCGCTCGACAGGTTCACCTATGGCCGCATCCCCATCAGCGAGAACAACTCCGCCGGGCACCGCGCAGTCTCCCTTCAGGCCGCGCGCGAGTCGATGACGCTGCTCAGGAACGACAACCACTTCCTTCCGCTAAAGCCTTCGGTCGGCCGCATCGCGGTCGTCGGCCCCACAGCCGAACTGGTGCAGTCGCTGCAAGGCAACTACAACGGCCCACCGCCCAATCCCGTCGACCCGCTCTATGGCATCGAGAAGCGCTTTGGCAGGGACAAGGTCATATACGCGCAGGGTTCCACCCTGGTGGAGGGTTTCGCCATGCCCATCGCGCACACGGCGCTCCATCCTCTGCAGGGCACGGGCGATGGCCTGACCGGCGAGTACTTCAACGGCACGGACTTCAGCGGCACGCCGGTGCTCACCCGCACCGACCGCATCATCAACTTTAACTGGGACAAGGTCGTTCCCGTGCCTGGAGTCGGGCGTAACAACTACTCTGTAGCGCTGGAGCGGCACCGTCACACCGCCTGCGCCGGGAGACTACAAGCTGGGTGTGCGCGTGAACTACTGCTACGCATGCGAAAACACCGAAGCCTTCAACCTCTTCGTCGATGGCAAACTGCTGGTGAAGAACGGTGGCAAAACCGGGGAACGTGGCGCGGTCATCGAGGATACGGTGCACTTCACGGACACGAAGCCGCACCAGATTCGCCTCGAAAACTTCCACCGCGCCGGCTCGGCGGGCATCGACCTGACATGGCAGGCTCCTGCCGAGGTGCTGCGCGCGCAGGCCGTCGAGGTAGCGAAGAAGGCCGACGTTATCATCGCGTTGGTTGGCCTTTCACCTGGTCTTGAAGGTGAGGAGATGCCCATCCAGCTCGAAGGCTTCTCCGGCGGAGACCGCACTGCGATCAATCTGCCTGCGGTGCAGGAGGAGCTGCTCAAAGCGGTGGCGGCGACCGGTAAACCGGTCGTCGTTGTCAGCGAAAACGGCAGCGCGCTGGCACTGAACTGGGCCAGCGAGCACGCCGCGGCTTTGCTCGAGGCATGGTATCCCGGCGAAGAGGGCGGCACCGCGATCGCCGAGACACTGGCCGGCGACAACAGTCCAGCAGGCCGTCTGCCGATTACCTTCTCCAGCTCGCTCGATGAGCTGCCGCCCTTCGATAACTACGCCATGCAGGGCCGCACTTATCGCTACTTCACCTGTAAGCCGCTCTTCCGTTTTGGAGACGGTCTGAGCTATACAACCTTCGCCTAGAGTGGGCTGAAGCTGCCTGCAAGCGTCGAGGCCGGCAAGCCAGTAACCGTTGCGGCCGAAGTTAGGAACACGGGCCGGACGGCGGGCGACGAGGTGGCGGAGTTGTACCTGACACAGCCCCGAGGAGATGAAACGCCTATCCGCGCCCTGGCCGGCTTTACACGCATACACCTTGCCGCCGGCGAGTCAACTCACGTGGGCTTCCAGATCCCCCCCGCCTCCTCGCGCAGGTCAATGCCAAGGGAGAACGCACAGTGGTGTTTGGGGACTATATGGTTTCGCTAGGAGGAGCACAACCGGGCGATGGGGTGCAGACGGAGATAGGGCACTTCGCCATTATCGGTTCAACGACGTTGCCGAAGTAAAAGCTGCTCAACAGGAAGTAAATGATCTTGCATTAGCCATGGGGCTGGGGTGAGCCGTACCTAGTATTCTGATCGAGCAACCATGGCATATCCCACAAACAACCTCAGGATCAAATCCAGTAGAGTCGTCCTTCCTCCAATTTTCCTTGAGGAGGAGATGCCTGTCACAGAGAACGCTTCTCGCACCGTCTTCGAAGCGCGGCGTCAGGCCGTAGACATTCTCAAGGAGTCAGACGACCGCCTGATCGTCGTTGTAGGCCCTTGCTCCATCCACGATCCGATTGCTGCCAGGGAATATGCGGGATTTCTGAAGCAGGCTATCGCCGAGATTTCCAGCGATCTTCTGATTGTCATGCGTGTATATTTCGAGAAACCGCGTACCACGCTTGGCTGGAAGGGATTGATCAACGATCCTTACTTCGATGAATCCTTCCGTATAAGTGACGGATTGCGTATTGCACGCCGCCTCCTCCTCGACTTGGCCGAGATGGGCGTGCCCGCCGGCACTGAATTCCTCGACATGATCTCGCCCCAATACGTCTCCGACCTCGTGAGCTGGGGAGCCATCGGCGCGCGAACAACCGAGAGTCAGGTCCACCGCCAGCTCGCCTCAGGCCTCTCCTGTCCGGTCGGCTTCAAGAACGGCACCTCCGGCAACGTACAAATTGCGATTGAAGCCATCCTCTCTGCAAGCCATCCGCATACTTTCCTGGGCACTTCAGAAACGGGACAGTCCTCCATCCTTCTTACCTCCGGTAACTCGGACTGCCACATCATCCTGCGCGGTGGGCGGCAGATCACCAACTACGATGCAGCCTCCGTCGCTTCGACCGTTGAGCAGATGGAAAAGACAGGCGTCCAACCCCGCATCATGATTGACTGCAGCCATGCAAACAGCGGCAAAGACCATCGCAAGCAAGGCTCAGTATGCCGTGCCGTGTCAGAACAGATCATTAACGGGGAACGTCGCATCATGGGTGTCATGATTGAAAGCAATCTCGTTGCTGGATCGCAGACTCTCGTAAACGGAAAGGCGCTTGTCTATGGACAAAGCATCACCGACGGTTGCATCGACTGGCCTGAAACCCACACACTATTGCGTGAACTCGCGACCGCCGTCCAAAAGCGGCGCAGCCACCTTCGTACCGGGCAAGTTCATTCCAAAGGAAGATATCTCGCGATGAGGTCCTTCAGTAAAAAGAAACCGACTTGAACGAAGCGGTTGCGGCTGCGGAGAGCGTCCACTGTCGCGGATATTGAGAGAGGCAAGGTGGCAGGCGAGTTCTCCGCTGATGCGGATGCCGAACTTCTGGTGGATGCCATTTTCGCGCCCGCGTATTATCGGCTCCTGCTTCGCTCCGCGCCCTTAACGGAAAGTACGGCAACGACCTGATCGATCAGGTACTACTCGGAGTCCGTCCGAAACAAAACGCTTCTACCCGCAAGGGTTATCGTGGTTTGCTTGGGAGCCCTCGATGACCAGAGCCTTGCTGTCAGCTGGGTCCGGGTATTAGGAAGCACTTCTGTGGTTAGGTAACGAGAAACAATAGGACCCTATCTGGACTGCCAACCAGCAGAAACCTCCCATCGGAAATCCTGAGCGGCAGTTTACGGTAACAAATTCGCCACGAAAGAGGGGAAGGGGTACCTTTTGGGGGTACCCGCGACCCGCTGTTTACCAACCGGTCTTCAGCTGACCGCCTTACCAGCTACGTCATAGATACTCATTCATCATCCGCGCCCAGGTCGGCCAGTCGTGGCTGTTGTATGAGTCCCAGACATAGAGCTTGTGCGGGATCCACTTGTCGCCCATCAGCCGCGAGAGGTACTGGTTCGCTCCCAGGCAGTGATCGTCCCAGCCGGTGGCCAGAATGTAGGTGTTGTGGCGGTAGCGATCCAGAAACCACCAGTCGCTCAGGTTCGCGAGGTAGTCCGGCGGCGAGTTGAAGTAGACGTCGTCGTCGTAATAGCCCTGCAGGAAGCGGCGGCTCATGTCATATGCGCCGCTCATCGAGAGGAATCCGGTGAAGCGGTCGGGATGCCGCAGGGCGATATTGACGGCATGGTATCCGCCGAAGCTGGCCCCCAGGCTGGCCAGATGCGGATTCCAGTTCTTCTGGCGGACGAGGGGCAGCACCTCGTCCATCACGTAGCCCTCGTACTGCACATGCCGCGCAATGCGCCAGCGAGGAGACACGTCGCGGTTGTACCAGCTCTCGGCATCGACGCTGTCGAGGCAATAGAGCTGGACCTCGCCGTTGTCGATCTTGTGAGCAATGGCGCCAACCAGGCCGCGGTCTTCATACTCGTAGAATCGGCCCTGCGAGGTAGGAAACACCACCATCGGCACGCCGGCATGTCCGAAGACGAGCAGTTCCATATCCCGCCCCAGCCGGGGGGACCACCATTTGTGATATTCGCGGTTCATAGTTCCTTCATAATCCTGATACTGTAACAGGCAGCGCGCGCTCTAAAGTAGAAAGTGTGCAGCGACGATCCAAAACCCCCGGAAGGAAAGGCAAAAGCGGGTTGGAGACAAGGATATCGGCTCAGGCACAGCTTGACTCTGCGCTTCCTGACTCTGCAGCTCCAGACGAGCCCCTTCACCCGCGGGTTCGCATTCACCCCCAGTTCCACAGCCGCTTCCTGCCCGACGACCGCGACGTAACCGTCTACCTGCCGCCCGGCTACGAAGAAAAGCCCGACCGCCAGTATCCCGTGCTCTATCTGCAGGACGGACAGAACCTCTTCGACCCGCGAACCTCGTTTATCCCCGGACGCACCTGGCAAGTGGCAAATACCGCCGACGCCGTGATCACATCGGGCGGCGTGGAACCCCTCGTCGTCGTAGGTGTGGCCAATACCGGCGAACATCGCCTGGCCGAATACACGCCGACACGCGACTGGAAGATGGGCGGCGGGCAAGCGCACAAGTACGGCGATCTGCTCACGCAGGACCTGCTTCCCTTCATCTCCTCCAGGTATCGTGTCCGATCAGGACCGGCGAGCACCGGTCTCGGCGGCTCGTCTCTGGGCGCCCTGGTCACGCTCTATCTCGGCCTTAAACACCCCGACATCTACGGCAAGCTGGCCGTGATGTCTCCCTCGGTCTGGTGGAACCACAAGTCCATCGTCAGCTACGTGAATGAGACCGCGTCGCGGATACGCCACCGCCCTCGCATCTGGCTGGACGTGGGCGACGCCGAGGGACGCCGCACGATGGCGGATACCGACCTACTGGACCGCAGGCTGGAAGCCAGTGGCTGGAGACCGGAACGGGAGATCCACTACGAGCGCGTAGCCGGGGGTACCCATGACGAGACAGCCTGGGCCCAGCGCGTCGCCCCAATGCTGCGGTATTTGTTTCCTGCGAAGGAAGACTGATCCCCACGACCGATCTCTGTTCCATGTTCGTTCCACCCTTGCTATACTTAATTGCTGGGAATTCGTGTGCGGACCGGCTTTCTGCCGGGGCTGATTGAACCGTCTCCCCAAACAAAAGAGCAGTTTTGAAAGGATTTCCACTGTGTTGATGATTCGTTTGGCGCGCGTAGGTGCGCGCAAGCAGCCGCATTACCGCGTCGTTGTGATCGAAAAGGACCGTGCCCGCAATGGCCGCTCCATCGAGGTGGTCGGCACCTACAACCCGCGCACCAACCCGGCTTCGGTTGACTTGAAGCGCGAGCGCATCGACTACTGGACCGGCAAGGGTGCACAGCTCTCTGAGCGAGTAGCCAAGCTGGTGGCGAAACAGGTCGAACCAACCGCAGCCTAAGCCGCTGATTCCGTAAGTTTACTCCCCTTGTTGTAGTTTCGCCCAAGCCTGGAAGAAAAGCTCAAGAATTCCTCTGTCTTCCTCGCAAAGTTACTGATAATATGGCGCGAGCCCGAGAGTGTAACACCCACGACCTCAAGGGGGGCCAAAGAAATGACCCACGAAGAACGACCGGACGACATGCAGGAGCTGGTAACCGAAATTGCCCGCGCCCTGGTGGATGAACCGGAGGCAGTCGTTGTTGAAGCCGTCGAACGCGAGGAAAGCACCGTCCTGCGACTGCGAGTTGCACCCAGCGATGTCGGCAAAGTGATCGGCAAGCAGGGTCGCACTGCACGGTCGATGCGAACCATTCTTGGAGCTGTCAGCATGAAGCACCATCACCGCTACACGCTCGACATTCTGGAAGAAGATAAGCACGGAGCGCCAGGCGAGTAGTCCAAAACAACGAGCACGCCCATGAACGATGTAGAATGGGCGATCCTTGCCCGCCTCGTTCGCCCGCAAGGGCGGCATGGGGAAATTCTTGCGGACTTGCTGACCGACTTCCCGGAACGCTTTGCCGAACGAAGGCGGCTCTTTCTGGTGGTATCGGAAACCAGTCGAACCCCACCACGCGAAGTCACGCTGGAGCGGCACTGGCTGCACAAGGGCCGCGTCGTGCTGAAGTTCTCGGGCATCGATTCAATCAACGCTGCCAAACTTCTGCGCGGTCTCCTGGTGGCCATTCCCGCGAGCGAACGGGTGCCTCTCAGCGAAGGGTCGGTCTACATCAGCGATCTGATTGGCTGCGAGGTCGTGGACGTCTCGTCTGCGCCGGTCTCTGTCGGAAAGATCACGGATGTGGATCGCGAGTCCGCGCTTTTGATGGTTCAGGCCGCCAGTGGTGGTGAAATACTCGTCCCCTTTGCCAGGGCCTATCTTGCTGAGATCGACCTTGACGGCAAACGTATCGAGATGCGTCTGCCTGAGGGACTGCTCGATATCAACGCGCCAATGAGTGAAGAAGAGTGCCAAGCTCTAAACACCACCAAAGAAGACGAATGAACCTGGAAAAAATACCTCATGCGCTTCGATATCATCACAATTTTTCCTGATTTCTTTACGGGTATCTTTGGCAATGGCATCGTTAAGCGCGCGCTGGCTAACGGACTCATCCATGTAGATGTGCACGATCTCCGTAACTTCGCACATGACAGGCATCGCACCGTTGATGACCGCCCCTTCGGAGGCGGCGAGGGAATGGTGCTGAAACCGGAGCCACTGGTCGAGGCAGTCGAATCTCTCGGTGTTGCGACGAAGGCGGAGCGAGAGGGACAGTGCGAATCGATAATTCTGCTCTCGGCGCAAGGAGCGAGGTTTACGCAGGCCACGGCGCGCGAGTTGGCGACGCTGGACCGGCTTGTACTCATCTGCGGGCGTTATGAGGGCGTGGACGAGCGTGTCAACGAGCTGATTTGCGATCGCGAGCTTTCGATTGGCGATTATGTTCTTTCGGGCGGGGAGCTTGGAGCGGCGGTGATCGTCGATGCCACGATGCGGCTGCTGCCGGGGGTTCTGGGGAATGAAGCGTCGAGCGCATTCGAAAGCTTCGGTCAAGGCGATGAGCACTTCGCCGAGACGGATGGGCCACCGCGCTCGACCCACGGCTCAGGGGGCTTACTCGACTATCCTCACTACACGCGGCCTGCGGAATTTCGCGGTCTACCGGTTCCGGAAGTGCTGGCTAGCGGAGACCATGCGGCGATTCGTAAGTGGCGGCGGGAGCGTGCGCTGGAAAAGACGCTGAGGAACCGACCGGATCTGCTCGAGAATGCGGAGCTTTCGCGGGAAGACAGAGCATTTCTAGAGAAGGGCGCGCGCCCAAAACCCTGATTTCCGTGTAAACTAGAAGTTCTGAATCAAGTGCCAGGAAAGTACTATGTCTATTCATCCAGTAATGCAGCGGCTTGCAGAAAAACTCAATCGGACCGACCTTCCCGCGTTTGCGGCAGGAGACACGGTGCGCGTGCAGGTCAAGATCACGGAAGGCGATAAAGAGCGCCTCCAGGCCTTCGAAGGCATTGTCATCGCCCGCAAGAACGGGGCGCAGGGCAGCTTCACGGTTCGTAAGATGAGCTTCGGCCATGGCGTCGAGCGCATCTTCCCCTTCAACTCCAAGGTCGTCGACAAGGTGGAGAAGATTCGCTCGGCCAAGGTTCGCCGCGCCAAGCTCTTCTATCTGCGCGGACTTCGCGGCAAGGCTGCGCGCCTCAAAGAAGTCGAGCGCACCTAGACCAAACACTCCGACGCCCCGGTTCCGGTATTGCCGCTCCGGGGCGTTGGTGTGTTTGCCCCATTTTTATATCTTGTTTTCCACCTCCTTCCGCAATCGCGTGCGCTGTAGACTCACTTTGATGGCGCAGCTTTTCGAGCCCGACCCAAATCCGGAACCAGCCCCGGAGATTTCGCCGGAGCAGCTTTCTGACGAAGAAGGCGTCTCGGCGGCCACGCGCAAGCTGCGTATGCTGCGCTCGCTGGTGTGCGGCAACAAGTTCGAGAAGGCGGCCCGGTTGCTGGGCGCGACTCGCATCGCAGGAGTGGACGAAGTGGGGCGCGGCGCCCTTTTCGGTCCGGTCGTGGCAGCCGCGGTCATTCTGCCACCGGACACGCGCATTCGCGGGCTGCGCGACTCGAAGCAGCTACTCCGCGAGGACCGTGAGCGGCTGGTCAAAGTGGTCGAGCGCAAGGCAATCGCCATTGCCGTTGCGGAGATCGATGCGGAGACCATCGACCACGTGAATATATATCAAGCCACGCGCATCGCTATGGCCATTGCCGTCGGCAAGCTAACGCTGACGCCGGACCACCTGCTGATCGACGCGATGCGACTCGATCTCGAATGCGCGCAAACCAGCATTATCTATGGCGACTCGCTGTCGATTTCGATTGCTGCGGCATCTGTGGTGGCCAAGGTGTATCGCGACCGGCGCATGTGCGAGCTTGATCAGGAGTACCCCCAGTACGGGCTGGCTTCGCACAAGGGCTACAGCACGCCGCAGCATCTCGCGGCGCTTGAGAAGCATGGGCCGTGCCCGCTGCACCGCAAGAGTTTCCGTCCTGTGGCGCAGACATCGCTGCCATGGGACAATTCAATCCCAGACGGGCCAGTCCCAGACAATCCAATCCCAGATGAGGACCGCGCTTGCCCTTCCGCCTTCTCTGCGTAACTGCTCACCCTGACGACGAGAGTGGAGCCTTCGGAGGCGCGCTCCTGAGGGCGCATCGCGACGGTGTCGAAACCAGCCTGCTGTGCCTGACCGACGGCCAGGCGGCTCATCATCGTGGCGAGGCTGCGGACAGTGCCGAGCTCGGTCTGTTGCGAAGGGCGGAGCTAGCCGCAGCTTGCGAAGTCCTCAAAATTACGCGGTGCGAGATCCTCCATTATCCGGATGGCGCACTGCCACAGCAAAACTTCTACGAGCTCGCGAGTGTGATTGCCGAGCGCATCCGTTCGCTGCGGCCGCAGGTTGTGCTGACCTTTAGCGGAGACGGCGGCATCAACCTGCATCGCGACCACACGATGGTCTCGATGGCCACGACTGCGGCCTTTCACTGGGCAGGAAGGGCGGAGTTCTTCCCGGAGCAGCTGGAGCTTGGCCTGGTGCCTTATGCGCCGCAAAAGCTGTATTACGCGAACACTCCGTTCATCAATGTTCGAGATCGGCCCGAACTGTCGCAATCTCCGACTGTGCCCTACTCGCTCACGCTTGAGCTGGGTGACCTTGCAAACGTGAAGTTCGCAGCCTTCTGCAAACACAGCACACAGGCCGGGGTCCTTGAGCGTGTCGGCGATGTTATCCGCAAGACTCTGTCGATGGAACGCTACCTGCTGGCGGCCGCGCCAGGGCAAATTGTTATCACTGACGACACTGCACTCTTCGCGGGTGTGACGCCGGATTAGCCAGCTCCGGGGGGTTGTTGGCCCGCACTGCGCCTGGCATACGGTTGCTGAAGTCGGTGGTGTTGGACTGATCTTCCACTTGGTTGGTTGCGCGCAGCTCGACACGCCTCTTTCATTGCCCGCGAAACTCGCGCGACGCTTACCGTCGTGCAAGTTTCACCGGCGCATATTGGAGGAAGGGTCGAGCCTGGTATGAACCGCGACAAACGCGTGGCAAAAGAACTTTGCCGGCTGATGCCCCATGGTCCCCAGCTCGAAAAGCATGGGGGCTGAAACGCTCGATAACGCGGCGGCTTGAACGGAGCCAAGCGTCAAGAAATAGAAGGCGTTGGCTGCGAGTGGCGCGCGATTTTTCCATATCGTACTCGGCAATCTTCTCGGACGGGAATATCGCGGGGGTTGCGGAGACGGCCGCGCCGTCAAAGACGCCAAGCCCCCTGGCGGGCAGCCCCCAGACCGCAGAGGCCACTTTGCTTCAAAAACTGACGGCGGCTGAAAGAGGAATCAGAAGACGAAAACACGGTAATAGCCATCCTAGCGGCCTATCGCAAAGAAATGTCAGCAGGTCAGGAAGGCCATTGCTCCGGCCTTCAAGGTCTACTTTATTTCACCAACCCAACTGTGGCGTTCACGGGTGGTAACGAACTCTCCGCGACAGACCACTGGTAGCTGAAAAGATCGTATCTCGACCGGCGGGTTCTCCGGATGGATCAAAAGAACTACTCTCGATGGGCTTCAATACCAGGCTCTCCGTTTGAGCACGATTGCGGAAACGATGGAGTTAGACTTGAGGTGATGTCAGGTGAATGGATTGCGATCTGTTGCCTAATAGCATCTTCCGGCCTCGTTTGCGCACAAGAGGATCCGTTGCATCAGGCAAGTGCGTCGATGACTGCGCAACAATACGATGAAGCCATGGGACGGTTCGAGTCTGTGTTGGCGGCGGACCCGCGGAACCAGGTCGCTCGCGCCGGAGAGGTTGACGCCGCGTCCAAGGCGGCCCTGTCTCTCCGGAGCAAGGGAGAAACGGACGAAGCGCTCTCCCATCTGCTGAGGGCCGCAAAGATTGTTCCGGATGACGCCACGTTGCTATTTGATCTCGGCGTACTTGAAAACCAGATGGAATTGAACAAGGACGCCGACGAGTCGCTTCATAAGTCGATACTGCTGCGGCCGGGCGACCCGATGACGATGTACGCGATTGCCCGCGTGAAGATGGACCTGCAACAGCTTCCTGAAGCGGAGGCCGCCATGCGCGGTTATCTTCGGCTACGCCCGAACGACCCCGGCGCTCACTACGGCCTGGGACGAATCTTGCAGATCGGCCTTAGAAACAATGAGGCGGTCGATGAATTCAACAAGTCGATCGCGCTGAAGCCGGAACAGACCGAATCCTACTTTGAGCTTGGCGAGGTCGCCCTGCAGGACGGTACTCCCGATGCTGCAGAGCACTACTACCTGAAGTGTCTCGCGCGCGATCCCAACCATGGCGGAGCTCTCACTGGAATGGGCATACTCGAATTTCGCAAGAAACAATACGGTGCAGCTGCGGACTACCTGGAACATTCTGTGCGCGTCGCTCCGCAGTTTCAAACAGCACACTATTACTATGGGCTGACCCTGTCAAAGCTGGGCCGCAAAGAAGAAGCCGATTCGGAGCTCGCGCTGGCGACAAAGATGGCGACCGCGGAAAATGCGCGAAAAAATCAGCGGCTCGCGCCTGCGTCACAGTAGCAATCCGCCAGTGTGACCTTCATTCGGCGGCCGCGTTCAAATAGTATCAATCCATCGCCGTCTCCCAAACCATCGGGTTAGATTTGCTCTCCGTTTGCACCGCGATACGTAGAGACAGGATTAATTCCTTCGCCGAGCCGATTTACTCTTCTAAAATCACGATGACCGCGCTTGCCGCATGCAGACTGAGTTGACCTTCGCCATCTATTACCCGAAGTTGCTCCGCTTTAGAAGATGCCCACTTCCCGTCCGCGCCGACGGTTGCTCCTCCCAGCGCGACTCCGTTCTTGCTGTCCAGGGATGGTCCGGTCAGACGCAGGACCCTTCCCCGGCCGAGCCGGGCGGCAATCGCGATTGTGATCGAAGCGGCCGTGCGAGCTTCCTTATTAATAAGAGTTATCGCCAAACGCCCGTCGTCGCCCCGCGTTGCATACGCCTTAATGTTCATACCAGCCGCGTCATACTCGACGGCAACTCTTCGACCGCGGCTTGCCTGGGCAAATGCCAGCATCCCGTAGTAGAGAGGCCTGGCCGTGGGAGATCCCGGTTGGTTATCGTCGATGGGGGAGTAAGAACTTACAAAGCCGAGCTGGTTCAGTCCGGTCTGCAAATTGCCCCCCGCTGCGTTCGCCTCTGCGAGTGTGCAAAGAAAATCAAGTCCCCACAGGGCCGACGCCAATGTGTCGCTGACGCCCGGCCTGCCTCCGCCAAAACACGAATTGGTCTCGCAAATTCTGTAAGGGACCGATGTCCGCCGGGAGGCAAGTTCACACTGCTCTAATATGCGGGCCAGTTTTTCATCCGTCTGCAGCAGCTTGTCCATAGTGCTCGCCGGGCTCTGCGGAGGTCCTTCGGCATAGTAGTGGTGCGTCAGCAGCTTAAGATCAGCTCCTTCATCGATGGCGAACTGCGTCAACCAGTCAGTGCTACGGGCAACGTCCGGCCCCGCCAGTGGGACATTGGGCAGCTTGGCGCGCAACGCCGACTTGTAAGAGCGATATTCGCGCAAGTAATCCGCATAACTATATCCCTTGGCTCGATGTGCCTCACCAGCGGCGAACAGGTCCGGTTCATTGCCAATTTCGATCGCCAACAATCTGCTTCCTGCGGCTGCAGCCACGCTCTGTATTTCCTCGACGGCGTTATCCATGTTTCGGCCGCCGAGGTTTGCTCCCCAAATCAGCTGCCATCCAGTAGCTTCCAGAAATTCGCCAAGGTCGCGGATTCGCGACTCATTGACCACGGTGTTTTTCGGAGAAGCGTCAGGAGCGCCATCTCTTGAATATGTGGAGTAATCAGAGGTGTTTCCTCCGATCCGGATGACGCCGGCGGTTCCCAAATTCTTGACGAGTTGCACATAGACAGGGTTCGACGTGCTCAACAACCCGGGCCGCGCGACCGTGGAGATTTCATAACCAAGTCCCATGAATCCTCTGGGAATCACCCCAGCGACCTTACGCGGGTCAATGCGCAGAGAAATGGATTGAGGTGCCGCCAGGCCGCTTACGAGGCTGGATCGGCTCGCGCCGCAGGTGGCGGCCACGCATGCGGACGAAGCCAGGAATCTGCGGCGATCCACAAAAAGTCCTCCCGAAGCAATTTGAATTTCTGAACTACGCGCCTACTGCGATGGTTTGGGAATCGGTTTGCCCGCCGCCACCGGTCGCCCAAAATTCGGTGTACCGTCGGGGTTCCATGCGAAAGGTTGGGCGCGCGGCGATCGCTTCGCGCCGCAACCTTCTCCGGGGGCCGAATTGGCATGATAGAGAATCCAATCCTCTTTGCCGTCGGGCGATTTAAAGAATGTGTTGTGACCGGGTCCGTATACCGAGTTTTCCGGCGACTGCGAGAAGACTGGCGTTCCCGTCTTCGTCCACGATGACGGGTCAAGCAGGTCGCTGTCCGCCTTGGCTGTAACCATGCCCAGCTCGTAGTAATCGGTCCAACAGCCGCTCGCAGAGTAAATCAGGATGATCTTCCCGTTGTGTTGCAGAATTTCAGGGCCTTCGTTTACGTCGACATGAGGCACTCTATCCACTCTATTCTTTACGGTGAGATCACCTACTTTTTCCCACGGATATTGCGGTGTCGATATGACCACTGGCTTGCTGCCCAGCGTCCATGGATTCGCAAGCTCCGCGATCAAGATCTTCTGCACGCCGTTGGCGCGGCCCGTCCAGCCCGACCATACTGCATACATCTTGCCGCCATTTTCAAACACCGACGGGTCAATGGCCCACAGATCCTCGGGGCCGCTCAACTTGCCCTTCATCTTCCATGTCCCATCGAGCGGGTCAGTTGAAGTGTTTTCGAGGACCCACACGCGGTGAGATTCGTTGTCTCCCGAATCCGCAGCAAAATAGATGTACCACTTTCCTTGAAGCAAATGGAGCTCGGGCGCCCAGATCTCGTGAGAGTAGGGGCCACTCAGCGGTGGCGTCCACACTATCTTCTTCTCTGCCTGTTTCAACTCAGTGATGTCCCGCGTCTTCCAGATCGTGAGATTCTTACCGGTTGTATTCATGTAGTAGTAGTAGCCGTCGCGTGAAGTTACCCAGGGATCAGCGCCGCTCGGCAAGAGCGGATTCGTGAATGTTCCCGAAGCCTCCTGGCCGCCGACGAGCCGCGGCGCTGACAGGGAGAGCGCGAGAGCAACAGCGATCGTTGCCCTGCTTGCAGATAACTTCTTCCAATTCGGCAATCTTGAAGTTATGAGTTTTGTGAACATAACCCGAGCAGGACTATCGGACCTCAGCATCACTATCCGAGATTAACTCAGCACACCAGCGGTGCGGACTAGTCCACCTGCACCATCGATTGGAAAGGTTGGCCAGGAAAACATGGCGGGAGTGCTGGGGCGATGATCCCGCGCGATCTTCGATCGATTAGAAGGATTGAGCATCAAAACTCAAGGGAGCGGGTTCAGCGTTCAGAGTCTTGATGGTCTACTGCTGACTTTTAGCCGCGGATGCGGCAGCGTTCGCTGTATCCAGCCTGCGCCAGTCTTCTACTTCTTTCGCTTTTGCCTGATCGGCTGCCTGCCTGAGCTCCTGGTATTTCAGCACAGCCGCGTGAGCATCCGTCGTCTTTCCCAAGTGACGGTATTCCTGCGAGAGTTCATACCAGGCGCGCCGCTGCATTTCCCCAGTCAGGTTTGTGGCGCGCTGGAATGCCTTGATAGCTTCCTCGTGCCTTCCCTCGGCCGCCAGCGCGCGGCCCAGGTAGTAGTCGGCTCCCGTTGGATGGTTATAGATCTTAACCACCTGCTCGAGAAGCGGGATAACGTCATGCTCCTGGCCGCTATCGACCTCCGCACTACCCAGGTTGTACATCGCGATGGGATTGCCGGGCGTCAGCTTGAGCTGTTCCGCGAAGGCCTTCGCCGCCTGGTCTGCGTGTCCAAGCTGCCGGTATTCCCAGCCTATCCCTTCGTAGAGATCAGCCTCTTTCGGCGCGAGAGCGATCGCTTTCTGATATTCCTCGATTGCCCCATTGTGGTCGAGCGCCTGCGCATCAATGGCCGCATTCAGCCGGTGCAACCGCCAGGATCCCGGATCCAGCTTGTATAGCTCGGCATAGCTCTGTTTCGCCGCCGTCATATGAGCTTGCACGCGGTAGTCCAGGATGTTTTCATCGCCGGGCGTCAACTCAGCGGCGCGATCCAGGGACTCCGCAGCCTTGTCGGGATGACCGGTATTCATTTCGACGATGCCCAGCCAGGTCAATGCCTGGGTATTCTTAGGATCCTCTTCAAGGGCGCGTTGCAGATCAGCGATCGCGTCTTCTCCGTGGCTGCTCTGATACTCGGCGATCCCGAGGAAGAGATGTGCGCCCGGTGAAGAGGGATCAAGCTCCAGCGACTTCCGTATAGAGGCGATCGCGTCCAGCAGCTTACCTTGCTTCAGTTCCGCAAGTCCCATATCCAAATAGGCCGGAGCGAATGCCGGATCAACTTCGGTTGCTTTGCGAAATGTCGCTTCGGCAGCCGACGAGTCGCCGGCGTGCATCTCTTGCGCTCCCTGACGAAACAGAGACTGCAACTGCTCGGGAGGCGCATTCTGAGCGAGCGCTTCAGCCTGGAATCCAAACATCACAAGAATCGCGCAACATCCGAAGCCGATGAGCCGCATAATACTGGCCTCAAAGTAGAAGAGAAAGAAGGCAAAAGTCAACGCGGGTGGTGCTGTCACCTGCATTCCTCAACGGTGCTCGCATAGCGCCGGAAGAATTCGGAAAAAGCGCTGGAAACGATAGCAGAGGGGTGGAGGCTTTACCCCTCTGCTATAGCTTCAGAAGAAGCCCAACAATTAGTCGGCACAAGATATACCAATCAGAAGTTGATTCTTCCCGTAACCTGAATCGCGCGAGGCGAGTTCGCTGTATAGGTAGGTATCCCGTAGGCGAAATCCGCGGGATTGGTGTCCGGCGCACCGAAGAGATGCCGGTTGAAGCCGTTGAGGAATTCAAACTTCAGCTGAAAGACTAACCTTTCGTGAATTGGCGTGTCCTTGAGCACGCTGAAATCTTCGTTCGCCCACATCGGCATGCGGACGTTCGTCACTCTTGGCGTGTCGCCCAGGGTGTAGGGGACGGGCGAGCCAGGAGGTAAAGCATTGACTGCCGCTACCTGATCAATAAAGGCGGGTCTCGCTCCTCCCGATGTGTATGCCAGCGCGGTACTGGTGTTCGCGGCGTTGAAGAAGCTATTGACGGTCGGATCGCTGCCTTGTGTAGCATTGAACGGATCAATGTTTTTCCATCCCCTTCGGTACACCGCGCTCTTTATCGGAACGGCCGGGACGAGGTCGTAGCGGGTCGAATTTTGCCATCCCGGAATACCCTGCGTGCAGCAGAAAGCGAGCGGCTGCCCATCCTGGTAGCGGAGAATCGTTCCAATTTGCCAGCCTCCCAACGCATAGCTTGCCGGACCATGATTGAGGAACTGCTGGCCGCGGCCGAAGGGCAGCTGGTATACACCGCTGAGCACAAACGTGTTTGGGATGTCCTGGACGCTGATCGCTTTCTCCTCGTGAAGATTATCGGGATTCTGCACCTGCGGCTGGCCGGGGTTGGTGTTTGGCAGCGCACTGTCGGTGTCGTTTATGTTTTTTGACCATGTATAAGAAACCTGCAAGCTCAAGCCATTCCGGAACTGCCTGGAGAGCGAGACCAGCAGGGCATTGTAGCTTGAATGGCCAGTGGCCTGGAGACAGCAACCCGAATCGATATAGTCGTATTGCGGGAAAGGCCGAAGGGCCCGCTGAATCTGTGCTCCATTGCCCCAGAGGTTGTAGAAACCGGGGAATGGAGTTGCGATTCCGTAGGGGTTGTTAAGCGTGTTTGTGCCGAGCAGGTTGCCGAGGGCAAGATCCTGGTAAGGGATGTTGTTGATGTTCTGGTTGTTGGCCTGAAGATTCTGGGCCGCGCTGCCGATGTAGCCGATGCTCAGGATGAGGTCCTTCGCGACCTGCTGTTGTACCTGCAGATCCCAATCGTAAACGGCTGCGGGACGACCTGCGATCTTCTCGATATAGGAGCCAGAAAGTGGACCACCGTTGAACTGGCCCGGGTCAAGATTGGGAGGAGCGGGGAAGGCCGGGTATCCCGCGTCGATTACGAACGAGGGATCGAAACCGTTTGGGGAGTTGAAGTTCGGGCTGGATTTATACCCGGCATTCATTGAGCCGCCGAAGTCGTCGTATTGGAGCGGGCCGTAGAGAATGCCGCCGCCGCCTCGTAGCACAGTGTTCCCGTTCAACCACGGTGGCGAATACGCGAAGCCGATACGTGGAGCGATGTCTTTGTAGTAGGTGTTCGCCCACCGCCTGTTGCAGCTTGTGCACAGTGTTCCAAAGACCAGCGCCCCGGGAACTCCGTATTCGGGATCGAGGGCTGTAGAGCTGAAGTTCGACGTATAGTTTATCGATTCGCGGCGCGGCACATCCACGCTATAGTTCAAACCGAGGTTTAGCGTCAGGTTTCTGCCGACTTTCCAGTCGTCCTGGACATAGCCGGAGTAATACCAGGAAATCCACCTCGACTGATGCGAGTAGACGTTCTGGCTGCCGGTGGTCGCCAGACCTAGAAGTTCGCTGGCCAGCCCATTGCCGGTGGCGCCTAAGGTCGTAGAAACGGCCGTCTGGCCGGCGCCAAAGCCGATCGCTGGAGAGTTGTTGTTGATGGGGGAATACTGCTGATAGCGGATGTCAGTTCCGAAGGTTAGACTGTGGGCCCCCTTCTGCCATGAAATGCTGTCGACCAGGCGCAGACCATTGTCGATGTTGTCTCCGTTATTTGGCATGCCCTCCTGAGTCGTGAAGGCGTTCGTGACCACCGGAAAGTTGTTACTTACAGCGTTTCCGATACCCAGCATCGCAAACCAGTTCACATGTTCCAGCGCGGGAAAAGCAAAGTTAATACTGTTAGAACGGTTCGAGCCAAATATGAAATGGTTCAACAGGGTGGGGGTAATGGCATAGTCCACGCCCAGGCGCCAGAAGTGGGTCTCGAAGTCCTGCTTCCAGGTATTCGGATCAATCGGATAAGGCAGGATTTGTGGCGTACCGGAAACACGGTTATTGTCGCGGGAGCTGTAGGAGCTCCACAGTTTGACCTTCTGAGTGATGGGTGCGTCGATACGGACGGTGTAGGCAGTGTTGGTGATCGGGGACGTGCTCGAAAACGAGAAATTATTGAACACATTGTCATTTGTTGGCGGCGGAAAGTAGGCCAGTATCTTCAGGGCCGCCGGTGAAAAGGGAGTGTTGATTTTGTTGCCCGGGAAGGCCGTTCGGCACTCGACGCCACCGACGGTCCTCGTGGTGCTCGGATCGAAGATTTGCCCTCTGTAAACGGTCGTTCCGTCGCAGGGATTGATTCCGACAGCGGTCGCCGGGCTGGGATTGAATAAGGCGGGGTTGGAGAAGTCGCCTGCCAGCTCCTGTGGGGTAGGAACCGTGGCGATGGTCGTCGCACCAAGGCTATATTTCAGTTGTTCCCACGCAAAGAAGAAGAACACGTTGTGGTGGAAGTCGTAGACCTTCGGAATAATGACCGGGCCGCTGAAGGTGCCGCCGTAGTCGTTCTTACGGTCCACGGGCGTGACGAAGCCGGCACGGCATGCCGGCGTATCGTTGGCTCCCACACATGAAATAGCCTCATTGCCGCCATTGAACCAGAGATTGGCATCAAGAGCCGTGTTTCGAATGATGTCGTACCCAGTCCCATGGAAGACGTTTGTCCCGCTCTTGGTGACGAAGTTCTCGAAGCCGCCAGTTGTACGGTTGTACTCTGCAGGCGGCAACGCGTCGGTCACCGTTAATTCCTGCAGCGCATCCACGGATGGCGCTTCTTCGTCGAATGAGGAGCCGTTCTCACTGCGTTGTTGGCTCAGGCCGTCAATCAACACTTCCGCACCGTAGTTTTGACCTCCAGCGATCTTGCTGAAGAAGACGCCGTTGTCGTTGTTGTTGCTGGTTCCAGGGCCTGTATTCCCTGGCAGCAGGAAGATGAACGCCTCGGGTGACCGGAAAGCTCCCACGCCGCCGAGCGCGAGCGGCAGCTTAAGGTACTGCTGATCCGAAACGGTCCCAGAAATTTCTGAACTATCCGTCTGCAACTGGGGCGCATTCGCCGCGACCGTAACGCTCTCAGCAGCGGTACCTACTTGAAGCGTAATGTTGATCGCAGTCGTGAGCTGTAGATTTACCTGGACACCGGTCATTTTTTTGACCTGGAATCCTGAAGCTTTCACCGTTATATCGTATCTTCCGATGGAGACCTCAGGAAAGCGGAAGGTACCTGCTGAGCTGGATATCTCCTGCAGCATTCTTCCCGAACCCGCGTCAACGGCCTGCACCTGAGCGCCTGAAACCACAGCGCCAGTAGAGTCTGTTATGGTTCCCGCCAGGCTGCCGAATACAGTCTGCGCTTCAACCGCAGGACCCAGCAGTGCGCTCAGCAGCAACAACAAAAGTGCATACCTTATGCCAGATGTGAAGAATCTCATGGTTGCCTCCTGAAAATTGCTATCCTGTCCACCATCGTTATGTTTGGATCTGTTTTATTGCGCCGCCTGTTCACCTCACCGCCGACCCGGGGGAGGCTTACTTTTTTGGCATATGATGCGGATGACCCTCCCTGCGAAGTCTTCCCGCGCCTCACTTGCGCATTTATCTCGCGATCTATCTTGTGTGGGCGCGCTGTCTTCCCAATAGTCGGCACAATAGTGGGCGCAGCCAAGATCACCATGCCTGGGTACAGCGCTGAGGTTGTCATTGCTCCTCCAGTGAAGGAGGAAGTTAGCGCCATCCAGACAATTTCAAAGCTGTCGAACTACTGCACTTAGAACCGTGTGGGATCGTAACGGGCTGTCCGGTGGACTGTATATGAAATAGATGAACCAGCATGGAATGGTTCGAATGGACTACTCAGAAATGGGCCCGGGTATCTGAATTCTTGAGCTTCTTAGCAAGGCTTGTCAGCAGCCCTGGTCCAGCTCGTCGTCAGTTCGAGACATCGATCAAACCCTGCTGGATCGCGATCGTCACGGCTTCGGTGCGGTCGGCCACCGCAAGCTTCTCGATGATGTTGTTGACATGGTTGCGGGCCGTATTTCCGCTGATCTGGAGTGCGCTTCCGATTTCTTTGTTAGTCAGACCCTTCGCCATCATTTCGAGAATCTCTAACTCTCTGGCTGTGAGGCTGGAGCGCGACATGCGCTGAGCCAGCCGGGCCGCGATGCGCGGCGGGAAGTGGCGTTCGCCACCAGACACGGCATGGATGGCCGCGATCATCTCCTGCTGTGTGGTGCTCTTGAGAAGGTAGCCGTGCGCGCCCGCGTGTACTGCGCGGTAGATGTCTTCGTCGGTTTCGAAGTTCGTCAGTACGATGACACGAGTCGGCGAAGAGGTTTTCCGCAGAGCAAGCAGTGTGTCTATGCCGTTCATGCCGGGCATTCGCAGGTCGAGGAGCATCAGGTCGGCCGTCTGGCGCTCGATCAGCGACAGGGCTTCTTCGCCGCTCGAAGCCACGCCGGCGATCTCGAGATCGCTTTGCGTGGCCAGCATGCTTGTTAGCCCCGCGCGCACCACTGGGTGGTCATCGACGATAAGAATACGGATTTTTCTTGTCGTTTCTCGGGTCATTGGATCCACCTTGCCTTCCCTGTCGCCACACGTAGCTGTTTACCTTCAGCAAAGCGAGCTTGGGGGGAAGCGGAGCTACGACCTTTACATGTGTGCCGCTTCCTATGGTACTCGACAGGTGCAGCGCTCCAGAGATGCCTTCGGCCCGCTTCCGCATGCCTGTGAGGCCAAACCCGCGCAGATCGCCGGAAGGCGTAAAGCCGCTTCCGTCGTCCGCAATTAGCATCATTACCGCAGCGTTCCTGTAGTCCACCTGGATTCTCAGGACAGAGGGATTTCCATGGCGCACCGCGTTTGCGATCGCTTCCTGACCAATACGAAAGAGCGCGTCCTTGATGCGGTAAGGAGTCGGGGTGCCTTCGCCTTCAACGGTGGTAAGCACCTTGATTGACCCGTGTTCGACCATCCTGCACGCAAAGGCATTCAGGGCGGAGTGTAGAGGTTCGGATTCGAGGAATTCCCGGCGCAGGGTTGAAAGGCTCCGGCTAGCTTCTTCATGGCTATGTCTCACTAATTCGCAGGCAAGATCGAGCTGCTTGTTGATGGCATGCATGCTCTTTGGCATGCCGTTGCTGATTGCCTGCAGTTGAAACCCAATGCCCACGAAGCATTGAGCGAGCGTGTCATGCATTTCGTGTGCGATTCGCTCGCGCTCCTCAACAATAGCTTGCAGCCGCCAATGCTTGGCGTGGATATAGAGCAGATAGGCAAGCAAAGCCAGCGTTACGGATATGAGCCCGATGATCAGAAGGTTCCGTGCGCTCCACCAGGGAGGGCCGGTCAGCTCCTCGACATCGTCGGTAGAAGCAATGAGAAGGACAAAGGACGTGAGGTTGTGCGTGAATTGCGGATCAACGACGCAGACACCGCGAAGCTTGAGAAAGCTTTGCATGTTCAGATGCCGCAGAATGGCGTCGCTGCGGCTGGGACTCACGATCGCCCGGAACGACTGGCCGTTCGACTTTATGTCGAGCAGCAGTGTATTGTCCGGTCCTTTTTCTTTGCGCGAGAGAAGCCCCTCTACTTCGATGAACCGGGCATCGAACGCCCCAGTGGCTGCCTGGCTCGCGGTTACCGCAACCGGAGGAGCAGGAGTATGCGCCCACAACAGTCGGATATTCGCACTGCGCAATACGCAACTGAAGTCGTGCACTTCGACTTCGCCCGACACCTCCACTTCGTCGCCAACCTTCAGGTATGGTTCGCTGGAGGTAACGACCTCTACTCCGCCCGTGGCGTCCTGCACGTAGAGCCGTGGGCGCGTAAGGATCACCGTGCCGCGAACAGTTGCATGCCTCCTGACAGTACGAATCATGCGCAGCCCGCCGATGTTCTCCACGGTGGCGGCTATTTCCACACCGCCTTCTGAGCTGGCATGACCAGGCGTTGGCACGCTGCTCGTCCTTGTAACCGGGCGTTCAGGATTCGAACCGCGCTGAATCACCGGCTCATCGACGGCATAGGGCAGGTTGGGCGGAGGGGCGTGGGGTCCGGTCTGTGCTGACTGGCTTGCGGAGCCGCTGAGCGAGAGCACCAGAAGGTTCTTCCATGCTCCGCCTGAAGAGTGGGAGCGAAGCCCGATGCGGCCTTTGGTCAGGCACTCCCGATCGGTGTAGGACACAGTCTGGACAGCCCCATCCGGAATCTCATTCGCGTATGCGCTGATCTGGCAGCCGTGGACCGCGCCCTTCAGGTGATACTCGCGAAGCGCATGCACACCGCCCGGCATCGGCTGCGCCGCCAGCTCGATCCAGCCATGGTCGGCAAAGCCTATGATCAGGTTGCCGTCGTTGTTGCGTAGCCCAACGTAGTAGCCTCGATAGGAATCGACGCCCTCTTCTTCATCGCTCGAGCGCAGAATAAGGCCGGCATCTCCTGGAATTCCAAGCAGCTCAACATCAGCGCTGAACGAATAATCCTTCCAGTTCGGAGACCCGGTCATGATCTTGGCGCCGCGCTCGTCGGAATCATTGCGTATCGCTCCATCGGCAATCCGCCACGTCCCTCCAAACGCCGTCCACTCGTTGGCCTGGCCAGTTGCGAAGGAGTCACGGTAGGGCAACTTCCACGACTGGCTGCTGCGGAAGTAGATTAAGCCGGCGCCAATCGCAGCGGCCACAGCCACACAGAGAACGCCCACGCCCAGATTTCTTCGAACCAATCTCGAAATCTTCAATTCGAAGCCCTCCAGTCCATGGTCAGCATGCGCTGCACCTCGGGTGTGTTCAGATTCTCCCGTGTCACCAGTTTCGGCCTGAGCTTGATCTCCGCAGGCACCACCTCCCCGCGCCGCTCGGCCGCAATGAGCTGAATCGCGCGATACCCCATCTCGTAAGTATTCTCCACGATGATGGAATCGATCTCGCCGCTAACCAGCGGCGGAATCAGCTCTTGCTCGCATGCCACCAGCTTGATCTTCCGCAGTTGTCCGCGCGCCTGCAGAGCTAGGAACGCTCCTCGTGTTGCCGAGGAGTTGAGCGCCAGAATAGCGTCCAAATGCGGATTTTTTGCCAGCACGTCCTCGGCCACCTCCTGCGCTTGTGCGATATTGAAGCCGCCGGTCCGTTCATCGACGATCCTGATGCCGGGAAACTTCACAGCCAGATGAGTCTCGAAGGCTTGAGTCCGATTCACGATGCCGGTTATATCAGGATCGATGCCGAGGACGACAACCGTTCCTTTTCCCTGCAGGATGACGCCAATCCGCTCCGCTGCGATTCCTCCGGTCTCCTCCTCGTCATTGAGAATGTAGGAAAGTTTGCCGCCAGGCGGGATAGGAAGCGGGGAACTGATCACGACAATTGGAATGCCACGAGCAACCAGGTTTCGAACGGGCACCATGAGCGCAAGAGCCTGGTCTGGCGCCAAAACTAACGCCTGCGCTCCCCTATCGATCGAGTGCTTGACGATGGCGATCTGCCTCTCTACGTCGTCTTCGCTGGTTGGAGCGTTCCAGTAGATGGTAAAGCCTGTCTTTCGGGCGGCTGACTCTGCGCCCGCGTGTTCCGCCTCCCACAACACCAGGGCGGTTGTTCGTGGAATAACTGCGATTACTGGAGGCGCCGAAGAATTGCAGGCGAGACTCGCCAGAAGGATGAAACCCGGCACCGCGGCTGACATAATCCGCCATGCGGAGGCCTTCGATCTATCGACTTCAGCCAATCCTCTTGTCACGCTTTCATGCCGCGTTCAGCCCGGTCTGCGCCCGTTGGGATAAGATGCGGAAAAGGATACTCCAGTCAAGGTTCACTCGATATAACCGATTTCGCTGTAGGTCGAGTCTATCTACCGTTCTTTCCGTTCAAGTTCAATCACCACGACGATTGCATGGGGGAAAATGTACCGGAAATCCGGCCCCACTAGCGGATAGCTCATCTTCGTGACAACCGCGTTGGGGTCGGTCTCACCGTTCTCAGAATAGATGCTGGGGGCCGTTATGGTCTTCGCCGTGGCGCTTGTTCGAGGCTTAAACCCTTCGACCTGAATCGCAGCACGGTAGTCGACCTAGAGTTCGATGCCTCCGGCTATTTACTTACTCTCCACCACAATAACGTTGATCGAATAGGGCGCAAACATGCGGGAAAAGTTCTGAGCGACCCCTCCGACGACGCTCTCAACAAGGACAACCTTGGTCGGTTCGGCCAGGGTGTTCGTCTCGGCTGTGCTTGTGCGCTCAGGCTGATTATTTTCGCGTCGCTCTCTGCCTTGATACTTTGCACAGGAGCGGTTGCGATTAACTGCAGCTGCGGGTACTTCTCCTTGATAACTTTGTAATATTGGGCATAACGACCGTCGTAACTCCCCATTTGTCAAAAAATCTTCATTGCCGTTGCTATGCCACTCACGAGAGCAACATCGCGTTGTTACTCAACCAGAAACGGAGTCACATGGCCGTACAGTCGCCGTCTCGGACATGTGCTGTTTTCGACAGTGCTCAAACTAGCCCACCGCACACTTTCTCCTCAAGACGACGTTTCGGGGCAGGCGAGGAGAAAGTAGGGGGGCGTGGTGGACGGAGTGAGTTACTCCTTGACGGCCTCGATGTCGAGGGTGATTTTGGCGTCATCGCCTACCATGGCATCGCCGGATTTAAGGGTGCCGGCCCAGACGAGGCCAAAATCCTGGCGGCGGATGGTGGTGGAGGCGCTGAAGCCGCGATGCAGTTTGTTGTCCGGACCGAGCTGCTCCTTGGCGGGCGCGTCGAGCTTGAGGACGACGCGCCGGGTGACGCCGTGTATCGTGAGGTCGCCAGTGATGGCGTAGTCGTCACCGGAGCGCGTGAGGATCTTGCTGGCAAAGGTCATGTCGGGGTACTTGGCGCAATCGAAGAAGTCGGGGCTCTTGAGGTGTCCGTCGCGCTGGGCGACTCCAGTATCGACGGTGGTGGTGTCGATGGTGGCGTCGACGCCGGACCTGATCAGGTCCTTATCATTCAGCGAGATCGTGCCGCTGATGTTGCCAAACCGCCCATTCACGTTGGAGATACCCATGTGACGGATGGTGAAGGCAGCCTGGGAGTGCGCGGGGTCAATCTTCCATGTGGTGGTTTGCGCGCCTGCGACTGCGGCCGAGGCAGCAATGAGCGTCGCGGCGAAAAGATGAGAGAGTTTGGTGTACTTCAACAGAGATTCTCCTTGCAAGTCATATGCAACAAATGCACGATAAGCAATAGATGTCTGTTTCCGATAAAAGCAACGAAGCAAGTTTTGATCACACAGTAGATCTGAGTGACGACCGTTGAAGAAAAAGCCGCGCCGGAGAAGTTCTTGGATCCCAGGATTCTCCGTGCCCGGAAGCTGTTACGGGAGGCGATGGTTGGTCTCTTGGAATGCGAGCCCTTCGATTCGATCTCGGTGCAGGCGATTGCCGAGTGGGCGACGGTAAACCGGGCGACCTTCTTCGCGCATTATGTGGACCGTGAGGCGCTGCTTGAGGACGTCGTGCAGAGCCGCCTCGAGGAGGTGCTCGAAGTCCGGCAGGTGCGCTTTGAAGGGACATGTCCCTCGGCACTGCGGTGGTGATTCTGGCAGTGTACGACTTTCTTGTGGAGATGGCTTCGGGCTGCGGGAAGCAGCGGCGGCATTTTGAGCCGTTTGTGCAGTCGGTAGTGCAAATGCAGGTGGAGCAAGTGGTTCTGAAGGGTCTGGATAAGGGCGTGTTCCAGATGGGACGGTGCCCCTCGCTGGCGGCGGCGTTGAGCTGGGCGATTTATGGCGCGGCTATCTCTGCGCTTCGCAGCGGAGATAGCAAAGACGGGCGCGCGGCGATCCGGCGCTGCGCAGCGCGGAGCCGGCAGGCACCGCAGATTCCGAGCGCTTCGCCGATGACGTGTATGCGCTGCTCCTGCCCCTGTTGATGCCGAATGGCGCAGGGGCGTCGCACGCCGAGTGATTAGGGCCTAATGTCCGGTTGCAGCCGGTGCTCCGATCTCAACCGGCATGTCGAGCGTGCCCAGGCGTTTGTTGTTCATATCGGTCACGCCGATGCGCATGCGATAGCGGCCGGGCTTGAGAGTGAGTTTCTGCTGAAAGCGGATGCCGTCCTTGAGGATGCCGGCGTACGTCGCCGGGTCGAGATCGAGCCGGATGACGCCCGAGGTTTGCGGCGGGTTGTCCGGTTGATTGAGAGAGTCGTTGAGCGCGACCAGGAGTACGAGCAACTTAGCGTGGCGGTGACCGGCGGCATCGGTGGAAAAGTCAACGCCGGCTGGATCGACCGTGGTCTCCACATGAATGTCGGGCTGCTGTGCATCGGGCAGCTCAATTTTTCCCTTGAGCAGAAGCAGAGTCGACTCCGGCGCTCCGGGCTGGAGCGCTACGTTGAGCGCCTGCGCGGTGTCCTCGGTGGTGATCTGGTCGGCGAAGGCGAAGTATCCTCGGCGATAGCTGAGAGCGTAGCTGTGGTCAACCATTTCAACCGAAATCTTCCGGAATTTTCCATCCCAGTCGTGATTCAGCGGGCGATAGGCGAGCGTGTAATAGTTCGACCCGTCCTCGATGCTGCGCCGCAGCGCGCGAGCGAGATCGTTTGACCCGAAGATGGCTTCGCCGCCCGTCTCGTAGGCGATGTCGTTCATTGCCGAGTGCAGCGCGCTGCGATTGGTGAACTGCTGGGCCAGCGTGTCTCCCAGGGTGTGATTGACATTACCCGAGCCGTATCCGCCGCTGGTGGTGCCGGAGCTTCCGCTCATCGCCGCCATGGCGGTGCCCGACACGTCTACTCCTACGCCTCCGACCTCGAGGCCTGCAGCGCTGATGGGATAGACGGCAATCTGAGCGTCGGCAATTACCTTCGCCGTATCCGACACAGCGTTTACATCGGCCGAGCGCATGTCCGCCATGGGGAGCGTACTGTACTGCAGAGGTGCGGTGATGTTGTACTGACTCTGCAAGGTGAGGCTGAAGGGAAAGCTTCCCGACAGCCAGAAAAGATTTTTCCTGCCGGGATAACCGGCGGCAGCGTGGGAGATCTGGGCAAATGCCATCAGCGTGATGCTCTGTCGAATCTCCGCTGTCTGCTCATTTTCGAAGGTCATCTCGTTGGCGAGCGCCTGGATGGACTGGCCGGGGTCGCGGCCGCCAAGCGCATTCTGCATGACGCCAAGGTTATCGATATCGCGCTGCTGCTCGGCGTCGGACTGATAAAGGCGCATGTTTTTGGGATTGATCAGCTTTGCTGCCGCGACCAGGAGTTCGGAGCTGCCGGTGAAGCTCTGGAACATGTGCAGTTGATCGGAGAGTACGAACAGCGCCACTTGCTGGCCGGGCGGAAGAGCCCCGAGGAAATCGAGCATCTGCTTGCGCGCATACTGCTGGTCCTGGGCGGCGGTGTTCACCAGGTCGAAGAGGATGATGTTGACCGAGCCCACTGGGCCACGATCGGGAACGTTGGAGAATACGTTTTTGGCAACGGGCGGCGCGGGCGGGTGAGGCGCGCCGATGTCGTAGGTATGCGCGGTGAAGAAATTGATCTCCTGCGGCTTGCCGTCTTCAAGCACCTTGAAGTCGTTCTGTGTGAGCCCGCGAACCAGCCTGCCCGAGGAGTCGTGCACGACGACGTCTACGTAGACGATGCGACTAGTGATGCGAATCGTCGTGTCGGGAGCGGTTGGGGCCGTTTGCGCAACGGCCAGAGCGGGGCAAAGGAGCACTGCGAGAAGACGATGAATTCGGGTGGTGAGCATGAGCCTCTTTCGTGCGTTCGCGTGACGATGCATTGCCACGTAACTGAATGCTATCTGAGTGGGACCAGACGTTGGAACGATGAAAAAGCGGATAGCTGATTTTCATTTCCTTAGTTGGGCCAGATTTGCTAACATTCTCCGCTTTTCCAGGAGGAAAACCCATGACTTCTAATGTCTGCCGTCTTGCCTTTTGTGGGGCCATTGTGTTCGCCGCTTCGGCAGCGCTTGCTGCCCCAGTCGGCCAGATGTCCTGCACTTCAAGCGCTTCGAACCTTACCTTCAACGTCAGCTACTTCGACCTGGGCGTTACGCAGACCCTCAATATCGGCACCTCAACCACCGGTGCGGGAGCAGGCAAAGTCACTTTCCAGCCGCTGGTTGTTAACACATCGTTCGCACCATTCCAGTCGTTGTTCAATGCGGCAGTTGCCGCAAAGGCGTTCGAAAGCTGCACGCTGACAACGAAGAACTCCACCGGCGAGGTCATCGAGTTCACGTTGAAACCTGTGGCAGTTAAAGAAGTGGATGCTATCGCTCAGTCGGCAAGCGCCGATGCTGTGCGTACTGCCTACACGCAGGTGACGCTTGAGTACGGCAGTGTGCAGGTGACTTCTCCATCGAGTGATGCCGACGATGGCGGATCGAGTCCGGCGAACGATGGCTGGGTAAGGGTGAAGGACCGGCCGTCCAATTAGCGTTGTGCGATCTCGATTGGTATGTCGAGCGTGCCAATGCGGTGGTTGCCCAGGTCGATGACGCCGAGGCGCAGGCGGTAGCGGCCGGGCGGGAGCGTCAACTCCTGTTGCATCGGCATGCCAGAGGTGAAGAGCTTGCGGAATGCTTCGGGATCGAGGTCGACGATGTAGTGGCCGGAAGTCTGAGGAAGCGGTGACGCCTGTTGCTTCTTGCGATCGGCGGCGTATGGGCTTACGTCAGGGATAGCGACGAGCGTAACCAGCAGGTGTGCGTGGCGGCGGCCGCGGGAGTCAGTCGAGAAGTCGACATTGCCGGGATCGATGGTGGAGTCGACGCGCACGGCAGCGTGTTGCGCATCGGGAAGCAGTACCTTCGACTTAAGCAGCAGCATCGTCGATTCGGGAGTATTGGGCTGTAGAGCCGCGTTGAGCTGACTGGCCGGACTGGTCGCGCCAGTCGGCAGATCCGGAATGGCGTAGTATCCGCGGCGATAGCTGAGGGAATAGCCAAACGAACCGAGCTTGACGGCGATCTTGCGAAACTGGCTGTTCCAGTTCTTGTTCTCGGGCCGATAGGCGAGCGTGTAGTAGTTCGCTCCATCTTCAAAGCCGCGCTGCAGGGCGCCAGAAAAATCATTGGTTCCGTAATAGGCGTGGCCGCCGGTGGTATCGGCCATGTTGTTGAGCATCTCGTGCATGGCGTTGCGTTGGTTGAACTGGCGGGTATATTCCCGACCGTTCTTCGGGTCCAGGTTTGATTCCGGCCCAACAAACCCAACCTCGAGCCCCACCAGGCTGATGGGATAGATGGCGATCTGCGCGCTGGCTATTCCCCGGTTGGCATCGGCCATGTCCGCCGTGCTCATGGCATTCCCGGCTATGGCTTGAGACAGATCATTGATCTCGAGGGCGGGCCCGCCGTAAAGAGGAAACGTATCGGCCAGCCAGAAGAGATTTTTTCGTCCCGGATAGCCGCTCACGGCAGCAGCGATCTCGGCCAGTGCCGTTTGCGTAATGTCGGCGGCGCGCTGCGCATCTTCCCCACCCTGAAAATTGAACCCATCGCTGACGGGGTTTGTACCCGATGTGCTCCTGCCGACGGCAGCGGCGAACCTGTCTGCCATATCCATGTCCTGCTGTTGGTCGCCCACTGTTTCCACGGTCGAGGTTTCCAGTTTCATCGCCTTCGCCGCGGCGAGCAGGCGGTCGGTGCTGCCTGTGAAGCTCTGCAGCATTCTGAGACGCGTACCGAGGACAAACAGTGCGGTCTGCCGTCCCGGAGGCAGGTTCTCGAGAAAGCGGATCATCTGCTTTTGCGCGTAAAGCTGGTCCTGCGGGGCAGTATTGAAAAAATCGAACAGGATAATGTTGACCGAGTTTCCTCGCTCACCACCGAGGTCAACGTTGCTGAAGTTGAGGGAGCCGTCTTTATTCGCCTCTTCCGTGAGCGCAGGGGGCGCGTCGTGTGTGTGATCGCGGAAGAAATCGATCTGCTGCGGCTTGCCGTCTTCGAGCACGCGAAAATCCTTTTCGGTGAGCCCGTGCACGATGCGGCCGTAGCTGTCGCGCACCACGACATCCAAGTAAACGATGCGCGAGGTGACGTGAATGGTCGTGTCCGGAGCGGTCTGAGCCTGAGCGAGAATGGAGACGAGAAGAAGCGGCAACAGGCGATGCATACGGGATAATCTCTGTCGACCTCTCTGGTGGCAAAGCCTGTTCAGGGGAGCTTACCCTTGCATGCTAATTGAGACGGCCCGGTTTGCGATGAGTCAGTTGCTCAGGTGGATCAATTCGGATGCTTGCAAGCCGGGATTCCTACTCCAAAGTTATTACGACTTTTCCGCGAGCGTGCTTTTCTTCCAGATACCGGATAGCTTCTGGCACCTCGCTCAATTTGTACCGCCGGTCGATGACAGGGGTCACCTTTCCGGCCGTCATGAGATCATGCATGACGGTCAGGTCCTCTTTATTCGGTTTCGCCAGAAACGTGATCAGTTTCTGACGGCCGAACTGCGACAACACAAACGCTGTGAACAAACGGGCCAGAATGCCGAGCGCGCCTCGACCGGTCAATTCTCCGACCATGACGCAAATCCCCTTAGGATTTAAGGCCTGCCTCAATTCCGACAAGGGATGGTTCCCAACGCAATCGAAAATCACGTCATAGCGTTTCCCATGTTTAGTGAAGTCCTCCTGCGTGTAATCAATGACATGATCTGTGCCAATGGATCTGACCATGTCTACATTCCTGGTACTGCAGACGCCGGTGACCTCTGCGCCGAAAGATTTGGCGATCTGCACCGCGAACGTACCCACACCTCCCGCCGCACCATTGATCAGGACCTTCTGCCCCGGCTGAATGTGTCCCTTGTCGCGAAGACCCTGTAATGCGGTAAATGCCGCCACCGGTACGGAAGCCGCCTGCTCAAATGTCACGTTATCCGGCTTCATAACCAGTATCGACTCCGACACACACACATACTCGGCGAAGGCTCCCTGATGATGGACCCAGACTTTGGCAGCCGAGGCTTGCGGGTCGCTGATACACGCGCCGAAGACTTCGTCGCCTGGTTTGAACTGTGTGACTTTCCCGCCCACTGCCTCAACCTGGCCGGCCACATCAACGCCGGGCCGCGCTGGCCGCATGGCATCCGGTTTGCGCAGCCAGAACAATATGCGAAAGATGTACGGCACGCCTTTCAGTTCGCCGCAGTCAAGTGGATTGACGGAAGCGGCGCGAACTTTGATCAGCGCCTCATTGTCCGAAGGCGCCGGCTTCTCAATGTCTTCGCATTTAAGAACATCGGGTGAGCCATAGTTGTAATAGACAACAGCTTTCATGGCGGATCCCTGTCTTCAGACGACTAAAGGATACGCGATTGAAACAAGCTGTCTGAGGTGCAAGGTCGCGCGGTACGGAACCGGCTTCCATAGTCCCATGGGTTGGACAATTGGAAAAGGCAACTGACGGAGGCGGCTTGGGTGTCAAGCAGACGTCGTTGAAGGGACGTGTTGCGCCGCTTCAGAGTCGATGACGTCCGCCGCCGCCGTGTCCGCCGAAATGACCGCCGGAGCTGGAGTGGCCGCCGAAGGGATGGAATCCACCGGAGTGGCCACCGCCGAAGCTCTTTGGCTCCTTGAATTGTTTAGGCTCCTTGAAGCCATGCCCGCCGCCGTAGGGATTGTCAGAGCTGTGTCCGCTGCCGAAGGGATGAAACCCGCCGGAGTGCTGAGGTCTCGCGGACGCGCTCATGAAACCGCTGCCCGTGAAGGCTGACGAGGAGCGCTGTCCGTAGTTTCCGCGCTGGAAATCTGTTGTGGGCGATCGATAGGCCTGGTATGCGCTGCCGTAGTTTTGGGCCGGGCGGCTGTAGTTCTGTGTGTGGGACTGTGTATAGTTCTGGGGTCTGCTTACGGGAACGGGATTGCGGTTGTATGCCTGTAGCGAGCCGCCATAAGTCTGGCCCGGGCGGGCGGCATATCCTGCTCCGAAACTATTATTCAGGCCGTAGCTCGGACGGCTGTAGTTCTGTGCATAGGTCTGCTGTCTGCTGACAGGTGTCGGACTGTGATTCCAAGACTGGAGCGGTGGGCGGGTATTGCCGAATGCGGGTGCCTGGTAACCGCGGCTGTAATTTTCATGTGGCCAGTTGTTCGCGTACGTGCCCTGCGATCGGAGATATCCCTGCGCTGCAGCCGGAGCGTAACCGCGATTGGGCTGCCCGTAGCTACTCGGTACGCGGGCGATGGAGCGTTCTCCTCCGAAGTAGCGCGGACCCCCATGCGGAAGGCCCCAGTCGGCGACGGAAGTGCTGTTCGAAGCGTAGTTCGATTGATTGAAGAGCACGTTCTGGGTTAGCCAGTTGAGTCCCCAGCCGAGCCAGCCCCATGGGGTGTGACTGAAGGCCGACATCGCCATGCCGAGACCGAACCTCAGCGTGGATGAGTTGAGGAATGAGCCCAGCGCTCCGAAGAGCGAGAAGCCCGGATAGGGCGACACCGGTTGACCATAGACGGTCCACGGATTGTATGCCGGGACGTAAACCACCTGCGGATTTGCCGGGGCGACCTGGATGTAACCCTGGTTGTAGCTCACCAACTGCTGCGGCGTGCTTTGCAGGCTGCCGGCGGCCTGCGCGCGTTGGCGCATGATCTGAACCGCCCGAAGCACGTCCTGCGGCTGGTTGTAATAGGCGTTGCCGAGAGCGGTGGTCCACGCGAGGTTCGCGTCCATTTCGGAGAGAACCTGCGGAAATGCGGTGAGCGCCTTCACACTCGGGTCCCAGTTCTGCCCATTGGCTCCGGCGGCGATCTGGTCGGGGGAAGCGTAGTTCTGCGCCTGCCTCCAGCCGTCGGCGTCCGCCACCTGCGCGGGATAGGTGGACGCGGCCAGAATCAGAGCGATCAGTTGGTCGGGGTACAGCGCGATCGGAGCGACAAGCTGGTTGAGATGGTCGGCAGATAAAGCCTGGGCCTGACCGTAGGTGGGTTGCTGTGGGTATGCCGGACTCGAGGAGTAAGCTTGCTGCGAATAGGATTGCGACTGCGCGTAGCTGGGCTGCTGGCCGGTATCGTACTGCGCATTCGGATTATAGGGCTGGTCCATGTTGGCGTCGGGCTCGGGCGGCGCCTGCGCGAAGAGAGCATGGCCTCCGAGTAGCAGTAGGAACAGCGCCGGCGCCATCAGCCGCTTGAACGCTGGCGACACGCTGATGCCAGGAGCGCGACAGGATTTTCCGATTGAGGCAAGCGACGGACGAAATACGACGGTACGCGAGGCGTGCAGGTACTCTTGCAGTCTCATATCCCCTCACAGTGGCCCACACGAGCTCACTCCGCAGTGAGCCCATGTTTCAGGCCGCGACGGGCTGTGCTTCCGGCCCGCGGCCGACATGCTTTGCCGTTTCCGGTCACTTCCCGACGCCAAAGCATGGATCGGGGCTGGACCAGGAGCGGTCAGCGAGCGTAAACCCGGGCTTCCGAGATTAGTTCCGCGAGAAGCTCAGAATATTTCGCGAAGGGCTTCGGTTTGCGGCAATCTTCGCTGACCAGAAGTTCAGAGGTGATACCGGGAAGGCACAGAGAAACCCGACGACGGCCCAACCGGCTCCGAAGCCAAGGCCAATCCACCCCAGCCCGGAGAGACACAGGCTGATGCCCCACACGGGGATGAGAATGATCCAGCGTATCCAGGTTCCGATCTTGACGTCGTAATCCATACTTTGCTACTGGACGTTGAAGTCCCTGGTCAACGGGGTGTTCTCCGAGGAGTCGCCGACGAAGACTGTGAACTGGCCGGGATCGACTTTCCAGTTGTTGGAGGCGACATCCCAGTAGGCCAGCGAACGCTTGTCGAGTGTGAGTGTTACGTGTTGCGTAACGCCCGGCTCGATGTTGACCTTCTGATATCCCTTGAGTTCTTTCACCGGACGCTTGATCTTCGCCGATGGATCGCCGACATACAACTGAGCCACGGTCGCTCCCGCCCGCGTGCCGGTATTGGTCACGTCGAAAGTGACGGTAATCGGCCCGTCCGCCGGGGCGAAATCCGGCGAGATAGTCAGGTTGGAGAAGGAGAAGGTGGTGTACGACAGTCCGAATCCGAAGGGAAACAGCGGTTTCTTGTTCACGCTCGTGTAGTAGCGATAGCCCAGGAAGACGCCTTCGGCGTATTTCACGTGCGGCGTCTGGCCGGGGGGTACAGGTGGCGCGTAGTAGTTGTCGTGGGTCGGATTGTCCTCCCACGCGCGCTCGAAGCTCGCGGGCAGATGGCCTTCGGGCGACCGCATGCCGAAGACGATTTCCGCCAGCGCCTGTCCCCCTTCCTGTCCGGGATACCAGTTGTGCAGCAGCGCGGGGACCTTGTCGATCCACGCGCGCATGTCGACTCCGCCGCCGCCGGTGATGGCGACGATGGTGTTTTTGTTAGCAGCGCTGATGGCTTTGATCAACTCGTCCTGACCCCAGGGCAGGGCGAAGGTGCGATCCATGCCTTCGCTTTCGGTCTGGGCGTCAAAGCCAACAGAGACGAGCGCGCCGTCAGCCATGGAGGCGATCTTCTTCGCCTCGGGTGAGATAAGGTCGTCGACCGCGCGAATGCCAACGCCAGCCTTGATGTTGTTGCCGTCGGGCACGTAGTCGAACTGAATTTTGACAGCCTTGCCCGCAGTCAGAGGAAGCTGCGTCGATTTTGGCGCTTGCCCTTCGTGCTTCCTTTCTCCGAGGACCTGCTCGCCATCGACAAGCAGCTTGTAGGTGTCGCCGCCGTCTGCCGCAGTGACAAAAATATATTGGCCCGTCGTTTTCGGCAGATAGTCGGCGGTGTAACGAATGCTTTGCTTAGCATTGCTCAGTAGCGCGGATCCATCGCCTCCCCATGTGGCAATGTGGGCCACTTGCGTGACGGTTGGGGTTCCGCTGAAGTTGGGGTTGTCGAAAACCTCGACCTTGATTCTGGGCTTGCCGAACCAGTCTTCCCAGTAGGGGTCGGCGGCTGAGGACATCGCCTGTTCGGTGCCGAAATGCGTGCGCTGGAAAAGGTCCTTTGCGGTGGGCAGGCCGCGGGCGTAGAGGACTCTTGTCTGCGAGTTGGGAAGATTCGCCAGCCCGGTCATGATACTGATCGAGGCGTAGGGATCAACCTGGGAACTGCCGCCGGCTCCGGCAACGATGGGCCATGCATCGGGCCCGAAGACGGCGAGAGTCTTCACCTTACTGCCATCAAGTGGCAGCAGGTTGCCTGCGTTCTTGAGCAGGGTGACGCTCTCGCGCACTTCGTCGAGCGCTACCTGCTTGCCGTAGCGGTTGTAGTAAGGGATGCTGAGATCGGTCTGGTCGCGATCGAGAAATCCGAAGCGGATGGCCGTGCGAAAGATGCGGCGGACCTTGTCGTCGATGGTGGCATCGGAGACCTTGCCGCTCTTGACGGCGGGCATCAGGTTCTTCGGGTTCATAAATTCGCCATTGGGCATCTCGAGGTCGAGGCCCCCATTGGCCGCGCCGACCGCGTCATAGGTCGAGACCCAGTCCGACATGAGGATGCCGTCGAAGCCCCATTCCTTCTTCAGGATTTCATTGTTGAGGTGGATGTTTTGCGTAGCGTGAACGCCGTTGACGAGGTTGTAGGAATTCATCACCGAGCCCACATTCGCGACCTTTACCGCCGCTTCGAATGCGGGCAGGTAGAGTTCGCGCAGCGTGCGCTCGTCCAAGTCAGAGCTGACGTTGTGCCGGTCATACTCCTGATTATTGGCGGCGTAGTGCTTGACGGTCGCGATGACGCCTTGGCTCTGCACGCCCTCAATATAGGGGACCGCAGTGTGCGCGGAGAGGAACGGGTCTTCGCCGAAATACTCAAAGTTGCGGCCTCCCATGGGCGCGCGGTAGATGTTCACACCGGGACCGAGAAGGAAGTGCACGCCGCGTGCGCGCGCATCCTGAGCAATCGCTACACCCATGCGCCGGACGAGTTCGGGATCCCAGGTGGCAGCCAGGCCGATGCCGGCCGCGTAGGCGGTGTCGGGTCCCCAGGTGCGAATGCCGTAAGGTCCATCCGACATCTTGAGGCGGGGGAAGCCTGCGGATTCTTCGGCGCGGATGAACATGCCATCGACACCGCCGATGAGCTCGAGTTTCTGCTCGAGGGTGAGCTTGGCGATCATGCCGTCGATGCGCTGCTCGATTGCCGGACTGTCTGGAACGGGGCCTGCGGAGGCAGGCGCCTGGGCGTGAAGCGCCGGACCAACGAGGCAAAGGACAAGAGCTGAGACAGCGGAGGAAAACGTGTTATTCAGCAATTTTACTGACTCCGTGTGGCGGGTTAAGGCTAACAAGTACTAGCCGCCCAGGCAATGGCGGGTTCGCCGCGTGCAAGGCATGGCGGAATCGACGGCGAGTCTCAGTCTCTTGACAAACTAAACTGAACCGTTCAGTATTGGCAATGGAGTGTAGCGAGGCAGAGATGATTCGCGTTCAAAATCTGGTGAAGACGTTTGGGGATTTTACCGCGGTGAAGGACATCTCCTTCGACGTGGCGCAGGGAGAAATTTTCGCCTTTCTCGGCCCGAACGGGGCAGGGAAGACGACGACCATCAAGATGCTGACGACGCTGCTGCGGCCAACGAGCGGCAGGATCGAGCTGGATGGACTCGACCCGACGGTGAAGCAGAAAGAGGCTCGGCAGAGATTCGGCATCGTCTTTCAGGATCCAAGCCTCGACCAGGAGCAGACGGCTTACGAGAACATGGACCTGCACGGTGTGCTCTATCACGTTCCGCGCAAGCTGCGCGCCGAGCGCACGGAGCGGCTCCTGAAGCTCTTCGAGTTGTGGGACCGGAAGGACAGCTATGTAAAGACCTTCTCCGGAGGCATGAAGCGACGGCTGGAGATTGCGCGCGGCTTTCTGCATACGCCGAAGATTCTCTTTCTGGACGAACCAACGCTGGGGCTTGATCCGCAGAGTCGCAACCTGCTCTGGACGCATGTGAAGCACATGAACGAGACCGAGAGCACGACGGTTTTTTTGACCACGCACTACATGGACGAGGCTGACAAGGTTGCGCATCGCATTGCGATCATGGATCACGGCAGCATCGTGGCGCAGGGCACGTCGGCGGAGCTGAAAGCGCAGACGGAGAGTGAATCGCTCGAAGGGGCCTTTCTGGCACTGACCGGCTCGTCGCTACGCGATGAAGGCGCGGATGCAAAAGCGGGGCTGCGGCAGATGGCGCAGATGTGGAGGCGATAAATGGGCGCGATTTACATTTTGTGGTTGCGTGAATTGAAGCGGTACGTGCGGTCGCGGGTACAGGTTGTGGTCTCGCTTGGCCAGCCATGCCTTTACCTGCTGGCGCTGGGCTTCGGTTTGGGGCCGGTCTTTCAGAAGGCCGGGTTGGGGAGTTACCTGCAGTTCATGGCGCCGGGCGTGATCGGCATGACCGTGCTCTTCAGCTCCGTCTTCTCCGGCATTGCGATGCTGTGGGACCGCCAGTTCGGATTTCTGAAAGAGACGCTGGTGGCGCCAGTATCACGCATGCAGATCATGATCGGGCGGACGCTGGGCGGCGCGACAGTGGCCGTGCTGCAGGGTACGCTGATTCTCATCATCTGCCTGATCGCCGGTTTTCGTCCGCATAGCTGGACGGCGATACCGGTGGCGTTCCTGTTCGTGGTCCTGATTGCGATCGTTTTTGCCGCGCTGGGAACGGCGATCGGCTCGACGATCAAGGACATGCAGGGCTTCCAACTGGTGATGAATTTCATGGTGATGCCCATTTTCTTCCTGTCCGGAGCGCTGTTTCCGCTGACCAATCTGGGGGTGGTGCTGAAGGTGATCACCCAGCTCGATCCGCTGACGTACGGAGTGGATGGACTGCGCGGTGCGCTGATCAACCAGTGGCATTTTCATCCGGCGGTGAATGCCGGATTGCTGGGCACGATTGCGCTGGTTTTCCTTAGCCTGGGCGCATATTTGTTTTCGAAGATCGAAGTCTAATGCTTTTGAAGCCGAATGGATCGATGACCGGATGGTAAGACCGAGAAGCGCGCTGGCGCACGACAAGGTATTGAAAGCCGCCATGGAGCTCTTTGCCGAGCGCGGCATCGATGCCACCAGCATGGACGCTATCGCCGAAGGTTCGGGCGTGAGCAAGGCCACTATCTACAAGCATTGGCCGGACAAGGATAGCCTGGCTCTCGAGGTGATGGCGCATCTTTATGGACTCGACGAGGAACTCCCCGTCTTTGACTCGGGAGACTTCCGCGCCGATCTCATTGCTCAGCTTCAGCATGAGCCAGCGAAGGAGCGAAAGGCGATGCGAGAGAAAATTGCTCCGCACCTCATGGGCTACGCTTCGCGGAACCACGCCTTCGGAATGGCATGGCGTAACCGGGCGATCGAGCCGGCGCGTCTGGCCTTTACAAACCTGATCAAGCGCGGTGAGAAACGAGGCGCTCTGAAACGGGGAATCGATCCTGAGGTGGGACTCGCCCTGCTGCTCGGTCCGATCATTTATGGAAAATTCTTTCTTACGAAGAAGCTGGGCAGGAAACCGCCGGAAGACCTGGAAGTACACACCGCGGATGCCTTTCTGGCAGCGTATGGAAGGGTTTCGCGGAAGGGGTAGGGTCAAGCAAAGTAAAAGGGCATCCATTGCGGATGCCCTTTCGCCGTTATGTCCTGCTGCTTACTGTGGGAGATAGTAGCGGAAGGAGGTCCACCACATATTGTCGGTGCCGTGCGCTCCTCCATTCGGATTCAGGGGGCCGCCCGTGCCGGACCAAAGGGTGCGGTCAGCCCAGCTGTATTGAATGCCCTGGCGCAAGCGACCCTTGGGTCCACGGTAAAAGTCGTACCAGTATCCAGCGGTAAATTCCTGGATGTCTTTGTTCTGGTTTCCGCAGTTAGCAGGAGTACTGGGCGAAAAACCAGACCCACTGTTCACGGTAGCGCCGCCGGGCACCGGTTCGGTATTGCAGCCGGACATGTTGGTAAGCGGCGAGCCGTAGCCTTCCTTACCGAAGAAGTTACGGAAGACGTAGTCTCCACCGTAGTTGGCATAGATCATCAAACGCGGCGTAGGATTTACCTCTACAGTGCTGAGGGCCGAGAAGTTGTGCAGCAAAGCGAGCTGACCATCGGGACGAAAAGTGGTATCAGCGATCGTCGAGGAGCCGTAGCGGCCGGTGCCGTCTCCGTACAGCCCTTTCAATCCGAGCGTGAGCTTCTTATTAAGAATTGCGATCCGGCCGCTGGCGCCGATGGCGCCGCCGACCGTGCTGTCGTTATAGGCGCCGACCGAATTGCCCGTGAGGGAAGTGGACCCGGTTGGTGGAGCGGCGGATGCGTTCGGGTAAACGCGATCACGGAAGAAGCTGGCGATGCCCAAGACTTCATAGTGGCCGTAGTGTCCCTGACCAGGTTCCCATACTGCCTTGGCGATGATATCGGGAGCGATGTTGAAGGAGTAGTTGGCGTTGACGTTGTAAAGGCCGCCGTTGTTTCCAGCAGAACCGATCACTTCGTTCAGCGGCAGGCCACTGCCGGCGGGGTTCAGCGTTTCGGGATTCTCCGCCGAAGCACCCAACCAGAACGTGTGAGGGAAGAGCTCCTTGGTTACCCGGAAGGCGTACTGCCGCGCCCACACGAAGCCGGCTTCGTACTGCGGGTCGATGGTGGCCGGAAGGATTTCCGTGCCGTTATACTCGCCCGAAGCGTCTTCGGTCGCGAGAGACCACATCTGGCCACCGGTAAAGGTCCAGCCGTTGCTCAGAGCGGCCTGCGCCCAGAGTTGGCGCTGGCGAACGACATAGCTGTTCGACTGGTTGTTATTAGAGGTAATGCCAGTGCCCAGCCAGTCCATTTCGTAATAGCCGGTCATCGTCATGTTGTCCAGCTTGCCGGTGGCCTTCAGCGCGATACGGGACTGACGGCCTGAGCCGTAGAACTCGCTCAACTGGGCGGCATCCGAGTGTTGAAGCGGAATACCGGTGAATTGAGTATTGATGTCTCCGCCTGTTGCACCGGAGCGCCACACCGTTGCTGCTTCAATGAAGCTCCCGGCCGGCGAAATCGTAATGCCCTTGTAGTGGATGGCGTCAGGATTCTCGATCTCCTTCTTGACCTGCGCCTGCTGATCCTGGACCGTCGTCACGATGGACTGGGTGTTGGTCTTCAGATCGGTGACCGCGCCCTGCAAAGTGCTGACCGATTGAGTGTTCTCCGTAATCGCCGTCTGCTGGGATTGAGCTGCCTGCTGCGCCTGCTGGGCAGCGGCCTGGGCCGATGCAGCGGCTTGCTGGGCTTGCTGGAGCTGGGCGTCGCGATCGGCGAGTTGCTGCTTGAGGGTGTCGATCTGTCCGCGCTGCGCGTTCATATCGTTACGCAGCTCTTCGATCTGTGACTCAACCGACGGCTTCGCTGGAGCTTTTCTTCGAGCGGTAGTCTTTTTAGGAGTCGTGCTGCCAGTCGAGGTCTGCGCATGGCCAGCCATCACAGCCGATGCCAGTACGAGACTCGCCAGCGCCTTTAGTTTGGTGTTCATTTAGCCTCTCATGTTTTTGAATTACCGTTATTTAACCAATAGAAGTGCGGATACTTGAGGTCAGTTATGAATACATGCCACACCTGCGCCTTGCTGAGCTGACCCGGCTTGGACGCAGGCTGCGCTTTGGGGAAGCGGACAGGACCTGGGGATCGCTACACACGTCACCCGATCCTGATGGTCGCAGGCAAATGTAAATATCCCGCGAATTTCCGATGAATAACCGGGAAAACTATTGGTGGGAGGCCTGGGTAAAACAGGCGCAATTGTTGATGAATCAATAACCTGGAGACTGCTGCCAACGAATAACGTCCAAGCCTGGATCGTTCGGTGTTAGACTTCTATCGGTCGTGAACCTTACGCCATACGCACATGTTGAGCAAGACGTTTACCGCCAAACTGCAAAAGAGTTCCAAAAAGGGCGGTTGGACCTACGTTGTCTGGCCGGAGTCGGTCAATTTCTTTGGAACCCGTGGTCTGGTGAAAGTCACTGGGAAAATTGATGGCTATCCCTTTCAAAGCTCTTTCATGGCAATGGGAGACGGCACGCATAAGCTGCCCGTCAAGACCGAGGTACGGGATGCGATTCGGAAACAGGTGGGTGAGACCGTGACGGTGCTGCTGGAAGAGCGAATCGGCGGGAAAAAGTCCTGTTGACGCGCTATTATCTGGCGCCGGAAGGCGAAGCCGGCGTTTTACTCGCACTGATGAGGTTGGCCAGGATGCGATAGGCGCCGGGAACCGCCTCGGGAAACTGCCGATACAGCGCAAACGCAACATAGATATAGGTTCCCTTGCCATAGGACGCGCGGATCAGACCGCCGTGCTGCGGATCCTGCCCGGGGTCGTGGCTCTCGGTGGGCGCGGAGTAGTGGCTGTCCCACGTTTCGAGGAAGGAATGGCCTCGCTCCTCGACCCAGCCGTCGAAGTCGGCTGAGGTGATGCGGTTGGGCCATTGGAAGAGCGAGTCGTCGGAAAGGGCTACCGGGGCGGTTTCGTCGATGACCCTCTCGGCGCGGCCGAGCGAGTAGGGATAAGGACCGTATCCGCCGAAGCCATTGCTCTGGTATTGCACGATCAGGTTACCGCCGCGCTGCACATAGTCGAGAAGGCGCTTGCTATTTGCGGCCAGCTCCGGCCGGTTGGAGTAGGCGCGAATGCCGACGAGGATCGTGTCGTATCGGCTCAGGTCGCCGGAGGCGATCTCGGTCGCGCTCAGCAGGTGCGGATGGATGCCCATTTGTTCCAAAGCCTGGGGTACGTCGTCACCGGTTCCCATCACATAGCCGACGCTCAGGTTAGGAGCGACCTTCAGGTCAACTCCGCGCGCTCGGTAAGTGGCGGGGCGATAGAGGAAGTAGGGGCGCAGGCCGGCATAGCCGACCGTCTCGAATCCTTCGTTGAAGACTTCGTTGCCGCTTTGTGCTGTGGCTTTGAGGGTGTAGCTCTGGTCAGCGAGCAACGCTGGATGGATGCTGAAAGTGACCGGAGCGGCTTCATTCGCCAGAAGATGGAACGGAAACGCCGGCGGCTCAGTTGTCCAGCCTGCGGGCAATTCGAGGCGCAGCGTACCGTCCGCGGTTTCCTGCTGGCTGTTTTTCACGGATACAGTCAGCGGAAAGGCCTTCGCGCCGAGCGGAACGATGCCCGCCAAGGAGGCAGGATTGACGGAAATCTGCGGCACGACCACGAGCGGCTGGTAAAGATCGCCGAATCCATGCTCGCGATGCACGGTCTGCACCACCTGGCCCAGACGAAGAGGCACACCGTTATAGTTGAACTCTACCCATCCGGCGAGGGGATAGGGCGCGAAGGGGCGATTGAGCAGCGCCGGGTCGGAAATGTCGTAGTAAGGCTGTTCGGTTGTGGGGCGCGTGAAATAGGGTCGTGTATAGGGCGCGTCATGCGGGACGTTGACCCGGTAGACGGCATCGGCGGAGTTGCTCGAAGCAGCGTCCATGCCCGGCGTTCCGAGGCGCGTGGTCTTCCATGGTTTCTCGCCTGACGACTCCAGCCACGTCCGCGTGAGGCGCAGAGGGCCGCCCACGGTCCACTGCGCTGCGCTGGTGACGTGGAGGCGCACGTCGAACTCGGCGCCGGGAGTGACGGTGGTGGGTGTCTCTTCGGCAAAGATGGGAAGTGGCGCTGGCTTATCCCCGGTACGCCGGACGACGAGTGCGTTGACCCGGAGTCCGAGAGCTTCGGCGAGCGCGGTGTTGAACTGCGCGAGCTTGATCTGTAGCTCATGGACGACGTTTGCCTTGTCATCGGCAGACAATCCGTTTGAATTGACGGCGTCGATGAGGTCTTTCGTTTTCTTGTAGCCGATAGCCAGCTCAGGCGCGATCTTTTCGGGGTTCGACGGAAGATAGCCGAAGGTCGCCGTCATCACATGCTCGTCGATGTCCTTGAGTGCAGCCGTGAGGAACGCAGTGTCTCCATGCGCAAGCGTGGCGATGCCCGGCAAAGAAGTGTCGATGCCGTCGAAGAAGCCGCTTTCTGGCTCTTTGACCGCAACGTGCGAGCCGTACAGATGATAGCCAACGTTGAAAGGTCCACGCAGCGGGATGTTGCCGCCTCCGTTCTGCGACTTCTGCTGGCTCCATCCTTCGCGGGACATCTGGATGTAGGAACGGCCGATGATGGGGTCGAAAGTGCCTTCAGGGATTTCGATGTCGCTCGAAGGAACGGTATTCTTCCACTGCTCGGTGACGTAGTCGTAGAAGTGAACCGGAGACCACTTTTGGGTGGCATAGTCGAAGATGCCCTGACTGGTTGCGGCGAAGAAGGGAATGCGTGCATACACCTTAATCGGCGACCAGGGACGCAGGCCCTGCGCGATCTGATCGGGAAAGACGGTGGGATCGCCGGCGAGCTTGAAGACCTCCTGCGCAGCTTCTCCGGAGACCTGGTGATGGCCGTGTCCATCGGTAATGTTTCCGGTGAAGACGGAGGTGACGACCAACGGCCTGTAGAAGCGCACGGCGCGGACAACGTCATACATAACGCGGTCCCGCCCCCACTTCTCGTGAGCTTCTTCGATGGTCTTCGAGAAGCCGTAATCGGCGACGCGTGAGAAGAACTGCTCAGTGCCGGAATACTGGTCGGCTAGCAGCAATTCGTTGGTGCGGATCAGCCCCAGCGCGTCGTCCTCCTCGCTGGACATGGCGTTCTGCCCGCCCTCGCCACGCGTGAGTGTAACGATAGCCGTGCGCGCGCCGAAGCCGCGCGACTCCAGCGTAAGCATGCCGCCGTCTTCGTCGTCGGGATGCGCGACGATCATCATCAGGCTGGCCCAGGTGTGCAGCTTTTTCAGCGTCTGGGCAAGACCGTCGGCGCCGCGGTCCTCGGGAAGCGGGTGCGCGTCGGGTGAGGCGGTGATGGCGGTTTGCCACGGCGTCACCTGCGCGAATAACGGCGCGGCGAGCAGGCAGGTTAGGGCGAAAAGAACGGCAGGGCGCAGGCGAATCAGAGCGGCGTCATGCATGTACTGCCAGTGTACAATCCGGCAAGTCATGCCGCCCGAAGGTACTGGTTCCACGACGCTCGAACGCAAAGTCGGACTCAGCAGCGCTATCTCGCTGAACATGATGAACATGATCGGCGTGGGCCCGTTCATCACGCTGCCCCTGGTGGTGGCGGCAATGGGCGGCCCGCAGGCAATTCTGGGATGGGTGCTGGGGGCGCTGATCGCCATGTGCGACGGCCTCGTCTGGGCGGAGCTGGGCGCCGCCATGCCCGAGGCAGGCGGCTCGTATGCTTTTTTGCGCGAGATTTATGGCCGGCACGGCGCAGGGCGGCTGATTTCGTTCCTCTACATCTGGCAACTTGGCTTCACCGCGCCGCTATCGATTGCGTCAGGATGCATTGGCCTCGCGCAATACGCTGCTTACCTGTGGCCGGTGATGAACGCCCCTGTTTTCGGGCATTTACGCTTGCTGAGCCTGGTGGCGGCGGCGACATGCATAACAGCCGTTGCGCTGCTCTATCGCAACGTTGGAACGATTGCGCGTATGGCCTGGGTAATGACTGCCGGTGTGCTTCTCACGATAGGCGCGGTGATTGTCGCGGGTGTGACGCATTTTCATCCGGCGCTGCTGGCTGTTCCGCAAGGCGTATTCATACTGAACGCGGGATTCTTCGAAGGTCTGGCATCGGCGACACTGCTGGCCACTTACGACTATTGGGGCTACTACGCCGTCTGTTTCCTGGGCGGCGAGGTGAAGAACCCGGGACGGACGATTCCGCGCGCCGTGTTGTGGTCGATCGCGATCGTAGCGGTGTTGTATCTGGCAATGAACGTGAGTGTGTCGGGGGTGATTCCGACGGCGGAGATGACACGCGCGAGTTCGGCAAAGTTCGCCGTGGTTGCAGTGCTGATGGAGCGGACTTTTGGCGGGACCCCTGCAAAAGTGCTTGCTCTGCTGGTGATGTGGACGGCATTCGCGTCGGTGTTTTCGCTGCTGCTGGCGTACTCGCGGGCTCCGTATGCCGCCGCCGTAGACGGTAACTACTTCCGCGCATTTGCGAGATTGCATGCCCGGCATAAGTTCCCCAATGTGTCGTTGCTGGCGCTGGGTGCGGTGGCGACGGTGTTCTGCTTCTTCAACCTGTCACAGGTAATTGCGGCGCTGGTAGCGATTCGCATTCTGCTGCAGTACGTGCTGCAACAGGTGGGAGTGATTGTCCTGCGGGTGCGCGAGCCGGGGATGCAGCGGCCGTTCCGGATGTGGCTCTATCCGCTGCCGCCGCTGTTTGCGCTGGCGGGATTTCTGTTCATCCTGTTCTCACGCGCGGATGCTTCCAGAGAAATGATCTACGCCGCAGTGATCGCGGCGACTGGCACCGGGTTGTATCTGCTGCGAGCGTATGGTAGGCGGGAGTGGCCGTTTGCGGGGTAGTTGGCTGTACGACAATATATGACTATGTCATAATTGCAATATGAGCGTATCTAGATCCCGCACTTCTCGCGTATTCACGGTCAGTTTTCCTGAAACCCTGGCCAAACAGGTGGATAAGATTGCACGCGAGGAGAGCCGCAACATCAGCGAGCTTTTTCGCGAGGCCTTTCGGACTTACAGGCTGGAGCGGCTTCGCAAAAGATTGGACCAGGACAATGCTTATGCCGGAACACGCAATCCAACCCGTTATACGGAAGAGGATATCGAGAGATTTGTGGATGAGGTCCGGGCGGAACGCTTCGCGGCGCGAAAGAAGCGTGCGTGATTACAGTTATCGACTCGGGTGTGAGGATTTCAGCTTTGCATTACGGTGGAACGCCACGATTAAACTTTGGAGAGGGCATTTGCAGCAGATGAGGTCGCAAGCTGCGACCAGATTGTTGCAGAGATTCCCGTATTCTCGTAAGTGAGATGGGTTGGGATCGGCTTCGCGTCCATCAGAGGAGGCAGGTTTATCTCGAAGATGCACTATCCGTGTTGGTCTCAGGAAGACTCCGCGGCGTGTGCCGCGACCCGAAGGACGATATGGTTCTGGAATGTGCGCTGACCGCGGGGGAACAGGCCATCGTTTCCGGTGACAAGGATCTACGCGCGCTGAGCGAGTATAAGGGGATTCGCATTCTCAGTCCGCGCGCCTATCTTGACGCTTCGCTTTCCTCCTAAGCGACTATTTGTCAGACGGCAAGTGATCGCGATACTGCTCCCAATGCGTGATGATGGCGTCCACAACCGGGTGGCCGATGGCGTAAGCAGCTTCAAGTGACGGCAGGTAGGCTCCATACTTGCCAACCTTTTGCTCGGCGAGACTTTCGGTCGCCGTCAGGCCCACGGCCTGCTGATCGTAGTTGCTCACAGTGCGGAGGATGACCACGCGATGCAGATCTACTTTCCCCGCATAGGCCAGGAACGTGAGCGATTGCAGCGTGCCGGTGTCCTCCATTCCAGAGACAACGAAGTTGCCTCTGCCTCCGGTGTAGTAGCGCGCCCAGGCGTTAGCCCATTCGTCCATCTTTTTGCCATGCCAGAAGGTTGAGGCGGAAACGTCGTCACCCTCGCTCACAAAGGGCGGACGCTGCGCGGCAGCCTGTTCGAAGTGGGAGCGTTTCTCGCGCATGGCGGCTGTGTCCGGGAGCGGCGTGTTCTTCGTGAGGTTGTAGGCCCAATCGACGAGAGCGGCATTCAGCTCATAGACCTGGCCGTCCGGCGGAGTAGCCGGTTGTTCGTAGGGCACGGACTTGCGCAGGGGAACGTAGCCCGTCGGCCAGCTCGCGGGGATTTCGCGCGCGTCGATTTCATAGGCGAGATCTCCGTCCACCACCCGGCGTACCCACACAGCCGATCCGAGTGAAACATCAGCGGGGTCGCCCCCGGCGATGCCTGCCACCAGCCAATAGGCATGGGTGAGATCGAAGCGCGAGTCGAGGCCGAGGGCCATGATGGTTGCCGCAGCCTTCGCGGTGCCCACTCCGGTAAGCACGCCCAGGACACCCTGATCGTTCATGCGCAAATGATGAAACCCGGCATCGAAAGGAAGCACGCGATCGAGATGAGCGCGTTCCACCCAATACTGGTACTCACCCGGAGTATCGCCCGTGTCTTCGCCGGCTTCATACATGGCGACGATAACGACTTTGATGACAATCGGCGCAGCCGGGGCCGCCGCGTGAAGTGCGCACGCACCGAGACAGAGCAGCAGGCAAAGCAGACCACGACGCATCTGCATGGAGTTTCCTTGAGTGTCGGATGACTCGACGTGTTCAGACTAACTCAGTGCATCGGATCGCTGACTTCAAAAAGCAAGCCAGCTATCTATATCGATAGCTGGCTCATATATCGATCAAGAGACGAGATTAAAACTTGTAGATCATGTCCATACCGAAGAAGAGTTGATTTCTACTCTTACCGTCGTTGTATCCCCGCGCATCCCAGGAGTGGTCAAAGCGGAGTTCGGGACGAAACATCACTGTGTTGCCGATGTACTTGGTTCCGTAGAGAGTATTTTCTGTATATTTCCCGGGAATGCCGGTACGCTGCCCCTTCTTGTCGTCGAGGAAGTCGGATCGGAATCCAAACATAAACTTCGAATTCACCTCGCGGTTTATGTAGTTGACAATCGCATACTCAGGGGCGGTGCAACGAAGCTCACCGGCTAAGCAAAAGGCACCATTTGCACCAAGCTCCGGCGTCACCGGATTTGCTACGTTTCCAGCAACGTTGGGCACCTTGCGCTCATACATGTACCAGGTCTCAGTCGCGCTGTGCCACTTACTGTTGAACTTGTGATACCAGGTGAAGTCATAGTCCTGCAGGTTATTGTAGGCATACACTCCGTTATTGATGCCGTTTGCGCAGCCGTAGAAGTTGTCATTGTTGGTTTTTGTGGAGTAATTCAGGCAGGCGATGGCTGAGGGCTTCGCGTCCGGGGTCCACAGGGCGACGTCATGACCACCGGACATGCCAAACTGGATGATCCATTGTTTGTTCAGTTTGAGGGTGGCGTAGATCCCTGTGTCAGTGAACGGATCGATCGTGTAGAGCAGTGAGTGCGTCATGTTGTAGTTGTTCGGCGCCAACTGCGCTTCAATGCCGGGAACCGAGAGGAAGCGGCCGATTCGAATGTTAAGGCCGTCCTTTACCGGAAAGTAGAGATCCAGATATTCGAGGACGGGATCGAAGCCATACTGCCGGTTGAACTTTAAGAGCTGCTGGCTGAAGTAACCGAGCGCTGTCGTGAAGCGATAGTCGATCCCATAGAACGCCGTGAGATGAAATCCCCAATCGAAATGGGTATTTTGCACGGTGTTGGGCAATCGTTCGATGTACACGACTGCCTGATTCATTTCGATCTTGTCCGGGAAGATGTCATAGGAAACCGGGAAGTTACTTTGACCTGAGGTGCTGAAATTGAAGCTGCCTGCGACCCATCCATATATCTTCGTGCGACTATTTTCATGATTGAGCGCAGCCATCAAAGGATAGGTGTTTCCATCAGGGGCGCCTATATCGGGTGAACCTCCGTATCCCCAATCCGAGAACGGAAATGGAGGCGAATCTATCGGAGCTGGAAGGCCGCGCTTTGCGGGGGGAAGTGTAGTGGGATTTGTGCCCGCCCAATCCTGCCGATAGAACTGGGCAAGCCTGTGGAAGAAATTTCCAGTTAAGTCGGACGCGCTCGGAATGCTTTGGCCGCTGACCGATTTCTGTGGATCTTCCCATGTGAATATTCTCGGTCCTCCCGCCAATCCGGTGTCCTGTGCGTTCTCTGACAAATCAAATGAATAATTCCTTGCGGCAAATACCTGGGTTGAGGTGCTGCCGGATTCCGGATTGTCAGCGGGCGTACCGGCCTGCCCGAAACAGAATGGCTGCAGAAAAAAGAAAAAAGCAATCAATGTGACCACGAGCCAAGTCGGGTTGCGCCGGAATGTCGTGGTCCCAAAACTTCGTAGTTGCATGCTTGTGTCTCCCTGACTAGTCGCTAAAGTTCACCGTGGCTCTTTGCTCAAAAAGCGCCGTTTCAGCAAACTCTTCAGTTTATAAAGCCGGGAGTAAGTACTAGCTAAAGACGACGTAAGTAAACCATAAACTTTCCGGATTCGCCTTCGGTTCTTTAGAGAGATCAGGTTAGCAGCCAGAACGGGGCCGGGGAAACCAATCCTTACGTTCTATTAATGATTTCTTTACTTGTCCCTGATGCGTGGGGTGAGCTCCTATTCCTGGGCCCGATCGAACCGGAACAGAGAGACGAGTGGCGGATCCGGTGCTTCAAGGCGTGCATGCGCAATCACAAGGGCTGACTTGTTGGGGTGAAGGGACTTTCTCAACAGAGCGAGTCGAAGCCAAGGTTAATGCCGCGACTTCCGACGTAGCATCTTGTTCCGCACTGGGTGTCACCTCATTCGCTGAGGCGGCAGATCCTGCTTGACGCTTTAGCTGCTGTTCCAGCTCCTCGATGCGTGCCCGCATGCTCTCTAATTCCTTAAGAAGAGCTGCATTTGTTCCGGAAAGAGCCACGGTGCCGTCACCGGATTTCGCCGCGGCAGGCACATCACTCTCGGCTTTCGTGGATTGGCCCGGAGAAAATGGCTGGAGAAAGAGAAAAAGAGAAGTCAACGTGGCTACGTGCCAACTCGCTTTGCAGCCGCGAGCAGGGGTCCACAAACGAATGGGGGCAAATTGGTCTCCTCAACGATACGTCGCCAAAGGCAAAGCGTGAGTCGTCTGGGAGACGTATGCTCAAGAGCCGCACTTCAGCAAACTGTTCAGTTTATGAGGCGGGGAGCAAGTACCCAGTAAAGAAGGCGTAAGGAAACCGTAAGGATATCCAGCGATTCCTCTGGCATAGTGAATAGATTCAGGAGAATAGACATGAAGACGTTTCTGGATCAATTGATCTCCCATCGGGGCGGAGCGTTGTTTGTCCTGGCGGCGGCTGCCTTCCTTGAGGCCTCCGGTGATTCGCTCTTTCAGGCTGGGCTCTATCGGACTTCGGGCGCGTCGCGTGTCCTGTTTTTTGCGGGGGGAGCAGGCGTGCTGGCGCTCTACGGCCTGGTTGTCAATCTGCCTCGCTGGGATTTTGGCAAGCTTCTCGGTGTGTATGTCGTTCTGTTCTTCCTCATGGCGCAGATTATCGCCAAAGTGCGATTCGACCAATCGCCAACGCCGCCGATTCTCGTGGGAGGATCGCTCATCGTCATTGGTGGTCTGGTGATCACTTTTTGGAAAAAGTGAAAAGGAATCAGCCTTCCGCCACTTTGCCAACTTTAAGCTCACTCACCGCGCGGTAGGCCTGGTTGATCGCGCAGTCGGTGTAGGCGTACGCGTCGGCATCGGCATTCGCGATGGCCACACGGCCGTATGGCTTACGCGCGGCAACACAGGGCAGCGGGCCGCCTTCGAGCCAAAAGGGATCCCAGAGCGAGTTGTATTGATAAGCGTAACCGTGCGGCCAGCGATTGACGGTGATGGCTGCGATGTCGCGTGCAGGATCGAAGCCGCCTGCGCCCACGCTGCGCGCGAGCTGCTCGCGGATGTTGCGCTCAAAGGTGTCGAAGGGAGTTTCGTATAAATCCTCGCGTCCTGTGCGATGCTGCTCACGGCTGGGAAGTCCCGGCGAACAGGGGTATCGATGCATGGTAAGCACGATGGGTTCGGAGGGCTTCGTCGTGCAGTGGTAATTGCCGATGCTTACACGGTGATCCAGGCTGGCCTCAGTGAAGTAGCATCCCGGCGCGTAGATGCTGGCGGCCTCAAGTTTCCTGAAGCTCTCCCAGTTCTCGATCGCAACATTGGTGTAGACGATAGGCACTTTTTCGGCGGAGCGGAGAGCTTCTTTTTGCTCGGGCGGCAACTCGTTGGTGAGATAAGGAATGACCGCGTGCCAACAGGCGAGAATGCAATGCGGGGCCTTAACCGTGTAGAGCTTCCCTTGCTGCACGTAGGAGATTTCGACTTCCTTTGCGACTGCGGGATCGCCGAGATGGCGCACGCGAACCACGGTGCTGTTGAGGCGGATGCGAGTTGCATTCCCGGGCTGATCGAGTTGGTCGTAGCGAAGCTGCGTGGTGACGATGTCAGATGCCGAGTTGCCGGGGACAGCATTCGGAACAAGTGACCGGACGAGGAGGCGCGCGATTGAAGAATTTCCGTCGGGGAAGTGGAAGAAGTAAGCCTCTGCTTCGTCGTTGTGGATGGCATCACGGCCCATCCCCGGGCCAGGACCGGGAGACAGCTTGAGGCCGTCGAAACCAGGCAGGCCCAATCCCCATGCATCCTGCGCGGAAACAGCATCAATGCCGAGTCCGTAAAGCGGCTGCGGATGAGGCTGCAGCAGGGCGACCACTTGGGGATCAACCTTGACGACCTTAGTGAGATAGTCGGCATAGCTGATGCGCGCGAGCTTCGCCTTCTTCTCGTCGGAGGGGAGGCCCGGATACAGGTCTTCGTCGAGTGTGTAGAGGTGCTTGACATCGGCAACGGCCTTTGGGGACAGCGGAACCTGCGCGGCAAACTCCAGCCAGTTCTTCCCCCCAGGGTCATCAGTGGCGGAGCCCCATCGTGAATACGGACTCGCGACCAGCCGGTCCGCGCCGAACGTCTCGCGGTCGAAGAAAATCTTTTGCTTCAAACCGAGCGAGCGATAGAGCGCGTCGTTGTCATGCGCCGCGTAGGAGGAGACGTCGATGCCAAGCTCGCGAATGACGCGCTTGGCGACGGGGCTGTAGGGCGCCGGGCTCTCGATCGAATATGTTCCGCCGTAGCCGAGCAGGGCGCTCCCGTTCACCTCGAATTCGTTGCGCTTGGCGTGGCCGCCGAAGTCGTCATGGTTCTCGAGGATCAATACTCGCGCCTGCTTGCCGGCGGCTTCGTGGAAGAACCGTGCCGACGAGAGCCCACTGATTCCGCCGCCGACAATGACGAGGTCGTAGCTCTCCCCTGTATCGATAGGCTTCCCGGCGGTTCGCCAGAATGCACCGTCGCGCAGGCTGTGCGCGACCTCGAACGACCCCTGGTGGCTTCCGCGCATGCCATGGAGCGCGGGCGGATCGTAGCCGGGGCGATTTTGCAGTTCGGGCCCGGTCGAGCCCAGCTTTTGTGCGAAGGGGTGCGCGCCGGGTGAGATGGCGGCGGCTCCAATGGTCATGGCCGCTCCGTTCATAAAGTCGCGACGGGTTATTTTGCGGTCCATCCCCAGTTCTTTGTCGGTAAAGCTCATTCGCAATTAGTCCTCAGCGAAGTTAGTGCAATAAGCGTTGCGCGGCAATTTCTCCGGTGCTGACCGCGCCTTCCATAAAGCCCTGCCAGTCGCCAAGGTGTTCACCAGCGAAGAGCACCTTGCCGTGAGGCTGCTCCAGCAGCGGACGAACACGGAACCACTGGCCAGGACGGTACATGGCGTAAGCGCCGTGCACCCATGGATCGTCCTGCCAGGGTTGATCGAACGTGTCGATCAGCGCAGAGGGCGCGTTCTTTGATACCGCAGTGAGGTCGCGGAGAAGCTGCGCTTGGCGCTCAGGCTTGGTCTGCGAGGCGAGCACATCGGCCTTGTCTCCGACCGAGTAGGAGCACAGTATGCCGCGTGGTCCCGGCTGTCCCTGTGTGCTGTGGAAGTATTGGTGCGACGTTTCGTCGCTCATGAGCGAGAAGTCTTCCGCAGGCCAAAATCGATGACCGAAGAGAATCTGTGACTTGATGATGCGCCCGTACTCCAGTTCGTAGGCAGCGAGAGTCTTTGCCGGTGAAAGAGGCGGGTCGAACTGGATAGAGTTGAGCACTGACGCCGGTGCCGCGAAGATGCAGGAGTCTGCTATAAATCTCTCGCTCGCCGTCGCCACAGTTACGCGTCCGGCACGCTGCGAAATGGACTTGACGGGCGAGCTGAGATGCAAGGCACCGGGAGCAAGACGCGCTGCCAGAGCCTGAACAAGCATGCTGTTTCCATCGCGAACGTGGAAGTCCATTTCGTCGGTGTTATCGGGATTGATATAGTCCGTATCCACATATTCGTCGGCGGCCACAAAGGCCGAGACCTGACGTATTGATTCGCCGTAGTCGGTCGAGTCCATAATTTCGCGAATACGGCGGTCGTTGCCGGTGATTCCGATTTTGCCTAGCCACGTCCACCAGTCGTAGTCGTCGAGACGGCGCTTCTCCTGCTCGGTGGAGTGCTTGTACTGGTCCATGAAGCGCTTCCATGCGGATTGCGATTCGGCCGAGAAATTCCACGTGCCGGGCGGGTGCAGCTGCTCGTGCTGCAGCAGCCACACGCGATACGCATGCGGCTCGAGCGCGACGTTGAGCTCCTTGGTGAGCGTAAGGATGCGCTTGTGATCTTTGCCGATCCACTCGCCCCCCATTTCGCATACAAGCTCTGGAGCCTGTTGAAAGCGGTAAGACCACGCGCGGCCTCCGGCACGATTGCGGGCTTCGAGCACGGTGACATTCCAGCCTGCAGCCGAGAGTCGATACGCCGCGGTGAGGCCGGCGAGCCCAGCGCCCACGACGATGCAGGAGTGCGTGGGTTTTGCCACTTTGGTCTGGGCGTAGAGAGGCAGACCACATGCCGCGATCGTTGCGTTGGCGAGGAACGCGCGTCGAGTGAGAGGAGCGAGAAGGAGTTTTTCTGCCTGCCTAGGTTGCACCTCTTGCTCTGCGGGGTTCACTGTACTGCTCCAGTAATCTCGGGAGTTGGGGCGGGTCCTGCTTCACCGCCGCTGACGAGCCGCTGCGAAATGAAAATCGCGGCGACCGAGAAGACAAAGATGATTGTCGAAATAGCGTTCATCTCCGGAGTGGCGCCACGCCGCAGGCGCGACCATATTTCGAGCGGCAGAGTATTCTCGCGGCCAATCAGGAAAAAAGTTACGGCGATTTCATCCATCGAGAGCGTGAAGACCAGCAGAGCCGTGCCGAGCAGCGAAGTCCGCATCAACGGAAGCACGATGCGCCACAGCGTTTGCAACCCGTTTGCGCCAAGGTCGGCGGATGCCTCTTCGAATGAGCGATCGAGTTTAGCGAAGCCCGCGAAGATTTCCGTTGTGGCTACCGCGGTAAGCGCCGTCGCGTGACCGAGAATTACCGTAGTCAGGCTCAGATGAAATCCGCCGCTCACTACGAGTAGTAACAACGAGATGCCGGTAATGACGCCTGGGACGATAAGCGGGAGCAGAATCAATCTCTGGAATGCGGCCTTGCCGGGAAATGCGTAGCGATCGAGCGCATACGCTGCGGGGAATCCAATGAGGATGGAGATGACGACTGCGGCGAGTGCCACGATGGCGCTGTTCTCAACCGCGCTCCACATGGCGGAGTCGGCAAAGAGCACGCGATACCAATCAAATGTAAGGTGGCGCGGCGGAAAACCGCCGACTCCATCACGATTGAAGGAGTAAAGAATCAAGACGGCGATAGGGAAATAGAGAAAGGCATAGGCACCACCCGCGAAGCCGGTGAGGAGAATCGGCTTGCGTGTGGAATTCATGCGAACCTCTGGCGGCGTTCAAGCCGTTGCGTGATGGACAGAATCGTCACCACGATGATCAGAATGACCACGGCGACGGCGGCGCCAAGCGGCCAGTTGTAATCGGCCCCAAAGAGATTCGCCACGATGTTGGCGATCATCACGCTGCTTGGTCCGCCCAGCAGGAGCGGCGCGAGGAAATCGCCGAAGCTCAGCAGGAAGGCCAGGGTTGCGCCGGAGATCACTCCTGGCAATGAGAGCGGAAGGATCACGCGCAGGAAGGTTTGCCACGGCCGCGCACCCAGATCGCTCGACGATTCGAGTAGCTCGCGTGGGATCTTTTCAAGCGAGGCGACCACCGGCAGCACGACAAACGGTACGTAGATGTGCGTGAGTGTAACGATCACCGCGAATGGACTGTACAGAAGAAAGCTGAGCGGGTGCCGCGCCGCGTGCAGCCAGAGCAGAAGTGTGTTGAGCACGCCCTCGTTGCCGAAGATGACCTTCCACGCATACGCGCGTACAAGATAGCTGACCCACAGAGGAATAATGACGGCTTGATAGAGCAGATGGCGGTAGTGTCCCGAGTGATAGACGAGAAAGAAGGCCAAAGGATAGCCGATCAGGAGGGACAGCAATACGACGGAAAACGCGATACGCAGCGAGCGGAGAATGACGGTGAGATAGAGCGGGTTGGTGAAGAGATGAACGTAGTTCGCTAGCGTGGCATGGTGCTGTATCTGTTGAAATTCGCCAAGGCTCCAGAAGCTGTAACAGAAGAGCAGGCAGTAGGGAAGGAACAGAAAGAGCGTGATCCAGGCGAAGGGTGGAAGCGTGACGAGCAGCGCATTCCATCGAGTCGATTGCATCTGCTAACCCTTCCCCTGCGAGCCGTCTTCGAGAGGAACGCAATCTTCCGCGCGGAATGCAAAGCTGTGAGATTCGCCGCTGCGAAGCGGGGCGGCGAGGCGGGCGGTCAACTCGACGCCTCCCGCACATTGCAGCGTGACCAGCGTATTCGCGCCATGAAATTGTTCGGTGAGGACCCGCGCCTGAAATCGCACGAGACCCTCGCTGGAAGACGCAGGCGCAATCGCTTCCGGACGCAGGGAGAAGACGGTAGGGCCATCCGGCACCTGCGTGGGCAGCGAGAAGATTCCGCAATCGACGACGCCTTCTTTGACAACACCGCGCAACAGGTTGCTCTTGCCGAGGAAGGTCGCCGAGTAGGCCGTGTGCGGCCGGGCGTAGATCTCCCGCGGCGTTCCGCACTGCTCAATCTTTCCCTTATGTAAAAGCACCACGCGGTCCGAGATGGCCAGAGCTTCGCTCTGATCGTGCGTTACGAAGAGAAATGTGATGCCGAGGTCCTGTTGCAGCAGCTTGAGCTCGCGCTGCATTTCGACGCGCAGGTTGGCGTCGAGCGCGGAGAGCGGCTCGTCGAGCAGCAGCACTTTGGGGCGATTGACCAGCGCCCGCGCCAGCGCCACGCGCTGTTTTTGTCCTCCGCTGATCTGCCGGGGAAAATGTTTCGCGAAGCTTTCCATGCGGACTTTGGCGAGAGCTGCTTCCACTCGCGACTTTGCTTCAGCACGCTCGCATCCGCGCACCCGCAGGCCGTAGGCCACGTTGTTGAAGACGCTCATGTGCGGGAAAAGTGCGTAGCTCTGGAATACGGTATGAATCGGGCGGCGATGCGGCGGCAGTGTGTCGAGCCGTTCGCCTTCGAGCAGAATCTGCCCGGCGGTGGCCCGCTCGAATCCGGCAACGATGCGCAGCAAGGTTGTTTTGCCCGAGCCGCTTTCACCAAGCAAAGTAAGAAATTCGCCGCGCTGAATATCGAGCGAGATAGACTCGAGCACGCGTTGCGTTCCGAAACTCTTGCCCACACTTTCAATGCGCAGGAAGGCCGGTTCAGCCGCGGGCGCGGCAATGCTGTGCTCAACAGCGGCACGACGACTACTCAATCAGCCTCCCGCGTTTGAGTTTGGCCATTCATTGGCTTGCCTTCACTTCGTTCCATATCTCGGTGTACTTCGCGCGGCGCGGCACGTCCTGCCAGAAGACGATCTGCTTCTGATAGTTATCGATGTCATCCAGGTGCAGGCCGTGGCGCTGGTCCGGCGTCATCAATGCAGCGGCCTGCGGATTCGCCGGAATATATCCCGTCACATCGCTGAGCTGTTTCTGCGTCTGCGCGGAGATCATGTAATTCAGGAGCGCGTAGGCGAGGTCCTTGTTCTCGCTCGACGACGTGATCATCAGGTGGTCGATCCAGCCGGTTGTACCCTCGGCCGGAATCTCTTCTTCGATCGGCATGCCGGCCTTGCGAAGCTGATTGGTGACCAGCGGCCAACCCATTGCGGCGATCACCTCATGGTTCTGGAAAAGGTTGGTGAGCTCGCCGCCCGTCGTCCAAAGCTTGCGGACATTCGGCTTGAGCGCAATCAGTTTCGCCTTAACCTGCTCGAGTTGCGCGTCGCTCAGGTTGTAGATCGCCGTCGGGTCCTGCTTGCCGAACCCAAGCACCTGCGCGGCCATGTAGACCGACGAGAGATCGTCCCAGAGCGAGAGCTTCCCCTTGTATTTTGCGTCCCAGAGCTCGGCCCAGGCGGTTGGGCTCTCCGCAAACGCGGTCTTGTCGTACAGCAGGGGATTAGGCCCCCAGGTAAGCGGAACGCCGTAGATCTGTCCGCCATTCTTCACCAGCGGCATGCTGGTCAGCGTGGGCGACACCTTTGAGTAATTCGGAATCTTGGTCAGATCCAGCGGAGCGACCAGCCCTGAGCGCGCCAGCATCGTGGCGACGTCGCTTGAGGGCGAGATGATGTCGTAATTCGAGGCTGCTCCACCGCGAAGTTTGGCTACCAACTCGTCGCTCGAACCCATATAGGCGGCAACCACCTTGCATTGGCAGGTGGCTTCGAATCCCTGGATGAACGAAGTATCGGCGTAGCCCTCCCAGACCAGAAGGCTCAGGGTCGGCGTGGGTTTTTTGCAGCTCGAAAGAAAGGCGAACGCGGCCAGGAGGCAGAAAGAGAAGAATCTCTTTGCGTCCATTCGCAGGCTGAACAAGTGCTGCTCCTAAAAATCGCGGAGTTCCCTCAGTGGGCAACTCGTAAGAATGGTTCACGGAAACCGGCCGGGTATTCCGATGAAAGGGGTCGCTGCTGCCGCCCCACTCTCAGTTTGCCTGATATGCAAAAGGTGTGTAGCGCGACGCAGTACGTTTTCCTTGACACAGAATGCAAAATTTACTAAGTTTTGCAAAATTACTACAAGGTTTTCCGCATGGCAACGACTTTCCTGAGAAACTAGCAAAAGACTGGAAACAAGCGGGACCGCCACAGCCGCCCTCAGCCCGGACGGCTGAATCACCTTAAAAGGGACGTGCCGCGATGGCATCTTCTTCGAACCACGACGGCTGTCGAAGCGCGATCAGTGAACACTCGCGCGTAAGCGCACGTCCGTTCCGAAGAGTCTCAGGTCATTTGAAGGCCAGAAAGCGCATCTTTCCCCAGATACTTTCCCGGCATTTCCGCATTGCTACGACCTATTGCCGCCAGCGCTGGTTTGTGCGTTACGCGCGCAGCGGATCGCTTCTTTGCCTGCAACCTTCTGCGCCCGGTCTGCAGGCGGCGAACTGTTTCTCGATCGCGTCCGCTCTGCCTTGTTGAACTTTTGACGGCCCCTCGATTTTGAACACCATTGGGGCAAAGGAAGAATCGTATGCATCCGCTTCTCGAAAAAGAACTGTCGACATTTGAATCGCGAACTCCCGCCTCCCATGCAGCACTGAAGAAAGCCGAGGCGCGTCTTCCGCTCGGCGTAGCCAGCAACTTCCGCAGCTATGAGCCTTGGCCGCTGTTTGTGAAGGACGCCAAGGGCTCGCACATCCATGATCTGGACGGCAATGAATACATCGACTTCAACCTGTGCTTTGGCGCCCTGATGGCCGGGCACTGTCATCCGGCCGTTGTGGCCGCCGTGCAGGAGCGGCTGGAGATTGGCACCATGTTCGGCATGCCGCACGCGCTCGAACTTGAGCTGGCCGAAGAGATTTGCCAGCGCTTCCCGGTCGAGCAGGTCCGCTTCGGCAGCAGTGGAACCGAAGTGACCATGCACGCCATCCGTTTGGCTCGCGGCTTCACGGGGCGCGACAAGATTATCAAAATGGAGGGCGGCTACCATGGCGTGCACGACTCCGTGATGGTCAGCATGAAGCCCAAGATCGAACTGTGCGGCGATCCCGACCGTCCCAACCAGGTGCCTGCCGGAGCCGGCGTTCCCGCCGACACGGTGAAGAACACGCTCATCGCGCAATTCAACGACCTGGCTGCGGTCAAGCGCTTGTTCGCGGAGAATCCGAAACAAATTGCGTGCATCATCGTAGAGCCGATCATGATGAATATCGGCATCTGCATGCCGGAGCCGGGTTATCTCGAGGGCCTTCGCGAGATATGCACGAAGGAGGGCGCGCTGCTCATCTTTGACGAAGTAAAGACCGGCGCAAAGCTGGGACGCGGCGGCGCGTGCGAGTACTTCAACATCAAGGCCGACCTGGTCACGCTGGCCAAGTCCATCGGCGGAGGCTTTCCGCTCGCTGCCTTTGCCACCAGCAGGGAAGTGATGGACATGATCGCGCGCCAGACGGTATTCCATGCGGGGACTTACTCGACGAATCCACTGGTGATGGCGGCCGGCATTGCCACCTTCCGCGAAGTTCTCACGCCAGAGGGCTACGCTCACATTAAGAAGATCGGCGATGTGCTCGTTGAAGGCTACAAACAGATTGTGAAGAAGGCCGGCATCGAGGGCTATGTGGAAAGCGCGGGCTCGAATGGTGCGCTGCTGTTCTACGCGAAGAAGATTCGCAATTACCGCGAATGGCTCGCCGTCGACACGGACCTGTGGAGGCTCTACTGGTTTGGGATGTTGAACCGTGGCGTGATGCCACAGCCGTACTGGTGGGACGAGCAGTGGACGCTCTCCGTTGCGCATTCGGTGGCGGATATCGATCGTCACCTCTCGGCATTTGAAGAAGTGGCGCCAGCCATCGCGCAGGCGCAGCAGGAGAGCTCGGTGCAGGTGGTCGGCTAGTCCAAAGCGGGTATTTTCGGGCTGGAGGCAGCCGTTGGCAAAAATCGGGCCAAAAATGGGCGGGGGCGCCAATCACACGCCGGGTCTCAAGCGCGTTCTGGGGCGCGGAGACCTGATTCTGCTGTTCATTGTTGCGGTCGCAAACCTCAACATGGTGCCGCCCATCTCCGCCTCCGGACCGATCACCCTCTGGCTGTGGGTGGCCGCCCTGCTCTTCTACTTCTGGCCACAGGGAGCCGCAGTCACCGAGCTATCACAGAAGTGGCCCGGAGAAGGTGGCATCTATCTATGGGCCAAGCGCAGCTTCGGCGAGCAGCACGGGTTTTTCGCCGGATGGTGCTACTGGCTCTCAAATGTTTTCTACCTACCAACGGTGGTACTCTCATGCATCGGCGTCGGACTGTACGTCTTCGGGCCGAACATCCAGGAGCTGGAGCACAATCCGTACTTCACCTCCGGCCTGGCCATCGGAATCCTCCTCTTCCTGCTGGCCCTCAACATTCGCGGTCTCTCTCTCGGCAAGTGGATCAACAACCTCGGCGGCGTGGGCACAGTGGGCGGAGGCGCGGTGGTGATCCTGCTGGCCGCGCTCACGCTGCACCATCACGGCTCTGCGCTGCACCGCGCCGATCTGCATATGCAGCTCAATGACTGGCGATTGTTCGCGGTTTTTGGAACGATCTGCTACAGTCTCGTCGGACTCGATCTCGCGTCCATCATGGGCGACGAGATTCGCGAGCCGAAGCGCAATCTGCCTATCGCAATCTTCTGGGGCGGGCTGGCTGCGGCGATTATCTATCTCGGGACAACCAGCGCCATGCTTATCGCCGTGCCGCACGAGGAGATCGGCATCCTCTCCGGCATTCTGCAGGCGATTAATGTGATGGCGCGGCATAATGGGCTCTTGTTTATAGTCGCCCCGCTGGCGTTTCTGGAGTGCATCGCGATCCTCGGCACGGCCTCCGCATGGTTCAGCGGCGCTGCACGCCTGCCGTTTGTCGCGGGCATCGACCGCTATCTGCCGCCGATCATCGGCAAGATCCATCCCCGCTATCAAACTCCGTACGTCAGCCTGATCGTCTATGCCGCGCTGTCGTCGTTGCTCACGCTCATGAGCTTTCTCGGTGTTTCGGTCGGCGAGGCCTATCTCACCCTGCTCGATCTTGCCGTGATTCTGCAATTGCTACCAACCTGCTATCTCTTCAGCTCATTGCTCAAGCACACGCTCGATGGGAAAAGCACTCTGAACGCATCGAAGCCTTACCTGCTGGCCAACGGTGCGGGCGGACTGCTTGCAGCCACGGTCGGGTTGATCGTCGCGTTCATTCCTTCACGCCAGGTGAACTCGATCTGGCTGTATGAAATCAAGCTGATTGTCGGTTGTGTGCTGGTCTTTGGATCGGCATACCTCTTCTATCGCAACTCACTCAAGACTGCGCCGGCGGTCGAACCGCTGGCAGAGCCAGCGCTCTCCGGGTCTGGCGAGTAAGAACTCTAAAGGATTTCCATATGTCTGTTACGCAAACCAGGTCGGAAGCCATGTTCATCAACGGAGAGTGGACCGATGGCTCGTCGAGCAATCGCATCCCGGTCTACGATCCTTCCACCGAAGAAGTCATTGCCGAGATTCCTGATGCCAGCGCGGCGGATGTGGACGCCGCCGTCGCTGCTGCGCGCCACGCCTTCGATGAGGGCGGTTGGCCGCAGACCACAGCGCAGGAGCGCGGACGCATTCTGTTTCGTATCGCGGAGAAGATTCGCGCCGAAGCCCCACTGCTTGCCGAGCTCGAATCGCGCAATGCCGGCAAACCCATCGTGGAGGCGGAGTTCGATATTGCCGATGCGGCGACGTGCTTTGAGTATTACGGCGGGCTGGCCACGAAGGTATCCGGCCTGGTCAACCCTGTGCCCGACAATGCGCTCAGCCTGTCGCTGAAAGAGCCCGTCGGCGTTGCGGGACAGATCATTCCGTGGAACTTTCCGCTGCTGATGGCTGCGTGGAAGCTTGCACCTGCGCTGGCTGCGGGCTGTGCCTGCGTGCTGAAGCCCGCCGAACAGACGCCGCTCACCGCGCTGAAGGTGGCCGGATGGCTCGGCGACTGCGGCGTGCCTCCGGGCGTGGTCAATGTGATCACAGGCCTCGGAGAAACCGCGGGCGCACGCATCGTCGAGCACCCGCACGTGGACAAGATCGCTTTTACCGGCTCCGCCGCCGTCGGCAAGCTCATCATGAAGTCGGCGGCCGACACGCTCAAGCGCGTCACACTGGAGCTGGGTGGCAAGTCGCCGAACATTTTCTTTGCCGACGCAGACTTCGAGGCCGCCATCGATGGCGCGCTCTTCGGAGTCTTCATCAACCAGGGCGAAGTTTGTTCGGCGGGCAGCCGCGTGCTCGTCGAGCGGTCGATTTATCCGAAGTTCGTCGAAGCCATGACAGAAAAGGCCCGCAGCATTAAGCTGGGCCCTCCCCTTGATCGCGCAACGAAGATGGGACCGCTCGTCAGCCGCGAGCAGTATGATCGCGTCTGCAAATATCAGAAGATCGGCAAATCCGAAGCGAAGGTGGCCATCGGCGGCGGACAGCCCTCGTCGTTCGGGCGCGGCTACTACGTTGAGCCGACCATCTTTTACGATGTCGACAACTCGGCCCGGATCGCGCGCGAGGAAATTTTCGGCCCCGTAGCTGCCGTCATTCCTTTCGACGATGAGGCCGATGCGTTGAAGATCGCCAACGACACGCCTTTTGGCTTGGCTGCCGCCGTGTGGTCGCGCGACATCTACCGCGCGTTACGGATGGTGAAGGCGATCCGCGCCGGCATTGTGTGGGTGAATCACATGCAGCCGACGTATGTTGAAGCGCCGTGGGGCGGTTACAAACAGTCCGGCTTTGGCAGGGAACTCGGAGTTCACGGTATCGACGAGTATCTCGAAACCAAGCAGGTTTACATCAATCTCAACGAACAGCCGATTGGCTGGTATTAGTGCAGTTAGGTTTAAGAACAATATATGCCCACGATTAAGCTCAAGACAGAAATTCCCGGACCAAAATCGCGCGCTCTCACAGAACGCCGCGTTCAGGCTGTTCCACGCGGAGTCTATGCTTCCACGCCGCTTTTTATCCGGCACGCCGCAGGCGCGACCCTTGAAGATGTAGACGGCAATCGCATCATCGATCTGGGCGGCGGCATCGGCTGCATCAACGTCGGCCATCGCAACGCGCGCGTGATGCAGGCCTTGCGGTCGCAGTTCGATGCTTTTCTCCACCTCTGTTTTTCGGTCACCGGATACGAAGGCTATGTGGCACTCGCCGAGAAGCTCAATCACTTAACGCCCGGGAATTTTCCGAAGAAGACCTTTTTCGTGAACAGCGGCGCTGAGGCTGTCGACAATGCGGTGAAGATTGCGCGCGCCCACACCGGGCGCCCGGCTGTACTGTGTGTCGAGGACGCTTTTCACGGGCGCACCATGCTTGGCCTCACGCTCACCAGCAAGACCCAACCGTACAAACAGGGCTTCGGACCGTTCCTGTCCGACGTTTATCGAATTCCATTTGGAGTGCCCGCGGATTCACGCTCGCGCAGCGGTGCGCCAATGAGCCCTGCCTCTATGAGTCATGAACAGGTGGAGCAGTTGCTCGACGGTGTTTTCCGCCGCGTGGTCTCCGCCGATTCGGTCGCCGCTGTCATCGTCGAGCCGGTGCTCGGCGAAGGTGGTTTTGTCGTGCCGCCCGCGGGATTTCTGCCCGCCCTGGTCGATATCTGCCACAGGCATGGCATCGTCTTCATTGCGGATGAAGTGCAAACCGGCTTTGGCCGCACCGGCGAACTCTTTGCATGCACGCATTTCGGCATCGAACCGGATCTGATTCTCACCGCCAAGTCTCTCGGCGGAGGCATGCCCCTCGCCGCCATCACGGGCCGTTCCGAGATCATGGACGCTCCCAGCCCGGGCGGCCTCGGCGGCACCTTCGGCGGCAATCCCGCGTCGTGCGCGGCGGCCCTGGCGGTAATCGAAGAGTTTGCGGATGGATCATTGCTGGCGCGTGCCCGCTTGCTCGGCGAGCGCTTCCAGCAACGGGCATTTGCCTGGCAGCGGCAGCATGCCTTCATCGGAGATGTTCGCGGCGCAGGAGCGATGCAGGCAATCGAGCTCGTGCAGGCCGATGGCGCGCCTTGTGCCGCCGCTGCAAAGAAGCTCGCGCAGCATTGCCTTCGCAACGGTGTGCTGATTCTGACCGCCGGCACGTATGACAACGTCATCCGATTGCTGATGCCGCTTACCATCTCAGACGACGACTTCAGCGATGCCCTTGACGTGATCGAAAGCGGTCTAAGCGCGGCCGCGGCGGAGCTTGAGGAAGCGGTCGCTACCGCACACTGACCGGTATCAGAACTTGCGCGAGTGCTCCTTGGCCCAGCGCTCCACGACGACCTTCTTTTCGGTGTAGAACTCGACCGAATCGCGACCCTGCGCGTGCATGATGCCGAAGAAGCTATCCTTCCAGCCGCTGAACGGGAAGTAAGCCATGGGAGCTGCCACGCCGATGTTGATGCCAATGTTTCCGGCCGGCGCCTCGTAGCGGAAACGTCTCGCAGCCGCACCGCTCGAAGTGAAGAGCGACGCCTGGTTTCCGTATGGGCTGCACTCCAGGAATGCCAGTGCCTCATCCAGATCGTTGGCGTGCACCAGGCTCAGCACCGGTCCAAAGATCTCTGTGTCCGTCAGCTCGCTCGTCGCAGGAACAGCATCCAGAATCGTGGGCTTCACAAAGTTGCCCTGTTCGTAGCCGGAGATCTTCGCGCCGCGTCCGTCGAGAAGCACTTTCGCGCCCTGATCCTTACCGCGTCCCACGAGCGACTCGATCCGCGACTTGCTCTGCGCGCTGATCACCGGGCCCATCTGGACGCCTTCATCCAGGCCATTGCCGACTTTCAGCCTGGCCGCCGAGTTGGCAATCGCGTCACGAAAACTGTGCTGTGCTTCTCCGACCGTGACAGCCACTGACACAGCAAGGCACCGTTGACCGGCGCAGCCGAAGGCGCTGTCGCTGATGATCTGCGTAGCCATGTCCATATCTGCGTCGGGTAGCACGATCACATGGTTCTTCGCTCCGCCCTGGCACTGCGCGCGCTTGCCGTTCGCGCCTGCGCGAGCATAGACGGAGCGCGCTGCCGGAGTTGATCCCACGAAGCTCACGGCGCGCACTTTGGGATGGTCGATGAGGGTCTCCGCTGCGGTTCGGCCGCCGTTGATGAGGTTGATGACGCCCTTGGGCAAGCCGGTCTTCTCGAACAGCGCAAAGACCCGCTGCATCGTCAGCGGCACGCGCTCCGAGGGCTTCAGGACGAGCGTGTTTCCGGTCGCGATGGCATAAGGCAGGAACCAGAACGGCGTCATGCCGGGAAAATTCGATGGCGTAATAATCGCGACAACCCCGAGTGGCTGCCGAATCATGACCTCGTCGATGCCGCGAGCGACGTCTTCGAGGTTGTAACCCTGCATCATCATCGGAATGCCGCAGGCGACCTCGACATTTTCGATCGTCCGCCGCATTTCGGCTTTGGCTTCGGTGAAGGTCTTTCCGTTTTCGCGGGTGATAATCCGGCTGATCTCGTCGATGTTCTCTTCGAGTAGCTGCTTCAGTTTGAACAGCGGCTGAATGCGGTCCTCGGGAGGAGTTCTGCGCCAGCCCGGGAAGGCGGCCGAGGCAGCCTCAACCGCGGCGTTTACCTCTTCCGCGCCGGAAAGAGGCACGCGGGCGAGGACCTCGCCAGTCGCGGGGTTGGGAACATCCAGCCATTCTGTTGCTGTGGACTCAACCCACTGGCCATTGATGTATTGCGGCAATTGAAGCGCGCTTGCGACTGCTGTGCTCATGATGAACTCCCGATCTGTTCGTGAAGAATGACCCGCGAAACTAAAAGCCTACAGAAAACATGCAACGCCAATCAAATTATTGCTCTCTGTTTATTGCTCCTAGGGGCCTGAGGCTGCTACAAAGATACCGTTGAGTTATCTATTCGCCTGGCCGCCGCATGCCGAAGAACGCCGCCCCTCAAAAATCGTCGAGCAGGAGTAATCTGTCCTTCCGCATCTCCGAGGTTTCGAAGATGCTGAATGTCAGCTCCTCGACCCTGCGCCAGTGGGAAAATGCCGGGCTGACCCATCCCAGGCGCACGAAGAGCGGATATCGCACCTATACCCGCGAAGAGGTCGAGCGGCTGAAGTCGATCCAGCATCTGCGCTTTGTGAAAAATCTGAATGTCGACGCCATCCGCCACCTGCTGGGCAGTGCGGCGCGGCGATCTTCCACAAATGGTGCGGGGCGATCTGCAAACGGGACGAACGTCGCCCCCATCGGCAACAGATTGCGCAAGCTGCGCAGAGAGCGCTCGATGACGCTCTCCGAAGCTGCCCGGGGAACTGACCTTTCCGTAAGCTTTCTCAGCTGTCTGGAACGCGGCCAGGTGCACGCCTCGATAGCCGCGCTGCAACGTCTGGCTGTGTTCTATAAGACGAACGTGCTCTCCTTCTTTGGTGGTGCGGAGCAGACGGGCAAGCTGGTGCGGCCCAGGCAGCGCATCGAGCTTTCGAGCGAGCCTGGCGTTCATCTGGAGCTGCTCGCCTTCGGTTCGACGGCCATGGAACCGCATCTGTTTCGACTGGCTCCCGGAACATCGAGCGGCGGTTCATATCATCACGAGGGCGAAGAGTTCATTTTCGTCGTCAGCGGCAGCTGCGATGTGTGGCTGGACGAGGTGGAGCATTATCAGCTTTGCAACGGCGACAGCCTCTATTTTTCCAGCTCGCAGACCCACCGCTGGAGCAACCCCTACAAGCAACAGGCCGTGCTGCTTTGGATCAACACACCGCCGACCTTCTAGCGGCAGAGCACAGTGCTCCGCCGCTATGAGTAATGGCGCCGAAGGCGCGGCCGCTGGACGCGCAGTCCTACATCCTGAAGCGAATGGCCAGCTGAATCTGGCGGGGATCGCGGGCGCGCGTGATTTCGCCGAACAGGCCGCCCGCTACGGGAACTCCGTTTGGATTGGTGCTGTAGTCAAACTGCGCATCGCCCAACTGGCCGTCAGGATTCAGGAACTGCGTGTGGTTAAACACGTTGAATACCTGGAAGACAAACTGAATTGTCCCTCTGTCACCAACAGGTGTGAGTTTCTGCACCGCCAGATCCGTGTCGGCGATCCCCGGTCCGCAGCAGATGCTGCGAGGCGCATCGCCTGCTGAGCCGAGAGCGGGAACGGCAAAGATTGACGGGTTGAAGTAATAACCAGTCGCGCCGTTCAAAGGCGTGCGCGGATTGCGGTGGGTGAAGGGAGCAATCTGATCGGGCCGCCCCGGGCTCTCGAAGTCGGCGCTGCCTTGCAGTTCCTGATCGAGGTTCGAGTCGAAGCGAATCGGGAAACCCGACTGGAGCGTGAGAATTCCCGAAGCCTGCCAGCCATCCAGCATTACGCCCCGTGCTCCGGAATACTTGGGCACAGGCAGATCCCACACGCTGCTGAAGACAAAGCGGTTGCGGGCATCGAAAAGCGAGAGCGCACGGTCACTGGCCGGGTCGAGCGGGTTGAGGCTTTGCTCGAAGCTGGAAGCATCGTCTATCGATTTGCTCCACGTATAGGCGGCAAGGAATTGCAGTCCATGGGAGAAGCGCTTTTCCAGCGACGCCTGCAGGGAGTTATACGCAGAATTGGCGACGACATTCTGGGCGAAGATGCTGGAGAAAACCGGCACTCCATCGGGAGGACAGTTCGAGCCGGAGATCGGATCGCAGTAGGGTGAAGAATACTTGCGCAGGCCGACCAGCGTGATTGGACTCTGCACTGCGGTTCCACCGGGGATAAACGACGTCGATCCATAGGGAAGGTGCAGCCCCTGCGGAGCAATCGTTTCTCCTCCTGGGATCACATATTCGTTGTCTTCTCCTCCCGGACCGCAGCTGTAGCTCGCGTCGTTGTTGTAGGCGGACGTCGCAGCGAGATCGAGACAGGTTTGCGGATTGCCGTGATTCAGATCGTAGGTCGCCAGCAGCCGATGTCCCTGCGAGCCGACATATCCCAGGGTCATTACCAGGTTCGTGGCCAGTTGCTGCTGGATCTGGAAGTTGTACTGCACGGTGTATTGCGTTCTTAGATTTGGCTCAAGCTCACCGAACATGATGATGGGCCGGAAGGCGGACCAATCCACTGGCTGGCCCCGCGTTGGCTCCAGGAAGCCGTTGAAGGCATTCGGCGCCACAGTGCCCGACTGGCTGACGAAGGGAGCCTGGAAATTCGGCGCCGTAAGATAGTTGCTGCCGCCGAAGGGCGGCTCGCCCTGGAACTGCTCAAGCACCAGCTGCTCTATCGGGTTGTAAAAAATTCCGAAGCCGGACCTTACCACCAGCTTGCCCTGGAAGCTCTCCGGACTCCACGCGATGCCAACGCGCGGCGCAAAAGCCTTGTAGTACGTAGCAGTCAACCCGGCGGGAACGCCCTTGTCTCCGGGAACCACGAGCCCCAGCGGGAAGACAGATTGGTTCGCGCTGCCCGGGCCGCAGTCGGCAGTGTCGGTGCCCAGCGATGCCTGGCTCTCGGCAGATAGCTGGCACGGAAAGATCGTGTCGGCTTGCCCGGCGCGGAAGGTCTGGACGCGGTGCGATGCATCGGCGAGCGGCTGGTTCAACTCCCAGCGCAAGCCGTAGTTGAGGGTTAGGGATGGGGAAATTTTGAAGCTGTCTTGTGCGAACAGATAGAGCGCGTTGGCGCGAATGTTCTCCGTTTGCGGCGAGCCCTGCGAGTAGCTGTCGGGCAGGCCAAGAAAGTAGTTGCTGAAAAGGTTGGAGCCGCCGAGGTTGTTCTCGGTATAGCCCGAATACGTGTAAAAGCCATTGATGTCGTAATACAGGGTCTGGTCGAAGCGCTGATTTCGGAAGTCCACACCGAATTTCATCGAATGCCGGCCCACGGTCTTCGAGAAATTATCCATGAACGAATAGGTGTTTCCGGTCTGCGGCAGCTCGCCTTCATAGTCGTTGCCGATTGTGAATCCGCCGCTGATGCTGATGTAGGGAAGTCCCTCGTGGGCTGCGCCGACTGCGGGCGTAATTCCAAGCTTGGGCCTGTTCGGAATGGGGTTGCCGTTTCCGTCATATAACGGTGTGTCCGTGTTCCCGTTGAAGCAATAAGACGCGGCTGTTCCTGTGCAGGAGTCGGTCGTGAGGTTGGTGCGCTGCGCATGCAGGAATGTCTGCTGGCCCTCGCGATAGTAGGTGATGCGTGCTTCATTCTGTGTCGTGGGGCTGATCGTCCAGGTATCCGCAATGTTAATCTGCTGATTCCGTGTGGCGTTGTTGCTGCCGAATCCGGGCAGAAGGTTGGGGATTTCCGCTTGGAAGCGGGTGAACGGATTTGCCGCCCATTCATCGTCGACGTAGTAGTAGCCGGTTAATGAATTCTTTTCGCTGAAGTTGTGATCGATGCGAACCGTGCCCTGGTTCCCGCGTGTATGTTGATTCGGCGCTCCCTCGAACTCATTGCCGGCTACGTTTGGGTAAGGCACATAGTTGTCGACGATATTTGCCGCTACCGGATCAAAGCAGGCCGTAGGCACAACGTTGCCCGGAAAAATGTCTGCCCAGGCTGAGCCCGCCGTGGGAGCTATGCCGCCCCTGGCAGAAATCGCGGAAGCGCAGCCAGCCCGGTTCTGAAAGATGGACGCAGTGGTCGAATCGGTCAAGGTACCGGCAAACGGCGAGGTGTCATCGAAGACGCCGTTACGCTCCTGCTGAGTCGGCACCTGCACGCGGTCGGAGCTGATGCCTTTGCGCAGTTGCAGTCCTTCGTACGAGACAAAATAGAAAGTCTTGTTTTTGCGGATAGGGCCGCCGATGGTTGCGCCGAACTGGAGCTGCGAATCGTCGGGCGTGGACAGGTCGAAATAGCCTTTCGAGTCCATCGCCTGATTGCGGACGTAAGTGTAGATGCTGCCGTGATAATCGTTGGTGCCCGACTTGGTTACCACGTTGATGACTGCGCCGGAATTGCGGCCGTACTCGGCATCGAAGGTGTTGGTGATCACGCGAAACTCGTCAATCGCATCGGGAGACGGCTCAATTCCCGGCGCGTTCACAAACAGGTCGTTGGCATCTCCGCCGTTCACGCTGAAGTTGTTCGAGCGTCCACGGCCGCCATTCACCGACACCGCGCCCGCCTGATCGCTGCCGTAGAACAAATCCGCACCGCCCACGCCGGTCACACCGGGTTGCAGCTGCAGAAGCTGATAGGTGTTTCGCGCATTGAGCGGCAGGTTCTCTACCGACCGCGAATCCACCACTGCGCCCAACTGCGTGCTGGTGGTATCGACCAGCGGAGCCGATGCCGTCACCTCGACCGATTGCGCCGTCGAGCCAACAGACATGTGAACGTCATAACTCACCGTTGCATTCAGTTGCACAGCTATTCCGTCGGCGACCGCTTCCTGAAAGCCTGGGGCTTGCGCCTGCAGCTTGTACTGTCCCACCGGCACGGAGAGAAAGATGTAATCGCCGCTCTTCCCCGCCTCGGCCTTGAGGGCTACGCCGGAACTCGTGTTGGTCAGGGTAAGTGTGGCTCCGGGAATCACCGCGCCTGTCTGATCGAGCACCCGGCCCTGAACGCGGCCAGCCGTGGATTGCGCAGAAGCTGGAGGGGAAAGGCACAGCAGGAGAAGCGAGAGGAAAAGAGTGGAGGCGAGGAAGAAAAAGGGGCTCCGGCGACAGCGACCTGCGGAAAACAGCATTCTCTATACCTCATGCGAGGAGAATAAAGACGAATCTTTGCCTGTGGACCGAATTCCGTTGGATTGCGATAACCTTGCGAAACGCGAACAATTGTAGGGAGCGGAAACCTTACATATATTCAGCAAGATTAGTGAAATTTCAGTGGCTGTCAAGGAAAACTTGGCATCCCTCTCGGATTACCGGAAGCGGCACTCTGCGCAGAGGAAACAATGGAACCAGTCCTGTGAGCGCAGAGCATGCTGACGCGAGCACGGAAGTCGAGCGGATGAGAGGAATATCCATGAGCGAAACAGATGTAAGCATTCAAGTGGCGTCTACCCGGGACATCCCGGAGGTCGTCCGACTCTACAACGCCTACCGCGTCTTCTACGGCGCAGCGCCTGACGAAGCGCGAGCCTCCACTTTTATTCGCGACCGCGTGGCGCTCTCGGCGGCGCAGCCCTGGGGTCAGTTTTCTGTGGCCCAGTATTTTCTGGCGTGGACCACTTCCGCCGCAGGTCGCAAAACTGCGGGCTTCATGCACCTGATGCCCTCAACCAACACGCTCGCCATGCGGCCCATCTGGTTCCTGGAGGATCTCTATGTCGATCCCTCCGCTCGCAGACAAGGCATTGCGACCAGTTTTCTTAAGCATGCCGAGGAGTTTGCACGTAAAACCGGCGCTGAGCGCCTTACGCTCGCGACTGCCCACGACAACCTCGCTGCACAGGGCGCTTACCGCAAGCTCGGTTACGTGCGCGAAGAGCATTTCTGGTTCTTTCATCGCCTGCTTCCTTAGCGATCAGCATCGAGTTGCTTCGAAAGATCATCAGACACAAGAGAATCGAAATTGAGAGATAGTATGTTGCAGCTTGACCGGAACGACCTCATCCTCACCCACGCCTGGATCGCCAACGAGCAAGTGCCCTCAAGCGATGGCCGCACTTTCACCGTGGAGAACCCCGCCGATGGTTCTGTAATTGCCACGGTAGCCGATTGCGGAGCCGCCGAAGCGCAGGCGGCAACCGAGGCCGCTCATCGCGCCTTCGCATGTTGGCGGAAGCTTCTGGCCAAGGAGCGTTCTCAGCACCTGCAGGCGTGGCTTGCGCTGGTCCGGAAAAACCAGGAAGACCTCGCGCGCCTCATCTCGCTCGAACAGGGTAAGCCGCTTGCCGAGAGTCGCGGCGAGGTTGCCTACGGCGCGGCTTACATCGAGTGGTTCGCCGAAGAGGCCAAACGCGCCTATGGCGACGTGATTCCCGAGACTGCACCTGGCCGCAAAATCATCGTCACCAAAGAACCGGTGGGCGTGGCAGCAGCCATCACACCGTGGAATTTCCCCATCGCCATGCTGGCTCGAAAGATCGCTCCGGCGCTCGCAGCGGGCTGCACCATCGTCGCCAAGCCGGCGGAAGACACGCCCTTGTCGGCCCTCGCTTTGGTGCTGCTTGCGGCCGAAGCCGGTATTCCGGCAGGTGTCGTCAATGTCGTTCCGGCTTCACGCGAGCGTGCCGCGTCGGTAGCCGATGAATGGCTGGGCGATTCGCGCGTGCGCAAGCTGTCCTTTACCGGATCGACGGCCGTAGGCAAGCACCTCGCCCGGGCGTCCGCGCCCACGCTCAAGCGTCTGTCACTAGAACTCGGCGGAAACGCGCCGTTCATCGTTTTCGACGACGCCGACCTGGATGCAGCGGTGAAAGGCGTGATCCTCGCCAAGTTTCGAAACTCCGGACAGACCTGTATCTGCGCCAACCGCATCTATGTTGCCGACTCCATTTATGACGCCTTCGCCGAGCGCGTCGTTCAAGCCGTTTCGAAGCTGCGTGTAGGCCAGGCGGGCGCAGGCGAGACGGAGATCGGCCCTCTCATCAACGCCCGGGCTCTTGAAAAAGTGGAGCGGCACGTTGCGAACGCCGTCGCCCGCGGTGCGCGCGTCCTGGTGGGCGGCAAACGTCATGCCATGGGCCGACATTTTTACGAGCCCACCGTTCTCGTGGACGTCGATTCCAGCATGGATGTGGCCTGCGAAGAAACCTTCGGACCGGTCGCTCCTCTCTTCCTCTTTCACAGCGAAGACGAGGTGATAGCGGCTGCGAACGGCACGCCCTTCGGTCTCGCGGCGTATTTCTACTCGCGCGATCTCGCTCGCGTCATGCGTGTCTCGGCTGCGCTGGAGGCGGGCATGATCGGCATCAACGAAGCGGCGATTTCAACCGAGGTTGCGCCCTTTGGCGGCGTCAAGGAGTCCGGCTACGGTCGCGAGGGGTCGCACTACGGCATGGACGAGTACCTGCAGACCAAGTATCTCTGTCTCGGCGGATTCTGATAGGTGTTCGGGACCGGACGGGGACTGTAGAATGCTTCACGTCGGCAAAGTATTTTTGACAAATCGCCTAGTCTGGGGTGGTTCCCGATATGCGCGGTGGGGTTTGATGCTGTCATTATCTTTCCGCTCACCGTCTTGAGTTCAGATCCCTCCGCGATTCTGCATTAGTTCATTGTCAAGATCCCTGTAGTCGGTCCCATCGCTCATATCCGTTTGGGCAAATCTCCGCAAAGCAGAGAGTGCAAACGATCTTCCGCGTGCTTATAATCCTCACCGTCGCAAACCTCCGCGGCGCTTGCACTCATGCACAGGACGTCCCCGATTCCACCCCGCTCCTGCGACGCAGTGCCAATCTCGTCATGGTGCCGACGCTTATCAAGACCGCTAGCGGAGAGCCGGTCTTCGGCCTCACTGCCAATGACTTCATCCTTACCGACGACGGCATCGAGCAGAAACTTTCGCTACAAGAAGGCGCCGACAGCCAGCCGCTGGCGTTGGTGATCCTTGTGCAGACTGGCGGTGCGGGCGGCCGGCGTCTGGATAGCTACCGTAGGCTCGGTCCACTTCTCGATTCCATAGTTGGCGCTGTTCCTCACCATGTGGCCGTGGTCGGATTCGATAGTCAGCCACACGTCGAGGCTGGGTTCACCGCCGACTTGGATCACGTTGCGGGAGTGATGGCAAATTTGCAGCCAGGCGACGGTGGAGCAGCCATTCTGGATAGCCTTGTCTTCGCTGTCGACTTGCTGCGTCAGCAGCCAATCAGCTATCGGCGAAGGATCCTCAGCATCAGAGAGACGCTCGATCACGGCAGCCAGGGCAAGCTCGAACCTGCGTTGCGTGCCATCGACGATACCAACACAACGTTCTACAGTCTGGGCTTCTCCACAACCCGGGCCGACATGAAACATGATGCGGATGAGTTCAACTCCGACTTGACACCTGCTCCGGAACACGGATGTTTCGCGCGTGATCAGAGCTACGGATCAGATGCGCATCCTGTTCAGGTTCCGGATGGCAAGGGTAACAATCGCGAGATGCAGACCCTCGATTGTCTAAGCCTACTCGCGCCGCCTTTACTCGCTGCCAAGATGGCGATGATAGCTACATTAGATGGGATGCACCGCAATGTTCCCAAGACGGTCGCACTGCTCACCGGAGGCGAATACTTCAGGTTTGAGAACACACGCAGTTTGGAGTGTGGACTGATCACGATCTCGAACCAGGTTCCAAATACGTACACTCTCAGCTTCTCGCCGCATGCCGAGAGGCCGGGTCTCCATACGATCGATGTTCGCCTGAAGGGCCGTCCGGGTCTGCGTGTAGACGCGAGAAAGAGTTACTGGGCAGACAGCTCTAACGCCCCGGACTAGTCCGGGGAAGCCGGAAAGACGGAAGTGGGACTTTGAAATTGTCCTGAACGAAAAGGGCGGATCACAGGGTATCTCGCCGGACAGACAGATCGGATTTGCGTTCATCGAGTAGACCTCTGGCTCTAGTTCAACTGACTACAGAGTCTCCCCACCGTTCGGCGGATAACCCTGGCCAATTCGGCCGCTGCTTTTGGATGGTGGGCTATACGGAAGTTATTCCGGAACGGGCTTCTGGGAGATTCGAGCCGTTGCGAATCCTACAAGGGTTTGCTACAGGTTCTTAGGGCAATTTGCAACAGTCGTCCTTCTTGGGAGGCTCGTTGTTGCTGGAGTCGAGGGCGACCTTCCAGGAGCCGTCGGGCTGTTTCTTCCAGACCGTCATATAGCGGCCTGTCTGTACCTTAGGTGTGCCGTCGCGATCCTTGAAGTGGCTCTCGAAGTGTCCCCACGTGAAACCCATGTCGCCGCCAGGGCCCATGCGTCCACCCTCCGGAGTCCATGTGAGCTGATAATCGGCGGGCGACCAGTTCGCGTCCGCAGCAATAGCGGTCCTTCCAATCACCGGAGCTTGGCCGTTGTTCAGCGTCACGGCGTCGTCGGCAAACCACTGCGCGAATGCAGCGCCGCCGCGCTTCGCTGTGTCGGCTGCGAACTTCGCTTCAAGATTGAAGAGCAGGGCGACGCCGGGCGAGTAGGACGGATCGGTCAGCGGATTGGCGCTCGGAGCCGGCTTCGCAAGTGGATCGAGTTGCAGTTGTGCGGCCGAGAAAATTGAACAAGCAAGCAGCAGGCAAGGGAACAGAAAGAAAAGGCGTCGCATCGCAGATGAAGCCTCCGGGTTAATTGGCAGGTGAGGATCTCGGGTCGAAACCGCGGACTAAAGCTGCCTGAAGCATAATGCTAGCAGCGAGATGGTATCGAGTGCACACAAGCGTGGCTCAACGATTTTGATCTCAGGCGGAGTCGCGCTTTACGCCGTCGGCGTGGCGATCGCCGCCGCCGGAGCTCTGCATGCGGGCATGGCGTTGCGCGTGGCTGGGCTCATCCTGCTCGCCGTGGCAGCTGCGCGAAATCGCTCGCTGACCGGTTGGATCTTTCTCGGAATGCTGGTCGGAGTCGAACTCGGTATCGACGCGCCGCGGGTTGCCCTCTCCATCCGCGTGCTGAGCGACATTTTTCTGCGGCTGATCAAGGTGATTGTCGCCCCGCTGATCTTCGGCACGCTCGTGACGGGCATCGCCAGCCACGGCGAATTACGCACTGTCGGACGTCTCGGCCTGAAGTCGCTCGTCTATTTCGAGGTCTTGACCACCGTCGCGCTGATCATCGGCCTCGTAGCCATCAACTTCTCGAAGGCCGGTGTAGGACTCAACGCTACACAGGCCGTGACCGTTGTCGGTGCCCATACAGAACTCCGAGTAGAAACGGGCGTCGAGCACGAGCCGGTTCTCTCCTGGCAGCAGTTCCTGGTGCGAATCTTCCCCGAAAACATCGCCAAGGCAGTCGCCGACAACCAGATTCTCCAGGTCGCAGTATTCGCCATTCTTTTCGGGTTGGCCCTCGGGCGCCTGAGTGAAGCCAAACGCGCGCCCATGATGCGTTTAGCCGAGTCACTCACCGAAACCATGTTTGCCTTCACCAACTTGGTGATGTACTTCGCGCCGATCGGAGTCGCCGCAGCACTCGCCTATACAGTTGCCCACTCCGGTCTAGGCGTCATGCTCAACCTCGGCAAGCTGCTCATCACGCTTTACGTCGCCCTCGTAGCATTTGCTCTGCTCGGGATGCTTCCAGCGGCGCTGATCGCGCGCATTCCTGTCGGCGAATTCCTACGTGCGGTCGCAGAACCCGCAACCATTGCCTTCGCTACCAGCACCTCGGAGGCGGCACTGCCCCGAGCCATCGAGTCGATGGAAGCCTTTGGTGTGCCACGCAACATCGTGGGCTTCGTCATCCCAACCGGCTACAGCTTTAATCTTGCCGGATCGGCACTCTACCTTGCGCTGGCCTCGCTGTTCGTAGCCCAGGCTGCGGGCATCCACATGAGCGTCACCCAGCAGATAGTGATGCTGGGTACGCTCATGCTCACCAGCAAAGGTGTCGCCGGAGTGCCCCGTGCAGTGCTCGTGGTCCTGCTGGCGACCGCTTCGATTTTTGGATTGCCCGAGGAGCCGATCTTCGTCCTGCTAGGTATCGACGCCCTGATGGACATGGGACGAACCACAATCAATGTGGTGGGGAACTGCCTCGCCTCGGCGGTGGTTGCGCGTTGGGAGGGAGAGTTCCGCTCGGAAGTGCCCTCACCTGAGGCGGTTGCGGCTTTAACCGAGTGATGACCGTGAAGAAAATGCCGCTCCCCTGCTTCCGGCAAATTGTTATACTAGCTCAAAGAAGGATGACCGTCGCCTGGCGGTGAAGGCCCCGGAAGCGGGGTCTTTTTTGGTATCGGGCAACATGGTCGCGCTGGTCGGGTTCAATCCTGGCGGGCGCCTTCGTTCATTCATGGGCAATTTACTCGACACCGTCCACTCCCCGGCAGACATCAAGAAGCTCTCGATCCCGCAGCTTGAAACACTCGCGCAGGAAATACGCGAGCGGTTGATTCTCACGCTCTCTAAGACAGGCGGGCACCTCGGTCCAAATCTGGGCGTGGTTGAGCTCACACTCGCCATGCACTACGTCTTCGACACTCCGACCGACAAGTTCGTCTTTGACGTGAGCCATCAGGCCTACGTTCACAAACTGCTCACCGGGCGTCGCGAGCGCTTTGAGACGATTCGCCAGCCGGGTGGATTGAACGGCTTCATGCTGCGCACCGAAAGCGAGCACGACGCTTACGGTGCAGGCCACGCGGGTACGGCACTTTCGGCTGCACTGGGCATGGCCGTTGCTCGCGATCTTGCCGGCGGCAAGGAGCACGTGATCGCGCTTGCCGGCGACGCCGCCTTCACCAACGGCATCTCTTTCGAGGCTCTGAATAATATCGCTGACCAGACCCGGCGAATGATTGTCGTGCTCAACGATAACGAGTGGTCGATTGACCGCAACGTTGGTGCAATCGCCAGATACCTGCACAAGATCGTGACCAACGAGCATGTTTCGCATCTCCATGGAAGCGCAGCGCGCTTGCTTGAGCGTGTCGGCGGCAAGAAAGCTATCAGTGTCGTGCGCCGCGCCGAAGAAGCCGCCAAAGGCCTGCTGTGGCCGTCGGTATTCTTCGAGGAATTTGGTCTGACCTACTACGGCCCGCTCGATGGTCACAATATCGGTCTGCTGATCGAGACGTTTCAGTTTCTCAAGCAGCAGGACAAGCCCGTAGTCCTGCACCTCATCACCCAGAAAGGCCGCGGTTTTCAACCGGCGCTCGACAAGCAGAAAAAATTTCATGGCCTCGGCCCCTACGACCCCGAGACGGGTGAGACCAAACCGGTTGGGCAGCGCACCTACTCCGAAGTATTCGCTGATACCCTGGTGAAGCTCGCGAACGAGAATGAAAAGCTGGTGGCGATTACCGGCGCCATGCCCAACGGCACGGCACTCGATCTCTTCCGTCCGCATCATCCCAGAAAGTATTTCGACGTGGGCATAGCCGAAGAGCATGCCGTGATCTTCGCCGCCGGCATGGCCACCCACGGCTATAAACCCTTCTGCGCCATCTACTCCACCTTCCTGCAGCGGGCCTTCGATCCCATCGTCCACGACGTCTGCCTGCAGAACCTCCCGGTCGTTTTCTGCATGGACCGCGGCGGTCTGAGCGGCGATGACGGCGCAACGCATCACGGCCTTTTTGACATCAGCTACCTGCGCGGCATTCCCAACATCATTCACATGGACCCCAAGGACGAAGACGAGCTGGCCGACATGCTCTACACGGCCATGCTGCACAGCGGCCCGGCCGCCGTGCGCTATCCCCGCGGCACAGGCCCGGGAGCATTGGTGAAGGAGCGTCCGGTGGCTCTGCCTATCGGCAAGGCGGAGGTCATCCGTGATGGCGATGAGATTGCGATCTTCGGTCTCGGCGCGCTGTTACCCATGGCCGGGGAGCTTGCCGATGCCCTCGAACGGGAGGGCCATTCGGCGGCAGTCATCAATCCGCGGTTTGTGAAACCCCTCGACCGGGAACTGCTCGCCTCGTACGGAAAGCGTGTAACCGCCATTGTTACATTTGAAGATCACGTCCTCATGGGCGGCTTTGGCAGCGTGGTTCTCGAAGCGCTGAGCGAGATGGGATTCACCATCCCTGTCGTCCGCATCGGCTGGCCGGATCGCTTCATCGAACACGGCAAGGTAGAGCAGCTGCGCGCTCGGCACGGCATCAGCGTCGAGGCCGCGATGGAAAAGCTGACTCCTCACCTGAAGCGCAAAGGGTTGAGGCGTTTGGTCGCGCGCTAAGCCTGGTGAGAACCTCACAGCGGATCAAATTCTGAGGATTCGCGAAAAAGGCGAGACTAGCTCAACAGGGCAGGGAATCCATTGGCTCGTTGTTAAGGTGTGACGCACAGTCCCACCTTGACAACTCGATCAGCAAAAAAAAGGCGAGTCGACCAAGGCCCGCCTTTTCAAGTACTGCACACTCAATTCGGCATCAGTCAACGACATTTATGATGCTGTTCGATTGATAAACGTTGGCTCCCGCCCACCATAAGGTCTTTTGCGCGTTCGCGGCCAATCCCGCAAATCCAGGAACCAGCCTCAGCATCATTGCGTAATACTTCGTTATTCGGAGAGTTCCTTTCGTGTGCAACTCTGTACTTCCGGCTGGAGTACGGGGTTGAAAGATGCGAATGGATAGGCGCGCCGCGACGCAGTTTCGATCCGAATCGCTCCTCCCCATTTGCAGCAGGAAAGAAATCAGGCAGAATGTTGATGCGCCCGCAATGTGGACCAAGCGGTTATCCTGTAAAGAATTCCCGCTCGCTTGCCGAACCTCAAAACGCTGAGGCAGTCGAGCGGAGAATCACACCCACGATGTCCACTCCCGCCTCCGTCCAAAAACACGCTCCCGTTTCAGCCAGCGAACGATGGATCATCGCCATCGGCATATGGAAGTTGCTCGAAGCAACCCTCTTCATCCTGCTGGGCATTGGCGCGCTCAAACTTGTGCACGCGGATCTGGTGGACGTGGTGACACGCTTCATCATCGATCTGCGCTTCGATACGGAGGGCCGCTTCGCCAGCGTCATTCTGGATAAGGTTGCGTTGATCGATCCTCACCGGCTGAAACAGATCAGCGTCGCGATTTTCGCCGCTTCGGGTCTGCACCTTCTGGAAGGCACCGGTTTGGTACTCAGAAAAGTGTGGGCTGAATATGTCACTCTGATCCTGACGGCGTCTTTCTTGCCTTGGGAACTGTTTGAGATCATCCGTCACGTCACCTGGATCAAGATCGTACTCACGCTTCTCAATATTGCTGTTGTCGTCTACCTCGTCGTTTATGTTCAAATGAAAACGCGGCAGAGAAGAGAGGGCGAGGGATAAGAGTGCAGCGAAAAATGCCTGTATTATCGCCAAATTTTCGCTTTACCTTGAGTTCTCCAATCTGGCAAGGATGTTCTTGAAACCCTGAACCAAAAGAAGTAACACTGTATGTGGTGTGTGACGGGATTTTTGAGCACAACAGGTTGATGTTTCCACAAGACATCCACCAACCTCCTCTGATTCCTTAGGTTTAGCCCCGAAATCTCTCATTTTTCCACTTGGAAGGGGTCCACTCCTGCGCTACGATTGTGGTCGAAAGCGGTCAAAAAAGGTCCAAAAGGGAGTAAAAAGCTTGCTTTTGGGTCCAGATTAAACTCGACGGTGCGACAGACATGCAGCGTGGGAAGTTTGAGAGCTGTTTTGACCGAAATGGGAATCGATGTTCCGTGGAAATCACCCAACCCGGGTTGACGAGAAGGGCCGGCTCAAGCTGCCGGCCGACTTCAAGCGCGTGGTTGAGGAGAAATACGGAACGCAGTTTTACATCACCAGCCGCGACGGCAAGGACGCGGAGATTTATCCGATGCAGGAATGGGAAAAGTTCGAACAGAAGCTGGCTGAGATTCCCAATTTCAATCCTGCCAAGAAGAAGCTGTTGAACTACGTGAACTATTACGGCCAGACGACCGAGATGGATGGGCAGGGGCGGGTGCTGTTGCCGCAGATCCTGCGCGAGAAGACGAACACGTTGGGCGATGTGCTGGTGTTCGGCATGCAGACATTTTTGAAGGTCACCAACCGCGATGCGTTCGTAGCGAGCCTCGAACCGATGACCGAGCAGGACGAGCGGGAGCTCGAGAATTTCAAGCTGTAACCACCCCCCAGGGGGAGCACATGAACGAGCATGAGCGCCATGTGCCGGTTCTTTTACAACAAGCGATCCAATACCTGAATGTGCGCCGGGGCGGCACCTATGTTGACGCCACCCTTGGACTGGCAGGGCACTCGAGCGCAATTGCTCGCGAACTGGGACCTCAAGGCAAGCTGATTGCCTTCGACCGCGATCCCGAGGCGATGGCTCTCGCAAGGCAGCGGCTTGACGCGCTGCGTGAGGAGCTGGGCGCAGCAATGCCTGAGGTCATCCTGCACGATGTCGAGTTTTCCCAGGCGGGCGAGCGAATGCAGCCGGCCAGTTTGGATGGTTTGCTGGCCGACTTCGGAGCCAGCTCCATGCATTTCGACGGTGCGCACAGAGGATTTAGTTTTCAGGCGGACGGGCCCTTGGATATGAGGATGAATCCTCGCCAGGGCGCGACCGCCGCACAAGTGGTAAACCAGGCCGGCGAAAAAGAGCTCGCCGATCTGATTTACGAATTCGGAGAGGAAAGGAGGTCGCGGAGAATCGCCAGAGCCATTGTCAGGGCCCGGCCGATTACGACGACGGCGCAACTAGCCAGAATCGTAGCGGCCGCGGCCCCGGCGATGAAATCCAAGGGAGCCCGGCATTTTCTGCATCCTGCAACGCGGACCTTTCAGGCTCTCCGAATTTATGTGAACGCCGAACTGGACGAGATCGAGGCGCTGCTGAAAGCGGCACCGGGGATTCTGAAGCCCGGAGGACGGCTGGTAGTCATCAGCTTCCACTCTCTCGAAGATCGGCTGGCAAAAGATGCGCTGCGCGCAGGCGCGCAGCAAGGGATTTATGAAGTCCTCACGCGGAAGCCGGTAACGGCCGACGTCGAGGAAACGGATCGCAACCCGCGTTCCCGCAGCGCGAAGCTGAGGGCAGCGGAAAGAAGGCAGGGGGTAGGGAGTAGCGATTAGCGATTAGCGTTTTCTAATCCCTAAGGGCTAATCCCCAATCCCTGTGGTTAAAAACATCGGGCCGGGGTCGTCCCACCGCACCAAAATGGCGAAAGTAAATCAAGACGAACCTCGTAATCTTCCCTCCCGTACTTAGCGACCCAGGCCCGGTCGTAAGAGGGAGAAAGCAGCACGTTTCAGATGTAAACAGTGGTACCGCAGCGAACAAGGTAGTGGCAGCACTTAGGAGAAGATCATGGCGACACAGGCAATCGCGGCACCCACCAGCATCGGCCGCAACAGCTATGACCGGATCGTGGAACGCAACCAATCGCTGCTTGCGGCGCAGCAGCGCGCTCGCCGCGGACCCACTCCCGAAGTCTTCTTCGTCAAGCGTTTCGACAATTCGCGGCTCGTGAAGGCCGCCGATCCCGTGCGCGTCAAGGAGATGCGCACCTTCGCCTGCGCCATGGCGCTGCTCTTCGGGCTCATCATGATGTACGGATGGCAGCACCTCAGCTCCATCGAGTACGGCTACCGCATCGAGTCCGAGAAGCAGCAGCTTCTGCAATTGGAAGAGCAGAGCCGCCAGCTTCGCCTCACCGAAGCGCAGCTGGGCGATCCTGCGCGCATCGATCAGATGGCTCGTCAGCTTGGTTTGTCGGCTCCCCATCCCGGTCAGGTCGTTCGCCCCGACGCCACCGCCGATCCGAATGCCCCGGCACTGGCCCAGGTCACGCCCATGCTTCCAGCCATCCGCTAGCTTCTAACCTTTCGGGAGGGGATCGCCGCCGCAGTGAAGAGTCTTTCATTTTCGCCCGCCATCTCCTCACCCGTCGCAAAGACAGGCGTAATTACGCCCATGAGCCGCATGCGCGTGCTCAACCTTCTCCTCTTGTTTCTCTTCTGGTCAACGTTGATTTGCGGGCGTCTCGCCTGGCTGCAAATCTTCCGCCACCAAGAATTCGTTGAGCGCGCTGCAAAGCAGCAGCAGCGCGGCTTCGAGGTGGCCCCGCGCCGCGGCGTTCTTTTCGATCGCAACCTGCACGAACTGGCGATGACAGTGTTCGTAGACTCGATCTATGCCGTGCCCTCCGAGATCGGCGCAGACAGGCCTCAAACCGCTGCCGCCCTTGCGAAACTGGTTCACACCGATCCCACTGACAGCTTCACCTCCGAGCAGCAGATCCTTGCGCGCCTGAACGCCTCCCGCAACTTCGCGTGGGTGGCGCGCAAGCAGGACGCGGCCATCATCGACAAGGTAAAAGCGCTGAATCTGCACGGCGTCTATGTCCAAAAAGAATTCAAGCGCTTCTATCCGGACAATCAGATTGCTGCGCAGGTCCTCGGCTACGTCGGTATTGATGACAACGGATTGGGTGGCCTGGAACAGAATTTCGACGAAGACCTGCACGGCACGCCTGGACGCATGTTGACCGCTCTCGACGCGCGCCGGCACGTCCTGGGCAGCGAAGAGCGCGAGCCGCTCCCCGGTGAAAATCTCGTTCTCAGCATCGACGAGAACATTCAGTTCATGGCCGAGAAGGCCCTGGACTTGAACATGGAGCGAACACACGCAGAATACGGCACGGTCGTCATTCAGGATCCGCACACCGGTCAGATTCTTGCGCTTGCTGTCCGGCCTACATTCAATCCGAATGATTTCCGGCACGCCACAACGAATCTGCTGAAAAACCACGCGGTGAGTGATGTCTACGAGCCCGGCTCCACATTCAAGCCAGTAACATATGCGGCAGCGCTGGAAGAAAAAGCCATCACTCCGGACAGCATGGTGGATTGCGGTGGCGGCGCGCTCAGCATCGCCGGCCACACTGTGCACGATGCTCCCGGTGAGCATTTTGGAATGCTTCCGGCGTGGAAGGCCCTTGCGGTTTCAAGTAACGTCTGCGCTATCCGTGTAGGCGAGCGAGTGGGTCCTGAGCACCTTTATAAATACATTCGCGCGTTTGGATTTGGTGAGCGCAGCGGCATTGAGCTCCCTGCTGAAACGAGAGGATTACTCGAGCCATTGAAACACTGGGGGCCGGCCTCTATGGGCGCCATTCCTATGGGCCAGGAAATTGCTGTCACGCCCGTGCAGATCGTCACCATGGTTTCAACCATTGCCAATGGTGGAGTCTATTTGCCTCCCCACATTCTGCTGCAAAGCACGGACCTGATGAAGGGCGATCCTAAGCTGAAGCCTGCGGTTTTTCATCCCGAAATCAGCTTGCCCGATCAGTTGCCGGAAGGCGCAAACCGGGTGATTTCGGAACTGACTGCGGCCGAGATGCGAAAGATGATGCAGGATGTAGTGCTTATCGGCACCGCGCACGGGGCCGTTCATCTCAATGGATACAGTGCGGCGGGCAAGACCGGGACGGCACAAAAGATTGATCCCCGCACCCACACGTATTCAAAGACCAACTTCGTCGCCTCGTTCGTTGGATTCGCCCCGGTCAACAATCCCGCCATCACCATTGCCGTTGTGATGGATTCGCCCCAACATAGCATGCACTTTGGGGCGCAGGCCAGCGCACCTGTTTTTCAGGATCTGGCGCAGCAGATCCTCGAATACCTGGGTGTGCCCCACGATGAACCGATGCAGTCTCCGGGAGTGAAGGCGAAAGTGCAGGAGGTCGACGAAGAAGAGCCTGTGGAACATGTGGACGACCTCGACTCGCTCTTCGCCGAAGTGAACAATCTGCCCGCCGACGACCCGCTGCGCGCGAACCCATCAGCACAAACTCGCCTGCCCGAATCCAAAGATGACAAGGCCCCGCCGCCGCTCGATCAAAAGACGATCGCGCCTCCTCGCCCATCGCCGACAGCTGCCTCCGCAGACCTGAAACCGCCCCCTCAATCCGCGTCGCAGCCCGAGCCAATATTGGTTGCGCAGGCAACCCTGCCCGGTAAGAAGCCATCACTATCCTCTGGCATCGGCTCTGTGGTCGTGGCTTCGGGTGCCCGCGTTGCAGTCCCCGCTTTCGTAGGCGAACCCGTCCGCAAGGTCATCGAGCAAGCCGGCGGAGTCGGCCTTGGAGTCCAGGTGCTGGGCACCGGAATCGCTCGCGGCCAGGCTCCCGCCGCCGGCACCATGGTTCCCGCTGGTACCGCGGTGGTCGTCCGATTCGGACGCTGAACCTTCGCGATTTTCCGCTTCCTGCCACCGTAGAATAGATTTGGTCTAGTATGCAGATCGAAGAGATTTTGCAGGGAGTTCCGTGCGTCCGGTGTTCGTGTCCGAGCGCCGAAGTTACGGGCGTTGAGTATGACTCGCGCCACATCGCCTCCGGCTCGCTGTTTGTCGCCATGCAGGGAGAAACGACGGACGGCAATCGCTACATCAAGAACGCAATCGACAAGGGTGCTGTGGCCGTTGTCACCGACTCATCGGCGACCTTTAACGATCTGGCGCTCAATCACCCGCATATCGCAGTGACCGAAGTTGCGAAGGGACGCAATGCTCTCGCGCTGATCGCGGCGAACTTTTTCTCGCATCCGGAAAAGCAGTTGGTCCTATGCGGTGTGACCGGGACGAATGGCAAGACCACAACCGCGTTCCTGCTTGACGCAATGCTGAACCACGTGGACCGCAAGACCGTCCTGGTCGGGTCTATCGAGTATCACGTTGCAGGCGTGGTTCGCCCGTCGCCGCACACCACGCCCGAGTCGCGCGATCTGCTCGAACTTCTTCGCGACGGTGCCCATGCCGGAGCCACCGAGGCGGTGATGGAAGTTTCCTCGCACGCCCTGGCCCAGGGCCGCGTCCATGGCTTGCCCTTCGATGTCGCCATCTTTACTAATCTCACCCGCGACCACCTCGATTTTCACGGCACAATGGAAAACTATTTTGCCGCCAAGCGAAAACTCTTCGACGGCGGTCTCCTGGCGCCGCCCCGCGTGGCGGTCGTCAATATCCAGGATCCATACGGCGCGCAGATGGCCTCGGCAGCCCGTGAAGCCGGATCGGAGGTCCTTACGTATGGCATCGGAGTCGGCGACTTCCGTGCTGAAAGCATTCAGATGGCCGCCGGCGGCATGCGCTTCGCGCTGGAATCGTCCGCCGGGAGCGTGCAGATTCAAACGCGGCTTACCGGAAGGGTCAATGTCTACAACCTGTTGGCCGCCTCTGCCGCGGCCTCCGCGCGCTGCTTGTCGCTCGAAGAGATTTGTGCCGGCATTGCATCCCTCCAGTGCGTCCCGGGACGATTTCAGACCGTCGACACCGGCCAACCCTTCACTGTAGTTGTCGACTACGCCCACACCGACGACGCACTCCGCAATCTCACCACTTTGGCGCGCGAATTTGTAACCGCTACTGCTGGGAAAGTCATCACCCTCTTCGGCTGCGGAGGCGATCGCGATAAAACCAAGCGGCCACTCATGGGCCGCGCCGCCGGAGAGGGGAGCGATATCGTCGTTCTCACCTCCGACAACCCACGGAGCGAGGAGCCGGAAGCGATTCTCAGCGACGTGCTGCCCGGCCTCCAGGCAACTGGGGTGAAGTATGTAACAGAACCTGATCGATATCACGCCATACGCCTGGCGCTGGAAGCTGCCAGCGTCGGAGACATCGTTCTTATCGCCGGCAAAGGCCACGAAAAGACGCAGACGCTAAAGAACGGAGTCATCCCTTTCGATGACGCCGAGGTCGCTTCGACCATACTGAACGAATTGCACTCGGGAGTGAAGGCATGAAGCTCGACCTTCACGAAATCGCCCAATGGTCCAGCGCGGAGCTGCCTCACGCGAAGCCAGGTCTGGCCGCGACCGGCTACTCCATCGACTCGCGCACGCTTCAGAGCGGCGACGTGTTTTTTGCCGTGAACGGCGAGCGCTTCGATGGACACGACTTCGTCGCGGCGGCCTTTGATCGCGGAGCAATCGCCGCCGTTGTCGCGCGCGGCAAACTGATCACGCTCCCGGAAGAGGCACGCAAAAACCCTTTGCTCATCGTGAACGATCCACTCGCCGCGCTGCAGCAGCTTGCAATGGCGGTACGGCGCCATTGGGCAAGGCGTGTCGTGGCCATTACCGGCTCTGCCGGCAAGACAACCACGAAAGAAGCCGTCGCCCAAGTTCTGGGTACACGCTTTTCTGTGCTCAAGTCGCAGGGCAACTTGAATAACGCATTCGGCCTGCCCCTGCAACTGCTCAAACTCGAGCCGCACCACGAAGTCGCGGTCGTTGAGATGGGCATGTCGAGCGCCGGAGAAATTGCCGCTCTCGCGCGCATTGCCGCGCCCGACTGGGGCGTCGTCACAAACGTGGGCAACGCACACGCCGAGTTTTTCGCTGACGGCATCGCCGGCATTGCCCGCGCCAAATATGAACTGATCGAAGCTCTGCACACGCAAGGCGTCGCCTTTCTCAATTGTGACGATGCATACGTCTCGCAATTCGGTAGAGACTTCCGTGGCAAGGCAGTTTACTTTGGTCGAGGCCCATGCGCCGATCCGCGCGTTGAGTCGATCGAATCGCTCGGCACCGAGGGCCAGAGCATCACTATTCGCGCGGGTGAGACGCACGCCATCCTCCATCTGCATTTGCTCGGCGAGCACAACGTCTCGAACGCCCTCGCCGCAGTCGCCGTAGGCATGGAGGCGGGTATTCCAGCCGAAGTCTGCTGCGATGCTCTCGCCGAACTGCGTCCCGAAGACAAGCGCGGCCAGATCGCTACGGTGCGCGGCGCGACAATTATCAATGACAGTTACAATTCCAATCCCGAAGCCTTGAAATCCATGATCGGTACGCTGGCCGCGATGCCAGTCTCAGGCGATGGCCGCCGCATTCTCATCGCTGGAGAGATGCTCGAACTCGGATCGGAATCACTGGCCCTCCACACGGCCAGCGGAAAGGCCGCTGCGGATGCAGGCATCGACATCGTTGTTGGGGTTCGCGGCCACGCGGCTCATATCGCCGATGCCGCGCGGCAGGGTCGGACAGAGGCTGCCTATTTCGACTCGCCCGACCAGGCCGGGCAATGGTTGCGCGAACAGCTGCGTCCCGGCGACATCGTCTTGCTCAAGGCTTCACGCGGAGTCAGGCTCGAACGAGTCCTCGATGTTGTAGTTGGCGAGTGATAGAAGCGATTCAGGAAATCGGCGGAGCCTGATATCCAAACTCACGTTCCACGCACGCCGCGACGACCAGCACTGCTTCATCTTCGAAAGGACGCCCCGCTATCTGCACTCCAATCGGCAGGCCTTCCGCCGATCTTCCCACCGGAACGACTGCCGCGGGCGCAGCAAACAGATTGAACCACTGCGTATACCGCATGGCGTCGAGATAGCGGACCCTCTGTCCTTCAACCGTCCACTCCCGCTCCCCATGTCGGAATGCCGGTACGGCGCACACAGGGCAAAGGAGTATAGGGAACGGCTGCATCTCCGCCAGCAGTTTGTGGCGAACCATATCACACTCTGCCCACGCACGGAGTAGCGAGTCTGCCGTCAACGGTTTCTCCGCGTGAGCGATTTCCAGGAACCCTTGAAAGATCGGACTGAGTTGCTCTTCACGTCTTTCAATGGCCTGCTGGTAAAACATCGCGCCACACTGGACGAAGAAAATCCACCACAGCCTGCGCGCCTCCTCGAGTGCCTTCGGACGAAACCGCTGCACGTTGAAGCCTTGCCGTTCAAGCGCCTGCGCTGCGTCGCGCACCGCCTGTCGCGTTTCCTCAGTGACGGGCGTCAGGCCATCGTCCTCAAACCAGCCAATCGGAATTTGCTTCGCCTCATCAGATGAAATTTGCCGAAGGCCCAGCGGTGCGCTCTCTGGATCGAGCGGGTCCTGCGCGCAAAGCGTCCGGAACAATAACGCCACATCCGCAACAGTACGCGCCATGGGACCAACCGCGCCAAGAATCGAAAACGGTCCAACGGACGACGGGCGATGTCCGCGCCCCGGCACGCGCCCCGGCGTCGGCTTCAGCGAAGCGATTCCGCAGAAGTGCGCTGGCTCCCGCACAGAGCCGCCACTGTCGCTGCCCAGGCCGCCCGCCGACAATCCGGCCGCAATTGCCGCCGCCTCGCCGCCGCTCGATCCGCCCGCGGAATGCTCCAGACTCCACGGATTGCACGTCTTCCCGTAGAGCAGATTGTTCGTCTCATACGCCATCAGAAATTCGGGACAGTTCGTCGTTCCCAGCACCGTTGCACCGGCATGACGAAGGCGCGTAACCGATTCCGCGTCCACATGCGCCACGTGCCCGCGATTGAGCACGCTGCCAATCTCGCACCGATGTCCCTTCACCTCGATTGAAGACTTCACCGTCAGCGGCAGCCCGGCCAGAGGTCCGCGCTTCGCTTCCCGCGCCTGCTCGCGAACACGATCCGCATCGAACTCGATCAGCGCATTGAGCCGCGGATTCAGCCGCTCGATCTGCCGAATGTGCTCCTCGGCCAACTCAAACGGAGAAATCCTGCGTTGCTCCAGAAGCGCAAGTTGTTCGACGGCGGACAGCAGTGTCATGCTCATGGCTTACTTGTGATCGGTTGCGACTCTGTGGGCGTGTACCTGAATTGAAACCGCTGCGTGCGCTCGCCGGATTCGAAACGGTCGTTCCAATCAAGCCGGTACTTCAACGCCCCCGCACCATCGGGATAATGCTCGCCCGCTGGATACGGATACGTGCTCATCTCGTGGAACGGCATCTGTGCCACGGTGAAAGGCAGCGCCTCGTAAAAATCCATATCCTTCACAAAGCCATTCGCATAGAAGAAGTAGTCGCGCTTCCAATGTGCGGGCAACGTGGGCAGGGGCGCCGCGCTGAACTCCGTGTCGATCTCTTCGCCGCTACCGAAAATCACGTAGTTATTGTCCGGTTTGTCGAGCAGCGGAGTCACTTCGCCGTAGTGCGTGTAGCTGCCGCGCTGCCACTGGAAGGGCCCCGTTGCGCTGATCTTGTCGTAGTGATAGGTCAGGTCGCCCGGCGTCTCACCGTCCACCTGCTGCGGATATCCGCGAAACGCCAGGTGCGCCATGCCCAGCGGCAGTTCGGTTTGTCGAACCTGCTTCAATTCATCCGGACCGTTATCGACCAGCACCTGATCCCAATAAATCTGCAGATTCGTCGTGATGCGAATGCGCCGCGCGCCCTCCGGCAATATGCCCGTCAGATCGACGACAATCGTGCGCGGCAATCCCGCCGGAAATCCCATGTCATCGACGATTCGCTTCCAGCTTCCATCGGGCATCTGCGCTTCCACATATGGCGGAACAGGCTCGAGCCCTGCCTGCCATGCCGCATACATCGAGCTCGCGCTGAAATACTCGATAAAACCGTGCATGAACAAACGAAGAGGATTCTGCCGCGACCGCGGTCCCAGATCGAGCGTGAGCGCGTGCATGTTCGCGTAGCCCGCATAGCTCAGGTTAATGAAGTCGCGAACGTATTTGTGATCGCGCGTGGCTAACAGTGCAAGGACATCGCGCCCCTTGTCGTCCCAAGCTCCTGCCGGCGGATGCGTCGCCGCAGAAGCAACAATGGTACGGCCGGACGCAAACGGCGGCTCGCTCAGGAAGCGCTCGTCCGGATACACCTCAGTGCCTTCAGGATGATCGACCGCTACCAGACGAACCTGATCGACGAAGTTGATCTCCTCCATCGGTTCGCCAAATCGCAGGCTCAGATATCCGTTGCGGGCCTTCAGTTGCGATCCGTCCACCTTGATCCACTCGTCGGCGTCGGCTTTGTTGGTCGCGGTCGGCGACACCCAATGTCCAATCACCGCCGCGCCAATTACATCGGAAACGAACTCATATTTCTCGCCATCCCATGCAAAGAGCACCGGGCACGAACTCCCTCGCCGGTCGAGTTCCGTAATCGCGGCAGGTTTTGCGGCAGCTAAATCAATCTCATCCTGCGGCACACCGGTTGGCCACAGCATCCGCACCACGTCGGCGTGTTCAGCCTTTCCAAGGCCCGCCAGGATCTCCGTTGAGTTCTGGCTCAGATATCCGGAGCCGCCCGCCACCTCAAACTTCTGCCACTTGCCGTCGGAGAAAACCTCGACCTTGGTGCCCAGCGCAGTCTTGTTATCGGCCAGGCCAGTGAATGCGAGACGCATCGAATGATTCTGATTTCCGCCAACATTGTGCAGCACCACCGGCGGTAAATTGAGCTGCGTCACAATTAAATCCGCTGCACCGTCGCCATCCACATCGGCGGCAACCACCGACCGTGGATTCGTGAGCTTGAGCTTGTCTGCGCCCACCGCACTGCTCACATCCTCAAAGCCCGCAGCCCCGCGATTGCGCAGGACGCGCAGCGCCGGCCCGTTTTCTGTCTCGACAATCACCGCCAGGTCAATCCAGCCGTCGTTGTCGATATCGATATGAGCCAGTCCCCATGCGGCTTTCGCATCTTTGACCGGCAGCGGAACGCGCTCGAAGTGCTTGCCATCGATGTTGCGCCACAGGCTCACACCGGGAGAGCCCGCATGGGTAACGGCAACATCCATCCACCCATCCTTGTTGAAGTCGAACACAGAAATGCCGACGGTAGGAGCGAGATCGGTCGCGGTATACAGCGGAAGCACCTTGAAGTGCCCTTCGCGTGCATTTTCAAAAATCGTCGGCGAGCTGCCCGAACCCGTCACCACCAGATCGACGGCGCGGTCATTGTTGATGTCGGAGAGCGTGGCCCCCGTCGTGCTGCCCTCGCCTGCCAGGCCCGTAGGTCCCGTCCATTCCGTAAAGGTAGAGTTCCCGTTATTGCGCCAGAGGACACTCGGCCCCGCGCCCGAAGCAGGATTTAGCACCGATCCAGTTACAAATAGATCCAGGTCTCCATCGTGGTCGAAATCGATGAAGGTCAATCCTGCCGGATGATTCAACTGCTGAATTCCCGCTGCCTTCGTCGTATCCGCGAACTTGCCTTTACCCAGATTGTGAAAGAGGATCACACGATCGCTCATCGCCACAGCTAGATCCGGAAGTCCATCGCTGTCGTAGTCGCCAACCGTGCAGGCAATGCCGTGGCCGCTCGCGTTTAGCCCTGTCTGCGCCGATGGAATCTCCTCAAACCCGCCGTTTCCGAGATTCCTGTATGCGCGTATTGCCTGATCTCCGTCGCCCATCACGACCAGGTCTTTGTGTCCCGCGCCTTCGATATCGATGACGCAAGCTCCTCCACCCATCTCTTTTTCAGAGCTTGCCACCGGACCGGAAGCAGGCCCGGGAATTGTTTGTGCCACAAAAGTTACCGGGATCATCGCCTCTACCGCGGACTCCGGCGCGAGCATATCCTGGACCGTTGCGTAGCGGCCCTGCTCGCCATAAGCAGCGCTCAGAGGAGACGAAATCTTCTCCTGCGTCAGTTGCTGAAAGCGCTTCAGATATTCGCGCGCCTGGTCGGTCTGCCCCATTCGCTGCAGAGTTCGGGCCATGCCGAATTGCGCCGAGGCATGTACGGGATTCAAACGCAGTGCCGCTTCGAAGTCCTGCTTCGCATGTTCGTAATCGTTCAGGCTCAGATAAAACGTGCCCAGAAAATAGCAGGTATCCGCATCGCTGGGATCGATCTTCGCCACATGCTGCATGTCCTCGATCGCCTGTTTGGGATTGCCGGCGTCAAGGTGCAGAATTCCCAGGCTGTACCACGTGCGCGCGTTGTTCGGATCGATAGCCGCAGCCTGTTTCAGAGCCGCTTCCGCCTCCGGCAGCTTCCGCAAATAAACCAGCGCGATGCCTTTGTTCATCAGCGGAATCGCGTTTCGCGGATCGGCCGCGTGCGCCTCATCAAACTTCGCGATCGCCTTTTCGGTAAGCTGCTGGTTCATCAGCGCCACGCCAATATCGTTCAGGCGGGCCGCTTCCACCGGATTGGGCTGCTGGTCGGCGGACCATCCCAGCGCGAATGCCTGTGTGAAGAACAAAGCGAGCAGCACAAATCCGCTCAGATGACCATGTGAGAAGCTGCGAATTCGGGAGGCCATTTGCCTGAGAACACATGCTGGAGCAGCTGGCAAATGTGCCTTGCATCGACCAATTGTGAGTAACATTTTCGCCATTCATTATAGAAGAGCGCGACCGCATCGATCCGGCGTCTAGAATTTGGAGATGCGCCGCAAGATTGCCGTAGTCACCAGTTCCCGCGCCGATTACAGCCATCTTTACTGGCCATTGCATGATTTAGCCGCGCATCCCGAAGTGGAGCTGCAGCTCATCGTGATGGGCCCGCATCTCTCTTCGGCGTTCGGTCTCACCGTCGAGGAGATCGAACGGGACGGCTTCACGATCGCCGGACGCGTCGAGTGCCTGCTGAGTTCCGACACTGACACCGGCATGGCGAAGACCATTGGCGTGGCCGTGCTGGGGCTTGCCGACCTGTTGGACCAGTTACGCCCCGACCTGCTCCTGCTCATCGCCGACCGTTATGAGATGCTCGCGCCCGCTTCCGTGGCCTTGGCGTTGCGCATTCCCATCGCACATATCGAAGGAGGCGAAATCAGCGAAGGCGCCATCGACGATGCTGTGAGAAACGCGCTCACCAAGATGAGCCACATCCACTTCACCTCGACCCACAACGCCCGCGACCGCGTCATTGCGATGGGAGAGTCTTTCTGGCGAGTCCATCGTGCCGGAGCTCCCTCGCTCGATCATCTTCGCCGCAGCACGCTGCTTACATTCGATCAGGTGCAGGATCGGCTCAGTCTCAATCTCGACCAGCCAACCGTCCTCGTGACCTGCCATCCCGTGACCCTCCTCCACGAGACCACCCAGGAGGCCGAGGCGCTCTTCGCGGCTCTTGACAAAGTTCCGGGGCAGGTTATCTTTACCTACCCAAACGCCGATGCGGGCAGCCATCATCTCATCGAACGTGCCCACGCCTTCGCCGCGTCACGCGAGAACGCGCACGTCTTCGTCAATCTCGGAGCCCTCCTTTATTGGAGCCTCCTCCGGCACGTCGATATGCTCATCGGAAATTCCAGCAGCGGCATCATGGAGACCGCCTCTTTCGCACTGCCCACCGTCGACATCGGCCTTCGTCAGATGGGCCGAGAACGAGCCCGCAACGTGCTCAACGCCGCTCCTGAAGCAGAGGCCATTCTGGAGAAGATCGCCGAAGCGCGCAGCGACGCCTTCCGTGCATCCCTCGCTGGCATGGAGAATCCCTATGGGGACGGCTACGCCTCAGAAAAAATTGTGCAGGTGCTGATCACGGTCCCGCTCACGCAGGACTTGCTGATCAAGCGGGACTAGCACAGAATCCGCTCGTCCATACCTGAGAGCGGGATCAACCCTGCAAAGATCCCTTGCTTCGCATTCATGTCAGGTCGTAGCATCCACCTTTTGATCGAAACGTGTACTCTAGTGGTCTGACCTCTTATACTTGGGGTGGTCGATCTATGAAAGGCGTCTCAAAATCAGAAAACCCGCTAGTCCAACCGGCAGAAAGTGAGTTCGCAGATTGACTCTGCTTCATGAAGACCGGCTTTTTCCCGCTGACCCGGACACCCGTGCTGTCGCCCGGCGGCTCTTTGCCGCAATCTGCGACCTGCCCATCCTCAGCCCGCACGGGCACACCAGCGCGGCGTGGTTCGCCCACAACCAGCCTTTTCCCGATCCCGCCAAGCTTTTCGTCCAGCCCGACCACTACG
>Ga0210386_10000031_pt1 | contig 103744 bp, 91 predicted proteins | sample IncBWH32OmetaG_FD_160091 | JGI IMG/M metagenome (GOLD analysis project Ga0210386, IMG submission 160091) | Forest soil microbial communities from Barre Woods Harvard Forest LTER site, Petersham, Massachusetts, United States - Inc-BW-H-32-O ...
CCAACCCTACGGGCGATCGGAACTGATGGGGCCTTCGCTGAGTTGCCGCTCAAAGCCGGCAACTCAAAGCAACGCATCGGCCCCTTTCTCTGCAAAATTACTGGTTCAACGACCCAATTTGAAGAATTGGCGTTCTGCAACAGCCTTTAGCTAGCCGCTTCTCTGCTGACGAGATCATCGCTGACTGCTTCTTAGCCGTCCGTTCCTTCGCGTATCCGCCTGTATACTGAACAGTTCAGTCGCAGCAAAAGATGAATGCCCGCCAGCCGCGGACCGCGGCGCTCGCAGGCAGGAGCGAGTGGAAAAATCTATGAATACAAAAGTTGAAATTCCCGCCCAGGCAGATTTTGCGGGAGAGGTTCAGGAATGGATTGAGGCGTTTGACGACGTCGTCGTCGCGGAAGGCCCGGAGCAGGGCGCTGAGCTGTTGGAGGCCCTCCGGAAGCGGGCGCGGGAAGCGGGTATTACCCCGTCGAGCGAGCTGACCACCCCTTACCACAACACCATCCCCAAGCATGAAGAAGTGCCATATCCCGGCGACCGCACCCTGGAGCGGCGGGTGGAGAGCTTGATCCGGTGGAATGCGATGGCCATGGTGCATAGGCAGAACAAGAAGGATCCGGGGATCGGCGGACATCTTGCCACCTACTCGTCGCTGGCCACGCTGCTTGAAGTGGGATTCAATCACTTTTTCCACTCTACGTATGGCGATCAGCCAGGCGATTTCATTTATTTCCAGGGGCACGCTTCGCCGGGTATTTATGCGCGGGCCTACCTGCTGGGGCGGCTCGACGATCAGCGGCTGCTGCATTTTCGCCATGAGCTGAGGGGCGAGTCGGGGCTGTCTTCTTATCCGCACCCCTGGCTGATGCCGGACTTCTGGCGGTTTCCGACAGTGTCGATGGGGATCGGACCGCTGAATGCGATCTACCAGGCGCGGTTCATGCGGTATCTCGAGAATCGGAAGCTGATCGAGAAGACTCCACGAAAAATCTGGGCGTTTATAGGCGATGGCGAGACGGATGAAGTGGATACGCTCGGCGCTATCGGCGTGGCGTCTCGCGAAAAGCTGGACAACCTGGTCTTTGTGGTGAACTGCAACCTGCAACGGCTCGACGGGCCGGTGCGCGGCAACAAGCGCATCATCGACGAGCTCGAGGGCGTCTTCCGCGGTGCTGGCTGGAACGTAATCAAGGTGATCTGGGGCTCGGACTGGGACAAGCTCTTCGAGCGCGACCATACCGGGCTGCTGCTAAAGCGGATGGAAGAGTGCGTGGATGGCGACTACCAGGCATTCAAGGCCAAGGGCGGCGCGTATATCCGCAAGGAGTTCTTCGGGAAGTATCCGGAGTTGCTGGCGCTGGTCAGCGATATGACCGACGAAGAGATATGGACGCTGCATCGCGGAGGCCACGATCGCACGAAGATTTACAACGCTTATAAGCGGGCAACTGAGCACAAGGGCGCGCCGACCGTGATCCTCGCGAAAACGGTGAAGGGCTACGGCCTGGGGAGCACGCAGTCGCGCAATGCTTCGCACCAGGAAAAGAAGCTCACGGACGACGGCCTTACGGCTTTTATCAAGCAATTTAATATTCCCATTCCGGAAGAGCTGGCCAGGGAGAGCAAGCCGTATCGCCCACCGCAGGAAAGTCCGGAGATCGTGTACATGCAGGAGCGCCGCGCATCGCTGGGCGGTTACTTGCCTCGGCGCGACGTTCCGGAGCTCAACTTCAAGGCTCCAGAGCTGGATTATTTCGCAGAGTGGACAGGTGGCTCGAAGAGCCGCGAAGTTTCCACGACGATGGGTTTCGTCAGCATCCTGCGGCATCTGCTCAAAGATCCGGAGATCGGCAAGCTGATTGTGCCTATCGTTCCGGATGAAGGCCGTACTTTCGGGCTGGAGTCGGCGATTCGGCAGGTGGGCATCTACGCGCCTGAGGGGCAGAAGTACAAGCCGCACGACGTGGACATGCTGCTCTACTACCGAGAAGAGCAGGACGGGCAGATTCTCGAGGAAGGCATAACGGAAGCGGGGTCGATGGCTTCGTTCACCGCCGCCGGCACGGCATACTCGAATTATCGGGTGCCGACGATTCCCTTCTACATGTACTACTCGATGTTCGGCTTCCAGCGCGTGGGCGACATGATCTGGGCCTTCGCCGATTCGCGGGGCAAGGGCTTTCTGATGGGCGGAACGGCGGGCAGGACGACCATGCTCGGAGAGGGACTGCAGCATCAGGACGGGCACAGCCACGTGCTTGCAAGCACGGTTCCCACATGCCTGAGCTACGATCCCGCCTACGTGTATGAGCTGGCCGCCATTTTGCAGGACGGTATCCGCAGGATGTATCAGGAGGGCGACCCGGTCTTCTACTACATCACCATGTACAACGAAGACTATGCCATGCCTGCGATGCCGAACGGTGCTCAAGAGGGCATTGTGCGCGGCATTTACAAATTGAAGGCCGCACCCAAGGGCAAGGCTACGGCCCAGTTGTTCGGCAGCGGACCGATTTTGAATGAAGTGGTTCGAGCGCAGGAGATTCTGGCGCACAAGTTCGGCGTGCAGACAGATGTGTGGAGCGTGACCAGCTACACCGAGCTACGCCGGGACGCTCTTGCAATCGAGCGTTGGAATCGGCTACACCCGGCTGAGACAGAGAAGACTCCGTACATTTTGAACGCGCTCAATGGAACGAAGGGTCCGATCATTGCTGCGAGCGACTACATGAAGTCCGTCCCCGATCAGCTTGCGCCATGGCTGCTGTCGAGGCTGGTGTCGCTGGGCACGGACGGATTCGGACGAAGCGACAATCGCGAACATCTTCGCCGCCACTTCGAGGTAAACGCCGAGTCGATTGTCGCGGCTACGCTGTCAAAGCTGACACGCGACGGGAAGTACGACGCCGGCAAAGCCCAGGCAGCCTTCCTCGAACTCGGAGTCGATACGGAAACTGGCGATCCCGCGAAGCGATAATTGAATCGAGTCCAAAGGAGCGCCTGCCGTCGGAGAGCCTGTTATATGGCAACTTGCCTTCAGAAGGCGATCTATGGCTTGTTCTTTGTATAGCATCCAAGATCAAGCCGGTTAGGGGCTGAAAACGGGTTCCGGATGCTGGCGCGCGTACCGGGTCCATGCCTCATAGATTACAGATTTGCGTGGCCCAAGATCGTCCAGGGCCCAAGTTCGCCGGTTCAGTTCGTCAGCGCGTGCTTGGAGTCCCTTCCGTGCGAGGAGTTCGTTTGGGTCACCGTCAGTTTCTGTTCGTTGGGCCAGAAGAGGGAGCATCAGTTCCTTCGCTTCGTGGCGAGCTCTTGTAAGCCCAGTTCTTGAAGCCCGGCTTCGGTTTCGACTACCAGATGCGGCTCGCCGAAGTTGCCGAAGTGCCAAGTAATACTATCGAGTGTGAGACTGATGTCCAGCCAGTGTGTCGCTGCCATGGCCCTGAGTCCTGGAGGAAGGAAAGCAAGGTTCGCCGCAAAACTGCCGTCTGAGTTGTAAGGATCACCAACGGCCCGTGCCGTCAGGATTGCCTGAATCTCCCTTATCAGCCCAGCATCATCCTTCTGCAGGGCTGGCCAATGTTGATCGTTCAGGGCTTGGTCCATAGCGTAAGTTTAAGCGAACTTTGTTTCGTTTGAAGTTACAATTAAGACGCGTGTATAAGGAATTCGTGCAGTTTCACGCTGATCTCTATCATTATCGACGCCCTCAAAAACAAATAAACGCCCACTCAGATGCTGCCGGATAATTTGCCGGCCTTGTAGTTTGTTGTCAAGCGACAGGAGTAACGATGATTTCCCGACGGACATTTCTTAACGGCGTAGCGGTTGGAGCGGCAGGAGCCGCTCTCAGCTCCACGGCGAAGAGCTACGCACAGATCGTTGGCGCCAACGAACGTCTGAACTTCGCCATCTTCGGCCTGAATGGGCGCGGCTACGCGCATCTCTCCGCACTGAAGAACAACGCCAATGCGGCGCGGGTGTCCCATGTATGCGACGTGGACCAGAAGATCATGGATAAGTTCTCGGCGGAGGCTCAGAAGGAGCTCGGCTATGCTCCGGCGACCGCCACTGATTTTCGAAAGGTGCTGGAATCGAAGGACGTAGATGTCATCACCATCGCAACGCCGGATCACTGGCATACTCCTTTGGCGGTCTACGGACTGAAGGCGGGAAAGAATGTCTATGTCGAAAAGCCTTCGAGCCATACTCCGCGTGAGGGCGAGCTGCTGGTGGAAGCGCAGAAGAAGTACGGGAAGCTGGTGCAGGTGGGCGACCAGCAGCGCTCTTCTCCGCACACGATCAAAATCGTCCAGCAGATTCACGATGGACTGATTGGCCGGGCTTATTACGCCATGGCCTGGTATGTGAATACGCGGAAATCGATGGGTATCGGCAAGGAAACAGCGGTGCCGGAATGGCTCAACTGGGAGCTGTGGCAGGGTCCAGTGCCTAGAAGCGCCTATAAGGACAACATCCACCCCTATAACTGGCATTGGCTGCGGAGATACGGGACGGGCGAGGCTCTCAACAACGGCACTCACGAGGTCGATGTCTGCCGGTGGGCGCTCAATGTGGATTATCCGCAGCGCGTGACGGCGAGCGGCGGCCGCTACCAGTGGAAGGATGACTGGCAGTTCTACGACACGCTGGTGACGGCATTTGAGTATCCGGACAAAATGATTTCGTGGGAGGGCCGAAGCTGCCAGGGGATGAAGATCTACGGGCGCGACCGCGGATCAAGCATTCTGGGAACAACGGGCTCGGTTCTGCTCGATCGCGAAGGGTACGAGGTGTACGACTGGAGCGGCAAGAAGATCGATGAGTTCAAAACGGGCCAGGAGAACTCAACGAATGATCTGATGAGCCGCGATTCGATGACGGATCTGCATTTCGCGAACCTCATTGCCGGCATTCGCACCGGCGAGCCGTTGCACTCGCCGATTGCGATTGGCAACATCAGCGTGACCATCCTTCAGCTTTCCAACATTGCCTGGATCGTGAATCGCGAGTTGAACCTGGATACAACGAACGGGCACATCAAGGACGACGCTGAGGCGATGAAGATGAGGTCGCGGGAATACCAGAAGGGTTGGGAAGTGACGGTCTAGAATCCGTTCTGCTGATCGTGGTCATTTTCGCAAGGTGAGAAATGAAGCGCTGGCTTCTCTTCGTCTTTGTCGTCGCAGCACTTTCGTCGAGCGTATGGGCGCAGCAGCAGCCCGGCACTTTGCTGGCTCCGACTCCGCCGATGGGCTGGAACAGTTGGGATTCCTACGGACTTACGATCACCGAGGCCGAGTTCAAAACCAATGTCAACTGGCTTCACCAACATCTGCAGCCGTTCGGATGGCAGTATGTCGTAGTCGACGAGGGCTGGTATCTCGCGCATCCGGAAAACGCCGACAAAAAGTCCGCCGACGAAGGCTATGTTTTATCGCCCGAGGGGCTCTACTTACCCGCGCCGAACCGCTTTCCCTCGAACGCAAACGGTCAGGGGCTGAAGCCGCTGGCCGATTACGCCCACTCACTTGGCCTCAAGTTTGGCATTCACATCATCCGCGGCATTCCGAAGGAAGCCGTCGAGAAGAACCTGCCGATCTCGGGGTCTTCATATCACGCAGCCGAAGCGGCCGACCAGACAGATCTGTGCCGCTGGAATCCGGACAATTATGGGGTGAAGGCGAACGCGGCGGGTCAGGCTTACTACGATTCGATGGCAAGGCTTTATGCAACGTGGGGCTTGGATTTCCTCAAGGTTGATTGCATCTCCCAGCCCTACGACGGGCCCGAAATCCGCATGGTCAGCGAGGCTCTCAGGAAGTCGGGGCGTCCCATCGTGCTCAGCCTGTCGCCCGGTCCCACACCGCTTGACCAGGCTGCGGATGTCCGTCAATACGCGCAGATGTGGCGAATCTCGGACGATATGTGGGATATTTGGTCGAAGAAACCGGGCGAAGAAGCCTTTCCGCAGAGCCTTCGGGGCCAGTTCGTCCTGCTCAGCAAGTGGTCGCCCCACGTCGAGCCCGGGCACTGGCCCGACGCCGATATGCTGCCACTAGGCTACCTGGGCCCGCGTCCTGGATGGGGTTCCGCCCGGAAAAGCCGCTTTAGCCTGGGCGAAGCACGAACGTTGGTTTCTCTGTGGTTGATCGCCCGCTCGCCGCTTATCCTGGGCTCGAATCTCACGCTCATGGATGCCCAGATTGAATCGCTGTTGACCAATCCCGAAGTCATCGCCGTCGACCAACACTCGACGGAAAACCACCCCGTCATCGAGACAGCCGATACCGTCATCTGGACGGCTCGCCAGAACACCATCCGTCTTGTCGCGGTGTTCAATTTGAGCGATGCGCCTGCCACAGTGACGGAGACTTGGAGTAAGCTGGGCCTCGACAGAAGCAGCTATCGCGTGCGTGATCTATGGCAGAGGGAGGAGCTTGGAACCCAGACCTCGCTCAGGGTCAGCGTGCCTCCACATGGGTCTTTCCTGCTCGGATTAAAGTAGACAACTCTGCACGATATCTTTCTGATTTTTGCTACGGAAATAGATAGAATCTGCCGGATTTTCGGACTACAATCATGCACAACAACATGCCCGAACAGAAACAACTTCGGGCACTGCTGGCTGTGCAGAATGCAAAAGCCCGCAGTGCTCTCCGCGGATATTTGCGCGCCCGCGGCGATGTGGTCGAATTGCGCCTAGGAAGGGACATCTCCGAGACGATTCGGTTGCAAAAGCCGGAGGTGATTCTGCTCGAAATTGAGGCTGGCACCAAGCTCATGGCTTCGCTTCGTGATGAATTTTGCGGGATTCCGATCGTCGCCGTCGCACCGCCGGTTGCCGATCTTGCTTTTGAGGCCGCCAAACTGGGAGCAGCTGCCCTGCTTACTCTGCCGCTCGATGAGCGGCAGATTGAGTCGCGGTTATCACCTGTGCTTCACTCATTGAGCAACAATGTTAACGAGCCCGTCGGCGTTGCGGCGAACACCGGGAGTCCGACACCAGTCACGAATGGGCCGCCCGCGGTACAAGCGCCGCCAGGCCTTTTCAACTCCTCTCCGCGAATGATGGAGATTCGCGACACCATCGAGAAGGTCGCAACGACCAATGCCACTGTGCTTATCCGTGGCGAGAGCGGCGTGGGCAAGGAAATCGCGGCGCGCCTGATCTTTTCTTTGTCCCATCGTCGAGACAAACCGTTCGTCAAAGTAAATTGCGCGGCCATTCCCCATGATTTGCTGGAGAGCGAGCTTTTCGGTTATGAGGCCGGAGCCTTCACCGGAGCGCAACGCTCCAAGCCGGGCAAGTTTGAGCTGGCCGACGGCGGGACGCTTTTTCTGGATGAAATCGGTGAAATGCACCCCGCACTGCAGGCCAAGCTGCTGCACGTGCTGCAGGATGGCGAGTTCGCCCGCCTGGGCGCCAAACGGGACACGGCTGTCGACGTGCGCGTGTTATGCGCAACCAACAAACTCCTGGAGCAGCGCGTTGTGGAAGGGCTCTTTCGGGAGGACCTCCTCTACAGGATTAATGTCGTAACGGTCCATATTCCGCCCTTGCGCGAGCGGCGTAATGAGATCTCGCTGTTCATCCACCACTTCATCGAGAAATACTCCGGCGTGTATGAGCGGACCGTCGCGCCATTCGACAGTGAAACGATGCAGGCGCTGATCCACTATCCCTGGCCCGGCAATATCCGCGAGCTTGAGAATCTGTGCAAGCGGTATGTGATCGTCGGCGACTCGACGCAGATTGTGCGCGAGCTTTTTCTGCACGCCGTCGAATCCTCGTCACCGGCAACCAAAACTGAAGGGCTGACCTCACCCACCATCGAGTTCCCTCTGAGCCGTGAGCCGTCTCTTCTGGAGATTGGGCGCCAGGCAGCCTGGCAGGCGGAACGACAGGCAATTCGGGAAATGCTCATAGAAACCCGCTGGAATCGGCGTGAGGCCGCACGAAGGTTGCGGGTGAGCTACAAGGCTCTCCTGAACAAAATCAAACTGATCGAAGAGGATGGTTCAGGGCACTCCAGTGCCCTATAGTGGTATCACAATGCCACTTCTAGATGCTCTTCAGCAACTATAAACCGGGGATTTCGCACTTAAGTAACGGCCCGCCCCCCAGGATCTTCGCCAGAAATCAGCAATTTAGCGGAGGGATTTTTGTAGGGCCAAAAGTTCGCCGTCTCGATACATCTGTTTGGCCAATTACTTGCATCAATGTAAGCAACCTTAGAGGCACCTTCAGGCGTACAGAACTAACCTTCGTGGTACATCTCTCTGTGTAACAGGTCTGCACTTGCAGACCCTCTTCAAATAAATCCCGAGTAATTACCCCTCCCTAATGCCTCTTGAGCGGGCCCGCTGGAAAGCGGGCCCATTCGCTCCTCGTCCTGATATCAATCTTTCTTCCCTATCGTGTCCGCGAGCTTCGCAGTGGCTAGAATGAAGGGGTATGCAGAGTTCTGTATCTCCAACCGCCAAATCTTCGAAGGTTCCAGCGCCAAGGGTGCGCCGGGCACGCACTTCCAAGGACCGGGCTGAGGTCGTGCGGGTTCCTTCTTTGTCGGCGGTCGACTGGCTCCTGCATGGCTTCAGCACGCGCACCGGCGGCACGAGCAAGGCTTACCGGCCTTCGCAACGGGCGGGAGAGCTTAATCTTGGCTTCACCGCTTCGGATGATAGAACCAGCGTTGTTGCGAATCGCGAGCTATTCCTTACAGCCGTTACCGGGAACCCCCACTTCCCGATGATCACGCTACGCCAGATCCACTCGTCACTGCTTTGCCGGATAACGGCGGGTGATACGGCCCTCCACGCTGGCGGCGCAAAGGCGGATGGCATGATGACTGATGAGCCGGGCATCCTGCTCGCGATCCAGACGGCGGACTGCATCCCTGTGCTCGTGGCCGACCGGAGAAGGCGCGCTGTCGCAGGGTTTCACGCCGGCTGGCGCGGCACCTTGAAACGGATTGTCGAGAAGGGGGTGGGGCGGATGCGCCTTGTATTCGGCAGCAAACCAGAAGACCTGATAGCGGCGATCGGTCCGGGGATCGGCGCGTGTTGCTACGCGGTCGGAGACGAGGTCCTCGCGGAATTCGAATCGCAATTCTCTTACTCCGCGGAGCTCTTTTGCGAAGTGTACGACTCGGATCCAATCAGAGAGAAGTATCCGCTGCTATTTCTTACCGCGCGAGCGCCTGGCCACAGCAAGATTGGCCCCAGTCTGCATCTCGATCTGGTGGAAGCCAACCGGCGCCAGTTGCTTGACGCCGGATTGAGGGCGGATGCAATCTCGGTAGTTGGCGATTGCTCCAGTTGTCAGACTGACCGTTATTTTTCTTACCGAGCCGAACACGGATTCACCGGCCGGATGCTCTCGGCAATCGGGATTCGTTCATAGGTCATTCCTATACAGAGGCGTGCCCTTACGCGAGCACGCTCAGCCATCTTATGTTTACTCAGCCGGAATGGCAGACCTAGTCCCTTCGGCTTCATGAGGATTCACCAAGTCCCGCAGCTCCTTGCTGGGCTTGAAGTAAGGAACACGCTTTGCTGGAACTTCCACTTTCGCGCCGGTCTTCGGATTGCGACCGATGCGGGGTTTGCGCTGCCGGATCCGAAAGCTTCCGAACCCACGAATTTCGATCTTGTCGCCCGACTTGAGGGCTCCGACTACGGCATCGAAAATTGTGTCAACAATCACTTCGCCGTCGCGCCGTGTAAGGTCGCCAAGCTGGGTGACTTCCTCAACCAGTTCTGCCTTTGTCATGGTGAGCTGCGCTCCAGTCTCTAGGTTAACCCCTTTTAACCATAGTAGATGCGAGAAATTCCTGCTCAACATGAAAAGATATTTCATGCGCCGGTATTTTTTGAGTTAACCGTGGGGGAAAGGGTCAGGGAAGGACAATGAGGTCTTTATGGCGTCTCAAAGGAAATGGCGACAGAGCACTCTCCCTGTCCCGCTCGCTCGCTGAGGCTACGATGCCTTCGCTTCGCTTGAATGGACGAAGGTGCGGTCCGAAGCGGCCTTGGCTCCCAATCGGATCCCATTCCTGGTCTTTTCCAGAAACAATGTCTCCGAACACCTGCCGCATAACCAATAGTGTTCCAGCCTGTGAGGTTGCCGAGGGCTATCTTCCGAGCCGGTGGGGAGAGCATCAAAAACAAAAATACGCCCCTCGCGCAGATAACGGAGCGGTTTCGCGCATTTGGGGTTCGCGCATTGATCCAACATGGGGTTCTCCGAATCGGGGCTGGCATGGCCGCCCTTGTTAACAGCTACCTACCAATTAGGTGAAGCGGAACCGCCTGTCGTTTCGCTGCCCGTGAATATATTGCTCTTTTTTTGATCCCTCTTATTACGATGCCATGCCCGAAGATTTTAGTTTTCCGGTCGAAGTTCGTCTCGCATCATGTGCCCTGCTCTTGGGCCGCAGCCCAGGATTCTGTATCGACAACCGGCCAACAACCTTGAATGTGCGAAAATAAGCAGTTCGACCCTAAGCAAATGTCATGCCTATATTGCGTTCCGCCTTTATTGCCTTGTCCCGTAACCAGCCGATTCGTCATTTCGCAGAGAGCTCTGCTCTCGGGCGACGCATGTCCTCTCGCTTTGTTGCAGGCATGGAGATTGAAGATGTCCTCAAAGCGGCCTCATCTCTAGAGACGCAGGGAATCGCGTCGACGCTCGATAGCCTGGGCGAAAACGTGAATACGCCTGAAGAGGCGCGGCATTCGGCGGATATCTATCACCGGTTGCTGGACGCGATTGAAAGCCGGCGCCTCAACGCCAACGTCAGCGTGAAGCTCACGCAGATGGGCATGGATCTGGGCCACGATCTGGCGGGCGAGATTGTCTCCGAGCTGGTGGACCACGCGGTCACGGCGAAAACGTTTGTGCGCGTGGATATGGAGGGCAGCGAATACACCCAGGCCACCATCGACCTGGTTCGCGGGTTACATCGTGTTCCTGCCAACCGGGGCCATGTGGGCATCGTTATTCAGGCTTATCTCCTGCGCAGCGAACAGGACATCGCCACGCTGACTGCAGACGGCATCCGCATCCGCCTCTGCAAAGGCGCGTACAAGGAGCCGCCGGGTGTGGCATTTCCAGAGAAGGCCGATGTAGACGCCAACTTCGTGAAGCTGACACAAACCCTTCTGACCAGCGGCGCCTATCACGGCATCGCGACGCATGATGAAGCGATGGTTTCAGCGACGAAGCAGTTCGTGCGGGAGAGCCGGATCGATCCGAAATCTTTTGAATTTCAGATGCTCTACGGGGTGCGCCGCGACCTGCAACGGGCGCTGGTGGCCGAGGGGTTCAATGTCCGGGTCTATGTTCCCTTTGGCGCGGAATGGTATCCGTACTTTATGCGGCGTCTTGCCGAACGCCCTGCGAATGTGCTCTTTATCGCGAAGAATATGCTGAAGCAGTGATCGGATCGCGGCTTTGCTTACCGGCCGAAGTATGGCTGCGGAATGGCTCCGTGGGGCTGGTATGGCTCGATAGAAAGCAAATTTCCGAGCACCGTGCGCTCCTGCGGCGAGAATTGCGACGCATAGCTGCCGGAATTGAGAAACATCTGCCGCTGCTGCGGAGGCATTTGCCGCATTTGCCGGAAGGCGCGGCGTACAGCCTGCTGACGATCCGGCGACATTTGACCAAGCGCCTGCGAGGCTCCGCGGACCTCCTGCTGGCGCCCAGGCGATAGGCGCTCGAAGTTCTCGTTGCGTGCGAGGATGCGCTGGCGCTGCTCGGGTGTCTTCTCATCCAGTGAATGCAGCCGATTGACGAGACGCTGCTGCTGGTCCGTAGGCAGATTGTGAAAGCCGGGTTCGCGGCGCAGGGCGTCTTCCTGCTGCTTCGGCGTCATATTCTGGTGGTTGTTGAACCACTCGGGAAGATGCTGCTGCCCGGGGCGGGCCGGTTGCGTATTTGGATGGTACGTTTGCGCGGGAGGGCGCGAAGACGTTGGCTCCTGTGGATGCGATGGCGCTGAATGGAATTGAGGCGCGGGCGCGGGATGAGACTGCGGCGCGCTGTGCTGGCCACCTCCATGCTGAAAACCCGCGGAATGAAAGCCGCCCCCGCGCGGGCCCAGGCCCCAACTGGAAGACGTGACGCACAACGCAAAGATCGCCGACAGGAGCGCGGAGAGCGCAGGCAGACCTGGGCTGGTCAGCCAGCCCAGGCGGCTCGCCGAATTTTGCCGTGCGCACATCGTCATATCTCTTCTAACCAAGAACTGAACCTGCCGGTTCAAACACTAACCGGCATAGAAACCTGCGTATTACCGGGGATTGCCACTATCTGTACCTGTAGCATTGCCCCTTACGGCGCGATCACAGATTATTGTTTGGCGAACCGCTGTCGGAGTCGTCGTCCTGCTGATCAAGCGTATTCAGCTGCTGAAAGACCTGTGAGTTATCGTCGAGCGACTGGAGGTCGCGAACCGCAGCCGAGGGGCTTGCAGGCTGACTTGTATTCACAAAACCGGCGTAGGTGCCTCCTCCAATCAGCAGGAGCAGAGCCAGCGCTCCAGCGGCTACAGGACGCAGGTGCATGTTCGTGCAGTAGAGCAGGCGCGAGCGCAGGCGCTCGAAGAATCCAGCCGGCTGAGCCTCGCGCTCGCTGCGCAGACGGGCGGCCATGCGCGCGTTAAAGAACAGCGACGGCTCAGGGGCGTCCCAGGCGTCGAGCGCCTGCATGGTAGCTTCGAGCGCCGCGAGTTCCTGTTTGCATTCAGCGCATTGCTCCACATGCTCACGCACCTCGGATGAAACCGACTCCCGATCGAGGAGCAGGTTCGTGAGGTTCGCTTTGGTTATCCGGCAGATCATGATATTTACCTTCTTCGGTGCTGCAAATCTTTCCTGTTATACAAAATCCTTCAGTCGGTCGCGAAGCGTCTGGTAGGCGCGGAAGAGGAGCGACTTGGTTGCCGACTCGCTCAGCTTGAGCACCTCGCCAATCTGCTTATAGTCCAATCCCTGATACTTGTGCATCAGAACGGCGGTGCGTTGCCGTTCAGGGAGCGCCATCACATGCTGGCGGATGGCGCGCATCCGCTCATCGCGGACCAATTCCTGCTCGACCGTAGCACCCGGGTCGGCCACGTCGGGAGTCGTTCCCGTCTCCGGATCAGGCTGGTCGAGGTAAACATTCTGGGCCGCCCGCTCGTGTTTCGTATCGCGCGCGTGGTTCACTCCGAGATTGGTCGCGATGCGATACAGCCAAGTGGTGAATCGAGCTTCGGCGCGATAGGTGTGCCGGGAGCGATACACGCGCAGAAAAACCTCCTGCGCCAGTTCTTCGGCCACCGCCTGATTGTGCACCATGCGGAACATAAAGTGGATGATCGGCTTATGGTACTTCTGGATCAGCAAGTCGAAGCCCGAGTCATCCCCTTCGCGTACGCGGAGCATGACCTCCGCGTCGCTCATTGCGCTCCAGTCGGCCACCGCGCGGCCACCCTCGGTCCGGCCTGGCTCGAGCTGGGCTCCCTTCAGAAGCGCGGAATCTAAGGCAATGGACGCCATATCTTCGTCAACCCCGTTTTCAGGCAGAGGTTGCGGGTCTAAGTCTATAGATTGCGAGTCTGGATCCGGCTCTGGGCCAATGATCTCTGCATCTTCCAGGTCGGGAATTGGTGCACTTTCCCAGTTGCTCTGCCCCGGTTCGTCGGATTCAGGCCCGGATGCAGAGCGATCAGGGGCCGGCAGTGGTTCGGGATGAGGCATTCTTCTCTAAAGCGATTGTATCTGTTGCCTTGAGCACCCGACTCAAGGCATTGGTCACGAGCATCTCCGATAGATGAGTGTTTAAAGCGGTTTGGCAGCCTTTGGGAGGGATGTTATTCTATGGATTGTTCCTCCCCGCCCTGGGGCGCATAACTCAGCGGTAGAGTGCCACCTTCACACGGTGGAAGTCGTAGGTTCGAATCCTGCTGCGCCCACCATGTTTTCAGATACTTACAAGCGCTTCTTCGGAGGCGCTTGTGGCGTTTTGTGGCGAATCTTCAAAACGCACTTTTTGCTCCCCTCCTCTCGCCAACATCAAGTACACCGACCGGACCATCTGTTGCACGCTCTCTGGTAGTTTTGATCCGCGCAAATAGTGAACAGCTCAGATATACGCCCTGGTTCGCTAAGGCCGGAGCCGCGTGCAGCATCATTCCGACCTCGCGCTTCGTAAGCCCTAGGATCTTTGCGCTCAAGGGAAGCGGGTATCGTCGAAGAGTCTACGGCGCCTACGGCAGGGATCGGGCTTCTTCGTAGATTGTGTCTTACAAACGGTATCGCACAACCTGGTCGCCGTTTTTCACGGGCTGCGGCTACAACGCGGAATCCACTCCGGCGAAAACAATATGGCGAAGTTCATTCTGCCAACATTGATGAAAGCTGCAGGTCGCGCTCACCTGGCTCAAATAATCGACCAACTTATGGGGAACCTGCCGTAACAGGCTCCCTTTTCTTTGCCATCGGCTGGCAACGATATGATAAACATCCATCGGATGGTTGATTATCATCCGCCAGATAGCTGATTAGAGAAACATGCCCGTTCGCAGCTAAGCAGCATGGAGTTCCTGTGAGCCGACTCTGGTCTCAGTAGGAACTATGTTGCTCTTCGAAAGCTTGAGGGATGGATATGGACAAGTATTCCGGCGCAAACAATCGATGCCGCTGGAGGACTAGGCAGGACTGAAGCATGCCCCGGCCGCGGTTGCGAAACGGTGCGATCGGGACGCGCCAACTTTTCCACCTCTGATGATGGAACCTCGGGGACGATCCGGTGGACTGCCGATTCGAGAACCTCGCGCCCGGCGCGAATACCGGCAATGGTGGGGTGAACTTCAACATCCACATGGATACCGACGCGCTGCGCGTAGGCGAGCCGTCGGGATAGAAAAACTCCGAGGCCGCCGATCATCGATCTTAGGCCGCCAGGCAGCCGGTTGGGTTCCGGCCCCTCGAAAGCGCCCAAGATTCCTGCCAAGTGGGACGGCATGGAGATTTCCCCAATGGGTAATGGACTGCGCCAAGAATGCGTGGGCGCCCGGGCTTCTTAGCAACGCGGCGACCGTCCTGCCGCTAAGTTCTGTCTTGTTCCTTTCCGCGTCTCGTAACGGCACGCGGATCATGGCTCGGCGGCAGTCCCTGTCAACGGCGCTGCCCGCTCCCTTCGCTTCACTCCCGTGTTGGCCGTTTCCCTCCGGTGACAGGTCCCGCTCTGGGCCGCGCTTGTTCATGCCCGCGTTACGAGATAACGCGGAAGGGACAAGACGATGTCGAGCACAGAAGAATGAGCCGGAACAAGCACGAAGGAGAATCCTCGGCGGAAATTTGCGACAGGCTTTGCCGGACTCGCGGTAGTAGTCAGAGGCAGCTCCCGACGGATCATGATTATGCGGTTTTGACCCGCGAATATCAGGTTGATCAATCGTCGCCTATACCTGCCACGGCGGCTGCTGACCCTGTCCTCGTTCGAAAAAAAGACCAGCGCATCTTGACCGGTCACTACATATCAATTTCTGGGTCGGCGGTGATCCTCCGTAATCTCAAACATCCCGCGCGAGCGAACATATCCTCCAGTCGCTGGTCGAACTTTCTCCTTGCAGATCATCCAGTTCGCCGACCTGCTGAGGAACCGCAGAGGACCAACCGCTCGCTCCATAGGTAGTACTCCGACCCATCCTGTCGCATCCGTAGTAACGAATTCCCTACGACAGGACAATAGCCCTTCGTGCGCCAGGGATCAATCCGCGCGACGGTGGCGATGGACGACATAGCGGCCGATCATCCAGCCCACGGCGCTTCCAACCAGGACATCGGACGGGAAGTGCTGGCGAGCCAAAACGCGAGTTACGCTTACACCCGTTGCGAGACCGTAGGCGATGATCTGGGTCAGCGGACCGTTATACTCCGTCGCGATGGCGGCTGCCGAGGACCAAGCGATCATTGTGTGAGTGGAAGGGAATGAGGAATTCGCGCCAACACTGGTCTGAAAGAACTTTCCGCGAGCATTGTCGAGAGTGGGCCGTTCGCGTAGGGAGACAAGCTTCATGACTTCGTCGACCACCAGGCTGTCGACCATGGCTTCGCCACCAAGGATTCCCGTCTCTGTAGCATGCTCGTCATGATGGAGGTAGCCAAGGCCGTAGATAATTGCGGGTGCGGCGACAAAACCCCCAAGCAGACCGTTCGAAGCCGTAGATGCGTCGCTATTGAGAGATGGGTCAATCAGCTTGGACGAGGACATAACCTGATGGTCGGTGGTGATGAGCACGGTAGTGGCAAGAACGAGGACCACGGGGCCTATGGCATTCGACTCGCGGATGCGGGCCGGACTTGTCCAGATAGCTTCCTGGTCCTGGAAGAAGTGGCGCGGCGTATTGCGGAGAGTGACCGGGTCGTCCTCTGACCGGATCGAGGGCGCCGGAGCGTTGGGCAATGAAGATGCGCTCTTCTGCGCGTGGACACAGATAGTGAACGCGAGAACCAATGGAACGGCAAAACGGATAGGCTTGTTAAGCAGCATCGGATTGTTCCTCAAACAGCTCACGATGGATAAAGATGCTAAATGATTGAAGACCTATGATTCGATGAACAAAACGTCAGCTAGCGTGCTGTGGGCTGCCCAATTCGGCCAGGCAACTATTTAATAGTCGAGATAGTTCTGAGCGTACTCGAGATTGAGAACGTGGTCGACCTTCGATATGGACCGAGTCAAGACAGTTCGTCCACACTGGTTGTGTCCCGGGCCCTGCGAGAATCCCCTTTGGAGATTCGTCAATCAGCGATTGAAGCTAGCTTCCGATGCTCATTGGGCAGAGCGGAAGCGAATCCTCCTTGATGACGATTCGTACATTTTCAGCGATAGGAGTAAGACATGACAGAAAAGCAAACGCTTTTATGACAAAACGTTCATCTCACATGATTCAACCTCTTCGAGATCGGAATAACCAAGCAACGGTTTGCTCTCGAAAAGAGTCAACTGAATGCACTACGATCACTTCATGCGCCTCCTGCTGGTGGAAGACGAATTGGACATTCAGACGTTGCTGTGTTGGCGCAACCAAAGGATACCTTTCTGCTCATGGGTTACATCATACTATCGAAATTCGCTGATACGATTCGAGGCAATTGGGGAAGGTTGTCCTGACGTGGAGTTTAGGGTGTCAGCCGCCGTGGTTGTGGGAAAACGGAAAACGCCTGGGCGTTCTCCGAGGCGCTCCGCGCCGTCTTTTCCATAACCGCACCCAACACTCTTGACAAAACAGAACACTCGCTGAGAGCAAGCGACGCGAACGCTATGGTTGATGAGTTCGATCACAGGGGGGTAGTGACGATCTCTACGTCGCGCTATCCAAACAATCAGCTGAACTACGAGGAAGAACGGAACAACTAGGCCCCACACAAGTAAGAGAACTTTCATTCCTTCACCCACCCAAAAGGTTCCAAATGCCGAAAGCAGCACTCCGACGACGAACTTCAAAGCATTCTCAGGCACTCTAGAAAGCGGACGCACTGCCGCTCGCCGTGAGGATCAACCACCCAAGGTCCCGATCACAGGTAAGCCGCAGCGACTCTGGCTGAGGATGACACATGCAGCCGCAGACGGCTGGCCTGCGGAGCGCATCTGGTCGTCGGCTTTTTCGAGGAACACTGAATCGCCAAACTTGTGTGTGCGATAGTCGCCAGCGTTCAGTTCCTGGTCGATGCGGTCAAGGGTTTCATCATCGACAATGGCACTCAGCAACTCATAGACGGGCAAGCACTGCGACCGGCTTGAATTCTGGTCATCTCGTAGATCTTTCGTTGAATATGCGTCCAAACCCCTGCGTTGTCCCATCTCCTAAAATAGTGATACACCGTGCCCCAGACCGGGAACTTTCGCGGAAGCAAGCGCCATTGACAACCTGTTCGGAGTAGATAAAAGATCGCGTTCAACACCACACCAGCATTTCTTGTACGTGGCCGGCACAGGCAACATCGGCTCAATGAGCGTCCAGGCGTCATCGCTCAAATCGGTAGCGTAAACCCTTTGCGCATCCACCCCCAATGACATGCAAACGAAGATAACCAATCTCAAAAGACCTTTCAAACACCCTCTTTTAGATTAGCAAGCTAATAATCCGTTCTTCTTCGTCAGACTCAGCGTGAATACCGTCCATTCTCGATTCGATTCCTCAAGGCAGACGCTACCGCCGTGTTCTTCAGCTATTCGACGAGCCAGGGCGAGCCCAAGGCCCGTTCCGTCGGGTTTTTCTGCGCTCACGAATGGCTCGAACAACGTTCTCCGGATAGAGGCAGGTATACCGGGACCATTGTCCAGAATTGTGACGTAGATCTGTTCATCGCCTTCCGTAAGCTGGATCTTCACCTCAGGCGCGTGAGTCGAGCGTGTCGCAGCCTGACAGGCATTGAGCAGCAAGTTATATATGGCACTTTCAAGATTTATCGCATCGATGGCGGCCCCCGCTGGCGGTAACTTGCCGACCGTGATGGACACGTTCTGCCCGTCGGGATGAAACTTGACTGCCGCAACGGCTTTCTCAACAACCAAGGAAACACGCTCACGGACAAGCGGGCTTTTCCGTCCGCTACTAGCGAATTGCAGTAGTGATTCAAGGCGCTCCGTCATTGCGAGCACCGCTTCTTGAATTTCGAGCAGTAGGTCAGTCCGTGCGCTGGCACACATATTGTGGCGCTCGAGGAACTCGGCGTTAGCATAGATCGCCGTGAGCGAGTGGCGCATATCGTGGGATATCGAGCATGCCATCCTGCCGATTGCCGACATCCTATCTACTTCTTTCAGTTGGCCTTTCGCACGCAGCTGCGGCTCGTTTCGCAGATCGAGACCAACGCCATTATCAAAAATGAGACTACTGCTGCGATCTGAAATCTTTCGTTTCAAGGTGTGTTCTCACTTTTTCCCCTTGAGATCTGGAGACATAGATCGAATGACTGTCGCCTGCGACTTCGAGTGTGTGGCTCCCGGCTAGTGCGGCATACCATCGTTCGAGGTGAGGGTTGATCGTTCTATCTTTTTCGCTACTACATGCAGGGCGTAGTGATAACTGCTTTGAAGGCACGATCCATCCGCAGGCAGAGCTTTTCCGGCATCGGGCCCAGCTCCGAGAGCAGCGCCCGACCCTCCGGGCGTCGTGGGCGTTGCCCGGAGATAGAGCAAACGTTATGGCCGTTGGAGCATTCGCGGCAACCATATGAATCTCGGTGTTCCATCCGCCGCGCGACTTGCCGATGGCTTCGGGGGGTTTTTTTAGCGCGCCGGTCCCGTCCGGATGGACCTTCACCGAGGTCGAGTCTAGCGCGAACGCCTCGATCTTGATGCGCACGATCTGCTCCACCTGCAGCTTCTCCAACACCCGGTCGAGCACGCCGCTTTTGGCCCAGCGGTTCATCCGCACGTAGATCGTGTGCCAGTTGCTGAACCGACTGGGAAGGCCGCGCCATTTGCAGCCCTGCTCGGCCACATACAGAATCGCGTTGAGCACTTCCAAGTTGCTCAGACGCACGTTCCCCCGCTGCAAAGGCAGGGAATCTTCGATCTTCTTGTACTGCTGCTGAGTAAGTTCCATCCATAACTACTCTACCCAAGTTAGATGTCATTAGTGTGAACACGCCCTAGCAGATCGGCTACAAAGTGCTCATGCAATCGCACCCGCGGCTGGGCCGCCATGAAAGTCATAGGTCCTTGTACCTATTCACGGCGGGTCTCAAAAACCAAGGCTACCTATGCGTCATCACAACCTGTCAATGCGGAGATAGGCGGAACTACGCTAAGACGATCAATCGCATGCTTGACAAGTCCCTGCACCTCAGATGCCGAAAGGCCGAGAAACTTCGCAACCTCTGTTTCAGACGAACGGATGATCAATCTCAGCATGAATGCGAGGCGGGGGAGATCGGGCAAGCTGCCAATAGAACTCGGCTGAAAAAACTGGTTCTCATCTTCCTCTCTGCGCGCGTCCGACAGTACAGCAATTGCCTGGGTGATGAGAACGTCTCGAGCCTGACTGTAAGCGAGCGCTGGGATGGAAGATTCAAATGCAGTCACGTCGAGCTTCGTCATCGTGCGCGCGAATGTATCTTCGACGAGTTTGCCATCTGCTACGAGATACCAAACCAGCGTCGCGAATTCATCCAGGTGCTCGAGCAGCAGGAAGCACCATGATGCGCTTTTCAGTGATGGGGTAAGTAATACGGATGTCAATGAAGTTGTCATGGTTGTTACTCCTAGCTTCGTCAGGGGGAGGGCTGAAGTCTAATTGACTGCGGGGGCGTCACGCTGGACAGAACTGTTGTCCGCAGCACGGCGGTCTGCTCCTGGTTTGGAGCAGCCGAACCTCTCGAACACGTCGTTCATCGTATCCTGCACACGTGTGTTGGGGCGGTGCAGTTTGCGGGTTGCCTTCGCTATCAGCCGAGTGAGTAAATAGCGATTCGACTCATGGGCGAGAGCCATAAATGTTAAGTCAGCACGGATAGTGTTCCTCCGGAAGTCCGATCTTGGTTGCAGATGTTAACTTCGGGACTGATGATCGGCTGTGTGACGATAGCAGCCCTTTTTGAAGCGCATCATTAGGTGTAGGTATGACCAGCGATTCCTGTCGCTGCGCCTGATCTCGATGTGTGTGTGTTCGTACCTTGATCCACGGCCGCATACTGAACGCGTATATGCCGATGCAAAACAGGTTCGCGGGAATAAAGCCAAGCTGTGACGTTCGCAGTCCAATTACACAGACGATCAAGCTGTTGGCAATTGCGAGAAGAAGGCCGATCCAGGATTTTCGTGCGAGCAGTATTGTCGCTAGAACGGTGAGGAAACAAGAAAGATAGTCCAAATGGGACGTCGCAAACACCGAACCTCCAATTGAAGCGTGGCTTCATACGCCGCACAAACCAGCTCATCCGACACTTCCCGGCCGCGGGGACATAAACGGAATGACTTTCCCCCACCGTTCGTCCGGTGGCCACTTTACTGTCGGAGCAAAACGCGCTAGGGTGTCAAACTCAATTACTTTGTGCCATAGATATTCTCCACTTCTTTTAATCGCTGACCTCTGACGTATCGTCGTGCGCCGATAAGACGGTAATCACCGTCACGATTGACTTCTCTCTCAAACTGGAGCCCTACAGCGGGGCCGGTCGGTGGTTCTCTCAATCCTTTTCTCTATCCATCCACTCGCGTATGTACGCCGGACAATTCTGAAGCTTCATGCCATCCCCCTCGCACTCCTTTAGAAATCTCACTGCGTCGCGATCTGCCAGCCTTAGGTCTCGCAAATCCAGAATGATGTTTCGGTAGTCGTGGTCAAAAAGCTTCTTCAACTCCACTACGTGCTCCGCCTCCATACGCCCAATTAGGGTAAACGCGGTGAATCTCTCCCGCGCTGATCTCTCAATTCTCAAGGTCATCGGTTATCGTCGCTATGCTCTGCTTTGCCGCCGTCCCGCCAGTGACATAAGTTGAAATGCAATCCGGAGGCCACATGCAACCTATTGAAAACAGGCGCCTAGAGACCGCGGCCGCATGACGAGAATTCGGCAAGTGCCGAATTCTCGGGAATTGAAGAGAGGCGATTAACCATTACTCAGAGATAAACTTGTGTTTCTTGATCTTCAGCTGCTTGATTTTCGAGTCCAGCGTCGATCGGGGAATTCCGAGTTTCGTCGCCGCACCGTCCGGGCCAGCGACTTTCCCTTTGCATTCAGCCAATGCGGTTTCAATCATTTCTCTCTCCTGATTTTGGAGAGTATCTGGCAAAGGACTTGGCAATTCTTGCCGGGCTGGCTCCGGGCTTACCAGCCAAGATTCTTTCATCCAAAGAATATCGCCGCTGCAGAGGATCACCGATCTCTCAACGATGTTTTGCAGCTCACGGATATTTCCCGGCCAGGGATATGCTTGGCACAGTTCAAGCGTATTCATGTCGATTATGCGAATTTGCTTTCCGGCTCTCTCTGCGTAGCGCTTTACGAAGTATTCGACCAGCATCGGAATATCCTCTTTCCGTTTGCGCAGAGGAGGCATCTCAATAGGAAAAACGTTGAGCCGGTAAAACAAGTCTGCTCGAAACGTCCCCGCGGCAATGGCCGCCGTCAAGTCCCGGTTGGTCGCGGCTATGACTCGGACGTCGGTGGTAAGAACTCGATTACCCCCCACCCGCTCAAACTGGCGCTCCTGAAGCACGCGGAGCAAGGCAATTTGTGCCTCGGTGGGAAGCTCGCCGATTTCGTCCAGAAAAATTGTGCCGGAATGTGCCAGTTCAAAGCGCCCTTGACGGCGCTGCAGCGCACCGGTGAAGGCGCCTTTCTCGTGACCAAACAGCTCCGACGCAATCAAGGACGAAGGGATCGACGCGCAGTTTACGCTGATGAACGCCTGGCCCGAACGCTGTGAACGCTTGTGTATGGCGCGAGCAATCAGTTCTTTTCCTGTGCCGGTTTCGCCAGTGATCAGCACCGTGGAATCGGTGGGCGCCACTTTCACAATGTTCGAGAGCACGGTTTGCAGAGCCGCTGATGAGCCCACGATTTCCTCGAACATCGATGCTCTGTCGATCTCTTCGCGCAGCGCAACGTTCTGGTGCTGCAGTCTCTCTACCGATCGTTTGCGATCGTCGATGTCAATCGCGGGGACAACCCAACGCGTAACGCGTCCTAGCTGATCTTTTAGTGGCTTGTAATGAAGGAAAAACCAACGATACTCACCGTCATATCTAAGGAGCCGTGCTTCGATCTCAAGCGTAGATCCGTTTAAAAGTGCTTGCTTCCTTTCGCGAGCCACACGTTCCGCATCGTCTGGATGAACTAGCTCACGAATATCGCACCTCTGCCACTCTTCAAGCGTAAAACCGAGGAAGTCGAGGCTAGATTGGTTGATATACAGATGGCTTCCGTCGCCCCTTAGCACTGACAAATGTTGGGGTGCGGCGTCCAGAATCTGACGGAGCTCTGCTTCCTGCTCCCGGATTTTATCTTCCGCCTGCTTGCGCTCGGTGATATCCATAGCGGTCCCGACAAATTCTACGAGCTCGCCCGACTCGTTCAAGACAGGATGCCCGACGGCATGGATGTGCTTGATGGATCCGTCAGGAAGAACAATGCGGTAGTCCGCTTCATAATCTGTTTTCTCGATTTCGGATCTTTCAAAGAGCTCCTGAATGCGCTTCTGGTCGTCGGGATGATTTCTGCTAAGCCAAAATTCAGTGGTCGACGTATCCTCATCAGGGTTGACGCCGAATATTCGAGACACTTCCGGCGAGACTATGACTGTCCCCGATAAAACATCATGTTTCCAGCTGCCTGTTTGGCTTATTCTCTGCGCCTCAAGCAAATCCGCTTCACTGCGTCGCAGCTTCTCTTCGGCGCGCTTGCGCTCTGTCACGTCCATGTCGGTACCAACGCATTCGACAATATTTCCGGTTTCATCGAGAACCAGGTGTCCGATCCCGTGGATGTGCTTTACCGTGCCATCAGGCAGCACGATCCTGTAATCTTGTACAAGATCAGCTTTCGCGCGTAATGCCTTGTCGACTCGTTCGTTAAATCTGTCGCGATCTTCCGAGTGCACCAGTCGAAGGAACTCTTCCCGATCTGGCAGGTTGCTTTGAGGGTCTAATCCAAAAATTTGTCGCATTTCCTCGGACCAGTAAATGCACCTCTCAGTTTTAGGGTCGACGGCCCAACTGCCCGTTTTGGCTAGTCTCTGCCCCTCTGCCAGATACGCCTCGCTTCGCCGAAGAGCTTCTTCGGCACGTTTGCGCTGTGTGACGTCCTCGGACAGCGCCATTATGAATCGCGGCACCCTCTCGGTGCCAGGCACAAGCGAAACGTTGTTGCTTACCCAAATCGCACTGCCGTCCTTGCGCCGATACTTTTTCTCGATCTGAAACTGTCGTCGTTTTCCCTCCACTAACTCGGCGATGAGCGCCCAGTTCGCTTCGCGGTAGTCCTCATGGGTTATGTCCAGAAACTGAAGAGTACGCAGTTCCTCTTCCGTGTAACCCAACATTGTCTGGTAGACATGATTGGTGGCCAGAAAGCGGCCGTCCATGTCAGTCAGCGCAACGCCTACAGCAGAATTCTCAAAAACGGATCTCCACCGCTCCTCGCTTTTCCGTACGGCTTCTTCGGCCCGCTTTCTTGGGGTAACGTCGCTCACCGCCCCGACAAACTCAATGCCTCCTGATTTATCCCACGAGGCATGAGCCAAAGCGTGGACATATTTGACGGAACCGTCCGGCATCAACAAACGATATTCATGCTCAAAATTTTTCCCATCCTGCGACGCACGCTCAACGGTCTGTTTCACGAGGGCCGCGTCTTCCGGATAGACCCGTTGGAGAAAAAGCTCCACGGTCGGTTTCGTCGTTTGGTCGTATTGGAAGATTTGAAAGGTTTCCTCTGACCAGAAGAGTTCTCCGCTTGGAATACTCCAGCCGAAACTACCGGTGTGACTGAGTCTCTGAGCTTCCGCCAAGTACGACTCGCTCTGCCTAAGCTGTCTTTCTGCGTTTTTGCGCTCGGTAATATCTCGATAAATGAGGTAGACGGCTATCTGGTCGACGCCGAGTGAAATGTTCTTTGCCACAACGGAAACGTCAAAGCGAACACCACCTTTGCGTTGTCGAGTGACTTCCAATTCAACTCTCTTCCCCGAACTGAGCACAGCCCTGTACTTGAGAGACTCATCGCGCAACTCCTCGGGCACTATTAGATCCTGAAGCCACTGTCCCGCGGCCTCCTCAGCTGTGTACCCGAAGATTCGTGTGAATTCCTTGTTGACCCGCAACACGCGATAATCTTCATCGGTCAGGATTACCGCGTCGGGAGATAGCTCAAATAACCCATCGAGCTGCTCTTTCCGCCTGTGTAGGTCCTCAGTCGCTGCCGTGAGCTCTGCAGTTCGGTCCGCGATCGCGACCTCCAGAGCCTCCTTTCGCCGTGTTACCCAGATCATGAGCATTGCAAAGGTCAGGAACACCAGCTCATAAAGAACGCGAGCGAGGCTGCTGGTTTCGTCCTCGAAGATGAAGCCGCGGATCAGCGACGAAAGCAAAACTGCCACAATACCGGGCTTCGTGCCGCCATACCAAAATGTGAGGGCGATTGCGGACAGCGCAAATGCAGCAAAGGGATGAGGCAGATTGAAGTGGCGAAACAGAAGATCCAGCAACTGAGCGGCGGCGACCGAAGCGAAAGCCAATCCATAGCGGCGCGCGAAAGACACTCCTGGCGCCGTCGACTTTCTTGCTGTAACTGAATCAGGCATGGTTCAGCCCTTCTCTAACCCCCAGATCAAGGCTACGATGCTTTCCGTACTCTTTGTTACTGCAGCTCCGTTTCAATATCTGCACAACGCGGAGTGTACTACTTCAGAGCGGCTCGTATCCCCCTTCATAGATCAGACGGTGACCTTTTTGGGCCGCGACCACTCCCATAAAGCCGTCCCGGAAAGCCGTCCCGGTCCGATAGAAATTCGCTGCTCGCTGCATTCGGGCAGACAATGGCGTCTTGGTCTGCGCCGATTCAGGCGCGAGTGACAGCTCCAGAGAGGCAGCCAAAAGCGAAACAAGCAGCCAACGCACGTGAAACCATCGGAAAAGCCTACCAAGGCCGCGTTGCTAAGTAGGACGGGGGCACAGCGCATTCCATTCAGGCCAGGAGACAGATACTCCAACAAAGACCGGATTCTCACCGACTGGATTTGCAGCTAGCTTCGCTGCACGAGGACTTACACCTCCAAGTGAGTGCGCCCTGCCGGGCGCACCAAAGAAAAAGCCCGGGACAAAGCCCGGGCCTCAAGGAGACGCACAAACTGTCAGAATGTAAATTTAAGGGCCATCTGTCCGACACGGGCCGGCTCGGAACCTGTTGAGGTAATCTGCCCCTCGCTGCCGCCGATATTGACTCCCGATGAAGAAATCTGGTTCGTTGCACCGGGAGCCGCGAAGCTCGGCTGGTTGAGGGCGTTGAACATCTCCCAGCGAAACTGCAGGGCATAGCGTTCAAACGTCCAGTTTTTGAAAAGGCCGGCGTCGGTGAAGTCCAACGGCGGCGCCTGGATGATGTTCTTACCTGTGTTTCCGAATGTGCCGGGTGCATTTTCCATAAACGCATTGATGTTGAAATAATTGTTCAACCAATGCGCTTTTCCGCCCTGTCGGGTATTGATAGACTGGCCGCTGACGACATCGGCCCTGTCTTCATCCTGCAGCGAATTGGATTCGTTGCCACCAAATCCCCCGGTGACCGAAAACGGGAAGCCGGATTGCGCAGTGACGATGGCGCTGATCTCCCATCCCCCCAACACCTGCTGCATCAGTTGATTATGACCGCGCAGACTTGGCGTGGTGTAGATGACGTTGGCCACAAATCTCAAGGGAACGTTCTCGCTGGAGATTCCGTGGCTCCACCCAAGATCAAAGGGATCGCCGAGTTGATTGGTGCCGAAGCTGATGTTTGCCGAGGAGGCCAAATCCGTGGTCCTGGACCACGAAAAGCTTGACTGAAATTGCAGGTTGTGGCTGAGCCGCCTCTCCAGGCTCACTTGCAAAGCGTTATAGTTGGCGGTGCCGTAGCTGAATGTATCGAGAATTTCCCCGAAAGCTGAGAAGGTGCTGCGGCTTCCCGCATTTGCATAAATTCCGGGATTGCGGTCGAGAATGAAGGGAGCGTGATACGTCTGACTGCCCACATAAGCGAGGCGAAGAACCATATTCTGATTGATCTGCTGCTCGACGCTGGCATTCCAACTCTGCGTCACTCCAAGCTTAAAGCCCGGATCGATGGTTGCCGGAATGCTGAGACCGGCTGCGAAGGTTGCGGTCGGAGGGGGCCTGAACGAAGAGGATGCGAAAGGCGGGAAGGGACTTACTCCTGCGGTTCCGGAAAAGCCTGCCCACGGATCGTTAAGATTCAAGGGCGACGTGCTGGTTCCCTGGAGGTTGAAGGTAGGCGCAAAGGGTGCATTATCGGCCGTATGGTTGTACTGCGAGTAGATCATCGGAGACGTAAAGAGCCCAAAACCTGCGTGAACAGACGTGTTGGGGAATCCACGAGGCTGCCAGGCCACACCGATACGCGGTTCCCAATAGCCGTAAGTTGTGCGCATTAGCCCACCGCCAATTCCCGCATCTCCGGGAAACACCAGTCCTACCGGGGCATTGGGATAGACAGTGCTCTGTTGCCCGGGAACAAACGCAGCCGACCGTCCATTTGCAATCTTTGGGGGAATGTTCGGATCCCAGCGCAGCCCTGCGGTGATCGTCAAATTCGGTTTCATGCGGTATTGATCCTGCCCGTAAAATCCAGGCTGCCAACCGGCGACATCGGCAACCTCGCCGGCTCCCTGAAACATGGAAGACAAATCTCCGAGCAGGAAATCAGCCAATCCAACGCCGGTGTACTGGCCATTGAACGCAATTACCGGCTGGGTCGGGTACTGTGTTAACTCTTCCGCGAACTGGTGCTGGATATTGGCTCCGACTGACAACGTATGTTTTCCCCAGGTCTTCGTCAGGTCGTCATAAAGTCCATAAGTAGTTCGTTCTTCCTGCGAGGGCTCATAATAGCCGACATTGAAGCCGTCGCCACTCACAGAGAAGCCCTCGACGTAGCACGAGCCGGGAAGCTCGGTGATGTTAATGTATTTCGACCAGCAGAAGGGCTGGCCATTACTGGTTGTTGCCTGCGATCCATTATGCGCGGCCAATTGAGTCCAGAAGACGGAGGCGACGTTCACCATGGTTGGACTGATGGTCCATGTGTGGCCCAGGGTTTCGTTGTAGTACTCCTCCTGTATAGAAAAGTCATAGTTATAGTTGTTGTTCATGGCCAGGAGATTCCCCGGGACATCGCCGGATGGCTGGATGAATTTCCTGATAAACGTGCGCAGAAATAGTTGTTGGCTTTGAGAGATGTCGTAGTCCAGCCTGCCGGTGCCCTCGTCGTACTGGGCAATAAATGGCGCGGAAGTGTAGTAGGTAAGACCGTTAGGTTGCTGCCCGGTGGGCAAAGCGGTAGTCGCAACGGTCACAGCTGTAGGGTTGTAACTGTATCCCGGAAGCAGTTGGTTCGGCTTGCCGTTCACCACGCCGAAGGGGCAGATGGATGACGACCCGGAAGTGCACATGCTCTCCGCCCCGTTCGTTGACAATGCGCTGAAGTCGCCGTTGAGCATGGCGGGGGTGGGCAGGTAGGAATTGAGCTCAGTGGAGGCGGTCGCGTTGCGGGTTCCCTGATAATTTCCAAAGATGAACAGCTTGTTCTTGAAGATCGGGCCGCCCGCATATGCGCCAAACTGATTCTGGTGGAGCGGATCGACATCATGGCTGAAATAATTCTTGGCGTTGAAGATCCGATCGCGATAGAAATCGAAAAGGCCGCCGTGGACGGAGTTGGTGCCGGATTTGGTCGCAATACTGATTACCGCGCCGGGGGCGAAGCCATAAGCCGCATTGAAGTTGTTGGTTATAACGCGAAATTCCTGGGTGGCATCCGCATTGGGGAACGGAGCTGCGGTGCCGATATATGTGTCCATATTAGGAACGCCGTCCAGCAGAAAGTAGGCACTGCCCTGATTGCCCCCGTTAGCGGAGACCGGTGTTGCATCCGGGAAGGAGAAGCCGGTCTGGTTGTAAGTATTGCCGCCTGCAGTCATTCCCGGCGCCAGATAAACCAGCGTAGACGGCTGACGACCGTTCAAGGGAAGCTGAGAAACCTCAACTTCATTGATGGTTTGCCCCAACGCGCCGCTGGTGGTATTCAACACTTCGGCATTCGAGGAGACGGTAACTGTCTGCTGCACGCCGCCGGCATTCAGAACCACATTCTGCGTAGAAGGAGTGTCGACAGCGATGATGATGCCCTGCTGCAGATACGCCTGAAAGCCCGCTGCCTGAATGGTAATGCTATAGCTGCCCGGCGGTAGAGGAGCGATCCTGTACAACCCCTGGCCGGAGCTGGTGACCGTCTGGGTATGGCCGGTACCGTCGTTCTTTGCCGTAATGTTCGCGCCGGGAATCGCCGCCCCTGTAGAATCCGTAACCTGGCCGTTAAGGCTGGCGCCTACGGCCTGGCCGAACGCCCGGATTGTCGTACAGCAAAAGACCGCCAGAAGAATCACCACCATGGCATGTCTGTAACGCCGGTAATGCATACTGCCTCCTCAATTAAAAACAACGCCGGTCAGGCGCGATATCCGTTTTTGTGAAAACGGTTCCATAGTTTGACGTTGAACACCGATCCGATGCCTCACCGTACATCAGTTGTGGTCATGCACGGCCTTACCGGACTGCATTCCCTGCGCTTTCACACTGAACCCGTCGCAGAAGTATCACCCCGCCACGAATACTAGTCTCCGGAATAGAAAGGTGTAATCAGACGAAAGTCGGATCGCTATTTTTATAGGAGATTCAAAGATCGTCGGCATTTTGGGATTCCCAAACGGAGCTTTCTGGAGCCGCAAGCTACAGAGGCGGCGGCCGCACATGTGTTGAGGCAAAGCTCAGAGCTTCCCCGCGCGTTATTTCGAATGTGCCGGAACAAATGGATGTCCCTGCACCTGGCCCGCTCCTTCTCTGATGGTTATCAGCCGATTCGCGGCTACGCTCCTGATTACCTCGACGCCGCCCAGAGGCCAGTGCACTTCGATCTCTGCCGTCTTCTCATTCCCCAGGCCGAAGTGGAGGCGTGGATCGTTGGCGGAAAGATAGCTGGTCTGGCTCATCATAGTTTGCGCCTGAACTTTGGCGCCATAGCGAACAAGAACCCTGGAGCCAATGGCGCTTCGATTGCTCTTGGTTCCTTCAAGGCGAACCTTCAGCCAGTTGTGAGATGGCGGCGCGTCGTTCCGCAACAGCGATGGAGGTTCGTTCTGGTTCATAATCAAAACATCCAGATCCCCATCGTTATCGAAATCGCCAAAGGCACAACCCCGGCTTACATGCGCCGACGTGATTCCGGGCCCCGCTTCCGCGCCCAGTTCGGCAAACCTTCCATTCCCGAGATTGCGAAAGACCAGCCGCGGTCCGCGTCTCGGATACTTTTCCGGATAGACGGCTTGTAATTCGGGATAGACGGTTCCGCTGGCCCAGAAGAGGTCCGGATATCCATCGTTGTCCAGATCTGCCATTGCCGTTCCCCAGCAGATGAATCGGCGTTCGCCGGCAAGATCCGCTTCACTGGTGACGTCTTCAAATTCTCCATGATCCCGGACGCGATAGAGACCGGTGGCCTGATTCATGAAATGCGTTTTCACCACATCAAGATGCCCGTCGAGGTTGTAATCGCCCACTCCGATGCCCATGCCGGCCACTTGCTGGCCGTCTCCGCTGAGCGCAAGACCGCGTATCAGTCCCTCCTCGCGAAAGGTGCCGTCATGGTTGTTCATGAGCAGCAGGCTGGGGGTGGAGTCGCACGCCACGAGAATATCCGGCCAGCCATCCTCGTCCACGTCGAAGGCCACCGCCGTCAGGCCATACGAACCGGTCAGGGCGGCGACCCCGGACTCTTTCGATACGTCCGTGAAGGTTCCATTTCCGTTGTTGCGATAGAGCGAGTGCCTGGGAAACTTCAATCCCTGGGGCCCGCAATTCACAGGAACACCTTCGAAGTTGCAGTTCGGTATCGATGAAGAAGGCATGCGCGCCAGATCGACTTCAACGTAATTCGCGACGAAGAGGTCGAGCCGGCCGTCGCGGTTGTAATCAATGAACGTGCAGCCGGTGCTGAATCGCGCCGTTGTGTCACCAAGTCCGGCAGCGGCTGTTATATCGGTGAAGGTTCCATCTCCGTTATTCCGGTACAGGCGGTGATGACCGTAATACGTAACAAAAAGGTCTTCGAATCCGTCGTTGTTGAAGTCGCCGACACAAACGCCGGTAGCCCATCCTGCATCGGCCACGCCGGCCTTCGCTGTAACGTCGGTAAACGTGCCGTCGCGGTTGTTGTGGTAAAGCCGGCTGCCGGCGCCGGCGGGGATCGCATCCAGCTGCCTGCCGCCGAGGATGAAAATATCCATCCAGCCGTCATTGTCATAGTCGAAGAAGGCACAACCCCCGCCCATAACTTCGAAAATATATGTGGCTTTATCCGGATTGCCGTAGATGATGGTTTCGGTCAGCCCGGCGGACGCGGCTACATCGGTGAAGCGGGAGAAAGGAGCCTGACCGCCGGAAGACGGAGAGAACCCCCTTGAGGAACGATCCACAAACGGCAAAGCGCATGTCATGGAAGCCGTCCGCAGCAATTGCCGTCGTGTCCACACAGGAAGCTTCGACGCGGTCACCATTGCTCCCCGGGCAGGACGTCTTCCGTATTAATGCTGCTTCTCCATGATTAATGCTGCTTCTCGGCGGCATCCAGTTGTTCGTTCAATTGCTTCGCCTTGAGATTGGCGGGATCAAGCAGCAGGGCATGGCCGACGGCATCCTTTGCCTGCTCCCATTTCGCTTCAAGATATAAGATGGCTCCCAGATTGATCCATGCATTGGCATCTCCAGGATCCGACTGCGCCGCGAGCCGGAAATGCCGTTCGGCTGATCCGGTATTGCCATCCTGGGCGTCGAGATATCCAAGCTGGTTCTGGGCCGGACCGAATTGCGGCTTCAACCGAACCGCGAGTTCCAGCGCGGCTCGCTCGCCTGTCGGGTCGCCGGTTTTATCGAGCGCCATTGCCATCTTATAGATCAGCAGGGGATCGTCAGGATCGATCGCCAAGGCATTTCGATAGAGCGTGACCGCCTGTTGCAAACGCCCCGCAGCCAGAGCCTGATCGGCCAGCGCGGCCTGGCCGGCGGCCTGAGTTTGATTGGATTGCGCCTGGAGCGACTGCCGGTACAACTGAAGGTGCTTCTGAGCCGAACCGGCCTCTCCCAGCGCCTGAAGCACATGAGCCAACTCAAAGTGAGCTTCCGGCTTGCTATAGCCGAGCTCAATTGCCTTTTGGAGCTGCTCTTTTGCAGCAGCATTCGCCTTCGTCCGCGCCAGCGAGACTCCGAGATCGAAGCGTATGTCGGGGTCTTTCGGATTCAACGCTGCCGACTGCTTAAGATAGTCGCGCGAGGCCGCGTAATCGCCCTCCTGCAACTTAAGAAAGCCGGTTAAGTACAACACTTCCCAGCTATGAAGGCTCGAAGTCAGAAGGACGCGGCTCAGCGCCTCCGCCTGCGCAGTATCGCCCGCCAGAACTAGTGTGCGGAGATACAGGACCTGTACGCTCTTATCATGCGGGTACTGGCTGGCCGCGGCCTTTACGATTTCTGTCGCCTCCTGCACGCGCATCTGAAGAATCAGCGCTCCCGCCAGCGCTTCGACCAGTGGAAGCGATGACGGGTTCTCGCGCAGCTTCGCGCGCAATAAAGCAGCAGCATCTTCGAGTAGACCCGATTTGCTATAGGCGATCGAAAGCTTCACCGCCAGAGGAATTGTCAACTGGCCCGCGGTATCCATCGGCTTCAGCAACGCGATCACAGAGCTGTAGCTTCCATCGGCGAGCAGATCCCGGCTCAGGTTATCCAGCGCGAGCGCCGAACGCGGATCGAAGGCGAGCGCCAGTCTCCACTGGGCTTCCGCGTCTGCCCTGTTCCCCGCCTGATCGAGAGCCGCGCCCAACGTCATATAAGCATCGACATTCTTCGCGTCGAGCTGAATGGATTGCTGCAGCGGCTTGATTGCATCGCCCGCCTGTCCGGCCGAGTACAGGCTCAATCCCAGCAAATAGGCGTAACGCGCGGACGTTGGGTCTATCGAGGCGGCTTGCCTGAAGGCATCGGCAGAGCAGGCATACTGATGACGTTCTCCAAACCAATTTCCCAACTCGGCATAGATTCCCGCATCGTGCCGCGTCTTTAATTGGGCCGCGACGGAGGCCGGAGGAGTGCAGGCGGACCAGGCACAGCGAGCTCCGCCAATAGCGGCGATGGCTAAAATACACGCCGGTAAAATCCTGCCTGCGGAGAAGTCGTTCATCCTTCCCGCTTTCCCGAAAAGTAATCCGCGCCTGTAGATGAGCCCTTCAGAAAACTGTCTCAGGGATTGTTTTGCGGATTCGCCGCCCGACGCCATCGGTGGTTGAGTATACGACATGGCCAATTCTTCTAACGCATCCCAGTCTGCTACCATCCCAGTCTGCCACGATCCCAGCCTGCTATGTTAATGACGTCTGCGAGTGGGCAGCCTGCACCGCTTCTATCCTCGCTTTTTTCAGAGCATCCACCGGATCTCCGGTTGGATAAAATTCCATCGCGACGAACTTACTGTATTTCAGCTCCGCAAGTTGTCTGTAGATGTTTCGATAATCGATCTCACCGCTTCCCGGCTCGTGACGTCCGGGAACATCCGCGATATGAACCAACCCCACCCAATCGATGTTATTCTCCAGCTTTTCGATCAAGTTACCGAAGCCGCGCTGTTCATGATAGAAGTCGTATAACACTTTGACGTTCTGACTACCCACCTGCCGAACAATTTCAAACCCCTGGGCAACTGTCGTCAGATAGATGGTCGGGTTCTCCAGGGCATCGATCGGCTCGATGACGATCTGGATATTTTCTTTGGAGACGAGATCGGCGGCTCGTTTGAGGTTGTCAATCGATGTTCGCTGCCGCGCTTCCGGAGTTAATCCGTCTACTCGCTTGCCGGACAGGAGAATGATCTGCGGGCATCCGAGGCGCTTCGCCGCGTCGACCTGCGCTGCCAGCTGCGTCATGAACAAGGCCGTATCGGCGGGATTCGAGAAGCCCGCCCGCACGCCGCTCATGGAATCGACGATCAGGCCCAGGGACTGGATCCGGGCCATCATCCGGCGCGTATCTTCGCTCGACCACTTTTGAAATTCGCCGACGAGTTCGACACCTTGATAGCCGGCGGCCGCGACGATTTCAAGGCAGCGCTCAAACGGCGCCTGCTTTTCCAGTGTCCACAGCATTACAGAGAATCGGAACGCATCGCCCGGGACAGCGGTCTCGGAAGCGGCGCCGCGAAGAAATGTCTGCGCCAGGGCCGCTCCGACGGCGAGTTGACTGAATTCACGACGATTCATAACACTCCACTGCGTAGATCTGCCGCAGACCTATATTGATCTATACCTGCTGTAAGGGTTGGAATCAGCGGCTCTCCTGAAGATCATGCAGATAGTCGTAATCCACTTTGGCGGCTTGCATCGCTGTCATGTCTGGAAACAGCGGCTCCTGCTCCACGTAATAATATTTCACGGCTGTCCTGGCAGCTGCCTTAAGAATCGGCCTGTAATCGATATAACCCCGGCCCAGTTCCGTGCCCTGCGGCCTGAGCTCCCGCGCCAGAGAGGTGCTTGGCCCGCTGCCTCTGACAAAATCCTTGATGTGCAGCATCTTGTAGCGCTGAGGATACTTCTTGAAGTACTGAACCGGGCTGTATCCCGCCGCGACCATCCAGCCGCAGTCAAGCTCGAAATCTACCAGCGAAGGATCGGTCTCGGCGAGCAGCACGTCATAGCCGATTTTTCCATCGCCGAGGTCTTTGAATTCAAAGTTGTGGTTATGGTATGCATACTGCAAGCCCGCTCGCTGCGCTCCTCGAGCAATGTCGTTGATGTGGGCAGCCATCTTCTTATAAGCATCGACGGTTGGCTGAGCACCCTCGCCGGGCGGAAACAGTCCGGAGCTTACGACAAAATGGACGCCGAGCGCCTGCGCATCGGCGAAGACGGGACTTAAATCCGGAGAGTTCCATTGCAGATGGGCGCTGTGGCAATTCAGGCCCGCTTTGTCGAGTTCCGCGCGGAACTGCTTCGCTGTCAGGCCGGCAAAGCCCGCGGTTTCCACTTCTGTATATCCGATCTCGCGAATCTGCTTTAAGGTGCCGCTCACATCTTTCTGTAACTCCTGCCCGACCGTATAGAGTTGAATCCCGATCGGCATTCGAGTGAGAGCGCCCCACGTTCGGCTAGGAAGCGACGGAACAAGAGAAGCGGTCGCAAGGATTGTTCCCCGCTGTAAAAATCGGCGCCGTGATATCGAAGACATGAATTCCTTTCGTTTCTTGTTCTGTCTTCGGTGACTCTCTGCCGAAGGCCAGGCCCGAATATCGATGTCCCGGCGGAGAATGCGAAAGGCTCCGCGGCGAGAACGACGGCAACACGGCGTTTCCACCCGGCCTGCTTAAAGACCTTTCTTCAGCTCCGCAATTCCCGCGCTGGACACGCTGATATCATCGTTGTCCTTTCCCCCGCTGAAGGCTGCGATGACATGCCCATTTTTTCCTCGCGCGATAACACCGCCGCTCCAGCCGAATTCGCCGGTCAGAGGCGGCCGCACATGGCTGCCGCTGTCCTTGAGTGTGTCCGCCATCTCTGCCGCTTTGGAATAAGCGATGGCCAGCAGATTCGCTCCCTTATCATTCTGCCCAGGTTCATCCTTCATCCTGCCCACCACGATCATTTTTGAACTCCAGGACTGGATGCCGTCTCCTTCAAAATAAGCCACTACCGCGACCCCGCCGACCTTCAGCTCGCCGGCGCGGTTTCTCATGGCCAGCAGCGCCTGGTCCGCCACGCGGTCAAAGTGTTTTGCCTTGGGCGGACCACTTTGATATTCCGGCTCCGTCTCCGCGGCGGAATCGCTCTTTGCTAGCAGCGGATCTGCCCGAAGAGCTGTGCTCCACAGCATCAGGGACAAAACAAGGAAAGCGGCTTTTTTCATTGAGGCTCCTCGTCGGGCAGTCCAGGCCTCACACGGCCGTACCTGCCGAATCGTCACCATGCTGCCACCGACGGGCTCGGTTCAGTTCCGGTATACGAAGAGCAGCATGGTTTTTTGATGGGCAGATATTCCATGAATTCGGCCCTCGTTCCATCCGGATCGGTGAGGTCCAGTTGGAGCTTCCCATCGACGCCAAGCACCTGCGGATTCTTGCCGGCCGCAGGCTTCCAGCCACGCTGCTCCAGCTTCGCTTGCAGATCTGCAACACTGACCACGCCGGGGGCGAAATGGTTCGCGCTGCCCAGTTGAGCGCGCGAAGGGCCGGCGGGCAGGTACAGCATGTATTCAATCCAGTCGGTTCCGTCAGGAACCTGCATCATCACCCAATCGATATCGCCCTCTTTCGCGCCGCCCTGCCAGTAAAGATGAAACCCCAGCAGGCCCTTGTAGAAATGATCGAGGGCCGCCCGGTTGCGCACCATATAACCGGCGTGCATGATGCGTGAGCTTAACCGTCTCGACGCGGACTTCGGCATCGGCGGCGGATGATTTCCCTGCTGAGTGAATTCAACCCTGTTTCCTTCAGGATCATAAACCAGAAAGCTTCGGCTCCCATCGCCTTCCACGGAGACAGCCTCCGGCACGGAAACCCCGTGAGCTCCTAGAAATCTGCGCAAGGCCTCCGCATCGCTGGTGGAAAAGCCGACACAATCCAGACGATCCGCCAGGCCCGGACGAGGAGGGGAAATCAACTCGATATACTGCGCGTGATTCGCGTAGAAGCGGACTCCCGAGGTCGCTTTGTCTGCAGGGACCATATCCCAGCCGAGCAGCGACTGATAAAACTGCTGAGATTTCGACATATCGTCCGCATAGAGCGTGATATGCGAAATCCCGCTGATGACAGGCCGTACAGCAGAGGTGTTCTGCGCCGAAGCAAGCCCCGGAAGAAACAGCGCGAAAAAAACAGCTCTCAACATAGATACACAATCCGCTTACTGCAGTGAGCGAGCTTAATTGCCGGACATCCGTGATGAAAACGTAAGTGTCGCAGGCTTCAACCCGAATGCGGAAGCTTCCACGGTAATCGTGCCGGCTGTTGTGGTCGGGCGAATCAATCCGGTGGCGATGCCTGCCTCGGCACGCATTGGATTGGAAAGGATGTCAGTCCCGCCGATCACCGCGCCTTCCCCGCTCACGGTGAATGTCACCTGGTCGTCGCCATATGGATAGGTTGTGCCCCGCGCATCGCAAATATGCGCATAGACGCGCACCCAGTCCGATCCGTCGGCAATCATCTCCCGCCCGCAATCGTCCAGAGCCAGCGCAAGCTGGGTGGGCACTCCCGGAGCATGCAATTCATGGACGGCAACAACGGCGCCGCCCACCAGTCCTTCCGCTTTCACGTTGCCGATCGCCGTCCCCGGTGTGGCTACCCCGGTGGCAAAGAGCATGGAATGCAATTCACTGAACTGCGACAGGCGAAAAGTAAAGGGCGGATGCGGCAGATGATAGCCCGGGTCCGGCTTTTGCGTGGCGACCTCTTTCCCGTTCTGCGAGAGGCGCACCTGCTCGCAATTGCTGAAGACGGTAACCGTCGTCGGAGACTGGAACGTCGCAAAATTGGCGATGAACACCATCGGCCCGCTGCCCACCCCCAGAGCTGTCTTTTCCAGCGGGCGCTGGCTCTGGAACAAGTAGTAGTCGAACTTAGGCAGCCGGAACACTCCCAGAGGCGATCCATAAAACGGTTGATGATGATAGCCGCGATAGTAATCGATGCCCGCCCACAAGTCGGCCCCCGCGGCACGCGCCGTTCCCGGCTCCGGTGGTCCGCCCAATTTGGCATAGATATCATCGAGTACCTGAAGATGCCTCGACGCCTGCACCAGCATCGGCGTCTCGCCCCAGTCTCTGGGAACACGGACGCTTCCCTGCTGATCGGTCCAGTTATCCACCTGGTCGCCCCATTCGCGAACCCATAAAGGCCTGGTGCCGTCATTGTGCGAGTACTCCACATCCCATCCGTGAAAGCCCTCTACCGGTTTTCTGATATGGTCGCCCGCCGCATAACAGCTCTCTCCCGGAAATTCCTCATGCACGATGCGATAAAGCTCCGCCGCCGCCAGGCTGTTGTCCGTCTCGTTCATCTGCGCTTCCCACAGCACCACGCAGGGGCGATTGCGGTCGCGGCGAATCATCTCGCGCGCGTTCTGGTAAATGCGCTCCCGGAATACGTCGTCTCCCATGAACTGCCATCCGGGATTCGAAACGACAGCCAGTATCCCGAGTTCGTCGCACGCATCCATGAAGGCCGGGTCTTGTGGATAGTGGCACCGGCAAGATGTAAAGCCCGCCTCGCGCAGCTTCTTCGCATCGCGGAAATGCGCCGATGCGGGCAGCGCATAGCCGACATACGGATGATCCTGATGGCGGTTGGCTCCGAGCGAGAAGAACTTCTCCCCGTTGATCGTCAACCCTGCTTCTTTGTCGATGTGAAACGTCCTGATCCCGATGCGCGCGTATTGATCGTCGATTGGCCTGTCTTCATGGCCCTCTTCAAAGACAGAGATATGCAGGAGATACAGATGCGGATGCTCCGGATGCCATAGCTGCGGCCGGCTCACTGGAACGCGCTGCGTAACCGTCTTCGATGAAGACGCTGCTATCTCCGCTGAAATATCGGATGTGGCGACGATGCCGCCATCCGGCCCGAACAGCTCCTGCCGTATCTTTGCACGCCGCGTCGAAGCCGATGCATTGACCACGTCCGTCTGTATCTGAACAATCGCCGCGTCCGATGAGACAGCCGGAAACGTAACGAAGGTTCCCCCTCCAGCCGGTTTGCCAGCAGCAATCGGATCGCTGATCTGCAGATCTCCCAGAACCTGAAGCTGGACGCATCGATACAAGCCGCCAAAATAAACGAAGTCCAGCTTATCCTGCGGCTTTCCCGGCGGCACTTCCGGGTTATCGGAGTTATTCAGACGGACCGTCAGCACATTAACCCGGCTATCGCCAAACCGTATGTGCCCTGAGATGTCCAACGCGAAAGGAAGATAGCCGCCGTAATGCGTCGTCAGATACTTGCCGTTCAGCCAGAAGTCGCCAACCTGCATTGCGCCCTGAAAGACCAGCCGAACCGTTCGCCCGCGCCACTCCAACGGCGCAGCAAAGTGCTTTTGATACCAGCAAAGTCCCTGATAGTTGCGTCCGCCGCTTGCATTCACGGGTTCGAGCCGCACGCTGTGGGGAAGATTGACCTGCTCCCAGCGCGCATCGTTCCATACGGCGATCTCCATGTCTCCGCGCGTTGAGGAGGGCCCGCTCTGTGAACCGTCCGGCGAGCTTTCCGGTCTTAGAAAACGCCAGTCCCGATCGAAGCTCACCAGCACGCGCGATTCCGGCTTACGCGGCCACGCTTGCTGTTGCTCTCCCACCCTCTGAACGGTCTGTTCTGCGATTGCGCCGTCAGCCGCAGGCAGGTTCATGAAGACAAGTCCCGCCGCTGTAAGCGCCCCGGATTCCAAAAAAACTCTACGCGAGATGGCCATTGCTATTATTTCGTTCTCAACATCAGATCCGCAGCGTCACAAATGAAGTAGATAAGTCGGGTTTGTCGATTTTCGTCACGGCCATGAAGCCGCAAGCTGTAGTCGCGTGGACACCGGCATCGGTCAGGATTGAGAGATGCAACGGCTGCCCTCATTGGGATTAAACTCACTCACTTCGGCTCAATGAGCGCCCTGTCGGCCAATCGCTACTATATGCAGTCGGCCGCAAAGGCGAATCCGACAAAAGTCGGACTGGCCCCTCTTTTGGATTGGTCTCTCTTTAGAGAGGGGCTGAATTGCGCTCACAGCTCCATGGCTGTCTTTGCAGGCGCGGCCATCAGGTGGTGCCGTCCGATCTGCGCCTGCACTGTGGTTCCTTTTCCCTCTGAGCTTTTCAACTCCAGGTGTCCATGGATGCGTTCCATGCGCTCCCGCATGCCGGCGATGCCGTAATGCTGCTTGCCGTCTCTGGTCGATGCCGCCTGTGGATCGAACCCTGTTCCGTCATCCGCGATGGTGATGACGATCTGGCCGCGGTGGTATGCAAGCGTGATCGCGATCCGGCTGGGATGTCCATGCAGCGCGGCGTTGTAGACCGCCTCGCGAACCACCATCAGCAGCTCACGCGCGATCGGCCCCTGCACTGGGAGCGCCCGTCCCGTCGTGGCGCATTCCACGGTCAGGTTGAATTCCTTGCGGGTATGCTCGGCAATAGCCGCGATGGAATCCGCGAGACCCTGCAGCGGCTCGTCGTCATGACGCAGGTTCCACACTGCCTGGCGCGCTTCGTCAATCGTAGTGCGCACCTGCGCCCGCGCATAACCGAGCAGGTCCTCTTCCAGCGTATGATTCTCTCGCTGCAAGCTCGACACCGCTTCAAGCAGCGCCGAAACGCTGGTACACCCCTGAATCACGGTGTCGTGCATCTCGCGCGCCAGACGGCTGCGCTCTTCCAGCACGGCCTTGAACCGCGAGCGCACAATCCGTATCCGCGATCGGTAAGCGCCCCATGCCAGAAACGACAGGATCAGCAGACACAGGCTTAGGAACCACCATGTGTAATAGAAGTGAGGCTCCTTGATTATCTCCAGCGAAGCTTCGGAAGTGAGATCGGGATGATTCGCCTCAAAGGCGACAACATGGAACCTGTATCTTCCCGAAGGCAAGTTGGTATAGGTTGCCTCGCGCCTCGCGCCCGCATAGCTCCAGCCTTGATCGAAGTCGTCGAGCCGGTAATGAAACCGTATCTCCTCCTGACGACGCAGCATCAACGGGGTAAACGCAAGCTCCAGACGGGAAGAGTCTGCGGAAAGCCGGAGCGGCGATCCAAGAGAAAGCTCGCGCCCGTCGGAAAAGGCGTCCGTTATCAGGACCCGCGGCGCGGCATAGGTCTCCGAACGTTCCGGCACGATATGAACCGCGCCTTTATTGCTCGGAAACCAGACGCCGCCATCCGGTCCCAGGCAGCCCGACGGCTGGCGCCCGCCGTACATCTGCGCTCCGTCCGCCCCGTAGGGCATATCGTAGACAGTGACGCCCAGGAAGGATGTTTTCTGAAAAGAGGCCGTTTTAAGCCGGGATAAATGGAACGACGAAATGGTATTCGGCCCGCTTAACCACAGCTCGTCCTGCCTGTCCTCGACGATTTGATAAACGCTGTTGCTGGCCAGCCCCTGTGCAGTTGTGTATTGCGTTAATTTTCCCGCGCTGTAACGGTATAGCCCATGATCCCGCGTGCCGAACCAAATATCGCCGTTGCTGTCCTGGAGAATCGACCAGACCTTTTCGTTGCTCATGGCTTTCGTGACCGCGCCATGCAGAAATCGCCCCTCGCGCCAGTGGCTTAAACCGTGATCTGTGCCGATCCACACATCATTATTCTGGTCTTCGATCAGGGCGCGCGTGCTGAAGTATGCCAGGCCGTCCCGGACTCGAAGGTTCTGCACATGCTCTCCGCTGATGCGGCTCACGCCTTCATCGGTTGCGATCCACATCGTCCCGTCACGCGCCTGCATAAAGGAGCGGATGAAGTTGTTAACCAGCCGCGGAGCGGAATACTGAACCACCCTCGAGGTTGCCTGATGGTAAACGCCGCTCCCGTCAGTGCCTATCCATAGAGTTCCTGCGCGGTCGCGAAAAACATTGCGTATGGGGATGTCCGGCATCCAGGAAAACCTATAGGGGCGCGCCACACCGTCGCGAATCGCATAGACGCTCGAAGCCACCGCCCATATTGTTCCATCCGGATCATAAGAAATAGTTTCGTAATCCGGATCGGAGCCGCCGGGAAGCGGTGTCACGTTGACCGGCGTCTTGCTGAGCCGTACCAGGCCATCCTGGGTTCCTATCCAGACCTGCTGTTCCTTGTCCTCAAAGATGCTGAGCACGGTTTTGCTGGGCAGCAGGCCATTGCCGCTCATCCGCGTGAGGCTCCCATCCTTGTAAGTAAACAGGCCCCGCCCGATTGTGCCGATCCACAGTGTGCCGTCCGTGGTCTGCTCAAGAGTGCGCACCGTGCCGGCGATTCCCGGAAGAGACTGGAACCGATTTCCAACCAGGCGATTCAACCCTCCCACCGTACCAACCCAGACGGTGCCGTCTTTAGTTTGATAAATAGACTTGACCCGGCTCTCGCTGAATGCGCCGGGCAGTTTGTACCGGTTGATGCCGTCGGCGTCGAAAGCAAGAAGCTGGGAGCCGCCGACCCATATCCGGTGTTCACGATCCTCGAAAATCGCATGGACAGCCAGAGGCGCATAGGGAGAAGTGTCCACTGCTTCGATCTTGCCGTTCACAATCTGGAACAGCCCATTGTCCGTGCCCACCCAGATGCGCTTCCGGCTATCCTCGATAACACTGCGGACAAAGCTATCGGTAAGGCCATCGCCTGCGGTGTAGGCGTGGAAAACGCCGTTCTGCAAATGCAGCAGCCCTTCTCCTTCGGTGCCGAGCCACAAGCTGCCGTCGCTGGCAGTCAAAATGCAGAAAGTGCTGTCGTCCGTGAGGCTGGTGCGATACCAGGGCTGCAAAGAGTGAATAAACCGGGAGCCATCGAATCGCATCAGGCCCCCGGTCGTCCCGATCCAGAGATAACCGTCGCCGGTCTGCTGGATCGCCTGGACAGTCTCTTCCGGCAATCCATCCTGAATGTGCCAGATGCGCCGGGTATACGGTGGTGGAGGTTTTGTCTGAGACCGGGCAGCTGGCTGTTCAAATAAACCGACAACGATGACAATGCAGCGAAGGGCCGTTCTTACTCCGGGCAGCCAGAGACTTAAACGTTCGGCCATCCGTGTTATGAGATTTGCAAGACGCTCCATAGTGAGGAAGCGCGAGGGAGGAACGTTCAGAATACTACCGACCTTCAAATGTGTGCATTCTATCACTCATCCCGAGACGTCCAGCTCGCTGTGCATCGACACACTTAGAGTTGTCAATACGTGGTCATCTTCTTTCGCGGAATGCCTCCATTTGCCCTGCCAAGTTCGCTCGCGTGAAGGTTTGGATGATATTGCAGACTGGAGATCGCAGCCATGACTGCGTCTCTTGTGGCGGAAGAAACATTCGCCGAGTCATTCACCACGCGCGACACCGTCGCCGTAGAAACACCTGCCAACTTTGCGATGTCTCTGATCGTAGGAGACGCGCGGGCGACTCTGTGGTTTGACTTCGTCGTTACAGGCTGGCAGAAGCCTCGCATCACGCCCCCGTCACAAGCGTCAGACTATCGGAACGGAGCGCCGGAGATGACGCCATTATTTTTACGTAGCCAGATTTGGCCGATGATTGAATGATTGCCAGGCACAACCCGTTAAAGACGTTTCGACGATTCGATTTGTAGCTCTCATGGCTCAGGGGGTCTCCATTGTCCACACCGATCAGCGTGCCTTCTCCTTGAACATCGAACGTAATTTCGTCGTCAGCCACCGGAACGAGGCGATCCTGTTTGTCGCGGACTTCCACGACGACGTGGGCGACGTCACGACGATCAGCGACAAGCTTCGTGCGGTCCGCCAATAGAGATATCCTGGCGGGCTCTCCTGTAGTAGAGACCTCGACAGCGCTGACGATCTTCCCGTCTTTGGTTCCGACCGCTTTCAGGGTGCCGGGCTCGTAAGGAACGTCCCATGAAAGATGCAGATCGTCGGTGGTCCGCAATATCTTCGCGCGAGGCGGATAGTTTCCGTAGGTCCCCCCCATGCCAAGGCGTGGGAATTCATAACCCTTTACTCCTAACGATCTGCCGTTTAGAAAGAGCTCTACGGTATCGCAATTGGCGTAACAGCTCACCGGAATAATCTCGCCTTCCTTTCCCTTCCAATTCCAATGCGGATAAAGGTGGACCATCGGCTTTTGGGTCCACTGGCTCTGATAGAAGTAGTAGCCATCTTTCCTGAAGCCGCAGGTATCCATCACACCGGAGGGAGACGTTTTCATCGGCCAGAAAGACTCGCCCAGATAGTCGATGCCAGTCCACATGAAATCGCCGGCGACGTAGTCATAGGTGCGGACAAACTTCCAGAGACCTTCTACGTCGAGGTTGCGGTTTTGCTGAAACAGGAATTGTCGTGGAGATGGTGCTTCGGTGCTGGGGAATAAACTGCGGTAGTCACCTCGGACGCCGCCCATCGCCCCGCTCTCCGTGCCGATGAAGCGCCGTTGCGGATACGCCGCGCGGTCGATGCTGTAGTACTTATCCGCCCGGTCGCGCCAGCGATCCACATAGTTGTAGCCGACAATTTCGAGCAGCGCGAGAAACTCGGGCCGCACTGTGTTCGACGGGGGCTCAGAAGCGATCCGGTCGCAGGCCGCCGTTACCGGGCGTGTTGGGTCTTCGGAGTGAAAAATTCCGAGAAGCCCTCGCAATGTTTCTGCGCCACCGGGGTCGGATTGATCTCCGATCTCGTTTCCCGCGCTCCACAGGATGATCGACGGATGGTTCCGGTCGCGATGGATGAAGTTCTTCAGGTCACGCTCGTGCCACTCGTCAAAGTAAAGGTGATACCCATTGCGAATCTGCCCCTTAGGCACCTTCCATTCGTCGAATGCTTCGGCCATCACGAGGAACCCCATGCGGTCACATAGGTCCAGGAATTCCGTGGCGAAGGGGTTGTGGCTGGTCCGGATCGCGTTGCAGCCCATTTCGCGCAGAAGTTCCAGGCGGCGCTCCCAGACGCGCTCGGGAACAGCGGCTCCCACGCTCCCCGCCTCGTGATGAACGCACACACCGTTCAGCTTTACGTGTTCGCCGTTGAGCAGAAACCCGCGATCAGCATCAAAAACGGCTTCGCGAATGCCGATCGGTGTGTCATAGGTATCCGCGACTGCACCGTTTTCGCGCACCGTGCTTCGAACCGTGTAGAGATAGGCGTCTTCGAGCGACCAGAGGTGGGGTTTATCGATAGTTACCTGATGGACAAATTCATATTCACCGTTTGCAGCTATCTCCTGAGCCGCTTGTTGCACCTCGACGCTGTTTCCGTCTTTGTCAAGAATGCTGGTCGCCAGGGAGCATTGCGTGCTGGTCCGGCGGCTGTTGGCAATTCTGGTCTTGATCTCGATTACGGCTGAATCCTTCGAAACCCGTGGATAGGTAATGAACGTCCCCCAATACGCAACGCGAAGCGGATTGGTGGCCAGAAGCCATGTGTGCCGGTAAATGCCGGAGCCCGAATACCAGCGGCAATTCGTCTGGAGGGAATTGTCTACGCGGACGGCAACTACATTCTCAGCGCCCAATCTGAGATGAGGCGTCAGCTCATACGCAAATGGAATGTATCCATAAGGCCGCAGGCCCAGGTATTGACCGTTGATCCAGACCTCGCTGTTCTGGTACACACCGTCGAATTCAAGAACAATCAGTTTCCCTCGATGCGTTTCGGGCAGACGAAATCTTTTTCTGTACCATCCCACGCCGGTTGGTAGATAAGCTCCCGGTCCGCCCGATGGCTCCTTCTCTCCGAACGGACTCTCGATGCTCCAGTCGTGCGGCAAGTCGACATCGCGCCAGTTTGCGTCGTCGAATTCGGGCTGCTGCATCCCCGGCGCGTCACCCTTGAAAAATTTCCAACCGAAATCGAAGCTGTCTCTGGTTCTTGCGGCTGAGTTGTCCGCAGAAAGCAGCGCTTGTGCATGGCCCAGATAAGGAGACGCCGAAGCCAGCGCCGCCCCGCGCGCAACGTGGGCAAGCAGATCGCGCCTGGTAAGCAGCGTGCTGAAGCCTTCATTTTTCTGCGGCATTTAGGTTTGCTCCCGCCTTGTTTGCGTACAATCCAGCTTTCACTTCCGCGCTATCCTCACTCTGTTCAGGTTCTGCGAGCGTGCTGCAAGGCTCCATGCTGGAATCGATCACTCTTTTCGCTTCAAAAAACCGCTGGCGCCGAGCCAGCCGTAAAAAAGATCGGGCCAGGTGCTCACATTTTCGCTATTGCTGCTGCGTATTCCAAACCCATGACCCACTCCCGCGAAAATATGGAGCTCCGCCGGTATGCCTGCCCGCTTCATCGCCAGGTAAAGCGCGGGAAGTCCTTCGGAAATATCCTGGCGGTCGTTTGCGCCGCAGGCGAGAAATGCCGGTGGTGTTTCCTGTGAAAGGTGCATGCCATGCGGAATTGCCGGATAAAGCAGCACCTGAAAAGCCGGCCTCGAACTCTCGCGATCGATCGGGTCCGTTGCGCCTGCGTTGCCTTCGTCGTATCGTGTGCTGGCCAGCGCCGCCAGTTCGCCTCCCGCGGAAAACCCCATGACTCCGATGCGCGCTGGATCGACACCCCACTCCGATGCGCGGCTGCGTACCAGGCGAATAGCGCGGTGGATGTCGTCCAGTTCCGTGCCCTCGACGGTGTAAGTAGAACCTTTTTCCCGTGCGAGACGATATTTGAGAACAAATCCCGCGACGCCATGATCGCTTAGCCATGCCGCTACCGCGTAGCCTTCATGGTCCACCCACAACTCGCTGTGTCCGCCGCCCGGAGCAATCACCACCGCAGCTCCGGTCGCCTTGTCCGGCGTTGGAAGGTATACCGTTATCGATGGACGATTGACGCTCGACACGACGTGGTCGCCCTCAGGACTGATCCTGACCGCCTCTGGCGCGGTCTTGCCCTCCGATCCGGGCGCGCCTCCCAGCCATAAGAAAACAACCGGATGCTGCGCCGTTGCGAACGAAGGAAATATCAGAATGGAAATCGCCAGCAATCGTCTAAATCGGGAAGGATTGGGAAATGTCATGTCCGGTCTATTCCTGCTGCGGCTTTATAATGGCTTGCAGAGCACGGCTCATTCGGCGCTCCTGCATCAAAACACATCTCCTGCACAATTTGAATCCGACCTTAGTCTGATTCTGAAATGCAGATCGATTCCGATATGCGTTTAAGGAAAGACGCAGGCGCTCACGCCAGGGCGATTAAACAGGAATGTCTCCCTCCTGAACATCGCATGAATTGAGCGGCATTATTAAGCTGGAGCGCTACCGATGCCGGATCGACTGCAGGAAGCAATGGAAAGCACGGAAAAGATTAAAGTGCTTGTTGTCGATGACCACCCGCTGATGCGGGTAGGTATCGTCGCCATCATCAATGCTCATCCTGACATGATCGCAGTGGCTCAGGCGGGTGATGGTGAAGAGGCTGTGGAACTGTTCGAGCAGCACCGGCCGGACGTAACGCTGATGGATTTGCGCCTGCCCCGCCTGAGCGGCGTGAATACCATCCAGACCATTCGCAGCAGGCATGAGCAGGCCCGCTTTGTCGTGCTCACTACCTATGAAGGCGATGAGGATATTCATCAGGCGCTGGCCGCCGGCGCTCAGGGCTACATGATCAAAGGAATGCCGCATGACGCGTTGATCGAGGCGCTTCGGCGCGTCCATGCTGGTGGACGATTTCTTCCGCGTCCCGTCAAGCAGGCGCTGGCTTCCCGAAATCCGAACTCCGATCTCAGTTCGAGGGAGCGCCAGGTTCTGGCCCTGCTGGCTGACGGCAAGAGCAATAAAGACATTGCAGGCGAACTTGGCATTACTGAAGCAACCGTCAAATGCCATGTAAGCGTGATCCTGATGCGTTTGAACGTCAGCGACCGGACGCAGGCCGTCGTAGTCGCCCTTCAACGAGGACTGGTTCATCTGTAGGGCATTCAGGTAATTTGTTTTCTGCACTTTCCGGGATGCCTTCACAGGTTGCCGCGATCCTTTCCTGATGAACCCGCGATTAAAAAATTCCTATCCTACTTTCGCATGATGTGGACGCTGTTTTGCGCGGCGTACTATCCATCCGCTTCTAGAAACGACCATCGAAGAATCTTCTGCCACGGGAAGATCCCTTCAGAAGCGGAAGGGGACGACCTGTGCAAAACATATTGATCTTGAAGTACCGCGGGGTCTGCAATTACCTCGATCGGTGACGTTCATCTCTAATCGGACATTGCTTGCCGTATGCTTCTTCATCTCCTGCGCCTTTTCTGTGCTCGCTCAAGTGCAGCAACCGCAAGAGCCATTCGATCCTGAACCAGCCGGGCTCCCGCGGTCTTCGAAGATCCAACCACATCCAGAAGATCGCCGGTGCCGACGTTCCTGATCGAGTTATAGCCATTCGAGGTATAGGTGAATATCCATTCCTGGGTGGTCACACCAGCGGTTTTGCACCGTCGATGCATTTGTTCCTGCCCGTGCTGTCCAGGCAAAGCCCGCTGAAGATATTGCTGATTTTCCAGGTGCCGTCGGGCGATTTTGTCATCGCCCATCTTTGGCTCAGGCTCGAGAAGCTTCTGGTGTTCTGGAGTATCTCGTCGCCGGCCACGGTGGAATTGTTATTGAGATCTATCTGCAAATCTAAAGCTGATTGATCAGGTAATAGGTTTCGCCATTGCTCGGGCTTGGCACCGTAACCACGTGGTATGAGATCACGGTAGAGAGATGACCATTCACCGGGTTTCGCGCAGGCGACCAATTGTGCAAAGAGAAATTGAGCTTTGTTGGCAGCTCACCAGCGAACAACCCGCTTCATGCAGGAAGCTTGTTCGTGGCGTCTGGGATGGAGATGCCCTGATTCCTAATGACGAAGTTGCTGCTGCACCGTGTCACAGATCTCCGGTAACGCCGGACATAGCGGAAGTCCGAGAAGAGGGTGGCCGCCGCTATCAGGAGACACACGCCAAGGAACCAGCGCTGCGACCTCTCCTTGTGGCGCGCCATTTGCCGGAAGCAGATCGACATGAGAAACGCCGCCAGCGTAGCCAGAATGGTGAGCGGCGCGAGGCGGTTGCAATCGATGCCCGGACCCGGCCACATGAACCACCACGATGCTCCGACGGCGGCAAGAGTGAGAATTGCCGTCGACAGGAGCCGGATAGGAAACCGCGGTCGAGCCAAAGATTGAGTTGAAGAAGGAACCAGGGCCGTGCTCCTTACCAGGTCATCGTCTTGAGAGCCGGGCTCACCGCGAGCGTTGGCTCGGTCGCGCGCTGCACATCTTCGACGGTCAATCCTGGTGCAATTTCCTCGAGCACCAACCCCGCTGGCGTGACCTTGATCCAGGCCATCTCCGTAGCGATGGATTCGACAACCTTGAGGCCGGTGATCGGCAGCGTGCAGCGTTTCAGAATTTTCGGACGGCCGTCCTTGGTGGTGTGCTCCATGGCAACGATCACGCGGAGCGCGCTGGCCACCAGGTCCATGGCTCCGCCCATGCCCTTCAGCATTTTGCCGGGAATCATCCAGTTGGCAAGATTCCCTTCCTCGTCGACCTCCATCGCACCCAGCACGCTGAGGTCGATATGCCCGCCACGAATCATCGCGAATGAATCGGCGCTGGAGAAATACGACGTTCCCGGCAGTTCAGAAACCGTCTCTTTCCCCGCATTGATGAGGTTCGGATCTTCCGTTCCGGCGATGGGATAGGGTCCGACGCCGAGCATGCCGTTCTCCGACTGCAAGACCACTTCGACCCCCGGCGGGACGTGGTTGGCCACGAGCGTCGGCATGCCGATGCCCAGATTCACATAGAAGCCGTCGCTCAGCTCGCGGGCCACGCGCTTCACGATACGCTCGCGCTTGTCGACTTCGGTTGAGCGGGAGGGCGCCGCAGCGGTCTGATTCTGTAAAGTAGGACTCATAGCAACGCTCGATCTTAGCAGTTCCCCCATGGCCTACGCCGTCTTCAATTTTCGGGCTCGTTCCCTGGTACGCGGAACCATTCTTGTACTGGCCAGCCTGCTTGCGGCGTTTCTGTTATCGGGATTTCCTTACGTGCATCCCGCATGGAAGTTAGTCTTTCCCGCGTTTGTCGCGTTATGGGGCACCTTCGATACGCTCCGCTGTCTGCAGCTGCGCTGGAGCTTTTACCACGGCGGCGTGCTGCTGCTGCTCTACATGGACGTCATGGCGTTATGCATGATCTTCTTCCTGCTGCTCTATCCCTACGCCGGCTGGCTGCAGTAACCTAGCGGGCAGCCGCGACCGATTCCAGCCCCTGCAGAGCCTCCGCGTAAGGCGCGCGCAGCACTCCAAGCTCGGTAATGATCGCCGTGACGTATTTCGCCGGAGTTACGTCGAAAGCGGGGTTCACAACGCTCACGCCATGTGGCGTGAGTTGCTTACCCCCGTGGTGCGTGACTTCGATGGCGGGCCGCTCCTCGATGGGTATATCGTCTCCCGTCGCCGTCTCAAGATCGATGGTCGACCAGGGAGCGGCCACGAAAAACGGGATGCCGTGTTCACGGGCAAGGACCGCGACTCCGTAGGTTCCGATCTTGTTGGCTACGTCTCCATTGGCGGCAATGCGGTCCGCGCCGACAATCACAGCCTGAATCCTGCCTCTGCGCATCAGGCTGGCGGCCATGTTGTCGCAGAGCACCGTGGTCGGGATGCCGTCATGCATCAGTTCCCACGCGGTCAGGCGCGCGCCCTGCAGGAAGGGTCGTGTCTCGTCGGCATAGACCTGGATCTGGTGGCCCTGCTCGACGGCACTTCGAATCACGCCAAGGGCAGTGCCGTAACCGCAGGTGGCCAGGGCTCCGGCATTGCAATGCGTCAGCACGCCGCCGGTGGTCGGCAGCAGAGTCGCGCCGTGCGCGCCCATTGCTCGGCAGGCGGCGATGTCCTCGTCGTGCATCAGCAGCGCTTCTTCGATGATCGCGGTGCGTATGCCTTCGATAGTGATCCCAGGCTCCGACAGCAATGCGGCAAAGCGCTCTCCCATGCGGCTGATTGCCCAGAAGAGATTCACGGCCGTGGGCCGCGTGGCGGCCAGTACCTGGCACATTTGTTTGAAGTCTGCCTGCAGCTCATCGACGCTTGTTGCAGAACTTTGACTGACGCCGAGCGCGACTCCCATGGCCGCGGTTACGCCAATTGCCGGTGCGCCGCGGACAACCATGGTGGTGATAGCGTCCGCCACTTCCTGGTAACTGGCGGCGAGGACATAGGTCTCCTCAAGTGGGAGGCGGGTCTGATCGAGAAGGCGAACGCCTTCGTTGGTCCATTCAAGGGTAGGAATCATGCTTCTACATATTGTAAATGTTTCAGAGGACGGTGGATGAGACAGTAGAATGAATCGGTTCCAGGGTGCGTCCATCCGCTGATCCTTGACGTCTAATTTTTACGTCTGGAAGAACGCTCCGCAGATTTTGCATTTGTAAAATCTTGCAGGACATTGAAGTTTTTCTTTGAGATTGCGGCCAATGGGTGTTATCTCTAGTTACAAATCGCATGTCTCCCGGGTCGGGAGTGCAGCTTTGAATCAACTCTCCGATATATAACAATCAGGTGCTTGAAATTGCACCACAAGTGAAGGCTCAGGCGGACAAATATGCCAAACCATCGCTCAGGTCAATTTCTGTATCTAGAGGAAGTGGATGAGTAAGCGAAAGAAAGCTTGTCCCAACTGTGACGAAGTAGAATTGACGCGCGTTGCCCGCCATGGGTTCCTGCAGGAGCGCGTCTATCCTAAATTCGGGATGTTTCCCTGGGAATGCGCACAGTGCCGCCAGATTTTTCTGCTGAAGAGCCGCGGTTATAGCTATCGCAAAGCCGGCCCAAGGCCCGGACAAGAAAAATAACAGCTCCAATATTGACCGGGCACAAGCGCCACGCCTTTCGAAGACACGCAGCGCTCATGTTCTCAATTCCAGAGCAGAGGCTTACCGCCAGTGGCCCTCGATCCACACCCACCCGCCCCCGCGTTCAGCCCAGTGTCCGGGAACCCATACCCCTCCTGCATGAGGCGGAACGACCCAGCGGCCCGACACCCACACATAGCGGTGGCCGTCCCAGTGGTGATAGCCGTCCGTCCATACGTAGCGCGCGCCCGGAGAAACAGGACGGTGCTCCACCACCGGCGGAGGCGGTGCAACTCGCACGACAACCTGGGCAAACGCAGTGCTGGCGCCGAGCAAGGCGGTAGCCGCCGCAGTCAAAAGAAACCTCTTCATCGATAAATCTCCTTTCATCTTCTGGTGCTGCGATTTGATGGCACTTACCTGCGGTGTCGGATTTGAGTCCAACCCGCATTCGTTTGCTTTAACCCCATTATCGGAATCAGGTCGCGGATTCCCCGCCATGACTTGACCACCACAACTTTGGATTTTTTTTGCTGTTAGATAGATCTGGATGCGCAGATGAAGCATTTGGATGGTATGGGTTTGCCAGCTGATAACCGCTGACCTGCTCCGCTGCTCGACGACTGTATCGGACTCCAGCGGTCACGAAAGTAATCTTCATCTTCTAATTCTCGTGACGAAGGTACACTGTACCTGCGATTATTCGATGCATTGAAGTCCCTTCCCCCTGATTCTTCGTGGAGCGTCTGTGCTGCGACGGTTGCTTCCCTTGTTGTGTGTGATTGCCACACTCCTGGCGTGTTGCCGCGCCGGTAGTGAGGAATCCGTTCTGAGCACTGTTGCTCAGATGCGACAGCTCACTCCTGAACAGGTTGGCCAGGCAAAGGCGGTCGCCCTCCAGGGCGTGGTGACCTTTTACGAACCCGCCGAGCACCTCCTCTTTATCGAAGATCGAACCGGCGCCACCTTTATCCGGACCACCGCTACTTTTCCCCTTCGAAAGGGTGACCTGGTAGATGTGCGGGGCGTCACCGCGGGAAGCTACCGGGCGGTCGTCGCCAGCGAGAACATTCGCGTCATCGGCACGGGCGCTCTGCCTGTTCCTGAAACGGCGACCTTTCCCGAACTCATGTCCGGCCGGTGGGATTGCGATTACGTGTCCATAACCGGGACGATCCGGTCCGCGACCATGCAGCAGACCATCGGCCAGCCTTTCTTGCTCCTTGAAGTGCTCATGGACGGGGGCTATGTGGACGTGCATTTGGAGCGCGCCCAGGGCCTGGACCTGCAATCGCTGCTGGATGCGAAGGTCACGCTGACAGGCGTTTCCGGCGGAGCATTCGATGGCAAATTCCAGCTGGTTGGGGCCAAGATCTATCTTGATTCACCTGCGGACCTGCGCGTGTTCACGCCGGCGGCAGCCGATCTGGAGACCCTCCCGCTGACCCCGATCGACCGCGTCATGGGCGGGTACGACATAGAAGAGCTCAGCAAGCGGGTGCGAGTGCGGGGAAGCGTGACCCTCTATGAACCGGGGACGCGGCTGGTGATTGAGAACCAGGGAAAAGCGTTGCTGATTCACACTCATGAGCTCACCCCTCTGCGACTGGGCGATGTCGTCGACGCCATCGGATTTCCCAGCGGAGACGACTACTCTCAGAGCCTCGACCACGGTCAGTTCCTACGCACAGCTCATTCGCAAATTATTGAACCGGAACCGGTTCGGTGGCAGGACGCGCTTTCCGGAAAATACGCCTTCAACCTGGTCTCGATTGAGGGCCAGCTCCTCGCGCAGGTACACGAAGCGCAGCAGGACACGCTGGTGCTCGATGCCGGCAGCCATGTTTTTTCAGCAGCCATGCGCCACGAACCCTGGTCGGGCGCCGAGCGCCCTCCGGACATGCCGAAATTCCCCATCGGCAGCCGCATCCGCGTCTCCGGGGTATGTTTTGTCGAATCGGGTGGCCCGTGGAACAGCGCGCTGTGGTTTGAGCTCTACATGCGCTCCCCTGACGACGTGAAAATCCTTGCGCTTGCCCCCTGGTGGAACGTCCGGCGCCTGCTTTACGTGATTGGCGGCCTGGGAGTGCTGATTGTGGCCGCCTTGATCTGGGGCACCATGCTGCGCCGCCAGGTGAATCAGCAGACACTCGCGCTCCGCCACACTATGGAGGAGGAAGCGGCGAGCCAACGCCGCCAGGCCTTCCTTGAAAAAGAACGCAGCCGCGTGCTTGAGGCCATCAACAGCTCTTTGCCTCTTGACCAGGTGCTGGGGATGATTACCGACTTCATCAGCGAGCAGATGCATAGGCGTAGCTGCTGGTGCGCGGTGGCCGGCGGCCGCGTCATAGGCTCCGTCTCGTCCAATCACGTCGAACCGCCGGCAGTGAACATCCGACAATCACGCCGCGAGATTCTTTCGAGCACCGGAAACCAGCTCGGCACAATCATCCTTGCCGGCGAAGATGCGCCCGGTGAGGAAACGGCCGAAACCGGTGCGGAAGTTCTCGACATCGGCGCCAGCCTGGCTGCTCTGGCCATCGACAATCGCCGTCTCTACGACGGCTTGATTCACCGCTCCCAGTACGACCAGCTCACCCTGGTACCCAATCGCTTCCTGCTCGGCGCGCGGGTCGATGAGGCGATCAGGAACGCCCGTCTGCATGGACGTCAGCTGGCCCTCATCTACATCGACCTCGACCGATTCAAGGAAGTCAACGACCGCTATGGACACCGTGTCGGCGACGTCTATCTCCAGCATGTCGCCCGCAGGCTTTCCGAGAAGTTGCGCGGCCACGATACGCTGGCTCGGGTGGGAGGCGATGAGTTTATCGCCTTGATTTCCGTTGTCCGGGACCGCGTCGAAGCCGAGGAAATCGCCTACCGGCTGGGCCACTGCTTCGATTTGCCGTTTGGCATCGACGAGCACTCTATTTTCGGCTCGGCCAGCATCGGTCTGTCTATCTATCCTGAAGACGGCAAAAGCGAAGAAGAGTTAAAACGCGTGGCCGACAACGCCATGTACGCAGACAAGCAACGCTAGGCGTTTTAGGAAATGGTGTAGTCGGAGCCACTGTCCTCAAACCGACGCGACCAGCAGGGAGCGGCGGTCCTGCACAATCCAAACGAGGCCACATTATTCCCTAAAACGCGTTAGGGCTGTTCACACTATCAGGACGAGCAGGCCCTGGGCTACAATCTCGCTAGCCCGTGAATACGCCGAAGCGCAAATCCCGCGGTCTGTGGAACTGGTTCCTGATTGTGCCCGCGATCGGCCTCGCCTTCCCCGCCGTCTATTCCCGGCCCACTCCTGAGCTATTCGGCTTCCCTTTTTTCTACTGGTACCAGATCGCCTGGATACTCCTCAGCGCCGTGCTCACCGCCATCGTCTACTTCGTCACCGAAGGCAAATAAACCCCACGCCGTTTCAGGTCTAGCTCCGATACGTGACGTGCGGAAGTACGGTATCCGTTGGCACAGAACGATTCGAGATCATTGCATTTTCCTCCAGGCAGGAGCCCCAGAAACAAAAGCCCCGCTTTGAGCAGGGCTTTTGAAGGATACGGGTGGCTCGGCTCAGGCCGTGGTCTTTACGCAGAACTCGTTGAAGGCGCGGGCGAGCTCCTGGCCGATGGCCGGCGCCGGGTTTGACTCGATCACGAAGCGCTGCATCAGGTAGACCAGCTTCCCGTCGCGCAGAATGGCCACGGCTGGCGATGTCGGCGGCTGGCCGGCAAAATACGAGCGGGCGCGCTCGGTGGCTTCGCGGTCCTGTCCGGCGAAAACGGTGATCGATTGGTCGGGCGTCACTGCGTTCTGCAGAGCGAGGCGAACGCCGGGGCGCATCTTCCCGGCTGCGCATCCGCAGATGGAGTTGACGACAAGCATGGTGGTGCCGGGCTTGGCGAGGGCAGCATCGACTTCGTCGGCGGTGCGGGCTTCTTTGATTCCTACGCGGGTAAGCTCCTCACGCATGGGAATGACCATGATCTCGGGATACATATGCTTGATTCCTCCAGCCTTGGGGTGGTGTGGCTGTCTCTATTGTACGAGGCATATGCAGTTAGCGCCAAGGGCGGAATGAGAGGGTAGTGAGTCAGTCTGAATTCAGCATCCCGCACTGCACATGTCAGAGGAGCACCGCTTTTCGTCCAGGTGGGCGAATATATCGGTAAACAGAAGACTTATCGACGGGAGCTTTCGCTTCGATATCGTACCTTTCAACGACAGCCCAGTCGGGAAGTAAAAGCAGGCGCGGCGAAGGATTGGAAGGTAAATCGTAGGCATAGCTCAGGAGCGTTATCACCGGGACGGCCCTCGCGCTCAACTCTCCGCTTGGCAGCACTTGCAAGCGCATGTTGCGCGGATCGGCTGTATTAGCAGATTTTATGTTTATCTTTTCGAAGGTCTGTGATAGAGCAGCTACCGGCAACATCAAGAAAAAACATAGAATGGCTCGACAGAACTCGGACATAGCCCGCCCTCCCAATAGAAATTCATAGCGCGGATTTTTTTGCTCCACTCGAATGACTATGGGACGCGATGTGCCAGGAAAACTGTCTCAATACGCCGTCGATTCAAACTGACCCGCTACTAACGAGGAGTGCGCCAGTCCAACAACCTGGACGACGGCCTCACTTCTGTTTCTTGGCCTGGTGCGGCTCCTCGTGATGGTGAGGCTTGATGCCCAGGTCCTCGGTCACGTTGTCGTCGCCTTCCAGTTCGGCCAGAAGTGCCTCATCCGAAAGGTCCAGAGGTTTGGAGTTTTCCCAATCGTGGTGGATGACTTTGGCGATCCGGCTGACGACGTGTTCATCTCGCACTTCGATGGCCAGTTCCCGTCGGCTGTCGAAGCTGCCCGGCGCAAGGTTGATCGAGCCAATAATTGCACGGTCGCCATCAGCAAGGAGCACCTTTGCATGTAGCTTGACATGCCGCAATTTGTGAATCTTCGCGCCCACGTCTGAAAGGATGCGCAGGCCGCTGACCCCCTCCACGAGCTTCTCCTTCTTCAGCTTGTGTGGAGGGCGAGCCATGATGTGAACCTCGACTCCCCGGCGCTTTGCCCTGACCAGGTGCTCGATCATCACGGGATCCTGGTAGCGCTCGTTCTGCAGCCACAAGGAATGTTTGGCCTCATCGATGAGCCGGCCCAGACGTTGACGACCATTTCCGATGCACCAGATCAGGTGCGAATGGTCCCCCGGAGTAAATGCAGTTCTGTTCCAATCGGCTTCAAAACACTCGATAATCTCTTCCACCTCGTGCATATGCGTCGTGACCACTGCATAGTCGCGCGTCACTGTGAGGTTCTTTGTCTGCCAGTTTAGCGACTTGACGTAGGCCGTTACCGAATCGACAACCATGGACTTCTCGTGCGTAACGTCGAAGGCCGGGTTGCTGTCGATCACGTCGACGCCCGCGGAAGTCAGCAGCTTGCGCGACTCGTCGTTCTCCTTTTCGCCGCTGCGCCGCGCGGGATTCAGCATGATGCGTACTTTCACGCCGCGCTTGTGAGCGTCGATGACCGCCTGAAGCAGCGAGGGATCGGAGAAGATGAACATCTTGATCCGAAGCGACGCCCTGGCGCCACTAATGGCATCCAAAATCGGCCGGGCAGAGTCGTCGGGTAAAACAATTACGGAGCGGGACATGATTTCCTCATTCATCACGTGCGGTGATTCGTTTTTACAGGCTCCAATCGCTTATGACAAGCAAGCCCACGTCAAGCTTCAACCTTCGCCGGCCCCGTTTCGAACTGGGTGCGATGAAGTCCGGCATAGATCCCGTTCCGCGCGATCAGTTCGTCGTGCGAACCGTTCTCGGCTACCACTCCCCCGTTGATGACGATGATCTGGTCGGCGTCGCGAATGGTGCTGAGCCGGTGAGCAATGGTGATCACGGTTCTGCCTTTCATCAGGCGTTCCAGGGCCTCGATCACCAGTTTTTCCGATTCGCTGTCGAGCGCGGCCGTCGGCTCGTCGAGCAGCAGGATGGGGCTGTTCCGCACCATCACGCGCGCGATACCAATCCGCTGCCGCTGCCCGCCTGACAGAGTCGAGCCGCGCTCCCCTACCATGGTGTCGTATCCCAGCGGCATGCGTGAGATGAACTCGTCGGCATTCGCCAGTTTCGCAGCCTCGATGATCTCTTCTCTCGTTGCGCCGGGGCGGCCGAAGGCAATGTTCTCAGCAATAGTCCCGCGAAACAGCACCGTCTCCTGCAGGACATAGCCAATCTGGTCGCGCAGCGGTTTCAGCTTGTAGTCGGCAACGCTTTGCCCGTCGATCTTGATGGAGCCAGCCTGTAAGTCGTAAAACCTGGGGATGAGGCTAACCACGGTCGATTTACCGCTCCCCGTCGGCCCCACAATCCCCACGAATTGTCCCGGCTTGATCTTGAAGCTGACGTCGGTCAGGATGGGGTTGGCGGGATCGTATCCAAAGGCGACGTTCTCGAATTCAATATCGCCCGCAAGCGTCTTCGGCTCAAGCCCATCGGCCTTTTCCTCAACGTCGGTATCGGTGTCGAGAATGGCACGCACCCGCTCCGCGCCCACGGCAGCCTGCGCGATCGCGTTGGTCGTAGTCGCAAGGTCCTTCACCGGTTTGAAGAATTTGTTGAGGTAAGCAAGGTACACGGTGAGTTCGCCGACCGTCATGGCGTCCTTCAGGATCAGGGCGGCTCCGCGCCACAAGACGATCGCCGTGCACACGGCAACCGTGATGGTCACAACCGGCGAGAGCAGTGCCTTTACGCTGCGAGCCTTCAGCGCGGCGCTCACTGTCGCGTGGCTTACCGCCTGCAGCAATTCTTCTTCGGTCTTCTCCTGCCCGAAGGCCTTGACCACCTGCATGGATTCCAGGCCCTGCTGCACGACCGCGACGATCTCACTCTGCTCCTTGCGAACTTCGTGCGTCGCTTTCTTCACCGCCTTCTTGAATCTTGAGACAAACAACAGCAGAAAGGGCGTAACCGCCACTGCGATCAGGGTGAAGTCCCAGTTCAGCCAGAACATCAGCCCTAGCATGCAAATGATGGTCAGCATGTCCACGAGAATATTCAGCGTGGACCCCGAGGCGAAGCCCTGGATGGTCTGGATATCGCTCGTAATGGTGCTCAGAATCGCCCCGGTCTGATGGGTATTGTAGTAGCCGAGCGACAGGCGCTGAAGGTGGTGGTACATCCGCATGCGCAGGTCGTGCGCGACATACTGCCCGACGCTCTCGGTGTAATAGTTGTCGATATACGAGGCAATGGCTCCCAGAATCGCAATGACTACAAACGCCACAGACGCTACGAGTGCGAAGTGCAGCTTCGAACCGCTCTCGATCCCCGATCCCATCAGATGACGCATCCACGGCGTCAACTTATGGCTGCCAACCACGCTGTCGAGAATGATTTTCAATGGCCACGGAGCGGCCAGACTCATCACCGTCTCAACCAGCATGGCCAGCAGGATGATCGCCAGCGTGCCGCGATACGGCCGGATCAGGTCGCCCACAAATTTCAGCATTGGTTAGTCCCTCACACCGCAACGATCGTCCCCGCTGGACGACGGCGGACGCAGGCGAGCAATCTTTCGACTCGTTATTCTATTTCGCTCCCATATTACCGGAATGAACGATTTCGGCAGGATGGAACAGGCCCATGCGTGCCCCTCACATCAGGCTGTTCGAGCCGGCACATCGTGTAAGCTGGGGTTTCTTACCTGAAACTGAGGAGACGACCCCCTTGGCCGATCGCCGCACCCTCTCTGTATGCTGCGCATTCGCGTTTTGCTGCGCCCTGTGGCTTCTAATTCGGACCTCGCCGGCCCAGACCGCCGCGACTCCGGGAAGCGTCTTTGGTTACAGGGATTTTTCCGCCCAGGCGAAGATCGACCAGAGCTTCATGGCCGTCCCCGACGCAAAGCTTGCAGGCGAAGAACTGAAGACTCTGACGGCGGCTCCGCACATTGCGGGATCGAAGGAAGACTACGCGACTGCGGAGTATGTTGCTCAAAAATTCAAGGCTGCCGGGCTTGAAACCAGCATTGTTCCCTACAAAATCTGGCTCAACCTGCCCAAGGAAATTCGCGTCGAGGCAACCAGCGCGGACGGCAAGATGTTGATGACCGGCCCCACGCGGGAGCACGTCGAAGGCGACGCTTATGATCAGGACCCGCGGGTGGTGATGCCCTTTAACGGCTCGTCCCCTTCGGCGGATATAACGGCGGACGTCGTCTACGCAAACTACGGGCGGCCCGAGGATTTCCAGAAGCTGGCGCAGCTCGGCATCGACGTGAAGGGCAAGATCGTGCTGACGCGCTACGGCGGAAATTTCCGCGGCGTGAAGGTGTACATCGCGCAGCAGAAGGGCGCGGCGGGCGTCCTCATCTACTCCGACCCGGCCGACGACGGATATTTCCGCGGCGATATGTATCCCAATGGGCCTTACCGGCCCGCCACGGGCGTGCAACGTGGTTCCGTCCAGTACATGTTCAAGTATCCAGGCGATCCGACGACTCCCGGAGTCGCCTCGACTCCGGACTTGCCGATGTCGAAGCGCATTGCGCCTGAGAAAGCCGAGAGCCAGCCCACCATCCCCGCAACCCCAATCTCCTATAAGGATGCGGCGCCGATCCTTGAGAACCTGAAAGGGCCTGCGGCTCCGCACGAATGGCAGGGCGCGCTGCCCTTCACCTATCACGTGGGCGGCAAGAGCAATGTGAAAGTCCACATGCTGCTCGAGCAGGACTACCAGTACCGCCTGATCTGGGACGTGATCGGACGTATCCCCGGTAGCGAGTTTCCCGACGAGTGGGTGGTCGCGGGCAATCACCGCGACGCGTGGGTCTATGGCGCAGTCGATCCCAACAGCGGCACGGCGGCTATGCTCGAGGCGGTGCACGGCATCGGCGCGCTGCTGAAGCAGGGCTGGAAGCCCCGGCGAACCATCATCTTCGGGAGCTGGGATGCGGAAGAGGAGGGCCTGATTGGGTCGACGGAGTGGGCCGAGGACAATGCGCCCCGCCTGGAACATGCGGTCGCGTACCTCAACACCGACGTGGGCGTGGCGGGACCGAACTTCGACGCCTCCGCCGTGCCTTCGCTCAAGCAGTTCATCCGCGAGGTGACCCAGGAGGTACCCAGCCCCAAGGGCGGTACCGTCTACTCGCAGTGGAAGGTCAGCCAAGCGGAGGCCGAGAACCAGCGGCGATCGAATGGCTCCACGGAACACAACGGTCGCGGCAATGCCCACGTGAACGACGACGTCACGGTCGGCGACCTGGGCAGCGGGTCGGACTACACGCCCTTCATCCAGCATCTCGGCGTGCCCTCGACCGACATCGGCTCAGGCGGACCGTATGGCGTGTACCACTCGGTCTTCGATAACTACCAGTGGTTCACGCAGAACGCCGATCCGACGTTCGTCTATGAGCAGCAGCAGGCGCGCGTCTTCGGCCTGGAAGTGCTGCACATGGCCGATGCCGACGTGCTTCCCTACGACTACGTGACCTATGGCAAGGAGATCGAGCAGTATCTCGAAGCAGCGCAAAAGAAGGCTTCCGACGCGCAAGTGAGTCTCGATTTTGGCGCTGCCGACGCGGCGGCGAAGCGCTTCTCAGCGGCGGCCACAGCGGTGAAGCAGAAGCAGGATCATCCCGCCGGAAACGAAGCCGCGTTCAACATGGCACTGCGGGCAGCCGAGGGTGACCTGCTCTCTCCGGAAGGCCTGCCTAACCGGCCCTGGTTCCGCCACACCATCTATGCTCCCGGAGAATACACTGGCTATGCGGCAGTGGTGATTCCGGGCGTGAACGAGGCCATCGACGCCAAGGATGCGCAGCGCGGGCAATCGCAGTTAGCCTCGGTGACAGCGGCGCTTGATCGGGCTACGGCGACGCTGGAGGGTGCCGCGAAGTAGGCTTCCGTTATAGCGACGGGTTTTCCTGGTGTTGACTCCATAGACAGCGCGCCCCTTTGTGCGCATGTGGTGTAGACTCGCTCGTGCCAATGGTAACGAGACATATACCTCCTCCATTCTGTCTCGGTTCCCTTAGCGAAAATTTGAAAGACGTGCCGACGTGCGGACTTGGGAGCGGACTTATGCGAGAGCGGTCATTCGTTGCAGGTTTGATTTTTGTGGAGTTCCTGATGGCATCGGGGCTCGGTCTGTCGCAGACCGCCCAGCAGAGCGGGACGCTCGCCGTATCCGGCCATTCCGGAGAGGCTCCAGTGATTCAGGCAGGCGGCAGGTCTTATGTGGACGTTGAAGCATTGGCACGCCTCACAAATGGGTCGCTCAGCTTCAACGGGAACCAGGTTACGTTAACGCTGCATGGCTCCGGTCGAGGGGCAAAGCCGAAAGCTCCACAAGTAACGCAGACTGCTCCTGCTCCCGGATTCTCGAAGGACTTTCTGAAGGCCGGGATCGAGGCAATGGCAGAGATCCGGGAATGGCGAAGTGCGTTGGAGAGCGCGGTCCAATATGGATTTCCACCAGGGGATAACTGGATATCAAGCTATAGCGGCGCGGCTGCGACGGGTATAAGCCTGGCATCAGCGGCAGCGTCAACCGATGACGATCGAAAAGCCTTTCAATATCTGAGCAATGAGTTCAACAGCATGCAGCAGCTGAGCGGCCAAATGTTGTCAAGGCGGAAAAGCCTGAATTACATTCCTCCCGATGCGCTCAAGAATGATCCACTAGACCAGAAAATTCTGGCCTGCGCGCGCTCGCTGGGTGCCATGGCTGCAGCTGGCCAGTTTCAAGATGCTTCATCGTGTCATTGATTCTGGCTATGGGTTGGTGCTTTCCGCGCCGACAACCCCTTTTCGAGCCACGCCGAGCGCTACGTAGACGAACATCGTCAAGGGCGCTGCCATTGCATAACAAGCCACGACCGGCAACGCGTGTCGCGCGTAGAGGAATTGACCCGAGATCAGCAGTGCCAGCCCCAAGTGGCGGTTCGGGTTGCAGATGGATCCTGCGGCCGCAGCCTTAAACCGGCAGCGGGCCTAGAATCTCGATCCCGTACTTTTCGCAAAGCCGCGTCAGCTTGTCCACGTCCGGAGCCTCGGGAGCAGGCAGCACCCGCTCCATTGCCGGCTCGGACATTTCTTCCATCATGCCTACGAACCAGGTGCCGGCATAGCCAGAATCAGCATCGTCGCCGGACGCTGACCCTCCGCGCGAATCCCGTGCGGAATTCCGCGCGGCAGGAAGATATACCCTCGCGGACCGAGCACCGTCTTTTTTCCATCGCAGATAAACGCGAACTCCCCGTCGAGCACGTAGAACGCCTCGTCTTCGTGATGGTGTAGGTGATAGGGCGTCCCATGTCCGGGCGGCGAAGTCTGGTGCACCAGAGAGAAGGCTCCGCCGGTCGAGGCCGTGGTGGCCTCCACGGTCGCGAGCGCATTGAGAAACCAGAATGCCGGCCCCTTGTCTCCTGAAAGACTCCGGGGTTCAAGCTGCGTGGTCAAGTCGATCTCCATTTGGGAATCCGCGGTCATTGTATCGTCCAATCCTCACGCGCACTGCCGGAGAAATTGCAGGAATTGCTTGCGTGTTGTTGGCCGAGTGCTAAGCGTCTTAGGATAAGGTTGTTTTCCGGAGGTCCTATGTCCGCGATGCAAAGTCTCGTTCCCGCCCAAGAGCTTGCCACGACCAATAAGGCTCACTTGCCGAATGAGAGCCCGGAATATCGCGGGGCTCGCAATGCGCTTCTTGCCGAAGAGATCGAGCTACGCCGCCACATCGAGCGCGTAGCGGCCCAACGGCGTGCTCTACCTCCGGGTGGCGAGATCCCGCAGGACTTCGAGCTTGTCTCTGAGGCCGGCCCAGTCCGCTTCTCCAGCCTGTTCGGCGATAAGAACACCCTGATGATCTATAGCATGATGTATGGTCCAGAACGCAAAGCGCCGTGCCCCATGTGCACAGCGTTCGTGACGGGCTTCAACGGGATCGCTGTGAATCTTCGCGAGAGAGTGGCCATTGCGGTCACTGCGCGGTCGCCCATCGAACGGCTGCTCGACTACAGGGAGCAGCGTGGATTCGCTAACCTTCCTTTTGTTTCGGACACGTCGGGCGAGTACACCCGCACTTACGTTAGTCCCGAAGACGCCGACGTTCCGGGCTATAGCGTCTTCCACCGTCGAGACGGAAAGATTCGCCACTTTTACAGTGGAGAGATGAGCGGCGAGATGGCTGACCCGGGACAGGATCCGCGTGGCGCCCCGGACCTCGATTCTCTCTGGCTGATGCTGGACCTGACTCCGGAGGGTCGCGGCTCTGACTGGTACCCGAAACTCGATTACGGGCACAAATAGCCGCCTTCGCAAAGTTCGAACCCCAAGGAACAGCGGGCAAGCCTGATTCAAAGGCCCGCCCGCTTCACTCTGAGCAATCTACTGCGCTTTTATTTCCAGCTGGTTGTTACTGCCCCGGACCCGCCAACGGTGGTTCCGTTGATTGTGACGGAGGCACTCTTGTAGGTGAACACGACCTCGAGATAAGTATCCGCAGGTTGGGTGTCCATAGCCTGTTTCCCGACTGCTTTGAGGGTCTGCACCATAACGTTGTCAAGCGTGACCAAGATGTTTCCGCCACTACCATCTACAAAAGTCAGGGTACAGGAGGAAAAACTTCCTCCGTTGCCGTAAGTCTCCCCCAGCACCGTGACATTCGCGAAACCGGTGTGAATGGTGAGGGGCAGCAGCGCGTCGGGTCTGCCGGCGCTGGATCCTGTACCGGTGACCGTTTCATTCGCGTTGCTGCTTGCAAGCGAGAAGAAGCTAAGGTCGAACTTTGTTGTCTGTGAACTGCCGGTACACGACATTTTCGCCACGGGACCGGCATGGAAGCCGAAGTTAAGAGGAGCGGCATGGACCGCAGGGCTGAACGCGATAGCTGCGGCACAAAGGCCAGGAATCATACGATTAAGCTTCATGGGGGGAGCCTCCTTAGGAGTTCTTACGGTTGCGAGCCCAAACTAATCCGAAGCATCATCCTGGTCTGAGCTATACGGAGCAGGCGCAGAGGAGATGACCTGTCAGATTTTTTTGGGCTGTGGGTTTAATAGCCGTTTCAATGAGCAAAATTTCACGAGCGGAATGCATATCGTCGCGGCCTGTGGGTGGAGTTCCGTGAGTTATATCTTATTCAGAAATGCATTAATGTTGCGACTTCTGCTTTGAGCGTTTGATACTCGTCCAGATATCTTAAGTGCCGCCGCGCGACACCAGATCCAGGCCCCATCGAGCCCATGTAGCCTTCGGGATCCAACTCTCCCATCCGTATTTCGTCTTGTTGTCGTCTGGCGAGCAATTGTTGCTTTGTCATGCCCTCAAGTGACTTATCCACTTATCAGGCCTCCCTCGCCTGACACAAAGGGATGCACTAGCCACGCGGCGAGATGGCCTGCGGCAACATTAATGTTGTGCGCACGTCCATTAGCCCCCCGAAACTTGCCATATGCCCAGATCGGGAATCCGGCCTGCGCACCCCCTGAGTTATGACTTGGTTCTGGCCGCGATAACTCCTGTTCGCGCGGAATGGAGTCTTACATACGCGAACATAGTCAAGGGCGCCGCGATGGCATAACAAGCTACAACCGGCAACGCGTGTCGCGCGTGGAGGAATTGACCGGAGATCAGCAGCGCCAGTCCCACATGGCGGTTCGCGTTGCAGATGGCGAATGTTTCTCTTATGCTCGCGCTCCTGAAGGGGAATAACCGCATCGCAGTGATCGATCCGACGGCTAGCAACACCGCAGCGATGGCCACCAGCGGGGTGATCGATTTCAGTTCCGATCGCATCTTGGACAGGACTGCCACGATCATCACCGTCAGAACCACGTTACCGGCAACATTCAGGACCGGCTGGGAGCGGTGCGAAAACTTCGGCGCAAACCAGGCGATGACCATCCCAACCGCGAGCGGCAGCAGCTCCTTCTCGATGATCTGCAGCAAGAGCGTCATAGGCGGTATCCAGATGTCGCGGCCGTAGAGTTTGCCGGCGGCGGCAACCAGGAGCGGGATCATGATCGGGACCAACAGCGCCGCCCACACCTGATAGCTCGCAGCCAGGTGCATGTCGAATCCGCGCCGCGCCAGGTTGCGCGTAAGCAGCGGAGCCCCCGGCGCCACCCCGACCAGAAACAATCCCGCCGTTTCTCCCAGCGGCAGGCGGAAGAGATTCGCCATCAACAATGCCAGCCCAGGAGGAACGACGAAGGTTGCGATCACCAGAGACAACCACATATACCAAGTCAAACTGCGCCAATTCGCAACGAGTTCTGTAAGCCTGAGGCTCATGCCCACGGAGACCATCAGCAGGAACACGGCGGCTGGCAGCAGATATTGCATGCGTTTCCTCGTGCGGCCGTGCAACGCGAAGGCGACGCCACGGGATCGCGGAATCGGAGTGTGGCGAGTCGGCCGAGGGAACTTCCCCCTCAGCCGCTCTCAGATCCGTACGTGACATTCTCGCGTCATACGGCTCCCGTTATCCCACCATATCCCCAACCACGCGCCAGTGGTGAAACAACTGGGGTTCGGCGTCCTTCATCTTGCGCAGCCACTGCCCACTGCCCTGCTTCCGTCCCGATAAGGCCTTGTACTTGCGTCTGGCCCACCGTTCGAGCGCTCGGTCAATGTGCTGGTAAACATGGAGCATGCCTGTCTGATAGAACGCTGCGTAGTAGTTCCACCACCCTTGGATGATTGGGTTGTATTGCGTCGCCAGTGCAGCAAGCGTCACATGAGTCTGTCGATTTAGTTTCCACCCACGCACGGTCTGTCGCATCCGCTTCAAGGCATCCTTGCTCACTCCCGGCAAGAAACTGGTGAAAACCTGCCCTTGTCTGCTCAGTGCCTTCCTCGGTTGAAATGTGAAGCCGAGGAATGTGAAGTACACGCGCGGAGACGATTCGGTGCGGTTGCTGTCCTTGCAGTAGACGATCTTCGATTTCTCCGGATGCATCGTCAGCCCACATTCCGCTAGCCGCAATGCGATGGATTGCATCACGTCTTCCGCCTGCTTCCGATTGCGGCAGTGAACGACCGCATCATCGGCATAACGGGCAAACGGACATAGTGGATTCCTTCGCTTCATCCATGCGTCGAACGTATAGTGCATGAACAGGTTCATCAAACTCGGGCTGACCACTCCGCCTTGCGGCGTACCGCGTTCCCGCGGTAGTTGTTCGCCCTCGGCAGTCTCGAACGGCGCAGTCAGCCACCGTTCGATGTACAGAAGTATCCAGCCTTCCCTGATGTGGGTGCGCACAGCCTTTAGCAAGAGGCCATGATCGATTTGAACCCGACGACATCCGATTCCACAGTTTGTACAGATTCCTCGACAGGTTCTGTTCGAACATCGCGATTGTCTCATCGTCGATGCCGGCAGCCCCCCGGTTGGTCTTTACTTGCTGGTATGCCTCCCATACCGTGCGTTTCGCAATGCAATAAGGTTTTGTCGATGTCATGTCACTCATCCCCGCATGACGGGTTGGCAACCTTCGTCGACCGGATAACGCTGACGCCTTTTCCTTGGTCGCTCACCACCACGTCTTTTCAACGCAGCAGCACCGGGCGGTTTGAAGCCCGCTCCTGTAAGCCGGCTCCGGGAGGCCATCTCCCATCTTCAGTACAGCATCACGAGCTTGCGCTCGTGTTCGTGACACACACCATTGGTTTGCCCTTTCGCCAAAGGCGATTCGAGCCTTATGATTCCGCAGGACGTGAGGGACCGTGGCTCTGAGAATTCTTCTGGTCGCTGGCCGAACGTGACGAGGGTCGTCTACAACTAGATACCCGTCGTGAAAATTGAGCATCTTGTTCTGGGTTTTTGCGGCACATTGGTATGTTGAGGCTCAAGATGACCGACTCACCGGGAATTCCCTACATCCTGTGGCCGCTGGCCATGGTGTTTGCCTTCGTCCTTGCCTGCACCGTCAATGTGCTCGAGAGGAACTGGCACAGACCTCAACAGAGTAGCCCGGCGGATTGAGGAAGAACGGCGGAGTGAACGGGGTCCCGGAATCGGGACCTTTCGCCCGCTCAGGTTTGGCCACGCCCTACGAAGCTTGCGGAACGGGTTCCAGAGGATGATCCGTCACTTCGGCTGACTTCGTTCTGCTCAGAATGTCTTTCGCCTTGGCGGTCTCCTCCGCTGTTCCGTGCACGACCACGAGGAATTTATCGGCTTTCACGGCGGTCTCGTATTGCAGGATGCTGTCCTTAGGGATGCCCATGCTGTAGAGGCCGGCCCCAAGTGCACTCAGTCCGCCCACGACCACGGCTCCTTCCAGAGCTCCGATGATCCAGGCGGCCACGGGTCCGGCGACCAGCAGAGGGCCAACGCCAGGCACCCAGAAGAAAGCCGCGCCGACCAGGAGTCCCCAGAGTCCGCCCCAGAAGGCGCCCATCTTGCCCCAATACTTGATCCTGTCTCCGGTGTTGTAGTAACCAACGACGTGCTCTTCGGTGTGGTAATCCTTGCCAACAACCGACAGCTTGGTTACGTCGAAGCTTGCCTTTTTGAGTTCGTCGATCGCCTCTTCCGCGTCGGAGTGCGTGTCGTATATGGCGACTACAGCATTTGTATCGGTCATGCTCGTTTCCTCGTCTGGTCTGGATGTGATACCTGCGAGGAGAGTGTAGCGAGAGAGGGTGAATGGGCGGTGAATGGCTTCCCATCTCGGGAGCTCCCAGTGGGTACCCCTTCCCCCTATAGAACCTGTAATCGTTTCATCTGATTCGACTTACCGGATACGTCTACTGTAATCGTTTCATAACAAGCGAGTTACGATTATGTCATAGGAAACAAACGACTTATTTTCCAGCTCATTTCCACTTCAGGATAGCCCTGGTCCAAAATGGGAAAGCCCGGCAGCGTTCTGCCGGGCCTTATGAATCCTCTAATTCCGTTATAGCGCTTTGAGGGAAATTCTCGGCCAGAAAAGGCTAAATCAGATGATTTCCCTGACGGCGCCGGTCACCTTCTCACGCGCCAGCCGGAGAGCATCGACCGCTGTCACCCCCGCGGCCACGGTGTGCATGAGCGCGGTTCTCTTCCGTGCTTCCCTGTGATCGACGACGACGGTTTCGATGCCCCCGCCGAAGATTGCGTGATTCTGCTCCAGACGATCGAGGGACGCATTCAACTCTGCAACAACTGACTCGGCTTCATCGGCGAACACGATCAATTCCACGTTGATTTTCTTGTAAGCCATTTTCGGATGCACCCAGGTGCGATTCTATACCTCGCCTTTGCGCCGGGTCTGAAGCCCGGGGCTTCTACCGGGCCTCGCGATGCGAGACTGGAGTGTTGCACGCGTCGAGGTAATTGCTTCCCACCCTTCACTGCGCTCAGGATGGGCACCCATATTTGTGGGAGTCAAAGGGTGGGGTGTCACCCAAGCACCCTAGCGCAATCCGTCTTCTCCAGTTTCATAATCTGGACCGGTGCGGGTTCGTTCAGGAGGTAGTGCCGGTACGATGACCACGTCCAGTCCTCCGGGTTCTCCACGAAAGGTCCTATTTGCGCCGATTTCTCCCAGGTTCCAGAAGCGGGACCTGGGGCACCCCGGATTGTAGGTCAACCCGAAAGGTCTTCTGATTTGGGGTCGATTTGTTCCCAGGTACCCGAGACTGTGAGAATCATTTCCCACGTTGAATCGATAAAGTGGGCGCCCCACGTCCGGATTCTCGGACGTGGGTAGCCTGAGTTCCGCGATCTCGGCGCGTCGCCGTCCCCTGTGATTCGATCTCGACTGCACATTCGATGCCAGTCGCGTAATGGAGGAAGCTGGACCATCGCCAGTCTTCGGGCTTGGAGACGAGGCTACGGGTTACTGGGTTTCGATGGATGTATCTGAGCTTCTCGATCCGTTTTTTTTCGGTGAACACGTTGAAATCGTAATAGCGCGGAGACCAAAAGGGGTTCTCTCGCCTGCGGAGAGCGACCGAGAGCTTGATTGCCTTTATGACCCCTGCGAGGGGAACATCTGGTGGTTCACTGCCCAGAAGGTGAATGTGCTCCGGCATGACAACGTAGCCGACGATGTAGAAGCTGTACCTCTGACGCATTCGTTCGAGTGCATCTCCGAAGAGAGATCGGGCCTGTCCGGTTCGCAGGTATGGTCGTCGCTGATAACAACTGAAAGTGATGAAGTGAAGATTGCCTGTTTCCTGGAGTCGGATCAGGCCCCGAGTCATTGTGAGAGGTTAAATCCCATGTCCCAAAAGCGGGACATGGGCACCCGGATTTTTATCTAATTTGAGTTACGGAGGTACTGGACTCCCACGTCCGAGAATCCGGACGTGGGGCACCAGCTATTTCGCTTCTTCCACCACATCGCCCTCGCCCGGCGCGAGGAACAGGTTCGTCTCCAGGCCGTGCTGGCGGGTGTAGAGGTCGAAGTAGCGTCCGCCAAGGGCGTAGAGCGATTCATGTGTCCCGCGCTCGACAACGTATCCGCCTTCGACGACGAGGATTTGATCTGCGCGGCGGATGGTCGAGAGGCGGTGCGCGATCACAAACGTCGTGCGGCCCTGCATCAGGAAGCTGAGTCCTTCCTGGATCATGGCTTCGGATTCGGAGTCGAGGGATGAGGTCGCCTCGTCGAGAATCAGAATGCCCGGATTGGCGAGTATCGCGCGCGCGATCGACAGGCGCTGCCGCTGGCCTCCCGAGAGCTTGACGCCGCGCTCTCCGACGATGGTGTCATAGGCCTCTGGGAAGCGCTCGGCAAATTCGTCCACGCGCGCAATGCGGCAGGCGGTGAGGAACTGCTCCTCGGTCGCGTCAGGATCGGAGAAGAGCACGTTGTCGCGGATCGATCCATCGAAGAGGAAGGACTCCTGCAGAACCACGCCGAGCTGCCCGCGGTAGTCGTCGAGGCGCACATTCGAGAGGTCGATGCCGTCGACGAGGACGGCGCCCTTGTCCGGCTTGTGAAAGGCGCAGATGAGGCTGATGATGGTCGACTTACCCGATCCCGACGAGCCGACGAGCGCGGTGACGGTTCCCGGGCGCGACTCGAACGAGATGCCGTGCAGCACGGGCTTGTCGGGCTCGTAGGCGAACTCGACCTGATCGAAAGCCACATCGCCACGAATCCGTCCGAGCCTTTGGGTGCGCGAAGGGTCGGTGAACTCGTCGCGCTCGGAGAGGATTTCCATCGTCCGGTCGAGGCCCGCGACGGCTTCGGTAAGCTGCGTGCCGATGTTCACGATTTGAAAAACCGGCGCAATCATGAAGGCCAACAGCATCGTGTACTGAAAGTAGCCGCCGGTGGTCATGCGGCCAGCGAGAACCTGGTGGCCTCCGAGCAGCATAACTAATCCGCCGACCACACCGAGCACGGTAGTAGCGGCAAAGGAGAGCGTGCTGGTGGCTGTGAGCGAGTGCATCACGTTGTCGAGCAGGCGCTGCACGCCGGCTGAAAAGACGCTGGCCTCGCGCTCCTCGGCATGGTAGCCCTTGACGACGCGCACGCCACCGATCGATTCGCCGAGACGGCCGGAGACCTCGGCGTTGATCTTGCCGCGCTCGCGGAATATGGGGCGGATGGTCTTGAAGGCGTTTTGTAGCACGACTACAAAGGCGACAACGACGGCGAAGACGATCAGCGTCATGTTGTGGCTGCTGCGCAGAAGGAAGAAAAAGCACAGCACGGCAGTGAGGAGTCCGCCTACGAATTCGACGAGGCCGGTGCCGACAAGATTGCGCACACCTTCGACGTCGCTCATGATGCGCGAGACGAGGGCGCCGGTGCGGTTGGCGTCGTAGAAGGCGACGGAGAGGCGGCCGACATGCTGTTGTACCTGACGACGGAGGTCGGCGATCATGCGCTGCGCAGCCTTGGAGAGAAGCTGCGTGAGCGAGAAGGATGTTGCGGCCTGAATGGCGGTGGTAGCGAAAACGAGTCCGACGAGCGGAAGCAGTTTGTTGCCGTTGTGGTGGTTGAGAACCACATCGATGAGGTACTTGGTGGAAAGCGGGAGCACCAGGCCAGCCACGCGGTTAATGGCGACGAGGACGAGTCCGAAGAGCAGCAGCCAGCGGCGCGGGCGCACCAGACGCCAGACCTCGGGCATCACCTTTTTGAGCTCGGGCTTCTTCTTAGGCTGATCGCCTGCAGCGGCGCGGATGGCTCCGCGTGTTGAGGAAGTGCGTTCAGCTCTTGCCGACATGGACCCGGGACGCATATTGGTTCCTCGAATTTCTCAGGCTCGCGCGCGGCGCGCCGCTATAAACGAGCGCACGCAGAGGACAACGAAGACGAGCAGCAGCACAGACATGGCAGCCTTTTCTTCGACGGCGATAGGATGCGCGAACTGGACGCCGCGAATCATCTGAATGTAGTCGAAAATGCTCTTGGCTGTGCCAAGAAAGCCGAGTAGACCAATGGTTACGGCGATGTGCATGTAGAGCATGCGCTTCTTGGCGTCATCGGTGAGGGCGACAAAGCCAAGGATGACGAGGATGACTCCGACGATCGACGGGATAAGTGCTGTCGGCGAGTGGAGAGGCGAGGCGAAAAACCCTACCAGGCCAAGCAAAATCAGGACTACGCCGAACATGATGGTGAGCTTTGCCATGCGAAACTTGCCTCCAAAGCTGGAAGAGCGCTTTGAGTCTAAGGATAGTCGACCCGGTATTGAATGGCTATGCCGGCTCCAGTCGACTCAATATCTTTCCCGCAACGATTGCGGGCGGCTCGGTCGCGTTTGCGCGCAAGGCATCCGGGGGCATCTCCAGCGTCTCAAGCTGGCTTTCGAGCAGGGCGGGATTCATGAAGTGGCCGGGGCGCTGGCGCATGCGAGCCTCAAGCACCGCGACGGGGACCTGCAGCAGCACGAATCGGTATGCGCTGGCAGGCACATCCTTCACAAGCAGATCACGATACCACTGCTTTAAGGCCGAACAGGTCAGCACTCCGCTGTCGCCGGTGCGAAGCCAGCCGAGGATCACCTCATGCAGGCTGGCGAGCCATGGGATGCGATCTTCATCGGTGAGCGGAATGCCGGCGTGCATCTTCCGGCGATTCGCCTCACTGTGATAGTCGTCGCCTTCGGCGTACTTCCAACTGGTAAGCGCTACGAGCTCTTCGGCGATGGTGGATTTTCCCGAGCCGGAGACGCCCATCAAAATCACGATCATGCGTGCGGTTTTCCTGACAGCAATTCTTTCACGTCCGCGAGCAGCTGTTCGGGCGTCCAGTCATTCGTGGGATACCACTTGTAGATTTTGCCGTCGGGCCCGATGACGATGGTCGAGAGCGAGTGTGTGATGGTGCGGTCCTTCTCCGGCGTCGCGCCGACCAGGAAGAACTTCAGTATGCTGGGCAGCTCTTTCTCGGGAGGAGCGGCGAAATCCCAGTGCATGAACTTTTCCTGGGTGTAGCTGCCCGTGTAGGAGCCTCCATAGCTGCGGAGAACGGCCGGGGTGTCGTATTCGGGATCGAAACTCACACTCAGCAGATGCGTTTTCGCGTAGAGCGCGGGGTCGGCGGCGAGAACCTTGTCGAGCTTGGCGAAGTTCCGGCTCATGCGCGGACAGTAATCGGAAAGAGGACAGCGCGTGTAGATGAACGTGACCAGCAGAACCTTGCCGCGAAATTGAGCGATGCGAATCAGCTTGCCGCTCTGGTTGAGCAGCTTGAAATCGGGGATGGCGTCGCCGGGGTTCAGCGGTTTGTATTGCACGCGAGGCTTGTAGTCGGCCTCGGCCTGGCCGACGATGACGATGTGATCGAGGACGCTGTTTGCGTTGGAGGTGAACAGGTCTGCAGTGATCGTGTCGCCGGGGTGGAGTTCGCCGATGACGCCCCTGTCTTTCAATCGATAGGGCATGATCATCGCCTGCATGTAACCGGGTATGGCCTCGGCGTCGAGCGTGACCGTGCCATTAGAGGCATCGGTCGAGACGACCACTCCGCGGATATGGTACGGTTTTTCGTTTGCGGGAGTGAGTCCGGCCGTGGTGGAGCTGCGGTGACAGCCGGCAAATCCGGCGCATATGCCGAGCGCAAGAATTGCAGACAGGCAGGCAGTAAAGCGCTTCACCCATCAGTTTACACTTGGGGTAGCTTCCCTCCATGCAGCTTCCCGTCGAAATCGAGAGCGCGTTTGAGACCGGCGCGACGGTTCTCGCCGCAAACCTGCGCACTGCGCGCTGGCTGCGGCGTGAATATGCGCTCCGGCAGCGCGATGCCGGACAGCGTGTGTGGGCGACTCCTCCGATTGAAGACTGGGAGAGCTGGGTGCTGCGACTCTGGCAGGCGCACAGCATGGCGCAGGCCGATGCCCCTTTGTTGCTGACCAGCCTGCAGGAACGCAGCGTGTGGACGCGCATGCAGCGCGACGATGCAGCGCTGCTGGTGTCGCCGGAGGACATGGCGGCACTCGCCGAAGAGGCCTACGCGCTCCTGTGCGCGCATGAAACCCAGTCTGAACTTAATCGAAGCTGGGGACAGACCGATGCCGAACGCTTTCGCACATGGGCCGGGCTGTTCGATCGCGAGTGCGCGAAGCGAGGATGGATAAGCCGCGCAAGGCTCGAGTGGCTTGTAGCAGAAGCGGCGAACGCATTGCCGCTGCCGGAGAAAATTGTGATGCTGGGCTTCGATCGCGTCATGCCGGCGCGCAAGAGGCTGATAGCAGCATTGGAGGCGAAGGACGTTGAGGTGCAACTCTGCTCGACAGATTCTCCTCAACTGCTCACGCGCCTGATGCACGCAACCGACCTGCGCGATGAGATCACAACGTGTGCGCACTGGATTCGCGGATTGCTCGGCGAGAATCCCCTGTTTGATATCAAGCCGCCGGCACGGATCGGCGTGATCGTGCCGGATGCCGGGAGAGTGCGCAGCGAGATCGAACGAATCTTCCGGCGCGTGCTGATGCCGGAGACGGACGACATTCTGGCTCCGGCCGCGCGGATGCCCTTCGAGTTTTCCCTGGGGCAGCCGCTGGGTAGTGTGCCGGTGGTTCGCGCTGCGCTGCTGCTGCTGCGCTGGGCCGCGAGCCCGCTGAGCGAAGAAGAGGTATCGTGGCTGTTGCTGTCGGGGTATCTCGGAACGGGTTCGGCGGAGTACGTTGCGACGGGGAGTTTCGACGCATCGCTGCGCAATTCCGGATCAATGTCGCTTGAAATCTCGCTGAGAAACACCTTGAAACAGATGCGCGGCGCTCGCTTCCCTGCTCTGGCGGATATCCACGCGCGGCTCGAGAGCATGCAGAAGATGGCGGCGGTGAACCACATCAGCGAAGAGGAGCGCACGCCGGGACGCTGGGTGGATCTTGCCCAGCTTATGCTTGACCAGGCAGGCTGGCGAGGCATGACAAGAAGGGACGAGATCGACTTTCAGGCGCGGGCCCGCTGGGAGCGGTTGCTGGATGATGTGGCGCTGCTCGACTTCGATGGTAGCCGCATGCAGTACAGAAAATTTATCGACACCCTTGAAACGCAGGCGAACGAGACCGTCTTCGCGCACGAGTCTCACGGTGCTCCGGTGCAGGTGATGGGCGCGCTCGAAGCCTCGGGACAGCAGTTCGACGCGGCGTGGTTTCTGGGCGCTGATGATCAGGCCTGGCCCGCGCGCGGACGGCTGCATCCGCTGCTGCCGAATGACGTGCAGCGCCGCGCTGGAATGCCGCATGCGACCGCTGAAGACGACTGGGAACTGGCCAGTGTGGTGACGAAGCGGATCGCGGCGAGCGCTCCGGTGGTGGTCTTCAGTCATGCCGAACGGGATAAGGACGGAGAGTCGCGGCCATCTCCCTTGATCGCGAGCATTTCGCCGGGTACGGTATGGGAACGATCGTCGAGACTGCTCGAGGAGCTCGGCGTCGAGACGGCCCCTCACGAGGCGAGCAAGTTGCAGGAGATCGACGACGCGTCCGGAACGATCGCATGGCCACGCGAGCAGTCCGCGGGCGGATATTCCGTGATTAAGGACCAGGCAGCGTGTCCTTTTCGCGCTTTTGCGGCGCGGCGGCTGAATGCCGATGAACTCAATCGGAGCGAGTGGGGCTTGTCGGCGGGACAGCGGGGGATGCTACTGCACAAAGTAATGGAGCTGCTGTGGTCTCCCGAGAAGGGGCAGTTGCACAATCTCGCTGATCTGCAGGCCGCGATTGCGGAGGGCCGGCTACGGGCGGAGATCGAAGGCGCGATTGCCGATGTCTTCGCTCCGCTCGTGAAGGAGAATGGCGGCGACGCGTGGATGGAGGCATATCTTGCGAGCGTGCAGCGGAGGCTGCTGACGCGCCTTGAAGAGTGGGTCCGCATCGAGGCAGAGCGTGTGCCGTTCACAGTGGAGGCGACCGAGAAGGTGCTGGATGACGTGAGTGTGGGCGGACTGAAGCTGCGGCTGCGCGCCGACCGCATCGACCAAGTGGGGGACGATGGGCTGGCAGAAGGCCAGCGGCTGCTCGTCGATTACAAGTCGGGAAAGGTATCAACCAAAGACTGGGACGGCATGCGGCCAAATGAACCGCAGCTTCCTCTCTATGCGATTTTCGGCAATGTCGAAAATGTGTGCGGCGTAGTGTTCGCGCGCATCAACGTGGAGAAGACCGAGCTCGAAGGCTGCGTGAGCGATGTGCGTGCGCAACTGTTCGCTGATAAGAAACTGAGTTCGAACCTGGCAAAGAACCCCTACAACAATGCCATACGCAACGAGTGGACAACGGCGCTGCTGAACCTGGCGGAAGATTTTCTGCACGGCGAGGCGCAGGTGGATCCGAAGGATGGCACGAAGACCTGCAAGTTCTGCGCGATGCCGGGGTTGTGCCGCGTGGCGGAGAAGCGCGAAGCATCGACCGAGGACGAGACGGAAGCGGATGAAGGCGATGACTGAAGCCGTGGTCCGACTGTCGGACGATCTTGACCAGCGCGCACTTGGGCTCGATCTGTCGAAGACGTTTATCGTGCGCGCTCCCGCGGGTTCAGGCAAAACCGATCTGCTGACTCGGCGGTTTCTGAAACTGCTGGCTGTCGTGAGTGAGCCGGAAGAAATCCTCGCGATAACCTTCACGCGCGCGGCCACGGCAGAGATGCGCTCGCGCGTCCTGAAGCATCTTGAAGAAGCGCAAACCACCGAACCCGCACCCGATGAAGACGAGCGGGTGACGCTGGCGCGGGCGGCTCTGGCCAACTCTGAGGTGCGGGGCTGGCGGATTCTTGAGCAGTCCCAGCGGCTGAATATCGAAACGATTGATTCGCTGTGTCTGCGCATCGCGCACGGGCAGCCTCTGATGTCGCGGATGGGCGGAAGGTTAAGTCCCGTAGAGCGTGCGGACCTGATGTACGCGCAGGCGGCGCGGCGCACGCTGGGGCAGCTTGGCGGCGGGGATGCGGCCCTCGACCGTGCACTATCCCACCTGCTAGCAATGCGCGACAACGACCTGCCGGACTGCGAAAAGCTGATCGCGGAGATGCTTGCGCAGCGCGACCAGTGGATACGGGCGTTTCCGCTGGTGACGGATGTGGACTGGGATGCGCTGCGTTCGAATCTGGAAGCTCCTTTTCGGCGCGAGGTAAAACGTGTTCTGGGAGAGGTCTACGCTCTGCTCGCAGCCGAGTCCGATGTTGCTGACGAGCTGATGGAACTGGCGGCTTATGCAGGAGGCAATTGTCCTGAGAGCTTTGGATTGCTGTCCGGCCGGAAATCACTTCCTGCTCCGGAGACGACAGCGCTCAAAGACTGGGAGTGCATCGCCGCGCTCTTGCTGACGAAGGGCGGCGACTGGCGGAAGTCCGTGAACGTGGGTCAGGGCTTTCCGCCGTCGGGTTTGCATGCGAAAGAACAGAAGCGGCGCATGGAGTCGCTGCTCGGACGCCTGCAGGAGATTCAGGGCCTGCGCGAAGCGCTGGAAGGGTTGGGAAAGCTTCCCCTGCTGTGCTACGACGGCGATCAGTGGACAACGCTGCGGCACCTGTTCATGACACTACGGCGCGCGGTCGCCGAGCTGAACGTGATCTTTGCCGAGCAGAATGTCGTCGATTTTGTGCAGCTGGGTATCTCGGCGCGATGGGTGTTGAAGGACGCCGCGGATGATTCCGATCTGATGCTGGCGCTGAGCGGAGGGCTGCGGCATCTGCTGGTGGATGAGTTTCAGGACACATCGCGCAGCCAGTTCGATCTGGTCAGGCTTCTGGTGCGCGCATGGGATGAGGGCGACGGGCGCACCTGCTTCCTGGTCGGCGATCCGATGCAGTCGATCTACATGTTTCGCCAGGCAGAGGTGGCGCTGTTTAAGCATGTGGAGCGGAAAGGAATAACGTCGGAGAAATCGACGATTGCGTGCGTGCTGGTTCAGTTGTCGACGAATTTTCGCTCGCACGCCGGGCTGACCGAGGAGTGGAACAAGGTTTTCGACGCAGTCTTTGACGGAAGTGCGTCGGTTCCCTTTTCACCATCGTATGCTGCCGAACCGGCGATAATCGCGGATGCGCTGAGAATTCACCCGCAGGTTATCTTCCCGAAAAATGGCAGCGCGACATCGCTCGAGGAAAAAGAGGACGCTCAGAAGCGCGAGGCACAACAGGTACTGGAGATTGTCGAGCGGCATCGGCCGGAGATCGCGCGGGCGCAGACGGCGGGCAGCGAGTATCGCGTCGCCATCCTGGTACGCGCGCGGCAGCATCTGGTGAAAATTGTACGGCTGCTGCGCGAGCGCGGCATTCCCTTTCGTGCGGTCGAGCTTGAAACGCTTGCCGAACGGCAGGAGATGCTGGATCTGCTGTCGCTGACGCGGGCGCTGTTGCACCCCATGGATCGCGTGGCGTGGCTCGCTGTGCTGCGCGCGCCGTGGTGCGGCTTAACGCTGCGCGATCTGCACATGCTTACCGGCGCAGACAATCGCGAGCTGAAGCGCAGGTCGATGCTGGAACTGATTGACGCGCACCTGCCTCTGCTGGACGCGGATAGCGCGGAGCGGGCCGCGCGGACGACCAGGACTCTGAAGCAGGCACTGGCGAGTCGGTTTCAGGGGCTGCATGCGAGATCATTCTCGCAGTGGATCGAGCGGACATGGCGCAGCCTGGGCGGAGCACTTTGTGTGGATGCCGCGGCGTACGAGAATGCGCAGACATATTTCTCCATGCTCGACGATGTTGCTCCCGACGGAATGACGTGCATGACTGCGGATTTTGACGCGGAGCTGACGTGGCTCTTTGCGCAGCCCGATCCCACGGTGAGCGAGCGCGCCGGTGCGCAGTTAATGACGATCCACAAGGCCAAGGGGCTGGGCTTCGATGTGGTGATCGTACCCGGGCTCGACAGACAGCCGAAAGTCGACCAGTCGCCGCTGATTGTTTCCCTCGAGAGGACGAATACGGAGGGCGTAGACGAAATGCTGGTGGCGCCGATCGATGCCAGGGGCAGCGACAAGCATCCGACCTATCGCTGGGTGCAGAAACAGCGGACAGCGCGGCAGGATGAGGAGATCAAGCGCCTGCTCTACGTGGCCTGCACACGGGCGCGGCGGGAGTTGCACCTGTTGGGAACTGCGACGATGACTACAACCGAACTGAAGGGCGGCGATAAGAAAAGCCTGCTCAACGTAGGTTGGCCGGCGTTTCGAGAGAAATTTGAAGAGGCAGTGAGGAACCGCGAAGCGGAGAAGGTCGTGGACTTCCCTCTGGCCGAGGCAGAGCAGGCTTCGTTCTTCGAGTTATTCGATCTGGCCGCCGGTGCGGAAGAGCGCGGGCGACGGCTCATGGTGAAGAGGCTGCCTTCGGATGCGGAGATAAAGCCTCGCACCAGAAATATAACTGTAACTGGCACAATTATGTCCGACCCCGACGCAGCCGAGCTGGTTCGTCCCGAAGGATCGCGTCGGGCGCGTGTGGTTGGGAGCGCGGTGCATGCGCTGCTCGATTCTCTAAGCTACGGGCTCGATGCATCGGCACTGCAACAGCGAGCGCGGAGCATGCTGCGCGCGGCGGCATTTTCAGGCAAGTTGCTCGATGAGGCGATGCAGGAAGTCATGACGGCCGTTCAAGCCTGCGTGAAGGATGCCGTCGGGAAGTGGATACTCGAGCCGCATCCGGGAGCGCAGTCGGAGGCTTCGTGGACGGGCTGGGCCGATGACGCGCCAGTAACCCTGCGAGCCGACCGCGTCTTTCGCGCGGGAGCCGCGCCGTTGGAAGCTGGATCAGGCTACCTCTGGATCATCGACTACAAGATGAGCGCGCCTGCGGGCGAACCAACCAAAGAATTTCTTGCCCGGCAGAGAAACTATTACGCTCCCCAGCTTGCCCGATACGCGAACGCCCTTAGAGATCTTGAAGACAACAAGCAGCCGATGCGTCTGGGGCTTTACTATCCACGCCTGCCTCGTTTCGACTGGTGGAGCGATGGCGGCTGAGGTTTCAGGCTGGCCTAGTCTCGTTCTCGTGCATGTGGTGTCGGACGTCGGCGCCGCGCACCCAGAAAATCACATCCTCGGCAATATTGGTGGCGTGATCGGCCACGCGCTCCAAGCTCCGCGAGATCATTAGCGCGGCCAGGGCCTGCGGGGCGAGGTGCGGCTCGGTCTTCATCACGTTGAGCAAGGTGAAATAGGCGGTCTCGTTCATCTTGTCGACGTTGTCGTCCATAGAAAGCACGGAGTCGGCAATCGTGGCGTCTGCCTCGATGAAGGCCTGCAGCGCCTTGCGTACCATGGCGGCGGCCATACTGGCCATCTTGGCCGTGTCGACTGGAAGCTCGGCGACAGGGAAAGCCTCAAGCTCACGCACGCGGTCGCTAATGCTGGTGGCCGAATCTCCGACTCGCTCAAGGTCGGCGTTGATCTTAATGACCGCAAGGATGAAGCGCAAGTCGATGGCCATGGGCTGCTCCATAGCGAGCAGATCGAGAGCCATCTGATCGATTTCGCGCTCGAAGCGATTGATGGCCAGCTCGCCATGATCGACGAGATCGCAAACCGAGAGATCGCGCACACGATAGGCTTCGACGGCGCGCTGAATGGACTGCTCGGCCATGCCGGCCATCACCAGCAATTTTTCTTTCAAGTCGTCCAAGCTGCGCTGAAAACGAAGTCTCATCATCCGAACCTGCCTGTGATGTAATCTTCCGTCCTTTTGTCGCCTGGGTTTGTGAATATCTTATGAGTCGCATCAAATTCGACAAGCTTCCCATTCAGGAAGAATCCGGTGCGTTCTGCGACGCGCGCGGCCTGCTGCATGTTGTGAGTCACGATGACGATCGTGTATTGCGATTTCAACTCGAAGATGAGGTCTTCGATCTTCGCGGTGGAGACGGGATCGAGCGCCGACGCGGGCTCGTCCATAAGCAGAACTTCAGGATCGACGGCGAGCGCGCGGGCGATGCACAGGCGCTGCTGCTGACCGCCGGAGAGGCTCGCTCCTGACTTCTTCTTGAGGTCGCCCTTTACTTCTTCCCACAGGGCGGCGTTTTTGAGCGACCGCTCGACGATTTCGTCGAGAATGCGGCGATTGCTGAAACCATTGAGGCGCAGCCCCGAAGCGACGTTGTCATAGATCGACATGGTGGGAAAAGGATTGGCGCGCTGAAACACCATGCCGACGCGGCGGCGAACTTCGACAGGAGACACATCCGCATAGATGTCGATATCGCCCATCCGCACCGAGCCGGTGACACGGGCGATGGGATTGGTCTCGTGCATGCGGTTGAGGCAGCGAACGAACGTGGATTTGCCGCATCCGGAAGGACCAATGAGCGCCGTTGCCCCGTTGGCCGGGATGGGCAGATTGATATCCAGAAGGGCATGGTTTGTGCCATACCACGCGTTCAAATTTGTTACCTGAAGTCCGACACCCACTTAGCTTGCCCCTTTCAAAACACCGCGCGTGGTCACATATCGCACCAGAGAAACCGAAACCACGATCAAAATAATCAGAACCAGCGCGCCGGCCCATGCAAGACGGTGCCATTCGTCGTAGGGGGAGAGGGCGTACACATATATCTGCAGGGGCAGCGCGGCGATGGGCTGGTTGAGATTAACGCTCCAGAATTGATTGCCGAACGCGGTAAAGAGGAGCGGCGCCGTTTCACCTGCAACGCGTGCGAAGGCGAGCATGCACCCGGTGATGACACCGGGCGACGCGGTGCGCAGAGTGATGGACAGAACCGACCGCCAGTTCGGCACGCCCAGCCCTAGAGCCGCCTCGCGTATGGCATGCGGAACCATGAGCAGCATTTCTTCAGTGGTGCGCGTGATGGTGGGGATCATCATGATGCCCAGCGCGACGCCTCCGGCAAGGGCGGAAAAGTGCTTCTGCGGCAGGACGATCAGCGAGTAGACAGAGATGCCCATAACGATCGACGGCACACCGTTGAGCACGTCAGCGGTGAAGCGCACGAGGTTGGCCAGTTTGCCGCCGCGTCCGAACTCCGCGAGGAAAATGCCGGCGGCGATGCCGATGGGGACGCCGAGCGCGCTGCCGACGGCGAGCAGAAGACCTGAACCCAAAATGGCGTTGGCCATTCCGCCGCCGGTTTCGCCTACCGGCCTGGGAGTCTGGGTGAAAAAGGCGAGATTGAGCGAGCTTGCGCCTTTGTAAAGCAGATAGATAAAGATGACGATGAGCGGGGTGATCACTAGGATGGTGCTGAGAATTGCCAGGCCAGTGGCTATGTGGTTGGACGCTGTGCGCCACATACGCTTGGCCGTGCTCGTCTTGTATTGTCTCGTCATCGTTCCGTTCTCGTCCTCAATCTCCCCTCGATCTCCGCTTTAGTTCACGCGCGCCGGCGCGCCCCGAGTCACCGCCCATACCAGCAGCTGAGCCAGCGCGTTCACAATGATGGTCACGATAAACAGGGCAAGCCCAATCTCGATCAGCGCGCTCAGATACATGTCGTCAGAGGCCTCGCTGAATTCGTTCGCAATCACGCTGGCCATGCTGTAGCCGGGCGCGAGCAGCGACTTAACGATTTCGGGGCGATTGCCGATCACCATGGTAACCGCCATGGTTTCGCCCAGGGCGCGGCCCAGGCCAAGGATGATCGAGCCCACGATGCCGATGCGCGCGTTGCGCAGCACGCCCATGCGGATCATCTCCCAGCGCGTGGCGCCGAGGGCCAACACGGCCTCCCGTTGGGAGTGCGGCACAGCGGTCATCACTTCGCGGGTGAGCGAGGAGATGACGGGCAGGATCATGATGGAGAGGATCACTCCGGCAGCAAACATCCCGATGCCGAAGTTAGGCTCCGTAAAAAAGCCGGTCCATCCAAGGAGCTTCATCAGGATGGGATTGACGTGCTCGCGCAGCAGCGGAACCAGCACGAAGACCGCCCAGAGACCGTAAACCACGCTGGGAATCGCAGCCAGTAGCTCGGTGAAAAAGGAGAGCGGGCCACGCAACTTGTGCGGACACATCTCGGTAATGAAAACGGCGACTCCAACCGCCAGAGGAACCGCGATGACAAGACCAATCAGTGATGAAACCAGCGTTCCATAAATGAATGGCAGCGCCCCGAAGTTTCCATTCACCGGATCCCACGCCGAGCCGAAGAAGTACTTGATCCCGAATTTAGATATGGTCAGCTGAGACCGAAGGATAAGTTCGGTGGCGATGAGAGCGACGATACCGAAGATGGTGCAGGCGCATAGCACCATCAGCCAGCGGAAACCCCTGTCGGCGAACGCGGAGCTGCCCCGGGAGAGCAGGAACTTCCGGATAGTCGAAGGCTCTTCGCCGGGGCGTGGCCCAGAGGGTGGGTCTGATACCGGAGAAGGCGTTTCGAAGGGTCCGGGCACACGTATGTCCTGAATCTTGAGGTTCACCAGTATCTACCCTAAACGCCAAAAATAAAAGTACGGTTAAACGCATTGAAAAATAAGGCGTAAGGACAGCCAATATTCCGTTGCGACCGGATACTTTCGGATTGAATACTGACATCGCTGTGGAAAAGACAGGGCGCACTTGCGGATGCGAGCGCGCCCCGGATTGTGTTTCGGCGGCTCTATTTCAGTTGCGAAACAGTCACACGAACCTTGTCCGAGACGGATTTGGGCAGCGGAGCATAGTAGAGGGCGCCCACCTCGGATTCGCCGTGATCCAGCATCCAGTTCAGGAAATCCTTGAGCACCTTACCGTTATTGGCGTCCTTCGGCGGGCTGGGGATGAGCAGCCAGGTAAAGCTCGAGATCGGATACGCATTTTTGCCGGGGGCGTTGGTGATCGAAACCCGGTAGTCGGCGGGCATGTTTTTGACACTGGCCGCAGCCTCTGTCACCCCGTCGATGCTGCCCTTCACCCAGTTGCCGGCGGCATTTTTGATGTATCCGAACTGGATCTTGTTCTGCAGCGCATAGATCAGTTCGACGTAGCCGATCGTGCCCGGCAGCTGACGAACCATGCCCGCGACGGCTTCATTGCCCTTTGCGCCGATGCCGATTGGCCAGGGCACGGCGCTGTTGCTGCCGACGCTGCTCTTCCATTCGGGGCTCACCTTCGAGAGGTAATCGGTGAAGATGAAGGTTGTGCCGCTGCCTTCAGACCGGTGGACGACATTGATCTTTGCGGCAGGGAGTTTCACGCCGGGATTGTCCTTGGCGATGCGTCCGTCGTTCCAGCTGGTGATTTTGCCGAGGTAGATGTCGGCCAGCACGTCAGGCGAAAACTTCAACTCCGTATTGACACCGGGCAGGTTGTAAATCGGAACTACCGCGCCAAGGACCGCCGGGATGGAAACGATCTTTACCTTCGAGTCTTTGAGCTGCGCGTCCGTCATCGGGACATCGCTGGCACCGAAGTCCACCGTGCCGGCCGTTACCTGGCGAATGCCGCCGCCGGAACCGATGGATTGATAGTTGATCTCAACTCCAGAGTGTTGTGCGCTGAACTCGCTGAACCATTTGGAGTAGATGGGATAAGGGAACGTGGCTCCTGCACCATTCAGCTTTTGCGCCAGACCCTGGGATACTGCGCACGCGATAAGCGCCGCAGCTAAAAACATGCTCTTTCTCACAGATTTCCCCCTTTATTAATCCCTTATGGTTTCAGTGCCGATTGTGGAGTGTCATTGTTACTGTCTCTTTACAGAGAGATGAAAAGCGCAAAAAACGCGCCCGCCTGATGTACATTAAATTGTTTGCAATGAGCCATTTATGCTGGCGTTACGTTGAAGCGAGGTTTCCGGCGGTTTCGCTCACCGCGGCCACAGCGGAGGCCAGAGGCAGCGTGAATAGAAAGGTAGAGCCGGAGCCAAGCTCGCTTTCGGCGCGAATTGTCCCGCCATGGGCGAGCACAATGTGCTTGGCGATGGCCAGACCCAGGCCTGTGCCGCCGGACTCCCGCGACCGGGCCTTATCCACGCGGTAGAAGCGTTCAAAGATGCGGTCGAGATGCTCGAAGGCGATACCGGGGCCAAAATCCTGCACAGAGAACTCGACATAGTCTTCCATCTCCCGCGCGCCCACCAGAACACGCCGGCCGCCCTTTCCGTATTTCATCGCGTTCTCAATGAGATTGCCGAATACCTGCGTCAGCGCGTCTTCATCGGCCAGCACGATTGCGCTGGTGGCGCCTGCGGACTCCAGCGTAACGTCAGAATCGAGAACCATTCCGGTAAGCGACTCGATCGCGTCGTGAACCAGAGACGCTGCCGGGACGGGGCGTAGCTTCACCTTGTAGTCGCCGGATTCGACGCTGGCCAGGGCCAGCAGGTCCTCGGTAAGCCGGGTCATGCGGGTGGCGTTCTTGAGAATCGTGGCGAGAAATTCCCGCGCGGTTGCCGGAATGTCGAGCGTGTCTTCGAGCAACGTCTCCACGTAGCCGGAAATTGAGGTCAGGGGCGTGCGCAATTCATGGGAGACGTTGGCGATAAAGTCCCGCCGTGTCTTCTCCGCCCGCTCGATCTCGGTCACGTCATGCAGCACGGCGACTGCGCCTCCACCCGGCGTGGGAGCGGCATTCACTTCGAAAATTCTGGTCGGAGCGACGGATGTGGCTTTGGCGCTGCGCAGCTCGCGGGATTGGAGCGCGGCTTCCACACAAGCCAGCACCTCCGGATCGCGCACGGCGTGCACCAGGGCCTGTCCCTGACGCCCAGCGCCTGGCGCTATGCGCTGCATTACTGCGTTCGACCAGCTGATGCGTCCCGCCGCATCGACGGCGACTACCCCTTCCTGCATGCTGTCGAGCAGCGCGGTCAGTTCACGCTGCTTGGTTTCGAGCGCATGAAAGCTGGCCTCCAGGCGTGCGGCGGTGGCGTCGAGCGCGTGCGCCACCTCGGAAACTTCGTCGAGCTTGCCCTCCTCGACGCGGGCCGAGAAGTCTCCGGTAGCGATCCGATTGGCGAAGGTGACGATGCGGGCCAGGCGCATGGCGGCACGATGCGCGAGAAAAGCGGCCAGCAGCATGGCCAGTCCCATCGCAAAGAGCGACACCAGCAGCAGATCGCGATGCAGCACGCGCATGGTGGCATGAATGCCCGTCAGCGGCGCCGCCAGCTGAACGATCAGGCCGTCACCCGCAACGGCTACATACAGTTTGTCTCCACGCTCGCTTTGGTCGGCTTTGCGCGCATCGAGCAGCGCCTGCCTAACTTCGGGACGGGTCCCCTCGCCCCCCTCGGCTGCTGGCGAGCTGGCCAGAACACAGCCGTCGCGGCTAAAGAATGCAACCTGCGCCCCGGCGTCGAACTCTCCGCGCGCGGCCAGCTGTCTGAGTTCGAGCGGCTTGCCCGGATCAGCCTCGCGGGCCAGCAGGCGCGCCTTGCCTACCAATGACTGCGCCAGCTGGTCGCGGAGAGACTTCTCCACCACTCGGCCCAGAGAGAAGTCGAGGATGGCGGTGCCGATCGCCAACACCAGCACAAACGAAAAGAAGAGCTTGGTGAATACCCTGCCGGTCATGAATGAGCCATTAGCTGCTAGTTAGCTACTAGCATAAGACCCACGGTCTGGGAGCATCTGCAAAGGATCGAGCCAAAGGATAAGATCCAATGACTAGAAGCTAGTATCACGCCGTCCGCGGAACTTCGAAGCGGTAGCCTGCGCCGCGCACCGTCTTGAGATAGCGCGGGTTCTCCGGATCGGTTTCGATCTTCTCCCGAATGCGGCGCACGTAGACGTCTACCGAACGCGGCGTGACGAACCTGGCGTCGCCCCAGACGGCGTCCAGAAGATGATCGCGGCTGAAGACTCGTCCGGGGTGGCGGGCGAGATAGTCGAGCAGCCGGAACTCGGTTGCCGTGGTGGTGGTGAGCTCGCCCTTCACCTTCAGCTGCATGGCGCTGGCGTCGATCACTACCTCCTCAAAGGCGATCGTGGAGGGCGTCATAGGCCGCTCGAAGCGGCGCAGAACGGCTTTGACGCGGGCCAGCAGTTCTCGTGTGGCAAAGGGCTTGGTGATGTAGTCGTCGGCACCCAGCTCCAGACCCAGCACCCGCTCGTTTTCTCCGGCGCGCGCCGTCAGAAAAATGATGGGGATGGTGCTCAGAGCGGGGTGGTTGCGCAGACGCCGGCAAACGTCCAGGCCATCGCCGCCGGGAACCATGATGTCGAGCAGAAAGAGCGCGGGGGGCTGCCGCTCGGCATCCGGTACCAGGTTGGTGGGATTGCCGAAAACACGAACCCCGAAGCCGGAAGCCTCGAGATGGTGTTGCACCAGGCGCGAAATATCCGTGTCGTCTTCAAGTACAAATACTGTTTGGCTCAACCGACTTTCCTCACTCGTACGGCCGTCTCTTCTTATGAAGGCAGCAGCTTGCACGATTGCCATCAGCGTATCCCACTTGGGCAAAGAGAATGCAAACGTACTGTGAATTTGCTCAGGCCGGATACGAGCGATCAACCGGGGCCGGGGCATGTTTGTCCGGCCAATCGCTTCAACTCTTTAGCCTGCGGAGTGGTGCTATACTCGCAATGTTTGCGGTCGAAAGCGGAACGATCGAAGCCGCATCATCGTTGGGCGAAAGGTCTCCGGCGGTCTCACGGACACCAATCCCAGCGCTTCAGGAACGAGCACTCGACTGATCTTGCGATGGATGAGATAAGCGAGATCAATGCGATGGACCAGAGCGCTGTCTGACGCGGGGATGAGAGGTTCAGGGAAATGGGTACCGTGGCAGCCAGTCCGTTAATTCTCTGCGTTGATGACGAGGCGCTAGGCCTGCAGATCCGCAAAGCCGTGCTGGAGCGAGCCGGTTATCGAGTACTGACGGCGCTGGATGGCTCCGCGGGGCTCACTCTTTTCTTCGATCAGCCCGTAGAAGGTGTAATTCTGGACTACTTCATGCCGGGGATGGATGGAGGCCAGGTGGCTGCCGCGATGCGTAAGCAGCGGCCCGATGTTCCTATTCTGCTTCTCTCCGCATATATCAATCTGCCCCCGGAAGTCGTTCGGATGGTCGATTTCACAGTATTGAAGGGCGAGGGGCCAGTGGAGCTTCTGGCAAGAGTCCGTCAAATGCTGGATGGCCGGGCGGGTGACAGGGAGGCTCTAGGTGAATCTGCGTGAGTTCAACCGCATTCTCCGTCAAACTCTGTTTCTGCCAATTCTTTTACTCCTCGCGCTGGCCGGGTTCGCCGCCTGGCAGATACTGCGTTCGTCCTCCGCAGTTCGGACCATCGATCGCAGCGATGAGTTTACGGCGCAACTCGTCGGGTTGCAGAAGCTGATCATCGATCAGGAGACGGGATTGCGGGGTTTCCAACTCACCGGCGATCCGGCGATGCTCGCTCCCTTTAAAGCGGCCATGGGTCCTATCGACAATCGATTCGACAGCCTTCATCAACAGTTGGTCGGAAGAGCGCACCAGACCCAGCGGCTAGCCATCGCAAGAGACCGCTATCGACTCTGGCTGGGGTTCGCTGAGAGCGTGCTCAACAAGGATCCGGCTACGCTGAATGATCCCCAATTAAACCAGCGCGGCAGGCAGTTAATGAACAATGTTCGCGCCGCCGTGGATGACATGCTGCAGGCCGAGGCGCTTGTCCGGAAGAGACGTTCGAATGACGCATTGAACCTTGAACGCCACGAATTTATCACGCTCGTGGCAGTAGCACTCTTAGTCGGCGTGCTTCTGGGACTCTTCACCCGCAGCCGTCTCCGCCACGTTTCACGCACCTATGACGCAACGCTCAATGAACTGGAGCGGCAGGCTGAGGAAATTTACGAGAGACGGCAATGGCTCCAGACAACGCTCGAATCGATCGGCGACGCCGTCATTGCCTGCGACAACGAGGGCAGAGTCGAGTTCATGAACGCAGTTGCCGATACGCTCACGGGTTGGACACCCCTGGAAGCCCTCGGCCAGCCGCTCAACGAAGTCTTCCATATCGTCAATGAGGAAACACGGGAGGAAGTCGAGAATCCTGTCGAAAGGGTTCGGCGCCTGAATGCAGTAGTCGGCCTTGCGAATCACACCGTTCTCATTTCCCGGCAGGGCAAGGAATACGTGATCGATGACAGCGCGGCTCCGATTCGCGGCCAGGACGGCGAAATGACCGGGATCGTGCTCGTCTTTCGCGATGTAACCGACGCGCGCCGCACGGAAGCCGCCCTGATCGCGGGCGAAAAGCTTGCGGTCGCCGGACGGCTGGCCGCCTCCATTGCCCACGAGATCCATAATCCTCTGGATTCGGTCGCGAACCTGCACTTCCTGCTCGCGGATGAAGCCGATCCCGGGAAAAGAGCGGAGTTTCTCCACTTGGCGCAGCAGGAGGTGGACCGCACCATGCAGATCAGCCGCACGCTGCTCAGCCTCTACCGCGAGCCGAAGGCGCCCGTTCCGGTCGATCTGAAGGAACTTGCCGAGAGCGTGCTCCTGCTGCTCGAACGCCGCCTGGTGCAACTGGGCATCCGGGTGGAGCGCGATTACTCCGAACCCTGCGCCGTCGAGGGCTTTCCGGCAGAGCTGAGCCAGGTCTTCACCAATATCCTGGTAAATGCACTCGAAGCCGCCGGCAACAACGGGCGTATCCGCATTCGCATCGACCACGTGGCCGTCGAGGAGTTGCGCGGCGCCGGCATGATGGTGGAGGTCGCGGACAGCGGCCCCGGCATTCCCGAGCATGCCGAACAGAATCTCTTCCAGCCCTTTTTCACGACCAAAGGCGAGGAAGGAACGGGGCTGGGGCTCTGGGTCAGCAAGGGCATCGTACAGAAGCACGGAGGAACCATTCGCATCGCCAACAGCCACGATGAGCAACTGGGCGGCGCGTGCGTTCGCATCTATCTGCCGGCGCGAACTCTGGCCAGCGCCTCCACCCGCGCGACCGCGCACGTGGCTTAGAGCGCCAGCCTACATCGACTGCACGGGAATCAACCTGAGATCGTCGACCAGGCCGATTTCTTTCTGAACGAAGGGTTCAGCGTAGCGAACGCCGGCCAGCAACCCATAATGCCGCGCAATGGAGAAGGTCCGTTCGCGGATCTCTTCCTCGGGTACGAACAAGCCGCTCCCTGCCTGCTGGTTTTTATATTGCGAGCCGTAGGCCATCAGCGCCCGATGACGCTCTTCGATAAAGCTGGTGATGTCTACCACAAAGCTCGGGCGTACGTCGGCATACAGGCTGGCATAAACGATTTTGAACGGACGATGGGGCGTGGCGTCCGTTTCGACTTTCGTCAGGCCGCTCAAGAAGCACGCCTCATAGCCGAGCGTGGCCGCCGTGTAATGGTCGGGATGCCGGCCCGCTCCGTAAGGCAGAATCACTACGCGCGGCCTTATCCGGCGTAGCACCTCGACGATCTTGATCCGGTTTTGGTAAGTGTTCTCGACGCGGCCGTCCGGAATATCGAGCGCGCCGCGCCACGCGACGCCTAATATCTTCGCTGCCTCCTGAGCTTCGGCCGCGCGCTCTTCAGCCGTTCCGCGGGTGCCCGCCTCGCCGCGCGTCAAATCGAGGATGGCGGTGCCCACGCCGATCGATCGCATCCTAAGTAAAGTGCCGCCGCAGGTCTGCTCGACGTCGTCGCGGTGAGCTGCAATGGCGAGCACATCTACTGCCACGGTATCGTGGACAACTGAACTCATCTTCTTGTTAGTCGCTCAATTTTACCGAAGGGGTAAGAATAAACGATGCGCACGGTCCTGTTGCTGATTTGCTCCAACATCTTTATGACGTTCGCCTGGTACGGACATTTGAAGCACCGCAATGCACCGCTGATCGTGGCGATCCTCGTCAGCTGGCTGATTGCGTTTGGCGAGTATTGCCTGCAGGTGCCGGCAAACCGCATCGGCTACGGTGAGTTTACCGGCTACCAACTGAAGCTGATACAAGAGGTGATCACGCTGGTCGTGTTCGTTGTCTTCGCTTACCTGTACCTGGGCGAGCCTCTGCACTGGAATTACGCGGCGGCTTTCCTCTGCCTGCTAGGCGCCGTAGGCTTCGCATTTTGGGGGCGTCTGTAGACGAGGTGCTTTCCAACGTTGACCAACGCGGGGCGATTCTGTTCAGACTGCGGATCAGTAGTCCGTGTTGTCGCCATCGCTGGTCGCGTCCATATACGCCACATCGATGGCGGTTCCAGTGACCGTCACGTTGGAGTTATCGCGCTCTGAACCGTCCGTAGTGTTGTAGATATAAACCTGTCCACCTTCGGCGGTATACACCTTGCTCAACCCGGTAACCGCCGCAATTCCTGTAGCGCTGCCTTTGTATGCATCGATGAGGACGGAGTTGTTCGAAGTATTGAACATCGTCAGGCATCCGTACGGCGCACTTGAGCCCCCCTGATTCTGCTTGTAGTGCTCCCCGGCCTGGCATTGAGTAGAACCTACCCACAGCGTACTGTCATCGGCGAAGACCATCTTGTTATGTGTTCCATCGCTGATCGAAAATTGGCCGGTGATCCCCCCGGTTCCCGTATTTAAAACGGTAAGCTGGCCTACAAAGAGGCCGTCGCCCGGAGGCGCGGCTGACGCGCATTGCAGGTTTTGTCCGGCCAGGCACTGTCCCGCCACATACATCGTATTGCCATTGAAAATTGCGTTCGTTGCTCCGCCCGGGATTGCTATGTTGCTCGTGGCAACCAGCGCAATGCCGCTCGCGCCCGTGGAAACCGGATTCAGTACCGATGTCGTGACGGGTATAACGCTCAGGCCGGCCGTCGTTCCACCGCACTCAGGCCCGCAGTTGAGTACATATACGTTCGACCCGTCGGGCGAGAAAACCGCCTTGATCGGATGATCGAAAGTTGCCGAGGAACCGGTGCTGACGGGAAAAACGCAAAACTGCGGCAGGTTCTGCGGCTCGCAGTCCTGCGCACCCAGGTAATTGGGGTTGTTAATCGCCGCCGTCTGTTGGTTAGAAGTCAGATGCACGACGCTGTACACGGAAAACTGGCCGCTGGGAGCAGTGCATGGAACAGGCGGAACACCGCTTGGATTCTGGTTGGGGTTATTGCCCGGATTTGCGACCACACACGACGACGTACCCGCAGCCTGGGTCGAATTCTGCACGAAAGCCATCGCGATCGTACCGCCCGGGTTCACCGAAACGCGGTAAACGTTGGGTAGATTCAGCACATAGGTTTTGTTCGCCGTAAGATCCACCACGGAGAGGATGTGCGTCTGGTCATTGGCCGCATAAACATACTTCCTGGGGCGGTCAATGAAAACACTGGCCGCCAGGCCGGCAGAAATTGTAACCGGCGTCCCCACACTTTCCGTGGCGTAGTTGGCCAGCGCAAAGCTGCCATCGCCAGTGGAATACACGGCGCCCACTTGCTCTTCAGGCATATTCTGAATGGTGACCGGCAGCTTGCCCGAGAAGCCGCTGATGGAGAACGTTACGTTCACGTTGTTGAATTTGTGACGAATGTCGTAGAACGCGTCGACAAAGGGCAGGGCGCCCGTGGTCGCGAAACTCGGGTTTTGCTCGGCAATAAGGACGCGATTCAGGAGGCCGCTGGGAGGCAGGTTACGGCCCGCGAAATAGAAGCTTTTGCCGCATGAGCTGAGCAGGGTGGAAGCAGCCAGAAACAGGGTTGGAACAAGCCAGAAAACCAGTGAACTTCTTCTCTTCAAAACTCAAAACCTCGTCACGCGTGGGAATCCCAAGTATAGCAAAGGGCCAGTGTTGGCTGGCAATCGCGGGGTACCTGGCTTACCATATTGAAAAGGCTCACACTCTTATGACGAATCGCATGCAGGAGATGTTTGCAGGCCGCACCATTCTTTGTGATGGCGCGATGGGCACCACTCTCTACGCGCGGGGCGTGTTCATCAACCGCTGCTACGACGAGCTGAACGTTTCGCAGCCGGACCTCGTTCGCTCGGTGCACGAAGAATATCTGCAGGCCGGCGCAGAGCTGATCGAGACCAACACCTTCGGCGCGAATTCTTTCCGGCTCCTGCGCTATGGTTTTCAGGATCAGGTCTTCGCCATCAACCAGGCCGGTGCGCGCCTGGCGCGACAGGCCGTCGAGCAACTTCAGGACAAGCAGGCCGGCAAGGCCTGGGTTGCGGGCTCAATCGGCCCCCTCGGCGTACACCTCGAGCCGCTGGGCAAGACCAGCCTCGAGGAGGCGCGCGCAGCCTTCGCCGAACAGATTCGCGGACTCGCCGACGGTGGTCCGGGGGTGGGTGTCGATTTGCTGGTCATCGAGACCATCGTCGCTTTGAATGAAGCCGAGCAGGCCATCAAGGCGGCGCGCGAAATCGCTCCCCACCTTTCTGTCCTTGCCATGATCACGGTGGACGAGGAAGCAAATTGCCTCGACGGCTCTTCACCGGAAGTCGCCGCCTCGCGGCTCGCAGCGTGGGGGGCGGACGCCATCGGCGTCAACTGCAGCGCAGGACCCGCTACGATTCTTACCGCCCTTGAACGTCTGGCAGCCGCCACCAGCCTGCCGCTGGTCGCGATGCCCAATGCCGGAATGCCGCGTGCCGTCGATGGACGCAACATCTATCTCTGCTCGCCGGAATACATGGCCAGCTTCGCGCGCAAATTCCTCAAGGCCGGAGCCCAGTTCATTGGCGGATGTTGCGGCACCACGCCCAATCATATTCGCGCCATGAAGTCCGCTGTCCGTGCCGTGGAAGCGCAGAAGGTCGCGCATACCGTCACCTCCCGCGAGCCGATCGTGACCGAGACTCCGCCGGCGCCCATCAAGCAGCGCTCCCACATTGGTCGTCTGATTCACGAGGGCGAGTTCGTCACCATGGTCGAGATCGTGCCTCCGCGCGGCATCGACGCTTCCAAGGAACTGGACGGCGCCGCGCTCATGGTCAAGCGCGGCATCCATGCGATTAACGTGCCCGACTCGCCACGTGCCTCCGCCCGCATGAGCGCGCAGAGCCTGTGCATTCAGATTCAGCAGAAGACCGGCATCGAAACGATCCTGCACTACACCTGCCGAGATCGCAACGTGCTCAGCATTCAGAGCGATCTGCTAGGCGCGTCGTCGATCGGACTCAAGAACATTCTCTGTCTCACCGGCGATCCACCCAAGCTCGGCAATTATCCTGACGCCACCGCTGTCTTCGACGTGGATGCCATCGGCCTCGTCAACATTGTGAACCGGCTGAATCACGGACTCGACATCGGCGGCAACCCCATCGGCGCGTCCACGGGATTCACCATCGCCTGCGCCGCCAATCCGGGCGTGCCCGACATCGATAACGAGATCCGCCGCTTCGCCTACAAGGTTGAGGCCGGAGCTGAGTACACCATCACTCAGCCAGTCTTCGACCTGCGCATACTGGAGACGTTCCTCAAGCGCATCGAAGGCTTCCGCATCCCGGTCGTGGCCGGCATCTGGCCGCTGACCAGCTTGCGCAACGCCGAGTTCATGAAGAACGATCTGCGCGTCAGCGTGCCCGACAGCATCCTGCTGCGCATGCAAAAGGCTTCGACGCCCGAACTGGCGCGCGCCGAGGGTGTCCGCATTGCGCAGGAGATGCTTACCGCCGCTCGCTCCATGGTGCAGGGAGTGCAGGTGAGCGCGCCCTTTGGCCGCTATGCACTGGCCGCCGATGTCATCGCCGACGTACTGCCTTCACGAGAACCGGTGCCCTCTGTGAGCGAAACAAAGGTTGAAGGAGCCGCGGTTGGAAACGTTTGAGATATCGCTGAAGAAGCTCGAGACGATCGTCGCTCAACTTGAACGCGGCGATCTGCCCCTCGAGGATTCCATCAAAATCTTTGAAGAAGGCATGCGCCTCTCTGCCGAATGTAAGAAGCAACTTGAAGAAGCCGAAGGTAAAGTAGAGCTGCTGGTAAAACGGCGCGACGGCTCCATGAGTAAGGAACCATTCGCGCCCCTGAACACCCCGAAATAACTCGACGTCCCACTCATCGGCATTATCAGCCAAGGAACCTAAGCGAAGCGAGCAGCAACTGCACAGCGCAAAATCCAAGTGCCCCGCTCATGACCAATGCCTGTGGCCCATGAGCCTTTCGCGTCGACAGCCAATAAAGTAGCAATAGTGCGCCCAGCGTCATGATGAGATTTGAGTGGTTGACTTCAAATGCAATCATGGCCGCTGGAATACCAGGACGCTGGGGTGGCAGGGTTTTAGTTTCAGGCACTAGAAACCCGATAAATGCCCCCACAAAAGCGCAGATGATGTAAGCGTTCTTGGACGCATTGCTCGAAGCTGCCCGTTCCATCGCTACCCGCTTCTTAGCTATCCGGACTTTAGCTGCCCGCTCTTTAGCTATCCGCTTTTTACCTGTCTATTCCGTCTTGATCACCTTGGCACTGCCGGGCTTGACCTCGCCGCAGTCCGTGCTTACAAAATGCGAAGTCATCTTCATATCCATCACGATCGGCTGACCGCCCGATCCCCCTTCGCCCGTCATGTGCATGGTGGCGTGGGTATGCTCTCCATCGTCGAACAGCATCTCAAAGTGGCCGGTAAATGTGCCGCCATGCGGCGAGGTGCAGCTCGAGTCAAGGGACAGCTGTTGCGAATCCTGCGTAAGGTTTGAGACCTTACATTCCATATCGCCGCGCTTGCTCAGGTTTTCCCATGTTTTCGTCCACTCGTCAGCCGTCATGCAGCTCTGCGTCACCGTCGTGTGCGGAGCGCCCGGCACGGGCCTTCCCATGGCCTGCATCTTCGCGACGACATCCGGAGGAATTTGAAAGCCGCCCATCGTCATCGTAGACGACGACTCCCACAAGCCCATCTTGACCGGCGGAGGTGCCGGCGTTTGAGCGAAAGCGTTCACACCCGCCATGCAACAGATCGTTGATGCGAAGAGCCCGCAGAAGGCTCTTTGTGATTTCCTGTTCATTCGATTTCTCCCGAGAGTATTCAATATCCGGGGGAACGAACCCTTGTATCACAAGGAGACAAGGGTAATCGAGCAATGTTTCTGTGATCAGGCGTTCACCCCGTGCGATCAGCCGGTTTCAGAATCTCGATGTCTTCGTCGGAAGCTCTGCTCTTGACCAATTCATCTCTTGACCAATTCATCTGAAGTTGCGAGTGGAACTTTCTTTCGCTTCGCCAGCATGAGGTAGGCTGCATCGTAAGCGGCAATATCCCAGGCGCGGGCGTAGGATTCCAGCTCAACGTTCGCCCAGAGCGGCAGCGCTTCCACCCGGATAGGGAGCGCCTTCAACAGGGTGAGGTATTCACGCACTTCCCTCTCAGTATTCGCTTGCGCCTGTTATGAGAGACGAAGATATTGTTTGCAATTTCGAAAGCCCAGAGTTCGGGCACGATGGCGTCGCGTGTGACCAGATCCTGCAGGACAGCACGGCTGTATGGAGTATCTTCGGAGGGATCACCCGGAAAACACCATGAAATCGCTACGGAGGAATCGAGAACAAATTCTGCCATCAGAAGCGGTGGCCTTCATGCATAAGGCTGCGTGTGATCGGTTCACCGAGACTCAAGCGGTGTGTCTCGCCAAATTCGAGCATCTTGCGAACTGCTTCCGCCCGGACTTCATGCTCCTCAGATGCCGCCCCGGTGCTCGTGGAAAACGCAGCCTCCTCCACCAGCGTGAGGAAATAGTCTTCCAATTCCATGCCGCTGGCGTGGGCCTGGGCCTGGAGACCGGCTTCCACTTCCGGCTTGAGATGAAGAGTAACGGTCATGTCGAACCTCACGGAATCTCCATTTTACGTCAAGCGCTCTGTGCATTCGCGGAGAGACGCTGGGAAGCCTGGAGGAAAACCAGCGCATGGCGCACGAACTCCACCACTGCATCGCACATGTAGTCGGGCGGAGCAATCACAAAGCGTGGCTTGCCATCGATCAGCTTCCCCGCAACGCCCGTCCAGCGCGGCTCCAGCTTCAGACCCGACTCCCGCAGCAGAAGGGCGTCTGCGCGATCCAGATAAAGTCGAGCCGAATCCTTGAAATCCGCCGTGCCCTGATCGAGCACCGTGAGATACAGGTCGGGACGCAGAAACTGGAGCACGCTGTTCGATTCGAGGATAGCATTCTCGGCTGCCGCAATCTCCTTGCGAATGCGTGGCATCGCCTCGGCCAGCATGCCCTGGCGGGTTCGCACCCACAGCGACCGCACCGCTCCGGCGGCAAGAAATCGCGCGCTGTCTGTCCCTGTGTTCGGATCGCGTTCCGCGCTGATGGCGATGGTGTGATCGTCGGTCTGGCAATCGCACGGCGCGCCGTCCGCCGTGCAGAAGCCGTGGCCATACTGGGTGATCTTGAATGCCGTCCAGTGGAACTCGGGCAGACGCGCAATCAGGCTCGCAACCACGGAGGTCTTCCCGATGTTGCGCGAATGTCCACCGACCACCACGACGGCCACGAGTCTAGCCTTTCTTTTGCCGCACTACCTTTTTCTGTGCGGGCTTTTCCAGCGCAGGCTCTTCCTGCTTGCGCGCCAGCCGCGCCAGCGCTGCCAATTCTTTCAGATATTGCTTCAGTGGCCTGGCCGGCCTTCCCCAAAAGACCACGCCCGGACCCTTCACCTTTTTATGCGTCAGAACGCCTGAGCCCGAGCCGAGAATCACATGCTCTCCGACCGTGGCATGGTCGCCGATTCCAACCTGCCCCCCGACAATCGCATTATCTCCAATCACACTCGATCCCGAGATGCCGGTCTGTGCGGCGATCACCACGTCTTTGCCCACTTCCACGTTGTGTCCGATGTGCACGAGGTTATCGATCTTCACGCCGCGAGAGATGCGGGTTTCGTCGAGGGCCCCGCGGTCGATGGTGGTATTCGCGCCAATCTCCACGCCGTCTTCGATAACCAGCCGTCCCTGCTGCGGAAACTGCACATACTCGCCCGTAGCCGCATCGCGTACGTAGCCGAATCCGTCGGACCCAAGCACCGCGCCCGCATGCACAATCACCCCGTCGCCCAGTTCCACTCCGGAATAGAGCACCACGCGGGGATAAATCCGGCATTCACCGCCAACCACAACGCTGCGACCGATGACTGCGCCTGCACCTATTACCGAACCATCGCCGATCTTCCCGGCAGCCTCGATCACCGCATACGCTCCCACCGAGACGTGCCGTCCCATCACGACCGAGTCATCGATCACCGCCGTCGGGTGAATGCCTGTGTGCGTATCCGGAGGCCTGAGCAGTTGCGCCGCACGCGCAAAAGCCAGCTTCGGATGTTTCACAAGCAGCACCGGCTTGACGAAGTCTGCGTCTCCTCCCATCTGCTCGCTGACAATCACCGCCGCAGCCTCGGACTTCATCGCCTCCGTCAGGGCCGTCGCATCCTCGGCAAATACCACCGTCTCCGCGGTCGCGTTCTTCGCGCTGCCCACGCCGGACACTTCCAACTCCTGCGCTCCACATCGCAGTTCCGCCTGCAACAACTCCGATAATTGGAACAGCCGCATCATGCTCCTCGAATATAGCCCGTAATCCTAGCGTCCGTAGATCGGCGCCTCACCCTCGGGCCTTGTCTTCCACCGCCGGTGTACCCACAGCCACTGGTCAGGATACTTCCGCACCCAGCTCTCGATCACCGCCGTGAATCGCGCCGTGTTCTCGATCACGTCCTGTTCGTCGTCACCGGTCGAACCTATCTCGATCGCTTCTCCAAAATGCAGAACGTATTTCTGCTCGCTTTCTTCCCACAGCATGAACCCCGGCAGCACCGTCGCGCCCGTCTTCAGGGCCACGCGCGCCATGCCCGACGCGGTGCAGGCCATGTGTCCGAAGAACGGCACAAAAGCTCCCTGCGGCGGCGTCATATTCGTGTCCATCAGGATGCCGACCGTCTCGCCTTGCCGCATCGCGGCCAGCAGCCCGCGCGCAAAGTCGTCCTTGTGCAACACGCGATTGCCGTGCAGGCAGCGAATCTCGTTGACCAGCCGGTCGACCCGCGCATTATCCAGCCGGCGAATCACCATGCTCATGGGATGCCCCATCAGCGAGTGGTAGTAGCTCGAAAGCTCCCACGCGCCCAGGTGTCCAGTGACGATGAGTACTCCCTTGCCCCGCTCCCGCGCGGAAAGATAATGCTCCAGCCCCTCGTAGCGAAGAAATTCCCCCGTATTCTCCATCGTGAAGCGCGGCATCCGGCAGAATTCCGCCAGCAGCCAACCCAGATTGCGATAAAGATTGCGCAGAATCCGGTCGCGCTCGGCAACAGATTTCTCAGGGAAAGCGAGTTCGAGATTGGTGAGTCCAACCTTGCGCAGCCGGCCAAGAATTCCGTAGGCCACCGCCCCCACATCCGCGCCCAGCGCTCGCGCCCAGCGACGCGGCAGGGAGCCCAGCAGCTTTACCAGCGTCCATACCACTGCATATTCCAGACTTTCTCGCATCGCAAAGGGCAACAATTAGTGTAAATGGCGGCCGCGCCATCAGGGCACGACGCGATAGCCACCCACCTTGCCGTCTGCCGTTATGAAGATCACGATCTGGTGCGTGCCGTTCGCAAATTTCCCGTGTACTCATACTGTGTGCCAATGCCTACCGGCTCCGCGTGCATCAGAGTCAATTCCTCCAGAGCGCCCATCTCCTTCCACTGCGCGCTCACCTGCGCTATCAGGGCGGGAGTCAGCGCCGCCAACATCTGCGGTGTCATCACCAAGGGATCGAGTTTGCCGGCCATGATTAAGTGCCGCGTCCCAGCGCGCCAAATCCTGCGCGGTCGACACAGCGCTGCCCGCTCCGTAAAACAGATCCAGGCTGATCAGCGGCTCCGCGACACGAAACTTTCCCGCGCCTCCCTCATACGGAGTCGCCGCTCCCGCCTGCGCCGCAAAACCGCTTCCCGACGACGCCATCGCCAGCGGAGCAAAAATATTCTTCTTGAGAAAATCCGAGTACGTCACCCCTGACACGCGCGCCACGATGTACGCGAGTACGGCATAGTTCGAATTGGTGTACGCCCACTTCTCGCCGGGGGCGAAATCCGGCTTGTCCGTTTTCAGGATGGCGATGATCTTCTCCGGTGGAATCGCGTCTTTCATTGGCCAGTCGTGCTCCGTCGTATTCGGATAGTTGTGCAGTCCCGAATCCTGATTCAGCAGCATGCGCAGCGTGATCTTGTCCGCGTTTGGCATCTGAGGCAGATATTTAGCCATCCGGGTGTCTTATCTGCGCCATCGCGCCTCCACAAAGAAAGCCGAGCGCTGCCGCGCAGACCACCGTTTGTCTCGCCGAAATCGGGGCGTATTTTACTTCCCGCCCAACACTCCCTGTTGACATTGCGGGTCGTGCCGAGCTAAAAATTTGCCGTCACCGGCAGGCCGTCTTCGTCATCGAATCAGCGGATACAACCCGTACAGATCGGTGCTGAACTGGCTCGTTTATCCAACAGCTGCCAATGAGTTATTTGGGTCGCAGACATCCTGGAGAGTTAAAGTCGCGCGCCACTCACGTCGAAATTTAGTGCCGTTGCGGGCATCAATCACTTCTCCGGGGTTGCATTTCCCCGTATCATGGTGGCATCCCTCCGGGGTCTATTCCGCGAAGTGGCAGTTTTGATCCCTAAATTGGCAAGTGCGAGTGTCCGAGCGGTATCAATGCCAAGGGCGTCTGCCACGAGCGTTACGAGCAGGTGATTGTATGCGGTCAATTAAAGCTGTAGCACGAGAGCGTCTGCCGGAGCCCATTTTCAAACTTGTCCAGAATGCATACCATCGCGTGGCGGGCCCCGGTGAACACGCGGAGCATGAGCTTTCGGACCGGCACGAGTTCCTTCGCAAGGCCATCGCAACCCTGCACTTCAACCACATAAACGGCGACTACGCAGAATTCGGATGTTGCGGCGCAGTGACGTTCAACATGGCTTACAAGCTTCTTTCCCGCTATTCCGATCCGGCTTCCTTTCACATGTGGGCTTTCGATTCATTCGAGGGGCTGCCGGAATCCGTCGGCGCCATCGATGCGCACCCGAACTGGACAAAAGGCAATTTCTCCATGTCGCTAAAGGAATTTCACAAGAAATGCAGCGTCAACAAGATACCCGCCGGCGCCTACACGACCGTGCAGGGCTTCTATGAGCAAACGCTGGGACCCACCGCCACGGGTCCACGGCCGACAAAGATCCGCCTCGCATACATCGACTGTGACATGTTCTCCTCGACGACCTTGGTGCTGAAATTTCTGAAGCCCAGGCTTCAGCACGGCATGATTCTCGCCCTTGACGATTACTATTGCTGGTCTTCTGAATTGCCTAGCGGGGAGCGTCTCGCGCTCGCCCAAACTTTCGGCGAACACGATCCGGAATGGCGGCTACTTCCGTATGTCCAGTTTGGCTGGGCGGGTATGTCGTTCGTCGTTGAATCCGCAAAAGCGTCAACGGGAAGCCATAACTCTCATTGGTAGGTAAGTGTATAGGCTCGCAAATGATGCCCGCCACACCTGACTGCCGCCCAGGATCTAAAAGAGCCCTGTAACAAAACGCAGTGAGAAAGGTTGTGAAATGGATCACCCCAAATCTGACGCCCTGTTATTTTTTGGAGCCACGGGAGACCTGGCTTACAAACAGATCTTCCCCTCCCTGCAACGGCTGGCCAAGCGCGGCAAGCTGACCGGTCCGGTCATCGGAGTCGCCAAGGCCGGCTGGAATCTCGACCAGCTCAAGGCGCGCGCCAAAGACAGCGTGGAGAAGCACGGCGGCATCGATCCCGATGGTCTTGCCGATCTGCTTGCCCGCCTCCGCTACGTCGATGGCGATTACGCCGATGCATCGACCTTTGCGCAGGTCCGCCAGGAACTGGGCAGCGCGAAAAATCCGTTGCATTACCTCGCTATCCCGCCTTTCCTCTTTGGTGCGGTATGCGAAAAACTCAAGAGCTCCGGTTCCGCTGAGGGAGCGCGCGTGGTCGTCGAGAAACCCTTCGGTCACGACGTCAAATCCGCGCGTGCGCTCAACGTCGAAATCCACAGCGTGTTCGATGAAGACGATATCTTCCGCATCGACCATTACCTGGGCAAGAACACCGTCCAGAACATGATCTTTTTCCGTTTCGCCAACTTCTTCCTCGAGCCTGTCTGGAATCGCCAGTACATCGAATGCGTGCAGATCACCATGGCGGAAAAATTCGGTATTCAGGGCCGCGGAGCCTTTTACGACGGCGTCGGAGCGATCCGCGATGTAGTCCAGAATCACCTCATGCAGATCCTGAGCAACATCGCCATGGAACCGCCGCCGAGCCCCACCGTCGAGGCGCTGCGCGATGAACGCGTAAAGGTGCTCAAGAGCACGCACACGATCGATCCCAAAGACGTCGTGCTCGGCCAGTTCAACGGATACCACGACGAAGCCGGCGTAAAACCAGGCTCAAAGGTCGAGACCTTCGCGGCCCTGCGTCTTCACATTAATTCGTGGCGCTGGCGCGACGTTCCTTTCTACATCCGCACCGGCAAGCTGCTGCCCCTCAGCACGACCGAGGTGATTGCGAAATTCCGTCAGACACCGCCCGTCTTCTCAGAAGATGTCCCGCCGCAGAACTACGTACGCTTCCGCCTAAGCCCCGATTCGCAGACCGCCATCGGAGTCTCCCTCAAGGACGCAGGCGAACGCCTGCGCGGAGTCGAAACCGAGCTCCTCGCCAAACAGGATGGCAGCGAAGCAATGTTGCCTTACGAAGAGCTGCTCGGGGATGCAATGGAAGGCAATCAGACCTGGTTTGCCCGCGAAGACTACGTCGAGGAATCGTGGCGCATTCTCGACCCTCTGCTAGCGAACCTCCCTGCGCCGCACTCCTACGACCCTGGAAGCTGGGGACCCCCGGAGGCCTCTAAGCTTATCCCGGTGCCCAGCGGCTGGTCGAATCCGAAATAGCGCGTTTAACAGGAAACGGCCCGGCTATCAGACTGGGCCGCTCTCCTTTGACACGCCCTCGGACCTACTGCTGCGATTCGCGAAAATACTTCGCGACCGTGCGCAGAAACGGCTTCGATGAATCGGGCGGCAAAACATCCCCTTTCAGAATGTCCTCGAACGAATGAGGCGCGCTGTAGTATTCGTTGGTGTCGTCGGCGTTCTGACTGACCACCGTGCCATCGAGATCGATGCCCGCAAATAGTCCCCTGCTACGCGAATAGGTCAGCAGTTCGGATTTCAGCGTCAGGTTAGTTGACGCCTGTGTGTTGCGGCCAACGGGGCCAGCAGACGCGGCGGCATCGGCGCCGATCTTGAACTGGCTCTTGAGCAGATCCTGCATTCCACGATCGTTGACTGCCACCAGCACCAGATCCGTCTCCTGTCCGCCGATCTGGAGGCCGAACGAGCCGCCCGCCATGCGGATGAAGGCCGGAGCGCTCCAGCCGTGACCGGTGCGGCAGGTCACGACTCCCTGGCCGTATTGGCCGCCGAAGACGAAAGCCCCCTTCTTGAGGCCCGGCACAACCGCGACGCAGGTCGCCTGCTTCATGATGCCGTTGGGAATACCCTGGTCCGGGGTCGCCATAATCTCATTGATGATGAGTCTCGAACCCTCGAGCCGGTGATCGAGGGTTGCCTTGTCCGATGCTGCAAACGCGGATGCAGTCATTCCCGCAACGCAAAGAAGGGTGAAAAATTTCTTCATAGTCTTTCTATTTCTCCTGTGAACACTCTCATTTATTATGACGATCGATTGGTGCGCATTGATCGGCCGCGCCCCAAAAAAGAGGCGCACGCGCACATCATCGTGCACCTGTCACCGAACCGGCGGCAGCGCTTCCTCGAAGGAGCCGGGGGGTACTCACAGGTAGATGCAAGGTACGCTGAGAAGGTTGAGAGGGGGAGAAATTCACGCCGAGATTGACGAATTCCGGGAGACAAAAAATTGGGGCTGCGGCTCAGTTTCCTGTACCGACAGCCCCGTTCCCCAGATCTGCGTTGTTGCTAGTAACGTTGTAGACTCTTCCAAAGTAACCCGCAAGGTAACCGAGGTGCAGTGGCCTAAAGTAAGCAGGGCAGCTGAAAAGCATGTAGCTAAGTACTCTGAACCGGAATTACGGTGACGTATTGATTAGGCAGCAGCAGCGGTCGCTGCGGGTTGCAGCTTTGCGAGCAGAGCGGAGAGATCATTGCGCGTGAAAGCCCATTGGAATGGGGA